>Ga0055584_100000024_pt1 | contig 120474 bp, 89 predicted proteins | sample OSDHelmetaG_FD_58716 | JGI IMG/M metagenome (GOLD analysis project Ga0055584, IMG submission 58716) | Pelagic marine sediment microbial communities from the LTER site Helgoland, North Sea, for post-phytoplankton bloom and carbon turnover... | ecosystem: Environmental > Aquatic > Marine >... | reverse complement strand
ATCCGCTCTCCAATGCTCAGTCAGGCAAATCGAGTCGTCAGGCACGCCGACGTGAGCTTTAATACGGAGCTTGACGTTATCAGTAAACTCTCTTCCGAAGCGAAGAAGGAGAGGCGGACGCACGGAGTCGTGCTCATGGTCGAACTGGGAGACCTTCGTGAGGGTATCATGCCCGACGACCTCGAACATACCGTTCGTGAGGTACTTCGCTTCCCGAACATAACCCTCAAAGGCATCGGCACCAATCTCGCCTGTCGCAGCGGCGCTGCTCCCGATGCGCGCAATATGTCCGAGCTATCCGCGCTCGCAGACTCAATCGAGGCGACATTCGGCCTGACTCTTGATATCGTGTCCGGCGGAAACTCCGCCAATCTTGAATGGGCTCTCAACAGCACCGATGTCGGTCGGATCAACGATCTTCGCCTGGGAGAATCGATTCTGCTCGGTCGAGAACCTCTTCATCGTCAACAAATCGAAGGGCTTTACACTGACGCCATCACACTCACAGCCGAGGTAATCGAATCGAAAGTCAAGCCATCGCTGCCCACAGGTGAGATCGGACAAACCGCCTTCGGAGACATACCACCGGTCACAGACCGGGGGCAAATCTCGCAGACGATCCTCGCACTGGGGCGACAAGACTCTGACCCGAGTGGCTTAGAGGCTCCACCCGGTCACACGATCCTCGCAGCAAGTAGCGACCACCTGATCGTTGAGCCTGGTCTTGCTGTCGGTAGCGAGATTACCTTGCAGCTCAATTACAGTGCGCTGGTTCGCGCCATGACCTCCCCCTTTGTTTCCAAGATCGTCAACCGAGAAAGCGATCGCATTCCCGTGTCCGCTCAATAGTAAAACGAAACCAAAACTGGTTATACGAGTTTTCATCGTAGATTTTTTAGACCAACCTGGCTGAGTTTACCCGGCGACAAGCATCAGGCTTGAGAACATCATAAAATGACTGTTCGCGTCGTACTATAATGGGTTGATTGAAGTAGAAATGGAACAGACGGACGGACGTTCGATGATCCGGTTTATTGTATCGCGTCTACTCAAGCTGCTATAATGAGGCTTTCATATGACGATCACCCCGTAGTTAAAACAAATCCGGAGCAACAATAATGCGTAGTGCCGTTTTCATTTTATTACTTGCGCTGCCAGCCGTAGCCGTCGGCGGTGATGCGAAGCCGTCGGATGAACAAGTTCTGGCGTGGTTCAAAGAACTGAAACCTTTGCCCAAGGTCCATTACTCGTTTCCTCTGTCGTTTAAGAATTTCTCCGACGAGTTACTTTTCGAATATACGCGGCTTTCGCACGCAATTTCGTTAAGTGGCGAATGGGGGACCAGCGAGCAGGTTGATCGGGCAGTGAAAATCTGCAAACAGGTCAATGCTGCCAAACCGAAAATCCCGGCATCGATCGCTGTCAACTATTCTGTCTGGCATCGCCATTTCGGGAAGAAGCTGCCACCGACTGATACCGGACCCACACATCGGGCGGAACTTGCGAACTTGAAAAAGAAGATGGAATCGATGCGAGATGCGCTGGCGGCTGCGAATCAAAAGTACGAGACCGACATCAAGCTGACGGCGGTCCTGTTCGACTCAGAACATTTTCACACGCGGGCTGACGACGCAAAGTGGAATCAGGCGATCACAGACAAGTACAACGCCGCTTATGATCTGGTCCATCAAATATTCCCCCAAGTCCGAATCGAATGGTACGCCCGTGGTGCCGTTCATCCCGGTGCGTCGCCCACCGGATGGGCTACTGCCTCTTACTTCGCTCTTGACGAGAAGGGTGAGACGTTTGGTTGTTCGCTGTATCAGGTGCCAGAGATCGGATACACGCGTGAAATTTTCCGCAGGACCGCTCAAAACGCGGAGAAACATGGCTGTCAGGAAGTGACACCGTGGATCGGACTTGCGTCTGGATACCGCCGACAGACGGACAAGTATCACGAATTTTCGCTGGATTGGAACTACGACCTGATTTATTCGTGGCAACTCGGTGTTGAGATCAATCATCCATGGTTCGGCGCGCCCGAGCGCAGCGAACGATTTGCACCGTGGAACAAGGCGAAGGTCGCCATTTTCTATCCCGCACCCTTTGACCCGCGCGTTCCCCATTGGGGGCAACATTTTGTGGCTTACGTTCGCGGCGCGCAGATGGTTAAATCGTTGCCCGAATTACCGGAAACAAAGACTGAGACTCTTAAGTAGTTTGTATTGAAATCGCTTTTGGAGATTGACCGATGAAGACCTGTATTAAGATCATCACAATCGTGTTCGTGTATTCGACAGGTTTACTTCTCGCCGCAGAAGCTGATCTCCGGGCGTTTCCTGAAGCCGAAGGATTCGGAGCTCAATCCCAGGGGGGGCGCGGCGGAAAGGTATTGTTCGTTACAAACCTCAACGATTCCGGGACGGGAAGTTTTCGTTCGGCGATCGAGTCGAAGGGCCCCCGCACGATTCTGTTTCGGGTTTCAGGTTTGATCGAGCTAAAATCAACTCTTAAAATCCGCGAGCCATTCCTGACTGTTGCCGGTCAAAGCGCGCCCGGCGATGGAATCTGTCTGAAGAATTTTGGTCTTCAGATTCATACTCATGATGTCATTGTGCGGTACCTGCGAATTCGTCCCGGCGACGAACCAGCCAAGGAGTTTGCAAAGCGGAAAAAAGACTTCACTCCCGATGCGATCAGTGTTGCTGCGCCGAGCCACGATGTAATTTTCGATCACTGTTCGGCGAGCTGGTCTGTCGACGAATGCTGTTCCGTGTCGGGTGAGGGAATCACAAACATTACCGTTCAATGGTGCCTCATCAGCGAATCACTCAATGATAGTGTCCACCCCAAAGGCGCGCATGGATTTGGATCATTGCTGCGCTGCAACGGAAATCTGAGTTTTCATCATAATATCTACGCACATCACCTGTCGCGAAGTCCGCGGCCCGGTACATACGGCGATGGCAGTATTCTACTCGACTTCCGAAACAACGTGCTTTACAACACGAAAGGCTATTCAGCAGCCGACCCCGTGCGAATGAACTACGTGGGAAACTACATTCGACGTACGGGATCTTCCGCGTTTCAAGTGGGAGGACCGACGACGAAGTTGTTTGTCAGCGACAATGTTCTTGATGGAAATGCACGTGCTACGCGCGACAACTGGCTTTTGATCTCAGGCAAGAAGAAAGACAGTCGTATGACTGAACCCTTTCCGTGCGCGAAAGTACATACTGATTCAGCGGTGGAAGCGTTCAAACTGGTTCTCGCCCATAGTGGCGCCACGCTTCCCAAACGGGATTCTGTTGATAGCCGGGTTATCGGTCAAATTCGTAACGGAACGGGTAAACTGATCAATTCGCAGCGTGAGGTAGGTGGTTGGCCGAACTTCAAATCAACAATGCCCCCGGTCGACACAGATCAGGACGGGCTGCCAGACGACTGGGAACGCAAACATGGACTGAATCCCGCTGACCCCGGGGACCAGTCGCGCGACAAAGACGGCAACGGCTACACTCATCTCGAAGAGTACCTGAATTCATCCGATCGCGTTCGCAAGTAACGCCTGGAGGACTCAAAAAGTAGCGAGAAGAAACTTTCTGACGCGTCTGTGACGGATTTGCAATTGAGCACCGACTGCTATAATGTTGTTTATGAATACTTGTTGTCTATTATCTTCAGGCAAAAACACCATAGAGATAAGTTAGCGGCCTTATGAGCGGGAACACAATCAAGCAGAAATTGCGCAGGATGATCTCGGTTTTACCCGGGGGCATGACGCTTATTCGAAAACGGGAGGATTTCCTCGAACGACGTCGGCTGGCGCGCATTGGTGATACGAAGCAGGTCTTTTCTCATCACTATGAAGTCAATGCCTGGGGTAGTGAAGAAAGCGTTTCCGGACCGGGATCAACGATTGCGTACACTGAAAATATTCGCAAAGAAATTCCACCACTCGTGAAAGCGCTGGGCGTTTCCTCGATTCTGGATGCGCCGTGTGGCGACTATAACTGGTTTCGAAAGATCGAGTGGGAAACGGAGATCAACTATGTCGGCGGTGATATCGTGGAGCCTCTCGTGGAGCGCAATCAGAGGCTTTACACTGATGACACCACGAAGTTCATTTATTTAGATATTACACAAGACGAGATACCCGCTGCGGATCTGTGGCTGTGCCGTGACTGTTTATTTCACCTGTCGAATCGTGACGTTTTGCTGGTGCTCGATAATTTTCTGAAGAGTGAAATTCGGTATTTACTGACGTCAGTCTTTCCACTTTGTGAAAAAAATGCCGATACCCTTTCTGGATCGTTTCGGTTTCTCAATCTGGAGTTGCCCCCTTTCAGCCTCGATCGACCTCTCCAGGAGATAGAGGACTGGATTGAAGGTAATCCCGTCCGGCGGCTGGCTTTATGGGATCGGGAAACAATAGAGAAGAATCTGGCTACCAATAAAGTATTCCAGCGCACAATAAAACGCAGACGTTGATTTTTTTTGATGTGCGGATTTGTTGATACACAAGTGATTGGCAACAAATGGGAGGGTAATGCGATGTCGACCAGCAATTCGAATCCTGATGAGACTGGTGGTTCAGAAGTGGAAAGCACTGGTGGGACTGTTACTCAGAAGCGTTGGCCAGGCATCATTTGCAAATGTGTCTGTGCCTATTACCTTCTAAGTGCCCTCACGCTGCCTTTTGTTAATAAAGTATGGCTGGGTGAAGCACCTCTGCTCGCGTTAATTCAAGTACCCAAGTCATTCATCAAATCGGTCGTCCAGCATGAGTGTGTGTTGCCTTTCATCCACTGGGCTGGCTGGTCGCGCGGTTCTGCTTCGCCCGATTACGCGATGACGCAGGGCTGGGCGATGGGTATCATGGTTTCCGTGCCCGCTGTCTGCATCCTGATTCTGCTCCTGCTGGTGCGACCGTTTCCGCATCATTGGCGATGGATCGCGGCGGTTATCCTCTGCGCAATACTGGATGGCATCGTGACGCTCTGGTTCGACAGTTCTTCAAGCCTGAAGCTTTATAATGCCATCTATTTCTGACACAAGGCTCCGGCTGGACAACTGACTATTGTGAATATGCAGGTCTATTATCAACAAGTGCTTAGGCAAGATTCTATTATTTGACTGGAGGCGATAATGATTCGCACAATAACCACCGTCGTCTTCCTGTTATGCTCGACTTGTCACGCTCAAGGTCTCCGTGAGGCTGTGCAAACCAGCAACGTGAAACGGGTAAAAGAGCTCCTCGAATCCGGTGTCAGCGCAAACTTCGAGTACGAAAACCGCTTCACGCCGATCTACTTTGCTGAAGACCCACGTGTCGTGGACCTCCTGCTTGCTTTTGGTGCCAAACTAGACATACGATCTGCTGCCTCCGTCCAATCTCCAATTGAGTACGCGGCAGAAAACTGGTACCGTGACGTAAAGCGGCGTGACAACTGGAAACAGATTGTCACAAAACTCAGGAAGGCGGGTGCCGAATACACGATCGACACAGCCATCTATATGAACGATGTAAAATTTGTAAAAGCATCGCTAGAAAAAGATGCTTCGTGGGTCAACAAGACACGTGGTGCCCAGTCCGTCCCACTGCGTCTTGCCGCCCGTACTGGTCGCTTAGAAATCTGTAAGCTGCTACTGGATCACAAGGCTGACCCTGATGCATTTGAGAAGGGGAACGGCTATCCCATCATGGTAGATGCCGTCGCACACCCGTCGATAGTAAAACTGCTGATTAAACGAGGCGCCAATCTGAAACGTCGAATCACTTTTGTAGGTGGTCGGACTGGTGTGTGGATTATTGGCAATGAAGGTTCAGCACTTCATTACGCGATTCGTGAAGGCAACTTTGAATCAGTCAAAATGCTGATCGCTGCAGGTCTTGATCCCAACGCTGCAGACCATAAAGGTCAAACACCTTTGCATATTGCAATTCGCTTCGAGCGATGGGACCAGAACTATGGTCGGAATACATCGTCATTTCTGAAAATCATCAACTATTTGCTCAACAATGACGCATCGCTCAGATTTACTACTATGTCAGGTCAAACACCGATGGAACTGGCGATGAAAATCGACAGCCCGAAAGAAATTTTAGAAGCGCTACGTAAAAGACAAGATGAGTTGGATAAAGCGTATGACGACGCCATGTTCGGTGAGCAATAATGCGTACTTTGGCCACATTGTTCTGCTCATGAAATTCGTATGCGACCAATTATCCTCCAAACATCTTGCTCACCAACTCCTGGAGCTGATGACGGTCGAACTTCCCGGTACTCGTGCGTGGTAGTTCATCGAAGAACATGTAGTGCACCGGATTTTTGTATTCAGCGAGTTCTTCTGCAACGCAGGCGCGCAGGGTTTCCTCGGTCAAATCATTTTGCTGACCAAGCAGTGCGACGCACGCCACAGGCACCTCCCCTTCTCGGAAATCGCGCAAGCCCACGACAACCGCTGCATGCACCAATGGATGTTCATCAATGATCGACTCGACTTCCGCAGGTGCAATGTTGGAACCTCTACGAACAATCATCAGCTTCTTGCGTCCGACAAACCAGACATACCCCTCATCATCAAAATGTCCCAGATCACCTGTGTGAAGCCATTTACCTTGAAACAAATCAGCCGTGGCTTGCTCATCATGCCAGTAGCCGATTGTCGCTGAAGGGGTGCGCAAAAGAATTTCGCCTGTCTCCCCAACAGGACAGTCCTCTCCCTCAGCGGTGACGATCCGCAAATCGGTATCGGGAGTCGGCAGCCCCAGAGATCCCCATTTGCGTTTTCCAAACCGCGGATTCGCCGCATAGTAGCCTCCGATTTCTGTCATGCCTGCCCCCTCCATGACTTCCCAACCCAACAGGTCACGGAAACGATGGTGAAGATCTGGCGGGACGGCATCTCCCGAACCGATGCTATTTTTGAGAGTTGGTAGATCGGTGGGATTGTTTTCCAGATATTCGACGAAGTCCAGAAGGTCGCTGGCGAGCATCCCGTACTCGGTTACTGATTCTGACCTGATTGTTGAGACCGCAGTGGCAGGTGTGGGTTTCATTGTGAGGATCACGCGGGCTCCTGCCGACAGCGCAGGCATCAATTGAGTCTGTAGCCCGCCGGCATGGCTGATGGGTTTGCCGACCAGAACCACATCCTCGTCGGTAAAACCAAAAACCTGACGCGAGACCTCGATACCGGCAAACAATCCCGTGTGTGAATGGACGACCCCTTTCGGATGTCCCGTGCTGCCGGAAGTGAAGAGAATTAAACCCGGACTCGTGGGATCAACGACAACCGCGGATTTGAGTTCGCCCTGTTTTAATAATGTTGAGAATGGTTGAACGTCGTCTTGCATGCACTGACTCGGGCCAACCGCGATGGCAATCATGGCTTCGCGCGCGTGAAGTAGCGGTTCGACAACCTGTGTTTTGGAGGTGTGAAACAAGATCATACTGGCGTCGACGCGCTGGATGACGTCAATCGCTTCCTCGGTGACATATCGATAATTCAATGGAACGGCTACGGCACCGATCTGGTAGCAAGCGAGAGTCGTAATGACCGCTTCCAGACAATTCGGCAGAAACCAAGCCACGCGGTCCCCCTGCTCTATCCCCATGGTCTGCAATCCCGATGCGACTTGCTGCACCTGCTGTTGAAGATCGGCATAACTGACGTGCTGGCCCTCGCATTGAATCGCCGTTTTCTCTGGGAACTGGAGAACGGCGTTTGCGAGAAGTGTTTGGAGTTGTGTCATGAATGCTTTTTCTATGTACGACCGTCAGGATTTATAGGAGATTGTAGTAATCCACGCTTGGGCAGTTTCGCACTTTGGATCGATTCCGGAAATGGAGTTTGCCACAAAAGGGAGCCATTGCCAATCTTCAGGGCCAGGGCAGCCTAGCGGCAACCATCTTTTCAACAGGTCGGGAAAAGAAGGCGCCATGCTGTATCCGTGTCCTTCGCCGTCATCGTGGCTTAAATATATGATCTGCCCCTCCGAGTCCAAGGCGAGGCAATCTCCGTTCGGAACATGATGGAAGCCAATCTTATTGTGCCAGATTTTGTCGTAAGGATTTTCCGGGTTCGGAAAACACTCTTTCTGCCAATCTGCACGAGTTTCCTCATGATCAGGTAGTCTCTTTATGTCATAGTCGATACCACCGCTGAATATTTCATCAAGAGATTCTGGCAGATCGAAATTTTCCGGAAGTCTCCAATCAAAATAGATGCGTCGGGAAACAGTGGCAGCAAACTCTCGAAAATTGGCGGGGATCGGTTGTTGAAGCTGGCGTTCGATATCTGCCAGCTCTACTTCAGAAGCGGGTTCCTCAATGACAGGAATCTCCCATTGACCACCGATTGCATTGATTCGTTCTGCAAACATTTCAATATGGCTTTCGATGAATCTATGCATAATATCCCTTAACCCTGTAGTGACGCACTAAATAGTCTATTCTCGATATATAATAAAATAACAAACCAGATCTGGTTCATTACTCAATTTTCTTTTTTTTTCATTCATTATTTTGGCATGTGAGCTGTGCAATATGAGTCAACTGCGTTTCGATAACCGTTCTTGATGTGGTTCATTACCGTTTTATTAATGGTACCGCCTGGGAATTTGTTTCGAGTCGAATTGAGTTTTTTCTCTGAAATCTCAACTCGCATACACAATCCACCACGAGTTCGCTTAGCTTTCTCGATGATTTCCATTCCCATTTCGGAATACTGAATTTTGAGATACCTGACTTTGAGAATTCCCGTCGTTTGCAATATTGCAAAGGCAGACAAGATTTCCTCTTCCAGCAGAATTGCATGATTCAACATATCCGCCGCTCCAATTAACAATCTCAAATCGAACCGGGAATTGTTCTCGTGAGTGCCACAGAGAGCAGTAAATACCCAGGCATCAGCTTGACTGAAGATTTTTTCTGGCATCGATCGCACTCCTTTAATCATTCAAGAAAAACACTCTACCTCATAATACCGCAACATCTTTCCATTTGACACGGTTCGTCTTAAATCGTGCAGTACACAGATTATCCAAATCTCCACAGATGCGGTCATGAGATCTACTTGAAGCGAGTCTGAGTAGACTCTACACTGGTAAGAGTCGAGTGTTCGGCAGCGTGTCTGCTTTGATGATTCATCGTGTGTAGGAGAACGAGAGAAATGAGACTCCGTCTGGTGATTGCAGTTTGCCTCTGCCTGATTGTTTCCGATGCCTATGGCGATGCTCCTGTTGAGTTCAATCGCGATATACGGCCAATTCTTTCGGACAAGTGTTTTGCCTGTCATGGTCCCGATGAAAAGACACGTGAAGCCGACCTGCGACTGGATGACCGCAAGTCGGCGCTTGCTGATCTGGATGGACATCGTGCGATTGTGGAAGGAAACGCCAAAAAGAGTGAACTGATACGGCGGATTACTACAACCGATGATGATGAACTGATGCCGCCGGGCGATCATGGTAAGCCTCTTAAGCAGGCTGAGATTGAACTACTGCGAACTTGGATCAATCAGGGCGCAAAGTACCAGCAACACTGGTCACTGACGCCGCTGGTGCGTCCCGCAGTTCCCGCGAATGCTGCGGGGAAATCGGTGAATCCCATCGACGCTTTTATCCAACGTAAACTGAAACAGGAAGGTGTCGGGGCGAGTTCGACCGCGGATCCGCGGACGCTGGTTCGGCGCCTGTCTTTCGATCTGACGGGGCTGCCTCCTGCACCGGCGGTTGTCACCGCGTTTTCTGCCAATCCGAGCCCGGCAGCTTATGCGAAGCTGGCCGATGAGTTTTTGAATTCTCCCCATTACGGCGAACGCATGGCGCTGTACTGGCTGGATCTGGTGCGGTATGCGGATACGCTGGGGTATCATGGCGATCAGGTCCAAAGCGTTTCCCCTTATCGTGACTATGTGATCAACGCGTTCAACAGCAATAAACCGTTTAATGATTTTACAACCGAGCAACTGGCTGGCGATCTGCTGCCCGAAGCGACGCTCTGGCAAAAAGTGGCATCCACCTATAACCGCTTGAATCGCACCTCGGCTGAAGGGGGTGTTCAACCCAGGGAATACCTGGCGAAGTATGCGGCGGATCGGGTGCGGACTGCGGGATCGGTCTGGCTGGGTTCTACGTTCGGATGTGCGGAGTGTCACGATCACAAATTCGATCCGTTTACGACGAAAGACTTTTATCGCTTCGCTGCTTTTTTTGCGGACATCAAAGAACAGGGAATCGTGAGCGGTGCGAATCACGTTGCGCAGCTTCCGGTGCCGACCGAAGCGCAGGCAAAGCGGTTGGATGAGCTGAATGTCGCGCTACGTCAGGCAGAAAAAGATTTTGCACGCACTACTCCTGAACTGCAGGCGGCTCGTACCAGGTGGGAGCAGGAAATCAAAACGGGGTCCGGTCGATGGACGATCTGGAAGCCAAAGCAGGTTCGCTCTGAAGGGGGAGCGAAACTGAAGGTACTGAAAGATGGTTCGGTGCTGGCAAGCGGAAAGAATCCCGGGCGTGATGTTTATGTGCTCGACTTGAGTGACAGCGAACTTCCTGGCAACGAACCGTTTGCACTGCGAATCGAGATTTTGCCTGACAAATCATTGCCCCGACAAGGTCCCGGGCGTGCCAGCAATGGGAATCTGGTTTTGAACGCGGTAGAAATGACGGTTAATCAATCGAAAGTCAAGTGGGAGAAAGCGAGTGCCTCGCATTCTCAGCAGGGCCATTCCCCGGAAAATGTCATCAACGGACACAAGCATGGCTGGGCCATTCTTCCACAAATCGGAAAACGTCAGCAACTGCTTCTGGCAGGACAGGTTGCCGGACTGGTTAAAGAGGACAAAGAGGAGACCGCGAAGAAACCGGCGGTCAAGGCATCCTGTGAAATCCGTCTCGTTCAGAACTTTGTTGACAAACATAACATTGGACGTTTTCGAGTATCGTATTCGCCTGACGTTGATATCAGCAAACCGGGAATCCCTGTTGCCGATTCGCTTCAGGAACTCGTCAAGGCTCCCGCAGCGAAGCGTTCTGCAGAGCAAGTGAAACAGATCGACGTTGCGTTTCGGAATTCTACCGCGTTACTGAGCAAAGCACGGGAACAGCTGGCGAAGCTGCGACAAGAAAAAGATCAATTGCAGAAAGTCATCGTGAAAACATTGGCGACGACGGCAACCAAACCTCGCGCGATGCGTGTGCTTCCACGGGGCGACTGGATGAGTGAATCCGGAGAAGTTGTAACGCCGGGGGTGCCTCATTTTCTGTCGCAGATCGAAGTGCCAAAGGATCAACGTGCGACGCGACTGGATCTGGCTCGTTGGATGACATCACAGAAAAACCCACTGGTGGCGCGCACGTTTGTGAATCGATTATGGATGCTCATGTTTGGTCAGGGGCTGGCCCGTTCGGTGGATGATCTTGGTTCACAGGGTGAAATGCCCACGCATCTGGAATTGCTCGACTGGCTGGCTGGTGAATTTGTGGAAAGCGGCTGGGATGTGAAGCATATGGTGCGTCTGATGGTTTCGTCGCAGACTTATCAGCAAACCTCGGCGCTGCCTGCCGCGCTCAGCGAACGCGATCCTTTTAACCGGCTCTATGCACGGCAGTCACGCTGGAGGCTGGAGGCGGAAATGATTCGTGATAACGCACTGTTTTTAAGCGGTCTGTTGAATCGCGAAATTGGGGGCGTGAGTGTCAGGCCTTATCAGCCCGCGGGATACTGGGCTCAATTGAATTTTCCGAAACGAACCTATCAACAAGATGCGGGGTCCCAGCAGTATCGTCGTGGATTATACACGCACTGGCAGCGCACGTTCCTGCATCCCAGTCTGCTGGCCTTTGATGCCCCGGCACGTGAAGAGTGTACGGCACAACGCCCCCGTTCGAATACACCGTTGCAGTCGCTGGTTTTGTTGAACGATCCGACATTTGTTGAGTCGGCACGCGTGCTGGCGGCGCGCGTACTTCAGGAAAGTCAGAAGTCCGAATTTGAAGGGCGTTTGAACTGGCTCACGCAACACACATTAATGCGTGCTCCCCGTAAAGATGAACTGACATTGTTGAAGTCTCTGTATGAAGAGGATTTGAAAATCTACCGCAAACAAGGTTCAGACGCGAAACGCATTCTGTCTGTCGGACTTGCAAAACCGGTAGCTGCTCTCGATGCTGCAGAACTGGCGGCATGGACCAGCGTGACACGCGCAATTTTAAATTTACATGAAACCATCACACGATATTAAGGCGCCTTAATATGTTTGACAACGATTCCACTCGACGCAGTTTTCTACGTCAGTCAGCACTGGGCATTGGTCCGGCGGCGCTCCTGTCGCTGTTGTCTCGCGATGCGAGTGCCGACGGTCTTGGTGAGGGTGTGATCTCAAAGCCGCACTTCAAACCTCGCATCAAACGCGTGATTCATCTCTGTATGGCGGGTGGACCGTCACATCTGGAAACGTTTGATGAGAAGCCGACGTTACGCAAGATGCATGGCAAACCGATGCCTGAGTCGCTGACCAAGGGTCAGCAAATTGCGCAACTGCAGGGCCGGGAACTCAAATGCTTCGGTCCGCAATTTGACTTTGAAAGCTATGGTGAAAGCGGGCAGCGGATTTGTTCTCAATTTCCCCACATTGGTTCGGTGGCGGATGACCTCTGTATTATTCGTTCGATGCACACCGATCAGATCAATCACGACCCGGCGCATACTTTGTTCAATACCGGTTCTTCACAAGCGGGCCGACCGAGTATGGGGTCGTGGTTACTGTATGGACTCGGTCAGGAATGTGATGACCTTCCGGGCTATGTGGTGCTGACCAGTGTTGGGAAGGGGGGGCAGTCACAGCCGATTGCCGCACGGCAATGGCACAGCGGATTTCTGCCTTCGCGTTATCAGGGTGTGCAGTTTCAAGCAACGGGTTCACCGGTTCTGTATCTGAATCGACCCGATGGTGTCTCGATGCCGCAACAACGCCGGCTGGTTGATACCGTCAATCAACTGAATCGTGGCTTTGATGACCTGGTACACGATCCCGAAATTGCAACACGCATCGGCCAGTACGAAATGGCGTTTCGCATGCAAACCAGTGTGCCGGGATTGATGGATTTTACCAAAGAGTCCAAGGAGACAATGCAAGCCTATGGTACTAAAGGCGGGGATGGGACGTACGCGTCGAATTGTCTGCTGGCCCGGCGACTGCTGGAACAGGGTGTGCGTTTCGTGCAGTTATATCATCGTGCATGGGACCACCATGGCAATATTAAGGGGTCGATTGAGATTACCGCCAAAGAAGTCGACCGGGCAACGGCGGCCCTGATTAAAGACCTCAAGCAACGCGGGCTATATGATGATACGCTGCTTGTCTTCGGCGGCGAATTTGGGAGAACGCCGATGGCACAGGGAAGCGGTCGCGATCATCATATCAAAGGCTTTTCGATAATGCTGGGCGGAGGCGCGATTCAGGGAGGAAAAAGTTACGGCACGACCGACGATTTCGGTTATGCGGCCGCTGAAAACCCGGTGCATGTGCGTGACTTCCACGCGACGTTGCTGCATCTGTTTGGTATCGATCACAGGCGATTCAGCTATAAATTCCAGGGCCTCGATTTCCGGCTTACGGGTGTGGAAGAAGCACACGTGATTAAGGAATTGATCGCTTAGGCTGGTTTATCAGCGTGAGTCTAGTTGGTAAGAAAATCGTGAATCAAATATTTGGTATCCTCATGATTTTTCTGATTATCTTATTGCTGCCAATCATCTTCCCGATTGCCCTCGTAATTTCTTACATCGATACACGCAAGATGAATCAACTAATCAAAAGATTCATTTGCGTCTCATGCGGAAAACAACTGGGAGCAGAGGAGATCCAGCTTGGTAACGAACGCTGGGACTCCATCGTATCCGAAATGCTCGCGAAATATCCCAACCGAAAATTTAGACGGCCACGCAGTATTCATGCTGTTTGTCCACATTGTGGCTGTGAATATCGGTATAATAAAGGAAATAACACATTGGAACTCATTCCACAAAAGGAAAACGCGTAACAAAACTCAAGTCGGCTGAGAAACTGGGTCAGTTGAACTTGAATGTCACGCGATCCAGCATTGGCTTGGACTTGTTTTCGGTTGTGTCTGTCATGCGTAGTTCGAAGCCGAAGGCGTGGCCGGCTGGCAGATCACTCAGATCGATCTTCGCAGGTGTCTTGTCGACGTGCTTCGAGAGTCCCTTGTGGTAGTCGTAGGCCTCTTTGACTTCCGTCCAATCGGTCCATTGATCGAGCTTGCCGTCATTATTGGTATCGACGCCCACGCGCGCCTCGACCTGTTCGACCCACGGCCCGGGACTTACATAGTCTGTGTTCTGTTGTGTGAAGAGATAAAACTGACCATTGGCAAAACCGATATCGGGGTCGGGATGGCCGTTTCCGATCTTATCGCACCAGGTGAACGGCTTGTCGATGCTGGGGCTGGTGAACCAGCCGACACTCATTTTGTGTCCCCCGGCGGGATCGTAATCGCCGAAGAGGTAGTATTGCGTGCCGACGCAGATCGCCGCCCAATCGCCATACGCTTCCTGCTCTGGCTTGTGGACGTTGTACTTGCCAATATTCGTGTTCCAATCCGGGTGTTGCAGCCAGTGCGGGTGCTTGTACTCGGCGACTTTGCCGGTGTCTTTGGTGCGGTTGTCCACAACGGGTGCGAGGAATTTGAAGTCGCCGATGCCGTCGTCGCTGACGGCGTGTCCCGCGAGGGGTGAGTCCCACGACCGCTTGCTGGCGTTGATCGGGCTCCAGTCTTCAAAGATCACGTGAAAGCGTCCCTGTTTATCACGGATGACGCCGCTGTCCGAGCCGTGAGACGGGTCCTTGACCGCGATGCCCATATTTTTGCCTGGTTTGCCATCTGTGAGGTCGTCGTCGATATAGAGGTGCGGGTCCTGGTCGTTGGGGTAGTCGTAGTAAATATAGACCTTGCCATCTTTGTATTCGGCACTTGTCACCCATTTGGAGAAGCCTTCGGTGACCGGGCCGTGGTGGACCCAGTTAAGCATGTCGCGGCTCTGCCAGCCGTGATATCCGCCACGGCTTTTTTCCAGTCCGCCCGGCGCGTCATACTGATTCGACCAGGGTGTCGTTTGCAGCTTGACGTCGAAGCCTTCGAGTGTGGCAGGTTTCGGTTTGAACTGTTTGGAGTTCTTTCTTTTTCCCTTGCGGCCATAACGTCCAAACACCCAGTAGTTGTTCGGGCCCATTGCCAGAAAGACGGGCGCGTCAGCCAGATTCACCGGGCCAAGGTTCGCAACCGGGTTCCAGTTCTGCCAGATCGGGGATTGATCGAAGACGACCGAAGTCGCCTTCTGCATTTTTTCGAAGCGTTTGAGCTTGCTGCTGAACGTGGCGACTTTGGCGCTGGGTATGGCGATGCCGTCCTTGACTTCGAGATTGGATTGCTTCGCCATCGCTGCGGTCCAGTCGTCCTGGGTATCGATCACCCAGTCGTCGGCCGCAAATGCTGAAGTGCCTATTGCCGTAGTCAGCGCGGTGAGTAAGAGACTGGTTTTTATATTGTTCATCTTTGCTTCCTTTTTGTGCTCGTTATCTTCGACTCAGCCTCGCTCCGGCAGTTTGACGCCGCTGGGCAGGAACTTGACGTCGCGATCATTATTTAGCTTCTCGCCCGGCGTGCAACGTCCCATGCGAACCTGCTTGTCCAGCAGCAGCAATAAAGCGTTGACTTTCTCCGGATTGTTTTTCACGAGGTTCTTTTTCTCAGCCGGGTCATCGGCAAGATTAAACAACTGCATTGGTGGGAGGCCCTGTTTTTTGGCTTCGCCTTCCCTGGGTGCGCTCCAGCCACCACTGCCGCTCGAAAGGCAGAGCTTCCACGCGCCCTGCCGGATTGCAAACGAGCCGCCGATCGAGTGACTGATCAGTGCGTCGCGACCCGATGTCTGCTCTCCCTTGAATACGGGTAACAAGCTGAATCCGTCCTCACCACCGCGTGCCTGCTTTTTCTGACCAGTGACTGCTTCGAGTGTCGCGTAGACGTCGGTCAGGCAGGTCAGAGCCTGGGTCTTGCGACCGCCTTCAATCTTTCCCGGCCAGCGCACAATGAACGGGACGCGGTGCCCGCCTTCATAGATATCCGCCTTGTGGCCTCGATATTTGGCGCTGGGGTCGTGTCCTTTCTCTTGCAGCAACTCGAAGTTCGCCTCGGGTGAGCACCCGTTGTCGCTTGTAAAGATCACCAACGTGTTGTCGTCCAGCCCGGCTTTCTGCACCGCGAGATGCAACTGGCCCATGTGATGGTCCATCTGCATCACGAAGTCGGCGTAGGGATTCATCTGGCTGGCATCCTTGAAGGGCGGTACCGGAACGATGGGGGTATGGGGAGCCGGCAGTGCCAGGTACAGGAAGAAGGGCTTGCCTGCCTTCGCGGATTTTGCTTGTGACTTTACATGTTCGATGGACTTGTCGAAGAGATGTGGAAGTACTTCTGCAATTTTAAAGTCCGATCCAATGGGGCCTTTCCGATACCAGCCGTAACGATCTTCCTTGCGGCTCACGCCTTCCTCGCAATCGGGCTCTGCGGTGATCTTTCCTGTGTCCACCCAGACGTAGGGCGGCATGTCCAAGGAGCCGCAGTGGCCGTAGTAGCGGTCAAACCCGTTGATATCCGGTCCGTTCCTGACCGGTTTTGTAAAGTCGATCTTTTTTCCGTTCTTGTGCCAGTCCCACCCCAGGTGCCACTTGCCGATCATTGCTGTGTGGTAACCCGCCTTGCGCATGAGGTGTCCCAGCGTTGGTCGATCTTTGGGGATCAGGTGCTCGCTGGTTCCACTTAAAACGCCGCGTGCCAGGCGTGACCGCCAGTTGTAGCGTCCGGTGAGCAATCCATAGCGTGTCGGCGTGCAGACCGAACTCGGCGTATGGGCGTCGAGAAAGGTCAGCCCCTCGTCGGCCATCATCTGCAGAAAAGGCGTCTTGATCTTGCAGTCCGGGTTCGTTGGTGAGACGTCACCGATACCCAAGTCGTCTGCCATCACCACGATCACATTCGGACGGGCCGCAGAAGCGAGATCGGCGCCAAGGGTAGTCAACAATGCGCTGCCGAGGGTCGTTGCGACTAGAAATCCGATGGTGACGTTTGATCTGTTCATTCTGTGATTCCAACGATGATGGTGGCTGACGAAAATATAGATTTAAAAACGGAAGAGGATCATGCCGTCTTTTTTATACAACTATATATACCATTCAACATATCAACGTAGCAGAATGTAGTACTCTTTACAAACATTCCCTGTCTCTTAACGGTGGTTGAGCAACGAACAGGTAGTAGAACAAAAAGGGCACTATCATTTCCCTTTTATATCTTTTTCTCCCGACCTTTATTCTTTTAAATCTGAGTGCAGCGCTTCGGTTCGTTTCTGGGTTAACTTTTGTGGTGCGTTTAATGTGTTGCCGTGGATTTTGACGTTTTTGGTTCCGTTTAATGAAATCGCAGTTTTAGCCGCTGTGATTTGATTGTCGGAAACCGTGACGTCTTCACCGGGTTGCGAGTTGTAGCGTGAGTTGCCCCAGATATAAACACCGGTGGGGTTGTCTGGCGTTCCCTGAACGATATTCCCGCGAAAAATGAGGCCTTTGGTATAGCCAAGCTGCACGACGCTCCCTTTTTTCGTTTTTGATTTAATAATATTGTCTTGTATGATCAAATTCGTATTTCCGTTCCCGACGAGCTTTCCTGAAATGGTATTGCCACGAATGATCATTCCGTCGACACCGCCGGCAAGAATCGATTTACGGCATTGATTATTTTCGATAATGACGTTCTTGAGGCCGCGTGCGTGTTCGACGTGTATCGTTGAACCACCGGGTTTGACGGAATGTTCTAAATCACGACAGCCTGTCACCAGGTAATCGCGTGAGCCGGGACTGCCTCCCATTTGGATTCCCTGTCGAATAAAATTTCTGAAGGTACAGTCTCTGACTGTGATGGCGCGACAGTTGTAAGAGAAGGCCATGCAATCTCCCGAAAAGTTTTCGGCGAAGACATTCATCACCTTGATGTTTTCAATGATGTGATTTTTATTGTAGAACCAGATCCCTGCATTATGTTCCGGTGTCTCGCTTTTGATGTATTGCGGATGTGTATTTGATCCGTCCAGATGCAGATCTCTGATCACGACATTTTTCGTGCCTCCGTCAACGGGTGCTCCGATCATCCGCCAGAAATTAGACTGATTCACTTTGGCATCGAATTTCAGAATTGATGCAGGCCCCTCACCGCGCAGAGTGGTATCAGGAGGAATCTCGAGAATGGGGGTTTCATTATTGCGTCGCGAGAGAATATAGGTTCCCGCGGGAATCAAAACGGTTCCGCCTCCCGCTTCTTTGCAAGCGGTTAATGCTTTCTCGATGGCGGTCGTGTCATCTCCCGCATCATTGGGAACCGCACCATATTTTGTGATGTCGAATTCTTTGGCTTGTGCCGTACAATTCAGCGTGACGAATGCCAGAATTAACGTTGCGAGAAATTTCATTGTGGTTGTTCCTGGTCCGTTTTGGGATTCGAATACTTGAAAATCGTCTCTTCGTTATACGTCTTCTGAGGATGTGTTAAAAGGGTCCAGAATTTTTAATTTGTGCCTGACTCTCTTTTCTCTTCAAGAGATCATCGGGACTTCCATTGAAAAAGGCTGGCCAGAATGGCGCCCACCGTGGCCAGGGCCATATCTTTTTGGGCGTCCCAGAAGTCTCCCTGCTGGCCGTTATATGCTTCCGCGTTCTGTTTCGAGAGAATGATGGCAGCCAGCCACTCCACAACTTCATACAACATGCTGGCGGCCATGACGACCAGCACGGCCGTCAAGAGGGCGCCGCGTCGGGAAAACGATTGATAACTCTCAAGGAACTCACGGCATGGCCAAATCATTAACAGACCGAAACAGAGATGAGCCAGTCGATCGTAGTGATTTCGCTCCAGATCAAAGACTTCCGACAGCTGGTAGCCTGTGACTGCCTGACACCATGTGTCATAGGGAACGAAAGAGTACGTATAGCGGGCGCCGATCACATGAATTACAAGCATTGCCAGGAGGCACGCAAAAGCGCCTGCACTCAATGGCCAGCGCCGATCCCACATCGGGACGACAACGAAGGCAATCAAAGTTGGAATGTGCTGCAGAAACAGATACTGCGGAAACGGGGAGCCGATCAGACTCAGGCCGAAGATAACGATGAACGTGCACGAGAGGATCGACTTGGTTCTATCTTGAAAGATTGTCCTCATTTGTTCATGGTTCCACCGCAGTCACGATGCCTTTGGAGTATTAGATACTGCACGATACAAAAAATGCAACCAAACTGAAAGATCGGAATGAACGGGGGCTCTTAAAAATGCCCGGTGCCCCTTCAGATTTGACCTTGTTTGCCGTTCTGGATGAGGTCATGATTTGCCTGCTCTAATTCGGCAAGCAGGATTGCATTCTGTCTGGCGCGATCGGGGTCGTTATCAGGAATCGATGGTTGCTGTTCCAGCTGATACAGGTAGTCCTGTGGAAAGCCGAAGTAGGCTGCACCCAGGATCACAAAACGTTTATACCAGTGAAACGGCAGCAATGCATTGTCGATAAATTCATCACCGGCTTTGTAAGTGAAGGCGTCTACCGTTTGAGTCTGGGTTGTGACCAGCGTATTCAGAGCCTCGTATCCGCAGGTCGCTGCTTCCCAGTCGTCGAGCAGTTTCCTTTGAGTGGTTGAGACTTCATACAGGACGCCGATGACTGTGTCCGTCTTTGAATGTGTGAAGTCGATGTTGCATTTTCCGGACCCTTCGATTCCGCGTTTGTTGAAAGTGAGCCGCGCACCGTGCAGATAGACGAGCGTTCCCCGCGCACACCGGCCGATTCGCTTTTCCAAACGAGCCGGGTGGAGATTGGAGCCGTAGGCGAAATATTGTGTCAATTTATTCATTTCACAAAACAGGCAGCTGATCCACAGTGCGTGGTTTTGAATCGATCTTCCCACAACAAGTTAAAGGGATATTGTAGCCTCTATCAGGATCAGTTATACCATAGTATGTCGTCTTGGGCTTAGTACTTCATCCAATTTCCATACAAAAGTTCGCATCCCTTCGACAGAACGACGACGACTTTGAAGGAATACGAAACAGTGAGTGGAGCAAAATCAAATGAATACTCAACAGCTGACAGACACAGCGAGAGCGATGGTTGCTGACGACAAGGGCATCCTGGCGATGGATGAAAGCACTCCGACCTGCGACAAACGATTTGCCAAGTTGGGAATTCCCAAGAACGCGGAGACGCGTCGCATTTATCGCGGAATGATTGTGAGCACGCCCGGCCTCGGTGAGAGTATCAGTGGGGCGATTCTCTACGATGAAACAATCCGCCAGCAGACGGAGGATGGCAGTTCCTTTGTAAAAGCCCTGACCGATGCGGGAATCATTCCGGGAATCAAAGTGGATGCGGGTGCTAAGGATCTGGCCGCCCATCCGGGAGAAAAAATTACGGAAGGTCTGGATGGCTTGCGTGCGCGACTGGCCAAATACGTCGAGATAGGCGCCCGTTTTGCCAAGTGGCGTGCCGTCATTTCGATCGGCGATGGTATTCCGAGCCGTGGTTGTATTGAGGCAAACGCACAGGGATTGGCGCGGTACGCTGCCTTAAGTCAGGAAGCCGGTCTGGTTCCCATCGTGGAACCAGAGGTGCTGATGGACGGCGATCATACTCTCGAACGTTGTTACGAAGTGACGGAGGAATCACTGCACACGGTTTTTGACCAGCTTTACCGGCAACGCGTGATGCTGGAAGGCATGATTCTGAAACCGAATATGGTCCTTCCGGGATTGCAATGCCCTCATCAGAACTCAGTCGATGAGGTCGCCGACGCCACGATCGCGTGTTTCTTACGAGCCGTCCCCGCTGCGGTACCGGGAGTGACATTCCTGTCCGGCGGTCAATCCAGCGAACTCGCTTCGGCTCGTTTGAATGCCATGAATGTCAAATTCAAGTCACAAGTCCCCTGGGAGTTGTCGTTTTCATTTGCCCGCGCCATCCAGCAACCGGCAATGGGGATCTGGGGAGGCGATTCTGCCAACAAGGAGGCGGCACAGAAATCGTTGTATCATCGTGCCAAATGCAATCGAGATGCCCGGCGCGGCGAATACAATGCCGCGATGGAAGAGGCATGAGGAGGACGAGAACGCGGTTTTTCCGGTCTTCAAATGCGCATTCCAAATTGATATCTGATTGATTATTTTGTCATACCTATCAGAACAGAGGTTCCAGCCATTTCGAGCAATATGGAAACCACCCATTGATTCTCAATCTCTTTATCATTGTCAGGTTGTCGTTCAGGCTGTTACAATGTTAAGACGAATTTGCCAAAGGTATTTTTTACGTGTCGCCTTCAGACTGAAAACTAATAAAACACAAGCCATCATCAAGGGGTTGATTATGCTCTCATCGAAATTATTTTCTCGTCGCCAGTTTGTGCAGTTGGCGGCGACCGCTGCTGTTTCCAGTCCTTTGCTTGCACGAGGAGCGGAAAATAAAGGTGGCTATCTGAACGGTCGCCTCTATAAGACTCTTAAGATTGGGATGGTGGGAGCTGGTAAGACGCTCGAAGAAAAGTTTGCGATTGCGAAGGAAGCCGGTTTTGACGGAATCGAATTGAACTGTCCGGGGATCGATGTTAAAGAAGTGCGAGCCGCCATCAAAGCGACGGGACTTCCGGTCGACGGGTCGGTCAACGCCGGTCACTGGTCGGTGCGGCACACCGATGCCGATGCCGCGACTCGTGCGAAAGCACTGGAGAGTCTGAAAGAAGCACTGCGTCAGACGCATGCCGTTGGTGGAAACACGGTTCTGCTGGTTGTTGGTCGTGGAAGCGATGGCCCTGAAGAAGAGATCTGGAAACGATCGGTCGAGAATATCTCAAAGGCATTGCCTGTCGCTTCCGAACTGGGCATCCACATCGCGGTCGAAAACGTGTGGAACCAGTTCTGCTACGACCACGAAGGTGACCATAGCCAGACCGCGGAGAAGTTTGTGAAGTACATCGACGAATTCGATTCTCCCTGGGTCGGCATGCAGTTTGACATTGGAAACCACTGGAAGTACGGCAGCATGGGCGACTGGATTCGTCAGCTCAACAAACGAATTGTGAAGCTGGACCTGAAAGGCTTCTCGCGCGAAATGAGCAAGTTCACCAAGATCGGCGAAGGCGATCTGGATTGGGCCGACGTTCGAAAAGCACTCGCCGAGATCAAGTTCACCGGCTGGGCGGCTGCAGAAGTCAGAGGCGGCGACCTGGAGCGACTGAAAGAAGTCTCGGCCAACATGGACCGCGTCTTCGGCCTGACGCCGAATTCGTGAGGGAGATGGGCCCGGGTACAGTTCATAGCGTACCGGTGGTCTTCTACTGAGTTATCAAAAGTGTCAGTGAAAATGCTCTCTTTCGCTGGCACTTTTTTTGTCCTGTAGTCTACGCTGCGGTTCCCCAAGACATGAACCAGTATTGTTTATCTGAGTACCATACGAATTCTTTCACATTCCAATCATCGTAGAACGAAAAGACAACTTCAATACCATCGAAATTAGGAGTGAAGTCAGCCACGGGTGTAATACTCAGGCATTCCGCAATCTCTTTCTGTAGTTCGTCGATTGTGCGGGAGAGTCTGATTGCATTTGCGATGTACTTGTCAGTGTTTGCATCCGAATCCCAGCCAGCCCAGAGAAGTCGGATCGCTGCAGAGTAAAAGTCATCAGGACTAGAGTATGCGCTACGGTCTACGAAAACGAAGTCGATTTGTGATTCGTTTCGGTTATTGTCAGCATGAACTTGTTGCATGTTTCACCATTGAATGATGCTCGACGATAGTGGGATTAGGTTTATGATAGCCGGGCTATCTCGTTTGATGCTCCATTTGTAAAAATCACTGCCCGTAGCTCCATGTGCATTAATTACTTTAGTACGTCAATCCATGCGAAGGTCTTCAATAAACCGGGCAGTGGGAATGACCTCATCACCATCGACTCCCAGCACATCGACGATGATCCGTTTGACGATCGAGAACACCGAGTCGTACTCTTGATCCGTGGGTGGATTCGTCGCTATGGTCAGGCCAACCATTCGTTTTGTGATCTCACCGAACGTTTTATACCCTTCAGGTGTTCGTGTTCGCAAACCAATCGTTGACCAATGCAGAATAATGCCGAGTGCAATTGTTGCGCAGCAAATCAATATCAGTACTTCAATATGCCAGGGGGGGGTTAAGGCCATCAAGTAAACCCCAAACCCCAGAACGATCAAACCCAAAGTTTTCCGGAGCCATGGAGGGCGTCTGAGGGCAGGTGGTGTAGTTTTCAGCAGCTCAGGGAGCCGTCGCCAAAATTGTTTTCGGTCTGATTCGGGCAGACCCTCCTCGATATTGTCACGGGGGCGAATTCTTAAATCTGGATCTTTGCTAACATCACGAACCAGTCTTCGCAGTGAGAGAAAACAGGTTAATGATGGGCATGAAACAGTTTTAGAAGCGTGAATTCGTTCGAGGCAAAAGTCGACCAAATTGCCCACCGTGCGTAATTCACTATAGATGGAATCCGGTATGGTAATACCGAACTCCTCTTCAATTTCCATTACCAGTTGGACGCCATCAAGTCCCATGGTTCAAGTACATCACTTATTATTCACCTGCATGGACTGTGTTTATATAAGAAGCTGACAGGGAACGAAACCGTGCCAATGACCGGTTTTGGTTCAGGCATGATGCCACATAGGCTTCATACCACACATGGAAGCAGACTATGATCCAGTATGTTGTCTATGGTACCAGTCGCTAAAAACATTTCAAGATTATACTTCTGTGTGATCAGGTATTTCTATTCCGTCCTCTGCAGAATTGAAAAAACAGAAAACACAACAGGATGTGAACATCGCAGGAGGCTGATTGAGATCCGATTAAAAACCATTAATACAGGGAGCTGTGTATCAAGGATGTGAAGCCTCCTGGCTTAAGAACAATCTAAAAGACCAGGTTATTTTTTCTGGTGCTTTTTCTTAATTTCCAGAAGAACATTTTATTTCGATATTTTAATCTTGAGTGAGACTTATTCCAGTTCTTTTGGGATCTCTAACGGCGGACAATTTGAACGTTTTCGCAGCCAGTTGATGCTGCGTAGTGCGGGTTTCTTTGAAATGATCCAGCGCTCGAGTTTAAACTTACCCGGAAAATCGAGCAGCAAGATTCCAAGAAAGATTGTCACGAGCCCTTGTCCCGGCAGCGCCAGTAATAAGATACCGACTCCTACAAAGAGAATGCCAAGGATATTTTTACCTGTCAGTAGAATCACCCGAATGACAGGATATCGCGAAGACCACGGCAGCACATCACGTTCTTTACGCATGAAATAGTCAACCGGAATTCGGACAACCAGTATCGGAATCAAAATGATCGTTCCGATGAAAGTGATTACCGAAGCGACGACCAACCATCCCAGTAATTCGGGAGACAGTTGCATTCTTTTCCTCGAAACCTTGACTCGTTAATTTAAATTCACACTTATTCCGTTAATAAAAAGAGGCTCCCTCCACGTTGTCAAGAACGGCAATCAGTCTACAAGGAAATGACTCCAAAGTGCAACAAGACAGGGAAAATCCTACCAGATTGAGACAGCCAGTCAACCGGGAGCCGATTCGCCTTGAATCACTGTTGAAATCATCTGATCGGGTAATCGTCGTTGCCCGGTCAGGTAGATGTGATTGCAGACTTTTTTCTACTACGAAAATCATGAAAGACACGAACAGCTCTGTTGGTGTTACGTTTGCCTTTCTTTCCAACATTCCATGATGAAAGATGTTGTTGATCTTCCATTCGAACATTCGAATCCGTGTTCGATGGTGACTTGGATGACCAATTTCCGATGACTGTGTAACAGTCGACTGAGGGGTCTGGATTTGAGTTTCGGGACAACTCTGAACGTGAACTGAGTTCCGAGCCTGGTTGGTACTTCGGGGGCAGCAACAGTCACTCTCCTCGGTACTGCCTGACGCACTCTCTGCAATTGCATGAAGGCCGCTTCAAGCTTCCAACTCAGCCAGAAGATCAGCTCGACGAACTATTACCCAATGATTGGTTTGCCGATCATCCAGGAGCGATTCGAAAAAAAACTGCTGAAGCAGATATTTTCCTGGAATCTTTTCCGGGTGTTGTTTACGATATTGCCACCAAAAAAATTGAACAAAACACCACCTGGCATTATCATAAGTCTACTGGTTGCCGATGAGGCTGGAGCAGATTCCATCTGGGGAATGTCGGCTCATCTGGTTGACGTCAACTTCAGCGAAGGAACATACTGATGAGTCACACCCATGACGACTTTTCCAAGATCGGATTTGCCAAGACATTCTTTCTACCTGCTCTGTTGATCTTTGCGATTCCAGTCGTTTCTCTTTTCTTCTTTCTGTACATTCAGGGGCATTATGACGATGAAGCCCGCGCTGGAATTCTCGGTCAAATTCGAATCGATAAGAGTCTCACCGAACAAGAGAAAGCCAATGCTGAAGCGCTGTTCAAAAACGTTCCCCTTTCGCGTCTGATAACCGTTTCCGGGAATGAGGACATGGTGAATTCCGGAGCGGCCTTCGACTATGCCACATTTCGTTGGGCCATTCGTCTCTCGCTGTATTCCATCATCGGCGGCGTTGTGGTGTTCGTACTAAGTGCTCTCTGCGTCTTTGCATCGCTCCGATCACAGTGGGTCCAATATGTAAGCCTGTCGGTCAGTTGGCATGTGCTGCGCATTTTTGGTGCCGCGCAGGTCTTGATTCAGGGAGTGCTGTTATTTGCCTTATCCTACTGGATCACCGCTTTCTTTTTTGAGATCTACGTCCCCAAGTTGATGATTATTGTCGGAATACTCGCGTTGGTTGCGATCGGGGCAGTCATCAAGTCGATCTTCCTAAAGCTCCCTAACGAAACATTTGTCGAAGGGACTGTGATCGAGCAGGACTCTTCGCCGGAGTTATGGCAAGAACTCAGTGATATCTGCGAGAAAGTCAGCACGGAGTTGCCCGACCAGGTCATCGCTGGCATCGACGACAACTTCTTCGTCACTGAGCAGAGTTTGACGGTGGGAGAAAATAAGTATAGCGGCCGCTCGCTGTTTGTCAGTCTCTCACTACTGAAACAATTGAATGGGACGGAAGCAGACGCCGTGCTGGCCCACGAAATGGCCCACTTCAGTGGCAATGACACGATTTATTCACAGAAGATTTCCCCCTTACTTGTCCGCTATGACCATTACCTGCAAGGGCTCTACGAAGGTGGTCTGTCTCTGCCGATCTTCTACTTCATGAACTGCTTCCGTGTTCTGTATGAAGTCTCGCTGGGGCGTCTGAGCCGAAAACGTGAATTCCGTGCGGATCGAATTGCCACGGAAGTGACTTCTTCAAGAGACATGGCTGGTGCGCTTCTGAAGATTATTGCTTACTCAAGTTACCGTGCGAAAGTCGAACAGGACATCTTCCAAAAAGAAGAGGTTCTGGAAAATGCGAATGTGTCGCAGGAGATCGAGCAGGGATTTGACGACTACGCTGGCAGCTTTCTGTCAAACCCGGACATTTCGCATCTACAAACCTCGCATCCTTTTGACACGCATCCCTCTTTGGACGACAGAATGAAGGCCGTTGGGTGTTCCCTGGAATCACCTGATTCGCAAGTCATGCTGTCCAAACCAGGCGATGGACAGTGGTTTCAGAAAATCGAAGCTGCAGACCAGCTGGAGGGTGAGCAGTGGAAGGCATATGAAGAGAGATTCCGCGCCTACCATGAGGAAACGCTGCCCTATCGTTTTCTGCCCGAGACAGATGACGAATTGGCGATCGTTGTCAAGGCGTTTCCCGAAGTGCAGCTTGAAGGAACAGATGGCTTGTTGAGGATTGACCACGAATGTATCAAGTTACATTCCTGGGAATCTCCCTTGCGGTTCAGCGACATCCTGGATTGTCAAATGGATGAGAATCAGACGTTGAGTTTCGTTTCCACGGCAGTCACTCCGAATACGATTAACCTCAAGAAGTTTACAGATCAACAGAAAGTGATCGAGGCGGTCGAGCGTTACTACTCTCGCTACCTGGCCGCGAAAGAGTATCAAGAACATGTCAAGCAGCCTGGTACTAACGGCGACGAGTGAGCTTGCCGATGCCCGATGCTCTGCTCAGCATTCACAAACTCGTTGAACTTACCGTAATCCTAAGCAGAAAGACTGTGAGCATAAACGCGAGCGTGATAGCTAAAGAGCCCCCAATGTGACTGGAATCTGATTGGAAAGTGGCTCTCCCGAGAATCAAAGTTCACTGAACTCATTTCAGAAGTTAGTATTTAGCACGGCTGAGATCGAGAAAAACATCAGTATCCCAGTAATATTCGTTACTCGAACAACAGCTTCGCCCAGCCGCGCATAAAGAGTTCTAAATGGATCAGGGTGCACTCGTGCTGGTTTTCATGTGTGTTGGAGTGGGTTACATCGAGTAGAATCTGATTCTGCCTGTTGGTGATGGCTGGTGTGGGATTGGCTGCTGTTACTCCGGCAGGCGGACACATAGGTCTGCGCTCTACTTGACATATGGGACTGTCTTTTATGCATTGCTTTTCTGTTTGTTGTTTTTTAATTGTGGATTGTTTTGTTTCTCTGTCAGATTCCTGCTCGCTGCGCTCGGCCCGAATATTATTCGGGCTTACCCAACGTCTCGGTATTTTGACTGAAAAATATTTTGTTAAACGGCGTGGCGAAGTCAAGATTATTTTATTGCGCGATGAGTGGTTGATAGCTGTCGAACGGTGGTTAAAGCGTGTCGATACGTGGTTCATAAGCGATCGAAGGCGTTCGAAAACCGGTGATCGTTGGGAACCAGTGCAAGGGACATTAAACTCCACTTTTCTGAAACGGGGGACTTTTATAGTGTTGAATTTGAATGGCTGTTGTTTTTGTCAGTGGATGAATTTCTCACTCGCGCGCGACGCTTATAACGCATATTCGCGAAGGGCAAGTGGCCGTCAAGGTCTGTTTTTTCAGTATTTTATTGCGTGTTCAGTTCGAGTGATGAAACCTGGCGAGAGTATGATATTATCGTGCTCAAAGTGAACTGGATCTGTGAAAGTTGAAGCGTATGATGTCGGACTACAACTGACTGATGGTTCGCGTTATCATCATTTTATAGTGATCTGATTTTTCCATTTGAACTTATTCAAACCAATCATACCGGAGACCACGACTATGAGATCTGTTTGTCTGGCTGTATATTTACTCTGCTCGCTTGCTGTTGCTCCGATAGAGACGCCGGAGCCTGATGAGCGCATCGCGGTCTGGCCTGATCGTCCTTTACTGGAGAAGAGCGATGATGAAGTGGAATACAAAAATATTATCCGGATCAATAAAGTGACACGGCCGGCGATTGAATTTTACAAATCGAAAACAGCGAAAGCGAATGCACCGGCTGTCGTGATTTTTCCGGGTGGCGGCTATAACATTCTGGCTTATGATCTGGAGGGAACCGAGGTTGCGGAATGGCTGAATTCGATTGGCGTACATGCTGTCGTGGTCAAGTATACTGTTCCCGGTAATCAACGCGAGGCTGCATTGAAAGATGCGCAGCGCGCTTTTGGCATTGTACGCAGTAAGGCGAAAGAGTGGGGCATTAATCCTGAGCAAATTGGTGTGCTGGGTTTCTCGGCCGGTGGTCATCTGGCTGCGAATCTTTCGACCAATTATCAAAAGCGTAATTATGAATCCATTGATGCAGCCGACAAATTGAGCTGTCGCCCTGATTTTTCCGTGTTGATTTATCCTGCGTATATCTACGATGCAAAAGACAAGCGAAAGATGGCTCCTGAAATCAAAGTCGATGCGAAGACGCCGCCGGCGTTTATTGTGCAGACACTGGATGACCGACGGTTGGTTGACAGTGCCTTTAATTATACGCGAGCCTTAAAAGATGCCAAGGTTGATGGCGAGTTGCATTTGTATGCGCGAGGGGGACACGGCTATGGTTTGCGGCCTTCTGACAATCCGATTTCTGGCTGGCCCAAACTGTGTGGAGAGTGGTTGAAACGGACGACACAGAAATAATTACTGGGGACGATTACCGGGGACGATTACCGGAAAGATCGGAGCATCATCAAGGGCCGCCAACGACTTTGAAGCGGCCCTCTGGTTGTGTTTCAGCTTTCTGGAATTCGGCTCGTAATTCGAGATCGCCGCGAATTTTGTTGTCGATTTCGATTGTGAGCTGAGTGCGACCGGTGGGCAGAGTTAAGAGCGTTGATTCTGTTACGGGGATGGGTATCTGGTTCTGATAGACTTTCAGTCCTTTGATCGAATTGAGTTTGAGTTGCACATTACCGGCCTGGGTGACATCGACAAACGCAATGGCCCGTGTGAACGGTTTTTGTAAATTGAAACTGCTGGCGGGTAACGTGCCATTGACCATGCTGTAAGTGGCGAGAGAACCATTTTCGAATGTTGCAAACTGTTCCAGATCAGCAGTCGTTAAGGGCGTTTCCGCGGCGCGAAGACGCCAGCGTCTGACGACCTGTGCAACGCTGGTGGCATAAGGGCCGGGACGGCCGAGCTGGGTAATGAACTTCACCAGATCGAGAAATTCCTGTCGGCTCTTGAGTTTACTTGCTAAACCCTGTGGCATGAGTGAAGGCAATTTTTTTGTTAATTCAATTTGATCGGCGGGGATGGTGACCTGTTTTCCCTGCTGTGCGGCATCTTTGAGAACGACTTTTGAATCGTCCTGAACGACAAGAATGCCGTTGATGACACGACCTTCATCGGTGACGACCATGATGCTGTCGTAGAATTCTTTAATGACCTTTGACGGACGCAGAAAGGAATCGACGATGTAGTCGGGAGGCGAGCTGGACCCGATGGCGGCCAGATCGGGGCCGAGCACGGGACCGGCGTTGGAAATACTGTGACACTTCATGCAGGCGAGTTCGGTTCTGCGATAGATTTGTTCCCCGCGCGCTGCGTTGCCCTGCTCTCTTGCAGCGGTCGCCAGGTTCAGAACATTTTCTTTCAACAGTTGTGCTTCGAGTGAGTCCTGCATTACAGCGCCGCCGAAAGCGGCAATTAATGGTTGGCTGGTCTCGCCCGTTTCAATCAAATATTGCCTGATTTTTTCTGCCACCTGCGGATGAATAGTGGCTGCTTTCAGTTGCTCTGCCAGAATTTCTGAGCCACCTTTTCGTTTCGTAAAGGCCATTAAAAACCAGGCGGGGTTTTCCTTACCGGGGCTTTGGCTCAAGATTTCGGGAGTCAACGCGGCCGCCTGTTTCAGATCGTGAGCAGCCAGGCCATAAATGCCGAGCAACTTTTGATTCATCGTTTTTTTGGATTTCACCAATGCGTTTAAATATTTGAGAGACGCGTCATCGCCGAGCATACCCAGTGATTCTGCTGCCAGTTGTTTGACTTCGGGATTGGTATTGGGGGAGTTGATGGAACGTTGCAGGCGTCTGCCTTCGCGGGTTAATTTCCAGGAACCGATCAAGCGGGCGATCGATTTCTGAACGGACAAACCGGGAACCACCGCGGAACGACTGAGCATGGAGGCGATGTTTCCTTTTGGAATGACGCCTCTTTCACGGGCAGCTCGATCCAGGGCATCGAGCAAAATACTGAGTGCTTCAGGTGAGATACCTTTTCCGCCCTGCGTTTTATATTCGCGTGTGACTTCCACAAGCGTTAAGACCAGCGGTTCCAATTGGTTGGCATTGGCTTTTTCCGCAACGACCTGCGCAGGGCCTTTTAATAATTCTGCATCGATACTGCCGGCATTCAACAGATCGATGATTACACTGATCGATTCGTTTGAAAGTAAATTTGAGAGTGCATAGTTTTTGTGATCTGTTTTTTCAAACTTCACTTTTCCCTGCCGATGAGCATTGAGCCAATGTGCCTGCAGGCCATCGATGGTTAACTTCAAGCCGTGTTCGAGCGAGCGGTCCATGGGAGAGTCGATGGCTTTGACGGCGATGGTGACAGAGCGTGGATCGGGAATAAAGCCGGCTGTGAGAACTGCTTCGAGCCTGACACGTGGATGCGGATCGTCAATTGCTGTATCCAGCAGATCCAATGGATTCTTAATCTGCGGATACCAATAGCGAAGGACTCGTAAGCCACCGGCCCGGGCGCGACCCTCTTTTGATTTGAGTACTTCGCGGAGCAGTGATTCGTTGACCACGCCGATCGTCTGATAGCACCAGAGTGCTTCCAGTCGATGGTGATCGACTTGAGATTCCTGCGGGTCGAGTTGGGCAACCCATTGATCGAGGGCCTGTTTTGCCTGACTTTGATCGGCGTCGTACAGGACTCGTTTGACTTGATGTCGCGTAAAACTTTCGGGGTCTTTCAAATGCGAGACGACTTCACTTAGCGGGACTCCCACCAGTTTGGGTTGTTCTACGAGAGGGCGGTCTTTGTAAGTCACTCGCCAGACTCGTCCGTGTGTAGTATCGCGGCGTTCATCCCGAAAGCTGTGCTGCATGTGGCCTATTAACGGGTTGTACCAGTCAAGAATATAAGCGGCTCCATCGGGGCCCATCTTCAAGTCAACAGGGCGAAAGTTGGCACTGCTGGATTGAATCAAAGGATCAAGGCCTTTAATGCTATAGCCGGCGCCGTCGTCAGAGACTTCATAGCGGGCCACGACGTGTGCTTTGTATTGGTTCGTCCAGATCTGACCTTGCACTTCCGGGGGAAAATGACGACTGGCGACGAATTCACCACCACACTGTTTCGTTCCCTGACCACTGGCATCGTATCCTAATTTGGCACGACTGTTGGCTGTGAGTGGTGCGGCGAAGTAGAGTTTCGGATTGTCTATTATAAAGGACTGTCCCCAATCATCGAACATATGCCCCCACGGATTTGAAGCACGATAGTCGGCGAATACATTCAATTTCAGGCTGCGGGGATGAAACTGGAAGACGCCTCCATTTTCCAGTCGAACGGTTCCGGAGGGAGTTTCCACCTGCGAATGCATGAAGGTTCCTTCCTGAAAATAAAGCCAACCGCCGGGCCCCCAACGCCAGGCACTGATGGAATGATGGTTATCTTCGGTAGCAAAGCCTGTGAGGACGACTTCGCGGTGGTCGGCTTTTCCATCGCCATCGGTATCTTTAAGGAAGAGTAAATCGGGGGCATTGGCAACGTAGACGCCGCCATCTCCGAGTTCCAGACCGGTGGGCACGTACAAGCCGTCAGCAAATACGGTTGATTTATCAGCGCGGCCATCTTTGTCGGTATCTTCCAGAATGACAATCTGGTCGTTTGGTTTTTCCCCGGGAGTAACCTGCGGATAGGATGTTGAACAAATCACCCAGAGTCGGCCCTGCGGGTCCCATGTCATATGAATCGGATTCACAAGCATTGGCTCGGCAGCGAACAGATTGACTTCATATCCGGGTAACATCTCGAAGGACTTTCGTTCGATTTCCGGCGAATGATCCTGCGTGATTTCAAACGGGCGTTTCAGGTTTGGTGCTGAATTCGCAACCGCCATGCGTTCGGGAGTAGTTCCCACCGGTTTTTCCAGACACCAGTGAGCGGCATTGATTAATAAGCGATTGACGGTATCCAGGGCGAAAGATTTTTCATGTCCCAGCGTGGTTGAAAAGACGCGACCGCCCCATTCGTTTTTCCAGGTCCAGGCAACGGGCCAACTCATTTCGGCTTCAAGTTCATGCGTACCAAATTGATTTTTGACGATTCCGGTTCGTTTTGATTTTCCAGTGCCCATTAATAGTGGTGTGGCATCACCGGGCAGCTTTGTTTTATACAAGGATCCCGGGTCGATAAATTTTTCCGCGACACCATTCAGAATTTCATGATTTCGAAAATCGAGAACATGTTCAACAACGGTGTCTCCCGAGAGGTGCAGAAAGTACTCCGAACCCAAAACACGCTTGCCAAAACCGCGATTCCATTCTGAGAGGGGATGCCTTTTTTCATAGTCAAAAGCGTGTGTACTGGTTCGCAATCCGATGACGGGTTTACCGGACTCAATGTATTCCCAAATGCGTTCAAATTGTGTTGGAGGCAATTGTAGAAATCGCATGTAAAACACAGCCAGATCTGCCTGTTTGAGAACTTCCAGTCCGGGTAACCCGACTCCATTTTGATTTCGTTCGGGGTTTCCCTGTGGCAAAACAACGGTTGTTTTAAAGCCATAATTTTCCAGCCGTTTTGCAAAAGCGGGGATTGTTTTCTGCGGAGAATAATGAGTGGTGCCGACCACAAACACAACGTGTGGCTGACGCTGTGCTGTTTCCGCTGCGAAACTGCTGCTCTCTTTCAGAAACAGGACAGAGAAAACAATCAGTGCCAGACAGAAAGAAAGAAACGGCGATATTTTGAACATAATGAACTCTTAAAAATGCTGAGGGGTTGGTCAGTGTAATTGGTTGAGAAAATCGTTCGCTAAAAACAGTCCGAGGCGGCTACTATTCCAGCTTGAATAAAATCCACCTGCTTTCTTTATCAGGGTGGGACTGTTTTTTGATGTTGGTCTCGCGACTTTGAATCAGTCTGGCAAACGCTTCCATTTCGGGAGGAAAGGAGACGGCGCCAAAGGGTTTGGTTCGTCTGCCAAAAATGTATTCTGCATTGTGAGCCCGATAGACATAAAAGAATAATTCGTTTTTCCGCTCGATTGTGGCCCGTAAGTCTTTCACCTGTGATCGCGCAGGCAGATTTTTCAATTGCAGGCCCCTGTCCCAATCGGCATGACTGGCTTCGGCGATGCGAGTCTCATTCACCAGCAGGCGATAGTTTCCCGTGGGTAAATTTTTGACCGTCAATCGAGGCTGGGACGCCAGCAGTTCACTGTGAACGATGGCTGACTCCGGAGGTGCAGGAATCGGCAGCACTTTCTCTTTAACTGTGAATTGAATCTTGTCCGGTTTGAAATTCTGTTGCAGGATCTCGGCGTTTGTGGTTTGAATTTTCTGGTCTGCCAGATCTACAACCAACTGTGGGCTTTTGATTTTCTTTCCCAACAACTCCCCTGCCACAAATTGACTGAGGGCCCAGTATCCATATTGATTCAGATGAATGCCATTTCGGGTTAATTTCTGAGACGGATTTTCGTCCATTAGTTTTTTTGTCTCTGAAAAGAGATCGACAAACGGCAGATGATGACGGGCTGCTACAACTTGCATCGCCCTGGTATAATCAGAGAGATTTTGATTATGTCCAGCGGGGTCAGGAAACGGTGGTCCCCTGTTTTCATGGGCAATTGGCGAAATCAAAACGACCCGCGGAGTGGACGTGCCATTATATTTTTGCGACGCCAGATGATTGAGGAACTTTTCCCAACTGTCTGAAAACTCTTTTAAGCCGTCCTGCCCTGCAAACGATTCATTCATTCCAAAGCAGGCGATAATAATATCGGCTTTCTGTTGATGGAGATGATCATCGAGTGATCCAAAATTGAGCGGTCGTGGCCTGAGATTCAGCGTATCTCCCGACCAGGCCAGATTTCGAAAGGTAATATTTTTTGCCGGCGCCAGTGAAGTCAGCAGGGTTTCCAGATAGTTATACAGACGCAGCTGATCGGCAAAGGTATTTCCTATCAGGACAACGCGGTCGCCTGCTTTCCATTCCAGTTTTTCTCGTTGGCTTTTGTTGCGATGTTCATCCGCGGCTAACGTGATGGATGAAAGGCAACAGAAAAAAAGGATGAAAAGAATCTGCAGACAAGATTTGGCTCGCATAGAAATTCGATCCTGAATCGAAGCATAAGAATTGGTGAAGTTACTCTGTATCAAATCTATTATGCGTGCTGTCGGATACAAAGAAAAGTCTGGCTGAAACCGGTAATCAGGTAACTTGTTGAAATTCCACTCAATTCTGATTGAATTGCTGATCGCGCGAATACACAATACATATTGTAGTTTTCCTTACTAATTTTCTCAGGAGCCATCATGCAAACAGAGCCTCTCGCGCACAGACGTCAATTTTTAAACCGCGTTCTTCAAGGTTGCGTCGCCGGCTCGCTGGTTCCTTCCTTCACTTCGCTTCTGGCAGATGAAAAAAAAGCGACATCCCGAGGCATACCTGCTGTTCCCGGGAAGCTGTCTGTCAAACTGCGAAAACGCACAGCGAAGGCCCCCGCCAAACCGATCAATGAAACCGCAGAATGGAACGCATCGGAGACCGCCATCATCATTTGTGATATGTGGGCCGATCATCCCTGCAAACTGGCGGCACAGCGAGTGGATCGCATGGCACCAAAGATGAATCGGGTAATCTCAGAAGCACGCGATCATGGTGTTGCGATTATTCATGCCCCCAGTGGTGGAATTGAACTCTATGAAGACACTCCTTTTCGCGCCCGAATTAAAAGAGCCGCGTTATTAAAACCACCAGTGCCGATTCAAAGCTGGTGTTATCTCAATCCGGAAAAAGAACCGCCGCTCCCGGTCGATGATTCAATCAAACGCTCTACCGAATCCAGTATTCGTGGCTGTGATGATCCGGAAGCAAATTACAAAAAAAATACGGACCGCCATCAACACCCGGCAATCAAAATCATCGGCTACGATGTCATCAGCGCGAACGGGCAGGAGATTTATAATTTCCTGGAACAGGAACAACGAAAGAACATTGTCATCATGGGCGTGCACACCAACATGTGTGTTTTAGGTCGTCCATTCGGTATTCGTCAGATGAGATATTTGAAAAAAAACGTGGTTCTTTGTCGTGACTTGACGGATGCGTTATATGATCCCCGCGATCGACCTTATGTAAGTCATACCCGGGGCACGGAAATGATCATCGAACACATTGAGGAGCACTGGTGCCCTTCGATTCTCGGACGTGATTTGACCAGGGTCATTCCGGGGTCCAATAATCCGGATAGCTGAGAGGCACTTATTCGGAATTTCCCAGAAACTCACCAACCAGTCGGCCGCTGGTAATGGCCCAGGCGATATGCAGCCCGTGTCCCCAGAGAACCTGTCCGCCCATTCCATTACAGCCGATGGCGTATAAGCCGGGAATTGGGTTCTCACTTTCATCGAGGGCCTGCAACCGTTGATTGATGGCAACACCCCCTTCGGTGGTTGTGAAATAGGCTTTAGCAGGTCCCAGTAAAACCCAGCGATTTCCTGTGAGTGGGTGGGTATCTCCCGTGCGTCCACAGGGATCGGATTTCTCGCCGACAATGTACTGATTGAACTGTTCGACTGATTCGCCCAGATTTGTGAAATTCAGATTTCGCTGTCGTGCCAGTTCTTCCAATGAAGGGGCTTCTCCGCTGACATCGGGGCGCAACTTGAGATAATCATTCACGTACGCATATGCAATTTTTGGTGCCGTCGAAATAAAATGTGGCCACTGACTGTAGTGGGCGGCGATGCGTTGGTCTAACAGAATATAGGCTGCTTTTCCGGGCTGCTCGGAGATTGCGATTTCGCGTTGCGGAGAATCTTTTTCATTACAGAAACGGCGTCCTTCTGAATTCACCAGAATCGCTCCATCATCAAACAACGAATTTTCGGGATGCTGCCAGGTTAAGAGCAGACGTTTGATGCGCCAGTTGATCAGAGTTTGTGGCAGGTAGGGGACCAGTCGTCCCATCAGTTTTGCGAGGAGACCACTGGTGGGCAGAAGTTGTTCAAAGGGATCACCGGGAGGAGGCACAAAACGTAGCTCCGGCCCGTAGGTGATATCCATATTCAGAAGCATAGCGCCGACTTGTTCTGCCAGCAGATGACCATCCCCACAGGCTTTTGGATTGACGCCTTCAATGGCTTTGAATTGATGACCTTTAAAACGACTGATAATTTCCGGCGCATTCGCGTAATCTCCCGCCGCCAGTACCACGCCTCGTTTTGCACTGATTACTTTTCGTTCTCCGTCAATTGATGCAACCACACCTGTGATCTGTTTTCCATCAGACATGAGTTCGAGAACCGGTGCACTACAAACAATGGTTCCCTTCCGCTTCATAATTTGAGACTGGAATGCAGCGATATAGGCTTTCGCATTCGGCACAATATTGTGCATACGGGGAACACGGTTGGGCGGTTCCGGATTCGGTCCGTGAAAAAAAAGCCCCATGGCGCGGAGCCATTCCAGTGTCTCTGCAGTCTGCCCCAGAAAGAAACGCCTCAACTCATTATTACTGTGGTTTTCAATTTCCGGTATGGCAAACTTACCGGCATCTTCTTCATGAGCATCAGCGCTGTCATTAATTCCGGCTTCGCGCTGCATGCTGGTTCCATTGGCCGTAAAGGAACCGATGGCCATGCCGGTGGTACCCCCGAGCTGAGACTGTTTTTCCAGAACCAGCACGCTGGCTCCCTTCTCCAGCGCGCGCAGGGCAGCCGCCAGACCACTGCCGCCTCCGCCCACAATAATCACATCGTACTCGGATAACATGTTGCCACTCACTGCTGGAATTCTATGCTTAAGATGAATCAATCGTACCAGAAACAAGTCTTCAATGGAAAACGTTGACAGCAGGTCAGATGCTCACCCTGTCTCTTTTTCGAACCCCATAAAACCAACAGGATATAACGGTTAAAACTGGTATTGAGAAAATCGTAGTGGCAGGCTCTTTTCGATGTCGAAAGATTATTAAGATTGTTGACTTATATATGACTCCCAAGTATGATTTATGCTTGTCCACTAACTCTTACCTTAACGCGTACGACTGCTCCCTCCAGATAAGAATTGTCGGCCATGCGTCAATGTTTCACCCTGATCTCAATCGCCTGTTGGTTTATCGCGATCTCGTTCTGTACAGAGGAACCGGTCTGGAGTGCAAAAAAACCGGCTGGTAAGTCGGCTCACTCAAAAATGGACCCCAAACAGCGGGCGTTTTTTGAGAACAAAATTCGTCCGGTCCTCGTCAAGAAATGTTATTCCTGCCATTCCTCAAAATCAGAGGAACTGGGGGGCAAGCTCCGCATGGATACGCGTGATGGCATGCGCGTTGGTGGTGAATCGGGGCCCGCATTTGTGGAAGGGCGGCCTAAAGAAAGCCTTCTGATTCAAGCCCTGCGTTACGATGGCTTGGAAATGCCGCCGAATGAACCGCTTCCCGAAGCTGTCATCAACGATTTTATCACCTGGGTCAAAATGGGTGTGCCCGATCCGCGGATCGATCACCCTTTGATTGCGAAAAAGCCAACTCTTGAAAAGGTGGTAACGAATCCCGCACTCTGGTCGTTTCAGCCGATCTCTCAGCCTGAGTTACCTTTGGTGCAAAATGAAAGCTGGTGCTATGATCCCCTCGATCATTTTATTCTCTCGCGTATCGAAGCGGCTAAGTCAGCACCCACACATGATGCCGCTCCGGTGAGACTGGTACGGCGTTTGTATTATGATCTGATCGGTCTCCCCCCCACGGCAGAACAGGTCGAATCCTTTCTGGCTGACTATCAAAAACGTCAACAACGGGCCGTCGCGCATCTGGTCGACGAGTTACTCGCTTCACCACATTTTGGAGAACGCTGGGGACGACACTGGCTGGATCTCGCCCGCTATGGTGAATCTAACGGTAATGATGGTCTGGGACGTAATCCCACCTTCCCTCATGCCTGGCGATATCGTGATTATGTCATTCAGGCTATAAACAATAATGTCCCCTATGATCGTTTTCTGACAGAACAGATTGCCGGAGATCTCTTACCCGCGGATTCTCCCGAGGAACGTGATCGTCTGCTGGTCGCAACCGGTTTTCTGGCGCTGGGTTCGAAACCGGCAAAAGCAATGAACGTCAACTTTCAGATGGACGTTGTGAACGATCAGATTGACGTGGTCAGCACAGCCGTCATGGGACTCAGCGTGGCGTGTGCCCGTTGTCATGACCACAAACATGATCCGATTCCAACCAGTGACTATTATGCGCTGGCCGGCATTTTCCTCAGCACTGAAACCATGTGGGGATTTGCCGCCAATCAACCGTTAACAGCACCGGAAACTCCCCTGCATGTCCTGAAGTCGAAGGACGTCTACGTTCCTTCGCCGGACAGCGGTGCGAAACCCGTGATCGATAAGTATACTCTGTCGAGAAAAAAGAAGCCGAAAAATGTCTACACTCCCGGCACAGCACTGGCAATGGGGGTCCGAGAAAAGAAAAAGCTGGTCGACTGCAAAATTAATATCAAAGGGGAATCCAAGAAACTGGGTCCCAGTGTACCTCGCGGGTTTCTGTCGGCCTGCAAGATCAAACAGGCACCCCAAATCGGAGCCAAATCGAGTGGTCGTCTGCAACTGGCTGCGTGGCTTACCTCTGAAGATCACCCGCAGACCTCGCGGGTGATGGCAAACCGGATCTGGCTGCATCTGTTTGGTCAGGCGCTGGTTCGCACCCCTGATGATTTTGGAGTCTATGGGGAACGCCCCACTCACCCCGAGTTGCTCGACCACCTGGCAACACGCTTCCGCACTGAAGGCTGGTCCATCAAGCAAATGATTCGTCAGATCGTGCTGAGCCACACTTATCAGCTCAGCAGTTTCTGTGACGATCTGGTCCTGGATGCTGATCCGGAAAACAAGCTTCTCTGTCGGCATAACCGTCGGCGACTGGATGCCGAATCACTGAGAGACAGTATCCTTGCTGTCAGTGGTCAGCTTAACAGAGAACCCGGTCTGGGCTCTGCAATCGCGAATGTAGACGAGTTGGTCAATAAGGCAGGCAACCTGCATCTGCCCAGTAATCATCGCAGTATTTACCTGTGCCTGCTGCGTCATTCCGAACCATCGGAACTGTCAGCATTTGACCTGCCCGACTCGACACGACCCGTGGGGCAACGTAACGAAACGACTCTGCCGACACAGAGTTTATTCCTGATGAACAGTTCGTTTCTGATTGAACAGGCTCAACTCTTTTCCAAAGAGATTCTGGCGCTCCCTGACCTGGATGATTCGGGCCGTGTACATCGGGTTTACCTGCGGGTGTTAAATCGTGTTCCACAGTCATCTGAACTCCAGCGGGCTTTGACTCTGATTAAAAATGTTGACGCCGAATTAAAAACAAAAATTTCCCAGGAAGAAATTCGTCGTGTGACAGTCTGGGCCACACTTTGCCAGGCATTGCTGACTTCAAATGAATTTCGTTATGTTGATTAAAGAGAAGAGCGACACATGAAGAACGATCACAACCAAAGGGACAATGTTATGCCGGGAATGTCACGTCGTGAACTGTTAAGTTCCACCTCTTGTGGATTTGGCTATCTGGCGCTGGCGGCCTTATGTGGTCAGAACTCGTTTGCCCGTGAATCGTCTGGCATCGCCAATCTTTCTGCCAAAGTACCGAAGCTTCCCGCTCGAGCCAAACGAGTGATCTTTCTCTGTATGAGTGGTGGTCCCGCACAACTGGATACATTCGATTACAAACCACAAACCGGTAAAAAGAAACATGCAGGCTCGGTTTTCAATTTTGCGCAGCATGGTGAGAGCGGTCTCTGGATTTCAGAACTCCTGCCGGAAACCGCGAAACACGCAGACAAATTGTGTGTATTGAATGGCATGCATGCGGATACCTCGAACCATGCACAAGCATTTCTGCAACTGCATACCGGCGACCGACTGCGTCCGCGTCCCAGTCTGGGTTCCTGGGTCGTCTATGGACTGGGTACCGAAAACCAGAATGTTCCCGGATTCATCAGTCTGTATCCTTCCAAGCCATCCGTTTATTCCAGTCAGTTTCTGCCCCCCGTCTATGAAGGAACTCCGATTGGTCTCAACACGACAAATATGTCAACGGCCACGATAGGCAATATCAACAGCGATCATCTGCCAACCTCTGTCAAACGACGACAACTGGATTTTGTGCAGGCGATGAATCGTGAGCATGCCACGCTTCGTCCTGATGATTCCCGACTGGATGCCGTCATTCAATCGATGGAACTCGGTTTCCGGATGCAGATGACGGCACCTGAATTGCTTGACATCAGTCAGGAAACCAAGTCGACTCTGGAACGCTATCGAGTCGGCCAGGGTAAAACTGCTGGAACCTGTAAAAATTCGGATTTCGGTCGCCAATGTTTGCTGGCACGTCGTTTTGCTGAAGCCGGCGTTCGATTTATTGAACTTCATCACGGCAGTTGGGACCAGCACAAAAATCATCGCAGGGATCTTACAGCGAATTGCGAATCGACGGATGCCCCGATTGCCGCATTACTGGAAGACCTGGAACAGCGTGGTTTGCTGGATGAGACACTGGTCGTCTGGGGAGGTGAATTCGGCCGTCCCGGTCTGGTGCCGGAAAACAAGAAAGACGCGACTGGCCATAACGCACGAGGCTTCACGTTCTGGATGGCAGGTGGTGGTATCAAGCGTGGTCTGGCTTACGGAAAGACAGACCCGACCGGCGCACGGGCCATTGAAGGCAAAGTTCATTTCCGCGATTTGCATGCTACCATTCTTCATCAACTGGGATTGGAGCACGACGAATTGAAATTCAAACAGGGTGAGCGGGAATTGCGACTGACGGGAGTCGAAGGCGGAAAGATCGTGAAAGACATCATTGCCTGATAAAGACTTTCCACACAATGGGGCGCTTTTAAAAACACTTCCTGTTTTCATTATCAATTAATTCATCTCGGGGTGATGCTATCGAAAACAGATACCATCGGTAATCCAGAATCGTCCCGCGATCTGCTGACCTGCTCGAATCACGTTGGGAAGATACATATGATGCTCTGCCACAATCGGCTTTATCTGATTCTCTTTTTTCTTTTCATTTCCCCTGCGAATTTCTTACCGGCGGCAGAGCGTCCTAACTTTCTGATCATTTTTACTGATGACCAAGGCATCAATGATGTCGGCTGTTATGGAAGTGAAATTCCTACTCCGAATATTGATCAGTTAGCGAAAGAGGGTTTGCTGTTTCGTCAGTATTATTCAGCCTCAGCGATTTGTACGCCTTCGCGTTTTGGAATATTAACGGGTCGAAACCCAAGCCGCTCGCAAGATCAACTACTTGGCGCTTTGATGTTTATGAGTGAGGTAGATAAAAATCGCGGGATTCAACCCGGCGAAACCACCATCGCTGAAGTTCTACGTAAAAACGGATATCAGACAGCTTTGATCGGCAAATGGCATCTGGGACACGGCGCTAAAACATTTCTGCCAACTTCCCACGGCTTTGCTCTGTTTCGCGGACATACCGGCGGCTGTATCGATTATTTCACGATGACGTATGGTAATATTCCCGACTGGTATCACAATCAGCGTACTGTTTCTGAGAATGGTTATGCTACTGATTTAATTACGGAAGAAGCAGAACATTTTTTGAAAAGCCAACAGACAGAGGAAAAACCGTTTTTTCTGTTCCTGTCTTATAATGCCCCTCACTTTGGTAAAGGCTGGTCCCCCGGTGATCAAAGTCCGGTCAATATCATGCAAGCCCGAGGTTCGGATTTGAAACGGGTAGGGAACATTCAAGACAAAGTCCGGCGTGAGTTTGCTGCGATGACCGTGTCCCTGGATGATGGCATTGGACGCGTGATGACGAGTCTCAAAAACAACGGGCTTGATGAAAATACTCTGGTCATTTTCATGACCGATCATGGCGGCTCATACGTTTATGGTGGCAGTAACCAACCATTTCGAGGCGCCAAAGCCAGCCTGTTTGAAGGGGGCATTCGCGTTCCCTGTATTATGCGCTGGCCTGGAAAGATCAAAGCGGCTACCGAAACGAACGAAGTTACCTGGGCTCTTGATTTGTTTCCCAGTCTCTGCCACTTTGCAAATGTTGACACGGCCGGATTGACCCTGGATGGTCAGAACCTTTCCGGCCTGCTTACTCGACAAACGCCTGTCGGGACCAGAGAATTGTTCTGGCAGCTCGGGCCCCATAAAGAATTAAAACGTGGCCGTTGGACTGCATTACGACAAGGGGACTGGAAATATATCCAAAACGAAGCAGGCGAAGAATTTTTATTCGATCTCAAATCCGATCCTTACGAGAAGCAGAATCAGATGACAAACGAAACCGGCAAAATGAAAACTTTTCAAAAACGCCGGGACACTCTTGTGAAAGAACTGTCTTCTTAAGTTTAAAGTTTTTATGTTTCACATTTTCGAAAAGATGACACATTCATGTCACAGCATGTAAAGAAGAGTTTTGGTTTTTTATAGACAACCGCCATCGGAGGGTTAATTTTTCTATTACCCTTGATCGTGATCGGTGCATTAGTTGGCCAGGTCGTTCCGATTGTCATGGCATTAGCAGGTGTGTTATCGGAATATATTCCGGTCAAGACCCCCTCGGGCATTGCCATGCTGGTTACGATTTCGATTGCCATCGTGCTGCTGATGTGCTTTGCTGCCGGCTTGATTGCCCGTTGGTCGATTGGTAGAAGACTCTCGAAATTTGTCGAAAACAATCTGATTCTTTTGTTTCCCCGCTATGCGATTTACCGCGAGCAGCTTAAAGGCAGTATTGGGGGAGATCATAATAAACCGGAAATGATTCCCGTACTTGTTCGCTTCGATGATGTCACTCGAATTGCCTTCGAAGTCGAACGAACAGAGGGGCCGCTTGTTTCCATCTACCTTCCCGGTTCGCCTGATCCCTGGTCCGGGTTTGTGATTTTTATGGCGGCCGATCGCGTGGAACCAATGAATATTCCATTTTCCGAAGCGCTGGGAATTTGTGAGCGCATGGGCCGCGAATCATTACACTTACTGGATCCACAAAAGCCTCTCCCACAAAAATAAATAAAGTTTCCGTTTCACCTGGTCCCGGCCCGTTGTAAAATAAAACCATCGAATTAAGAAATCATCCCACCTTCCCTCTTTCATCAGTGAGAGCCTGCCATGCCCGTTCACTTGCCTGCCCAGACCCGCCGTCAATTCCTGATCACTTTAGGTGCAGGATTTGTGACTTATTCGACCGGCGCGTTTGCCAATGAAACACAATCCGAAATCGTTTATCTTTTGAACGATACACATATTGGCGAGAAGCACCCCGAAAACTCAGCCGTCCCCAGCCATTTGAGGCAGGTGGTCAACGAATTGACAAACCTGAAACAGAAACCCGCCTGTGTGTTGATCAATGGAGATCTGGCTCTGAAAGATGGTCAGCCTGGTGATTATCGTCATTTCGCCAAACTGATTCGCCCCCTTAGAGAAGCCAAAATCGATACACATCTGACGCTGGGTAATCACGATGAACGCGATGTTTTTTATGATGTAATGAAAGAAGAACAGCCTGAGTCTCCCCCTGTCAAATCACGGCATATTTCTGTTGTACAAACCAAATACGCGAATTTCTTTCTGCTTGATTCGCTACACAAAACGATGGTGACACAGGGAACGCTGGGCAAAGAACAACGAACCTGGCTGGCGAATGCTCTGGATGCGCATGCCGATAAGCCGGCGATTATTGTCACGCATCATAATCCGCGTCTGGGTGGAGACCCGCTCCATTTTCCTGGTGGATTAACGGACTCGGTCGAGCTTTGGGTAATATTGGCAAAGCGTCCGCAAGTGAAAGCTTATGTGCACGGTCATATTCATCACCGCAGTCACGCCGGACATCAAGGCATTCACATCATCAATACACCGGCAACATCTTATGTTGGTAACCCTGCGAAATCGACCACAGGCTGGACCGTCGCCAAACTGAGTCCGCATAGCATCACGCTGACGACGCGAACCAATGACGAGAATCATGCCTGGAATCAAAAAACGAAAACACTGAAATGGCGTTGATGCCAATTCGAAATTGTCGATTATTTTTGTCGGGGTAATTTCAAGTGCATCTGTTTTTGCCCCCTGACTACAGTCACGTCAGTTGTTTGGCCGGGCTTTAATGCATTGACACCATAAGCCAGAATGTCTGTCTCGCGGAGCAGCTCATTTTTGCCATCGAATGAAATAATCACATCGCCTGTTTTAAATCCTGCTTTTTTTGCAGCGGCATGCGCGCCATATTGGCCTAAACGCCTGATTCTGAGAGCCATTTTATTCTCAGCTGTTATCCCGGCATTTTTACGTTGCGCTGGGTTCGCCTGTTCCAGAACGGCACCGCCCAGGACCATTCTTCGCATCGGCCAACTACTGACCCGCCAGGAAAGATCATCTTTACGCTTCCAGCCTGTCGGCAGATCAATCGTCAGATTACGCTGCTTACCACTGCGATCAATGACAGCCTGTAATTGATCCTTTTCACCAGCATGATGCAAGACCCACTGAACGTCGGCAATGGAAAGTAAAGGCTGCCCTGCTATTGACAGAATCTGATCTCCCTTCTGAAATCCGGCTTCCGCTGCAATTGAACTGGGTTGAACCGCTTTCACAACGGCTTTTTGTTTTGGGTCCAGGATCAGTCCCAGAATTTTGGGGTGTGGATACTGAAATAGAATCTGTTCGGGAATGGGTTTCTGTTCTCTTAAATAGAGATCACGCTGGGCATCGCCGATTTGATGGCAGTGGATACAGCTCTTGACGATATCTTTTTTCTCATTGATTTTGGATCGATATTTTCCAGCCAGCATCGGGTATTTTTCAGGAGACGCCACATAGGGTCGTTTACCTGTCTTGCCTTTGAGTGATGCTTTTATCGCGTCATAATTTGCATGCAATTTCAACGCCCCCTGCATCGCTTTCGAGAGTGCCTCAATTGAAACATCTTCAGACCAGAGTGTATGGTGTGAGCGAGTGCCGAAACGACCATAAATGGTTCTGTCCGCATTCAGCAGAAATACCGCGAACGATTGATCATAGTCATATTGAAACAGAGACAGATCCAAACCGTTTGTGGAAATCTGTCGCACACGCACAAACTGATCCATGAGAGGCTTCAAATGCGGATCTTTCTCCATAAGATCTTCATCGAGCTTCACACACTCTTCGCAGGGAATGCAGCGCAGGACAACGAGCAATGGTTTCTTTGTTTTTTTCGCCTGCGCAAAACCCTGCTGGAGATTGTTGTAGATCCAGTAGCCGCTTGACTGAACACGCTCTCGATCCCGCTTCACTTTTTCTTCACGCGTTTGTGCGTTACCAATTGATGTCGTCGAAAATATCAGTAAAGCAAATAGAAATAAGCGACTCAGCATGATTCTGTTCTCCTTACGCCGACTGGTAATCAGTGTGATTGACAGAATGAATTATCCCAGCAAATTCTCTCCGCCATTTTCTTTTTGATGAATGGTGACTGGCCAACCGGAAAATTGATTCGTGGCTTTGCCATCGGTGGCATCGACCTTGAAGCGATAGCAATTGAGCGTGTAGGTTTTTTCTTTGGGATCGATCAAGACCAGGCCGAAACCGCTTCCCTTCTGATGTGCCAGATCGTAACGGTTCTTTTCCGTGCCCGGTTCAGGATTTCCCACCGCGTAGACATAAGTCTTATTACCAAAGCCATCCAGATATTCGCCCGTATTTGACTGACCATGTTGAGGACGATTTTCGTGAGGCATGCCGACTTCGTCCGGTCTCCACCAGCGGGGGTATCCGGCTGAGATCGCAGGAGTACAGAACGACCAGCAACTGTCGCGCTGTTTGTCGGCGCCATATTGTGAAAGCGTTGTTAAATGCTGATCGCCGTTGATGTGCAGGGGCATCCCTTTACGGAGTATACGAACCGTTCGATTGCGGGCGGTCTGAGGCCAACCGCCGGCATCCAGATCGGCTTTGAGATAGCCATTATATCCGCCGTGATGAGTGGCGACTCCGGAAAAGACAGTTTGGCTGAGCAAGACTTTAATGTTGTGGGCCCGCCAGTCATTGCACCAGTGTTCGAGAAATTTTTCCTGTCGCTCACCCAGCAGATCCAGTCCCGGTTTATCCAGTTTCGCAGTATCAAATTTCGGGTCGGTAACATGGTCTGCCCTGCCACTTCCGGTATCAACGTGCTCTGGTCCACTCTTGAACTGCCGATCTCCCAGAATGGCAAAACCAACGCCGCCATAAACCATGTCGCCATAATAAACGCTGATATTTTGTTTGCAGGGTGTCGGGTCATAATAATCGGGATGATGGCCGGCACAGGTTTTGTGAACCACATTGACCATGCGCGCCGGTTCCCGGTAACCGCCTTTCGAGGAAGTCGAGCCTTCACTCATTTTCATGCCCCCTTCTCCCCAGATGTTTCCCTGGAACACATCATGATCGTCGGGAATGCAAAGGGTGGGACGGTCCCGCATGGCTTCCCCAAAGGCCCAGCCATGCATGTAGAATTTACGGAGGTAGTTGAGAATTGCCGGTTTCGCGGGATCACGAATCAAACCGAAACCGCCATGATCTTCGTACAATTGATCGCCGGAGAAATACAATAAATCGGGATCGACTTTCAGCAGATTATTCGCGACCGGTTCATAAGGGAATCCGTAGTCCTTCTGGCACGTTAATGCCCCCAGTCTGACCGGTCGACCTTCGGGGTTGGAACGAATGATGCCGGTCCGCTCGGTGGTACTCTCTGAACCATCGGTCTGTTTTTCCCGATAAACCAGTTTGAATGGTGTGGTCTGTTTCTCGTTCCAGTGGGGAATACGAAAGGTAGCGGTCCAGGCGTCGGTATCCAGTGGTGTAGTTCCCAGCGATTTCCATTTGCCGTCCTGTTGAATCAGCAGTTCGACATCCTTGTTGTCCTGTTCGCCTAAAGGTCCGGTAAGCGCACTGATTTTCATGACGAAACCATCAGCGCTGCGAGAATCACTCAGTGAATACATGGACCACAAAATCGGACCAAACTTATGTTCGGGTGAAACCGTGAACGCATCGCCTGAAACCGACCAGTCACTGAAGCGATACCGGGCACCAATCTTGCGTTTAAAACGGGGATCCAGATTGCTGATCAAGGCTATATTTCCCAGCACGGCCTGTGGTGGAACCGTTTGCGTCAATGATCCCAGTGGTTTGTCGGAAGCTGGGTTGGACACAGTTAGAGTCAGCGCGTATTTCTCGCCCTGCGGTTTTCCAATGAGAGTCAAAATGCAGTCTTTCACATCAACGGGCGCATTCAGCTTCTGCTTTTTTTTACCAATCACTAACGTTCCGTTTACCAGACCTGCTTTGATGCCGCTTTTGGCAAAGCAGTTACTGCGGTATTCATTGAGATCGCTTTTGACACCGACACGAAAACCAACGCCACCATCCTGCTGTTTGAGTTCGACCTGACTTACGCGGACCGACATATTGAACGAGGCATTCGTGTTGGTCAGTTGATGGGTAACGAGTTGAATATTACGGTCGCCTGCGGTTGTCTGGCACTCGGCAGCTCCGTTCACAATGCGCCAGTCTTCCATCGGATTGGCCCAGAATTCTTCTCCCAGCCAGACCCGGTCATGCGTTTTATTCCATCGACCCACAACGGTAGACTTGCTGGCATTTTTCTCCAGAGTCGCGGATGCCGGCTTCTTCAATCCCAGAAACGTTGTTCCCAAGGCAAACAATTTTAAAGCCATCCGTCGGGTAAGCGATTGCATTTAAACTCTCCCTATGCACACAAGCAGCCGAAAGCGTCGGCGGTGTTAATATGATATGAATTAGATCAGAACACTCATTATTAAGGGCGCAGCGGGCTTTGTCCAGCGTGGCTCCCTGAATGAAACCATTGCTAAAAGTTGTTTCGTAACTCGCGCTGTGTTCAGGGCGTTTTCGTCGCCACTTTTTCCGTCACTCCAGCAGGCTGAGTCACTTTGACTTTGGATGTGTCGACTAATTTGATCAGGTTGGGCAAGTCATATACTTTTAATGCGCCGTGAACCGTGTTAATTAACTGGTTATGAGTTTCCGGCGTTTTCACGACTTCCCCCCAGGAAGGAATCATCTGGCTCAAATTCACCTGAGAAAACTGTTCCGGTTCCATAGCCGCCGCATGCAAGGCGGGGATTGCCGTTTCACCAATGGCCGTTAATTCCACTTTTTGTGGCTTGTCTTTTGACTGATATTCCGAAAGAAATCGTGCTGCTACCAGAATGTCCTCAGCCCGGAGTTTTACCATGGAATCGCCCAGCAGATAAGCCAGTGCGAACTCATGATAATTCGGTCCGAGCAAACCATGCGCCCAGCCGACCCGCCGATTATTCTTGCGTTCGGTTTCACCAATGCAACGAATATCAAGCGCCAGTACAACGTCTCCCTGTTTGACCCGCTGCTCAATCGCGGCTCCTTCGCCCGCATCGACCTGCTTTCCCTCTCCATGCAGGTAAAGCACCAATTCACCCGACTGTTTTTTCGGTTGAAATAACAGAGCTGGCAGAGGCACTCCATGCGCGGGCTTTATAATCAGCTTCGTGATCTGATATCCGGGCCGCTGAATCGTGCCCACTTCATTAAATTCCGGTCGGAGTAGCGCAGAGAGTTTTTGGACTCCACACACTTCGCGCACCTGATCACGCAGGGTTTTCAGATCACCACTGTTCCACAGCTCGGCTCGTTCTTTCGCCAACTGCTGATTCAGGCCGTCATTGATCTCAAACAGTGAACGCTCGCCGGCGTCCAGTAAAATCTGTCCTGATTGCGAACACTGTAATTCCTCATAAGTAAAGACGGGAAGTTCGCCTTCGAAGATCGGGTTTTCTTTGTTCAACAGCCAGCGACTCATCCAGCGCGCTGCCGCTTCGCGCAGTTGTATCGTAAATCCATGCGGCGCATCTGCCTCGATAATTCCCACTCGCTCGGCGTATCCCATGCGGGTATAGAAGCGTTTGGCTTCGCGGAAGAGTTCCCATGTTCCCGCAATCTTGAAGGTGCTGTCATGTGTGCCGGCACAGATCAATGTTGGTTTGGGAGCCCGCATTAAAGTGTAGTCGGCGATGTCCATTCCATTGGCAAGTTGCCCGAAAATCACCTGCTCACCATCTTGAGGACCATTATTATCAACCAGATATCGATACATGGTCGAATAGCAAACTGGTGCGGCACATTTCACGCGTTCATCCAATGCCATGATATAGCTAGTTAGTGTGCCACCACCGGAGTTTCCTGTGCAGCCGATACGGTTCGGATCAATGTCCGGCCGACTGACCAGATAGTCAATGCTCCGCATGCCATCCCAGATACGATAACGGGCCGAGTTACTTCCCAGAGGAATCGAGCTGACCGACATCAGTGTATGCTCTGCGGTGCAGTAAAATTGCACCTGGGGATGAGGCGGACGATAACGCTTTGTGCCACGGAAAAATTCATTGGGTTGCTTGGAAAGAACCTGATACCGTTCGCCCTGACCGATGGGATCATAACAGAGGGCGGCCATTCCATTTTGTGCGAGTAACATACAAGCCTGCTGATAGGCTCCAGCGACTTTGCCATTATGACTGTGTCCGCAGGGGACCAATACGCCGGGATAGGGAGGCTTGCTGTTGGGCAGATAAAGATTCGCTGTCACGTGATGTCCGGGCCAGCTTTCATAAATCACGTTTTCAACACGAAAGCCCTTTCCCTTCAGTTTACCAATCACACGAGGATTCAACGGTGTCTTTTCAGGAAAACCGCCGATCTGCTTGCGAAAGAATTCTTTCATTCGTTTCTGATAGGCCACACAGTCTGCGGGTGTTTTCAATGCTTCATAAGCGGCTGTGCGTTTTGCAGAGGCTTCATAACTCTGCTGCTGCAGCGCGTGATAAACGGGCCCTTTTTCCGCTACATTGCCTGTCGCCTCCGGCAGCACATTCAAATCTTCTGCTGCTTCAGAATAAACAGAGACAGCGAGCACAGAGCTAAGAACAATAATCGAAAACAGACGATGCATGACAGAGACCTCAAAAGCAGGAATTAGGCAGGTGTAGTTTTACGGCGGGTTTGCTCATTAATTCTAACGATCAGACCAGTCGGTCTCAACCATTGAATCGATGTGAATCCCTGAAATGGTAATGGAGATCACTATTCAGCAAGCCCATTTAAGAATTGGCAGGCCATTCTTGAGCATCGTCTGTCAAAATATAATGAGCTTGTGGGAATCCTTGTACTTTCTCAAGAGTAACATCGACAGACTGACTGCTTTTCTATTACTCTATGCTGGAGCTCAGTGAGAATACCGCAGCCTGCAATCTCTCAATTCCTTTTCAAACTTTGTTTCTTCAAATCAGGATTAACCTTGCTATGAATTCGGGACGGACGCCAAAAGAAAATACGATTCAAAAAACGGGAACCTTGCTGATTGAAGATCCGCTGTTGAATAAGGGAACCGCATTTACCGAACAGGAGCGGCGGGATTTTGGATTGCTGGGCTTGCTGCCTCCCCATGTTGATACACTCGCCGAACAGGTCGCACGTGCTTATGAAGCGTTCTCTGAATTTCAGATCGATATCGACAAACATATCTTTCTCAGACAGCTTCAGGACGAAAACGAAACGTTGTTCTATCGCTTGCTGCTGGAACATATCACCGAAATGATGCCCATCGTTTATACGCCCATCGTTGGTTTGGCATGCCAGCGTTTCAGCCACATTTATCGACGCGCACGCGGGATCTTTATTTCGTATCCCGAGCGCGATTCGATGGATGCGATATTTGAAAATATCAAACATGATGTCGATGTCATCGTGGTAACCGACGGCGAACGCATTCTGGGTCTCGGCGATCAGGGAGTCGGCGGCATGGGCATTCCGATTGGTAAGTTATCGCTTTACACTTTATGTGGTGGGGTTGATCCCGCGAAAACATTACCGATTGTGCTGGATCTGGGAACGAATAATCAGGAACGACTGGATGACCCACGCTATATCGGCTGGCGCGAGAACCGGATCAAAGGCGCGGAGTATGACAAATTCATTGGTCAATTTGTAGACGCCGTCAAGAAACGGTTCCCCGATGTGCTTTTACAGTGGGAAGACTTCGCTTCCGTCGATGCAGAACGGATTATCGATAAGTACCGTGATGATCTTTGTACGTTTAATGATGACATTCAGGGCACGGCGGCTGTGACCACGGGAACTATTCTGGCCGCGATTGCTGCTTCGGGCGGTGAGCTGAAAGACCAGCGGATTGTCATGCTGGGTGCTGGTTCCGCCGGCGTGGGGATCTGTTTACAATTGAAGCAGGCAATGATGCTTTCCGGTATGAGTGAATCCGAAGCCCGCGCCCAATTTTATGTGATTGATCGTGACGGTCTGTTACACTCAGGTCGCTCTGATTTGGATGAATTACATCAGCAGTTAGCGCAGTCACCTGAGAACCTGAAAGAGTGGGACTGCGATGTATCGGGAGCGATCTCGTTTGCGGATGTTGTCAGTAATGGCCAGCCAGGAGTACTGATCGGAGCCACCGGACAAACCGGCGCCTTTACCGAAGAGATCATTCGAGAAATGGCGAAACATACAGAACGTCCTGTAATCTTTCCACTTTCGAATCCAACTTCACGTGCCGAGGCTACGCCCGCCGACCTGCTGGAATGGACGAACGGCAAGGCAGTGATCGCAACCGGGAGCCCCTTCGATGCGGTCGACTACAAAGGAGTCACACATATCATCGCTCAATGCAATAACAGTTATATCTTCCCGGCGATGGGGCTGGGCATTCTGGCATCTCGGGCGCGACGTGTGACTGATTCGATGTTTATGGCAGCGGCAATGGCATTAAAAGAGACTTCGCCAGCACTGAAAGACCCGAATGCATCATTGCTCCCCTCCTTAACCACCATTCGGGAAGTGGGCCGTCACATAGCGAGTGCTGTGGCATCAGCGGCTATTGAAGCAGGAGTAGCTGACTCCCTCTCGCCCGAAGAAATTGATCAGCGGATCGAACAAACGATGTGGAAACCAGAATACTAAAAATAACAACTCGAAAACATCCCTCGATGATGCGACCAATAATTGATAGAAGGAACTTTCATGTCTGATCAGAGTACTACCGTCGGTTCATATCTTGCTTCCAGGCTCGAACAAGTTGGATTACAACACTACTTTGCCGTTCCGGGTGACTACAACCTCGTTTTGCTGGATCAGATTCTGGAAAACAAAAATTTGCAGATGATCTCCTGCTGTAATGAATTGAACGCAGGCTATGCCGCCGATGGTTATGCCCGAGCCACAGGTGGCGCGAGCGCCGTATTCGTTACTTTTAGTGTCGGCGGTTTGAGTCTGTTAAACGCGGTCGCCGGAGCGTATGCGGAAGACTTGCCGGTGATTGCCGTCTCAGGTGGACCGAATACCAATTCAGAAGCCGAATTCGAAATGTTACATCATACGCTGGGAGGCCTGGATTACGATTATCAGCGCGAGATCTTTTCGAAAGTCACAGCTGAGGCAGTGACCATTCGCGACCCGCGAGAAGCCCCAGAACAAATTGATCATGCAATTCAAACGGCGCTTCGCTTTCGTAAACCCGTTTATATTGAAATCGCCTGCAACATTGCTTCCGCCGTCACTTCGGAGCCGAATGAGAGATCGTTTGGAGGCCCGACAGCCAGCGATCCAATTTCACTGAATGCGGCAGTCGAACAGGCGGCGGAATTACTCAATGCCGCGATCAAACCAGTTTTAGTATCCGGCGTGAAACTTCGCTCGTTCGGAGCGGAATCCCAGTTCCAGAAACTGGCGGATGCGTCCGGGTATGCCATCGCCAGTATGCCTAACGCGAAAGGATTTTTTGACGAACAGCATCCCCACTACATGGGAACCTACTGGGGTCCTGTCGGTTCACCCGGCTGTGGTGAAATCGTAGACTCTGCAGACCTCTGCCTGTTTGCCGGCCCTACATTTACCGACTATACCACAACCGGACATGCGGCGTTGGTCGATCCTACAAAGGTAATACAGGCCCTGCCCAATAGTGTTGTCTTTCCCAACCAGACTTTCAGTAATGTCAAGTTAGCGGAATTCCTGGAAGAACTCGCGACAAAATTAAAGTCCAATGATGGCTCGCTGGTCGCCTACAAACGGATTCAGGAAGAGCTAAGCCCCTTGTCTCCCGGCTCAGCCGAGACGGCGCTTTCGACACGTCAACTGTTTGCGAGGATTCAAAAGATGCTGGGTCCCGACTCGGCAGTGATCGCAGAGACCGGTGATTCCTGGTTTAACGGGATGCAGCTTAATCTGCCGACAGGTTCACGTTTCGAAGTACAAATGCAGTATGGATCGATTGGCTGGTCGGTCGGTGCCACACTGGGGTATAGTATCGGCGCGCCGGACCGGCGTCCGATTGCCTTGATCGGCGATGGCTCGTTTCAACTGACCGCGCAAGAAGTTTCGACGATGATTCGCTATGGACTGAAGCCGATCATCTTTCTGATTAACAATCGCGGGTATACCATCGAAGTCGAAATTCATGACGGTCCTTATAACACCATCAAAAACTGGAACTACGCCGATTTGGTTAAAGTATTCAATGCAGAAGACGGCAATGGTTGGAGTTGTAAGGCGGGAACGGAAGGAGAACTTGATGAGGCAATACAAACCGCTGTTTCCCATGACGGCCCTGCTTTGATTGAAGTTCTTATAGATCGTGACGATTGCAGTAAGAACCTACTGGTCTGGGGAGGACATGTGGCGAAGAACAACGGGCGATCGCCGCGATAATCGTGAGTAGAGAATTCTGAATTATGAAAATTTGTTTTCGTTGAACCAACCTCATTACAAACGACCTGAACAGGATCGAATCATAATGGAAGAAGTCTGTGACCTGCCAGAAGGAAAACTGATTCTTCGCACTCTGGCGATGCCCGCCGACACCAATGCCAACGGAGATGTTTTCGGCGGTTGGATCATGTCGCAAATGGATATTGCCGGTGGGATTCTGTCAAAAGAAATTTCAGGAACCCGCACGGTGACGATTGCGGTTGAGAGTATGAAGTTTATCCGACCTGTTAAAGTGGGAAATGTGGTCACCTGTTATGGAACAATTGACCGAACGGGGACGACGTCGATTACGTTACAGCTCGAAGTGTGGGTCGAGCCGGTGCTCCGACACGAGGATTCCGATTGTCCCTACTTCAAAGTCACCGAAGCCGCATTTACGTATGTCGCCATCGACGAACATGGCAAGAAAACTGCGATCGTCAGACGCGATTGTTGAACGATGAGAATTCCAACTGCGACTTAAAACCGGGAATCATCGTCGCTTGTCTTTTGCTGCGGAACCGTCCAGTATACAATTGAGTTGACTTTCAGAGTCTGATAGAAATTCATTGTACGCTTAATGAACCAAAGCAACATCTCCCTGACTGAATCTAAAATCTGGTAGTCAATAGGAGATGTGGAAGGATAAATACTTATGAAAAAAGTCGCGATTATTGGCGGTGGTTTCAGCGGAACGATGGCGGCTGTGAATCTAGCCAGATTGAGCACGGGTCCGCTCTGTATTCAATTAATTAATGATAAATATCCGTTGGGTCGTGGCGTCGCTTATGGCACGAAACAAGAAGAGCACCTGTTGAATGTAGCCGCTCGGAATATGTCTGCGGTTCCCGATCACTCAAATCACTTTATAGACTGGCTCCGAACCCGGGTTGATTATAGTGATCTACCCGATCCACAACTTCGTGAAACGTACGTGCCGCGACGAATTTACGGCGATTATTTGCGCAGTATCTTATCAACTTATATGCAGCCGATTGATTCGCACCACCCTGCTGAAATACAAGTGATAGAGAGCGAAGCAGTTGACGTTGAGCTTACCTATGATGGATGCGCAAAAATCACTCTCAAAGATGGGACCACAATTGAAGCTGATCGTGTTTTGCTCGCAACTGGTAATCAGCCCCCTTCCTCTTTAGCGGGTGAGTCATTTTCTCATCCAGCATATTCACCGGACCCGTGGGGAAACTGGATGGAAAAAATTCCTGATCCAAAAGATGACATCATTATTTTGGGAACAGGGCTCTCGATGATCGATATTTTTTTGACGCTCAGCGAAAAGGAATGGACGGGAAATATCACGGCCATCTCCCATAATGGCATGATACCACAGGCACACTTTCGGGGAATTGAATATCCCGATTTTTTACCACCCGAACCTGAAAATCTGGGTCTTGATAATTTGGTAGAATTGCTGGAAAAACATTGTAAACAACTTCAACGGATCGGTGAGAATCCGGGAATCGTAGTCGATCGACTTCGCCCGCATACCCAACGCATCTGGCAAAAATTTGATCTTTCGGAGAAACAGGAATTTCTCAAGCGGTATGCTGCACGTTGGAATGTAATCCGACATCGAATCGCCCAACCGATTCACCAGCGTCTTACTGAAGCCATAACAGAAGGCCGATTGCGTGTTCTACGAGGCAGAATTACTGGCCTCAGTGAACATAATGAGAAAGTGCGAGTGAGTCTCCAGAACAAAAAAGGTGAAGAACAGTCGGTCGAGGGTGGGCTGGTCATTAATTGTACGGGGCCGAACAGCGGTTTTTCCGATACCAGTGTGCCACTCTTCAAGAATTTATTGAAACGCGGATTGATCCAGCCGGATGAGTTGGACATGGGGATCGACGTTGGTGCCGACTTTGCCGTCATCAACGCAGAGGGAGAGCATTCTGAATTTCTATTCGCAATCGGGCCACTGATGAAAGGGACGCTCTGGGAAACGACGGCAGTCCCCGAACTGCGCGGCCAGGCGATGCGTGTGGCCCAACTCTTGTTGGATGATGTGTCAACCGTAACGCCCGGTCACGATTATCGATTCTCTGTCGAAGAAGAACACGTGATTGAATACTATATTTAGTCAAATCGGAAGTTCTGAATTCCCGAAACGTGAATCCATCAACTGAGAAATCGGATAGTGAAATCACTTTATTTACACCGACTCTCATCAACGGAGAGTCGCCAGAACCGAGTTCTGTTCTGAGTCGCTCGACGGCGAACACCGCCACCCCAATCTACGTAGTCTTCTCCAGCTTCCCATACCTCTTGTGTATTTCTCAGACACAGTAAATCTGGGTAATCTACATGAACAAAAACGGAGAAAAACGGTCGCTCCACTGAGTTTAAAGAGACTGACTGCGAAGAAAAGTCCGATAAAAATGAGGTTACCAATTCATTGCGCTCAATTAACTCATTCAACCCGGAACCAAGAAAAAATCAGATATCAGGAAGCCACATTCCATGTTGGTTCCTGATCAAAGTGGCCTGACATGTTCTTTACCAGTGATATCATTTCGAATCTGACTTTCATCAACACTAAAAGAACCCGCCCGCAGGATGCCTCTCTTGCTCCGTCCCGTAGCCGGATGGAACCTGCACCTTCGTGTCTGATGACTACATTTATTGAAGTGGCGAGTCGCAGGGATACTCATCCTGCGATTTCGACATCTGACTCAACATGGGATTATCGTAGTTTGCTTGCAGCAGCTCTCAGCATCGCTCGCAAACTGAAAGATGATCCTGGGTACAAACCAGGAAATAGAGTCATCCTGTTGACGCCGAATTCCGTCGAATACGTTGCCGCATTTTATGGAATTCTGATGGCGAAGTGTGTCGTTGTTCCTCTGGCTGCCAATCTGGAGAATGGTATTGTTGAGAATATCCTGGAATCTACAGAAGCCACTATGATGATTACGACTCCACGGATACTCAAGCGACGCCCTCACCTGCAAGACCTGACATTAGCTGAAGATCATCAGTCCCGAGAAGTAAATCGGACGAACACGCATGACTCCACTGGCCAGCTGGCTGCCATTTTTTTCACATCGGGTTCCAGTGGTACTCCGAAAGGAGTCATGCTCAGTCATACTAACTTGATTTCAAACTCGATCTCCATACAAAAATATCTGAAATTGAATGAAACGGAACGTCCTTTATGTATCCTTCCGTTCCACCATGCATTTGGTAATTCTGTTTTGCAGTCACATCTTCTAATGGGAGCGCATCTGATTCTGGACGGTAACACTACGTTTCCAGAAACTATTATTCAGGCATTGGTCAAACATGAGTGTACCAGCCTGTCTGCTGTTCCCGATTTATTTCGAACTCTGCTGGAACGGACCTCTTTCAAAAAAATTAAGGTGCCCCGTTTACGCTATATGTCCGTAGCCGGTGGTGCTCTGGAATATTCACTTTCGTTAGAAATCAATCAGCACATTTCTCCAGCACGTTTTTTTGTGATGTACGGCCAGACGGAGGCCACAGCCAGATTAGCGTATGTGCCTCCTGAACATCTATTGAAAGTATCAGATGGTTGTATTGGTCAGGCCATTCCAGGGGTGAAACTGGAAGTGGTTGATAAGAACGGACATTCTGTTAGACCTGGGGAAGTTGGCGAAGTGCGTGCACAGGGTCCGAACATTATGCAGGGATATTGGCGAGATCCAGCGGGGACTCAAGAACGAATTCGAAACGGTTGGTTATACACGGGTGATCTGGCAACGATTGATGATTCCAGTTGGATCATTATTAAGGGCCGCAGCAATGCACTGCTCAAGATCTCGGGTTATCGTGTACACCCGGCTGATCTGGAAGAGTTTGCATTAAGAACATTCCCGATTGTTCAGGCGGTTGCTGTTCCCTTCGAATCAAATAATGTGGGAACACGGCTGGCTTTGTACGTCAAGAAGGATACTTCTCAACGTGATTTATCCAGTTCCGAAATGATAGCCATCTGTCGCAAGAAACTGCCACGTCAAATGATTCCGGATCATATTTCTATTGTTGAGAGTTTTCCATTAAACCATGCAATGAAAATTGATCGGATGCGTTTGTCGCAACGCGTCAAAGAGACTGTTATAAACCAGGAAAAATAAAGTCAAGTAGACCAGGGGTAAAGGTAGATACATGGAGAATTCGATTTTAGAGCGACTCATCGACTTTTTGCATTCGGTGACCGGCCATCAGAATCTCAATGCGACAGCAGGCCTGCTGGATTCTGGATTACTAGATTCATTAACGATGATGGACTTGCTTGTTTTTGTTGAGTCGGAATTTGATCTGAGGCTCGATTTTCAGGATATTCAGCCGGACTTCTTCGAAACTCCCAGTACCATAGCGGAATTGATTGATAACCGTCTGGCTATTAAAAGTCAGGCAGAATTAATCTGACTTCAGATTAACTGACATTCACTCTTTCACCCTTCACTTTCGATTCATTAGCAGGCAACGAATTTATGTATTGGGCAACACATAACAAACCCGTTCCGCTCTCTGAAATCGGATGGGTTAATACATCCTATCTTGGGAGTACCTCACGAAGTTGTGATCCAATGATGGTTTGGGGAACCACAGTGGACATGGAAGAAATGGATTCTTTTCTGGAAGAACACAGAACTCAGCACAGCACTTTTGTAACACCAGCCCACATTCTGATTCGTGCTGTCACCGAAAGTCTGTGCCAGCACCCTGAGGTCAACCGAAGAGTCATTGGTCGGAAGGTCTATCAGTATGAAAATGTCAACATAGCGATGCCTATGCTGCAAACCAGCACGGGTGAAGTTGATTGTGTGTTCATGCAAAATGTGGAAGAGTTATCCATTCCCGAAGTTGCCAATTATCTTTGGGATGCAGTTCGAGAAAAAGCGACGAAGGTTGCTCAAGACAATAAGCGTGCGAAAGAAAGTTCGTGGCTCAAAAACCGACTGATACACCTGGGAAGGAATCTGCGGCTTTCGTGGATCCTGAGAATGTGCAGTCTGGGATTCACTTTAGGAAACTGGATACGGTGCCCCAGCATCTGGCCCTGGCAGCAGGGTTTAAACCACGCTGGTGCCTTTGTGAATTATATGGGTTTTTCAGGAGCTCCTCCGATGATTTCCTATAAGCCGAGTTCTTTGCCGATGAACTCTTGTAATATTGCCATCACAATGGGTCCTACCGAACCACGTCCTGTTGTTATAGACGATCAGGTTGTGATTCGAAAACAGGCTTCATTGTTTGTGCGAATGGATCATCGCATGATTAATGGCAATCAGGCTGCCGCATTCATCAGTACGCTGCGCACATATCTGTCTGAGCCACAAACGCTGATCAAGGCCAAAGAAGTCAACACTCTTCAACGAGCAGCTTGATTGAAAAAAAGCGGTTGAAGTGTCTTGCATCAACGGCAGGTTCCCGAATGAATTCCTCTCCAGAGAGAGGGGACTGTTTCAAGAGTACCATTCGCATTGGAATGAAGGATTGACGCGCAGGGAGAACTCCCATAGGGGCCGTCATTCATTTCTCTTAACCTCTTGTCTAATAAAACGTTATAACCAAACACGTTAATACGAATGAAAATTGCTATAATTGATTTCGACTTCAGGTCTTCATTTTTGTCGCATTCTGGAACTGTTTGACGAAACACTTACTGAGTGGGAGTGTTGATATCGTCAAAACAGTACGCGGAATGAAAAGATTGATCTAAAGGGGGAAATCATAATGTTACGTTCATTGCTGGTCGTCATCTTTGTGTTGAGTTCGCTCTCTCTGCTGCAGGCGGGGGAGACCAGAACCTGGGAAGGCAAGTGGAATAATCGCAAGTACAACACAACAGGTCCACTTAAGTGCGTCGCGAAATCTGATGACAAGGGTACTTGGAAGGCTACGTTTACCGGGTTATTCAAAGGAGATCCGTTTAAGTATGAGGCGACATTTCAATCGAAGCCAAAGGGGAAGCAATTAGATCTCTCTGGAGACGCCACCATCAGAGGTCACAAGTATCAATGGATGGGCTTGATGAAAGGAACCACACTCAGCGGGAAATATAAATCGAGCATCGGTTACTACGGCGAATTTGTATTGAAAGAAAAAAAATAAAGGCCTGATTCATTACGAGGTTCAATCGGTATCGGCGATGTGTTCTTTGATTCGTTGCAGATTCGTCGTTCCCGTTGGATTCCCCAATTTCATTATAAGCTTAATCAGCAACCAGCCCCAAAAGGGGATCTCCTGTTCAAATATAACGCGTTCAATAATCTGAGTATTTTTTTTGCCCGGAATAATTTCGTAAATCACTTCGAAATGTCCGGGCGTTTTCTTTCCCTGCTCTGATTGCACAACGATATTGCAGATAACTTTGAGTGGATCATGGTCTTCAGGAACCAGGCCGGCAAAATCAAATATTTGCCCTTTAAATTGAAGCTGGCCAATACACTTATTGCCTTCCACTGAAATGGACTGGATTTTGTCATTGATCTTTGGCCAGTTTTCCAGATTGCTCAGCCATTCGTGTACAACTTCAGGCGAGGCATCGATCTTTGTTTTTTCTGTTAATTCCAGCTGCATCGATTGATTTGCTTTCTCGGGTTTGAGTGAGGAAATCTCACGAGCAAAGTATGCCTGGATTGGAATCACATCGCAAGACCGAAATTAATCTTGTGAGCAGAAGCATTTGGTAAATGCTGCGCCGGGTCTCAACAACACATCAACTCAGGCTGTTGTGTTCCTGTATTACGGTCTTTATAATCAGGACTTGAAATACGGCCCTTTTGTGACGACTTCTATGAGGAGAAAACTTGATGTTGACTACAGGCATCCGGCGACAGGCTTCGATTTGGGTTCTGCATATTTGTTGCGTACTGCTCGCGTCTACTATGTTCCAAACCTTGAGCGTCGCTGCTGAAAAAATTTTGAAAGCGGGAGCCGCCACCAGCAATATCACGCCGCCATTGGGTGAAGCCATTGTTGGAGGCTTCAAGCCATTCCCTGCGACCAATGTTCACGATGAGCTGCATGTTCGCTGTCTGGTGCTCGACAATGGAGAAACAAAAATTGCATTTGTCATCTGCGACAGTCTGGGCATTACCGAAGAAGTTTATCAGGTCGCCCGAGACTTCATCAAAGCAGAAACAGATCTGCCTCCGGAAAACATATTGATGGCGGCCACTCACACGCACTCTGCCACGCGTGCCAGCAACCCGAATTATCATGGGTTTCTTTCACGTCGTATTGCCGACTGTGTTCGTCGTGCGTTAGAAAACAGACGACCTGCCAGAATTGGCTGGGGTGGAATCGATGAACCCTCCGAAGTTTTCAATCGTCGCTGGTACACGACAAATCCGGACTTCTGCAAAAATCCCTTTGGTGGTGTTGATACCGTTCGCATGAATCCGCCACGCGGCAATGCTGCTCTGGTCAAACCGGCGGGTCCCATTGATCCGGAAATTTCATTCATCAGTGTGCAGTCACTGGAGGGTAAACCGCTTGCTTTGCTGGCGAATTACTCACTGCATTATGTCGGAGGTGTCAACAAAGGTGAGATCTCTGCTGACTACTTTGGTATTTTTTCTGAAAAGATTGGCTCACTGATTGGCGCTGATCCAGATCAGCAACCTTTTGTGGGCATGCTTTCAAATGGAACGAGCGGAGACATCAACAACATCAATTTCCGTAAATCAAGCAAACGCATGAAGGCCTATGAAAAGATGACACAGGTCGCTGACCTGGTCGCGTCAAGAGTCGCCGAAGCATATAAAAAGATCAAATACAAAACCTGGGTCCCTCTTGGTGCTGCCAGTAGTGAATTGACTCTGACAATTCGCAAACCGGATGCAGAAATGCAGGCTTATATAAAAAAAGTAATGGCAAAACCAGCAGACGCGCCTCAACATCACCGTTATGAACGTAATTATGCAAACCGCGTTCAAAAACTGCTGGAAGGTCCTGACGAAATGACGGTCTTGCTGCAGGCGGTACGAATTGGAGATTTGTGTGTGGCTGCAATCCCCTTTGAAACCTTTTGCGAAATCGGCCTGGAACTCAAAGACAAAACTCCCTTCGAGGATGCGTTCACGATTGAGATTGCCAATGGATACAATGGTTATCTGCCCACTCCTGCCCAGCATAAACTGGGTGGATATGAAACCTGGATGGGTACCAATCGCGTGCAGAAAGATGCTTCAGAGAAAATCGTTGCCAGTATTCTGAAGTTGATGGGAGAATTGAATAAAAAGAAGTAAGAACGGATTTGTAAAAGAGAAAGAGTCGTCTCACGGAGAATACTGCGTTTTGTGTCTGTATTATTTTTGTTAGAAAACAATAAGATTCGTTTCAAATGAAGCGGAAGACGTTACAATGCGGTTTCTATCAGAGCTCATCATGAACTGGGGACCGTCATGGCCAAACGACCAAAACGACTGATGTACGCAGGAGGGGGCGTATTAATTCTGGGGATCATTCTGGGTCAGTTTTTTGGTCTGACCCCTGGCATCAATACAGGATCGGGTGACGGAGAAGAAAAAACAGAGCCCGCTGAAGATCCGCGAGCGATTTTGGCATCTACCGAATCTGACATCGTGCCAGTACTCATCCAACCGGAACCAAAACATAAGACTCTGGCAGAACTCCCACTCAAAGTTCTGGACATCCTGATTGATGATCGCAGCTACCTGATTAAGGCATCCTCTCAGTCCCAGGACCGTTACCAACCAGCAAAAATGAAACAAATCATTCAGCAAGCCAAACGGACCACAGGAGACGAAGACGGGATTCGAATACGCGTTTATCGCAAAGGCTCTGCGCGTGTCATACCAGAATCACTGCTGAAGGATGAATTGAAGAAAGCGGGATTATCGCCGCAAATGATTGACTGGAAAAATCATCTCGTCGATTGAATCTCAATTTTTTTCAATAACCCTTCGCGTTCCACTAATACGTTGAATGGCAGTGGTATCGTAGTGGCCCGTTTTTGGAATTCATCACTGCTCTTAAATGGTTTGTCCCCGATTTCATAAATTCGATCATTTATTTTCAACTGCGCCAGATCAGCGGGTGATGATTTGACGACGTCAGAAATGACGACAACCGTTGGTTCGGACTCATCGGTTTTCCATTCGATTCCCAACCTGACTGGTTCTCCTTTTAACTCGATGGCAATTTTCAGCGATTTCTCTTCCATCATTCTCTTGACTTGCAAAGTAATTTTCCTGGGAGCACTGCGTATCAAAGCGGCGAATCCGGAATCTGACACCGGAGATTTCCCATCAATTTTCAAGATTTCATCGCCCACTTTCAGTCCCGCTTTTTCCGCGACGGTATTGGAGAGTACCTGAGTGATAAACAGGTTTCCCTGTTTATATTTTTCAGCATTCCAGGCGATTCCCAGTCGGGGTGGACTGGGTTTATCTACGCGCGCCTGTTGATCGATGCCATCCAGGATATCGCGGTCGGCGTTGCGAAATTTCAGTTTTTCCGTTTGAAGAGAGAAGTCCAGTGAAAGCTGAGCTAATAATTGCGCACACTTTCGGGCACCTGCAAAATCAATCTTGTGGGCATCATCTTCGGGTCGGTGATAGTCCGCATGTTTTCCGGTATGCAGCATCAGGAAGGGAATGCCTTTCTGATAAAAGGGCCAATGGTCACTATCAGGACGAATGGCACTGTCAAATCGTATTTTAATTCCGGTCTCGCGATGATTACATTTAACGGCAGAGGAACGTAATCCATGAGCTGATCGAGACCCAAACAAATTGAGAGCTTTACCATTAAGACGGCCCACCATATCCAAATTAAGATAGATGGCGATTTGATTGAGGGGAATATTTGGATAATTGACCCAATGCTTCGAGCCGAGTAAGCCCATTTCCTCAGCATCCCAAAACACGAACATCAGTGAACGTCGCGGAACTTCTTTGTGTTGTGAAATTGCGGCGATAACTTCCAGAAGAGCAGACGTGCCACTGGCATTGTCATCGGCTCCGTTATGAATCTGGCCAACCCCTCCTCGACTGTTGGAAGGTTTTCCGTATCCAACATGGTCGTAATGCGCACCGATCACAACATATTCTTTTTTCAATTCCGGATCGTTACCTGGAATGATACCAATGATATTCCGAAAGCCACCCTCAAATTCCTGGAAATAGCCCTCTTCACCCATCCCCGGTTTGACACCATGTTTCTGAAGAATGCCGCGAATATAAGTGCCGGCTGCCTGCCCGCCCTGTGAGCCTGCTTCTCGTCCCTCTAAGGAATCACTGGCCAGAAACTCGATATGCGATTTGAGTTTTTCCGCCGTAATCGAATTCGCAACCGCTTTATATGCTGCTGCTGGATAACTCGTTTCAGCCTGGACGAGATGACAGACTCCCACAAGCAAGACGAGGTTGCTTAATAGCCCGCATAACAGACGAGTTCGCACTGATTTCTGTGGATCGAAAAGCTTACGTGATCGATCAGAGGCGTGATATTGTAGCGTAGTCAATTGTTCGTTCACTCTGATCAATTTCTAGATGTTATGGGGCTGGGGAAGCTTAAACGACAACCTATTTTACTTCTCTTCTTATATTTGACTAGAGGAGTGTACATAAGCAGTCGTCGCAACGAGGTCTCAGCCTCGTTCCAACGACTGGTATTGCATATATTTACGAATTTTCGATAAAACACACCCTGCGCACTGAGCTCATTTACCGGCAATTATTGCTGCTAACAGACTCTTGGTGAATGACTTAGAGTACGCGACTTTTCGTCGAGATGCAAATCTGTTTGATAATTAATGACAGGCAAGGAAGCCATGACACGTTTGTTCGCTCAAAATCTGCTCAAAAACTCGCTTCGAATTCTACAAGAGCGATTGGGAATTCTGTTTCTTACCGGGTGGATTTGTGGGATCTATCTCTTTTCCTGTATCCAGCGATTCCAGGCATTTGCCGGTGATAGTCCGGAAGTTTTTGTCGGAATGGGATTGGCGGTAACGATCGGGATCTGGCTCGGTCTGCCTTCATCGGTGGCGCTGTCTGACAGGATATCTGAGTCGAATTCTGATGCCGGAAAAATAAGGATTACATTTTTCGTATTATCATTCTGGACCCTTTGTTTTCCAATGCTTTTGAATCAGTTGAATCAGGTATTGCATTTGATAACGGTTCAACAAATCTCGAATTTCGTTTTTTTAACAGGCCTGATGACGCTGGCTGCAATGGCTCTCATTATGCCTGCTGTGTTCTGGTGTAGCCGGCTGTTCTGGTTGACAGCAAAGAATACAGGTTTTGACCTTCATACGAACTTGCGACTGAATCGGCATGTTGCCCGTTTTCTGACAGGCATCAGTTTGGCGCTCATCACAGCCTCCTATTGGATCGTACCCTTGTTCGGTTGGAATATTACTCTTGCCTTACCGGTGGGAATGGTATTTGTCTTGTGTTGTGGCCCGTGGATTCTAGCTTACGCAAAACCCTATCTTCCTGAGACTCCCCAGTGGCTGAAAGTCGATTCTGCAAAAGCAGAGTTAGAACCTCTTCCTAAACCGGGTGAAAATATTCAGCAGAAATCCGGATCGGTTGTTCCCCTGGTGATACACGGTTGCAGTTTTCCGGTCAGTCTGGCTGTGGGGATTCTATTTGTCATGTTGAGTCGTGTGCTCTTTCAGCTCTATCCCGACTCACTTTATCTTAAAGTCACAATCTGGGCCGCTTTCTTCACTGGTATTGGCGCTGCCTTTTCATTCATCCGCTCGCGAGGGATAACACATCAGCCACAGACTGCTGCCTGTCTCTCATTGGGAACGAGTATCATTGGCGTTAGTTGTCTGGCTCTCTTTCCGCTACTGGTCTCCTGCATGCTCTATGCAAACGCATATATTGAAATAGCCCAGATCCTGGCTTTGGTACGAGGCGGATTAACTGCGATTGTCTTTTCTCTTCTAGGATGGTGCTGGGGAGGCTGGTTAAATTTATCGATCCAAACCCGACAGATAAAAACAGAACCCTTTACCATCTATACGCTTCCTGTTTGGCAGCCTTTCTGTTTTCTGGCAGGAATCTTTTTCAGTTTCTGGCTCATTGGGGGTGGCGTTGCAGAAGTCAAAACAATCATTGTTTGGACTTCACTTGGATTACTCTGCCTGACGGCAGTTGTCTGGTTTTCTCATCTTCGAATTCCACAAACTCGATTTCAACTGTCGATGGGAGTTTGCAGTTTGGCAGCTCTCATCCTTGGTTTCGTATTTCATCAGAATTATGACGTCCGTCATTCGGCCAAATTATTGTTTGCAACAAACACTTTTACAGGCTTGCGTTATGGATTGAAACCAGAACTGTTACCACATTTGGATGAAGGACGCTGCCTTTCGGAAATCGATGGAAAGTACGGCACGTTTACACTCTGGTCGTATCGAGAGAACCAAATTCAAATCCGCAGAAGTGGGCTGCCTTTTGGAGTGACGAGTATCGACCCCGGTTTGTGCCCGCATACCACAGGCGAACTGATGCCGTTTTTGATTCCCGTGATTCTTCATCAACGTCCGTCAGATGTTTTATTTCTTGGTTTAGGATCTGGTGTGGGGGTTAATTCCAGTCTGGATTTTCCCGTTCAACATGTGACTTGCATGGAATCAGATCATGGTCTTGTGAAGTTGTATCTGGAAGAGATAGCACCTCGAAATTCGATTTCCGCTTTTGAATCGGATCGTGTGCAATTGATTCAATTACCGGTATCGCTGGCGATGGCTGCCCGGTCTGAACCAGAAAAACAGTATGACTTGATTATCAGTAATCCGGTTCAGTCTGTGGTGAGTCAGTCTCAGTCAGAATATACAGCGGAATTTTATCAGAACGTCTCCCGGCATTTGAACGCGGGAGGAATCTTTTGCCAGAGATTTCAACACATTGATTTTGGTGCACAACCACTGCGTGTGATTGCACAAACCTTTATTTCTCAGTTTAAACAAGTTATCGCCATTGAAATTGCCAACGGAGAAACGTTATTCCTGGCAACGAATTCAGACCAGGGGTTTATTCGAGAAAACCTGCTGCAACGAATACAGGCTCCGCAAGTACGAACTACGTTAGCTCAAGTGGGCTGGGACTGGTCGGTATTGTTAAATCTGGCTGCTTATTCCGGAAATTCTTTACAGAATATGACCACAGATGTAAAAACCAGCGTCAACAGCACAATCAATGGAAACTTTGCCTTTACCCTGCCTTATGAGATGATGCGTTGGGGATTGAAACGCGAAGAAATCCAAAAAATGATTTCCCAGAAAAAGCGTACTGGTCGACTGATCGACTGGATGTATTTTGAAAAAGATGACCCCATCATACTCAGAAGACTGTCTGAAATCACCGCGCAAAATAAGTTGATGGCGCAATATCCTGATCAATACTGGAAATACAGAAAGCCTGCCAAAGATCAGATTACGGAAAATCCTCGATCATTGATCAAGCAGGTCGCTGCCGAGAATTTGGCTAAAGACAGTTACATTCATGATGAAGACAAACGACGGATGTACTATTTCAAGGCGCTGTCGGATGCGATGGCAAAGCCGGAACCACCCATCGAATTGATCAGTCGAGTCATCCGGTTCGCAACGACTTACGATCCAATGATCAGCTATTTCATGCACGATGAAGTCGCCGAGCTGTATAAGAAATCAAAAAGTGCACCACCTCAACTGGAATTTGCACATCGTCTACATGCCATCAATTACGGCTCGGCCCTAGATCGTTCTATCAATTCGGTTGTTCGCGCGATGGAACTGGCAACTGCGAATCCGGAAATGTTTCAGACATCTGCTCAACAGTGGGACCACCTGAATGGACTGTTACAGGAATTAAAACGACGTTGGGATAACCGTTCGCAAGCACGCCCTGTCACTTCCAAACAGGCATTGCATGATATTGAACTCAGTCTCTCTGCCATCGAAGTCGCGTTTGAAAAGATGAAAGAAATCCATAACGAGGTCGGAATTTCCGAGGAACACTGGCGTTTGCGAAAACTGGTTTTGGAACGAACATTAGTGCGTCCATTGCAAACGTATCACAGTCGTGTCTTGCCTCACCACTATAAAAAGACACGCGAAGAGACCAAAGAGCTACTTGATAAACTTAATCTACCTGAAATACCATCACTTTAAGACGGTCCGTCAAAAGTGATGTTTTTCTGTATTGCGGTTATCAGATCCCGGTCGATGCGCCTGCTGCCCATTTGAATCTCCCTATCAAAAATATCAGATTCTCTGAATCTTTTTGAATTCTGGATGAGTATACTGGGACTGGTACTGGTGCTATCCTCTGCTTAGAACGGATACCCAAAACGGATTGTAAATAACAGCAATTCTGGTTTCGGAATTTGTCTGTTCAGTCAGCAGAGAACTAGTTCTTTCAAATGTGTGAGAAAGAATTTCCCATTCAAGATCAATTCGATTGTTCGAAAAAGGCAAACCATGTTCAATCTATTCATTTCTGGAACTGGCTCTCAACGGAATTCATTAGGGACATTATCCGGATCTCTCACACGCTTCTGGTGTTTGACGAGTCTGTTGTTGATGGTCGGTCTGCTTTTCAGTGGCACAATTCAGGCTCAGGAACCATCTGATAAAGAGGACGCCAAAAAGGAACAAGCCCAAAAAGATAAAGCCAACAAACCGGTGGAAGCATTATTGCCCAAACCTGTAATCATCTTGAACATTGCGAGTGTCGAACGCATTCTGCAGGACATCGATCTCATTTTTGAATTGGCAGAACGACCGGAAATCGCCGAGATTGCGTCTGCATCATTGGCAAATGTGAATGACCTTGAAGGACTGGATCAGGATAAGAATCTGGGCGTCGAACTATTTCTCAAAACCGGTTTAATTCCTCAACCGGTTTTTGTTTCTTTTTTGCCAATTACCAAGATGCGTACTTTTATTGATACGTTAGAAGCAATGATTCCGGGAGATGAAGAGACCATCAAAAAAAATCCGGATCACGATGATGTTTACACCGTCCAGGGAAGACGTGGCGAGTCGATAATTCGATTACAGAATAAGTACGCGCACATGTTGTTTCGTGGTGGCGAAACGGAAGAATCCCTGGAGATGATTACCTCAAGAGATTTTGGTGACCCCGCACAGCAATTTCAGAATTTAACCAGCGAATATGATCTCGCGGTCAAACTGGACCTGAGCGGTATTCCCGAATTAATGCGGACCACTTTTCTCGGATTCTTTCGCACTGCCATTGAAACTCAGCTACAGCAAAGAGACGGTGAAACGAACACTGCCTACGAGCTCCGACGTCTGTCAGGTAAACAGAATCTTGACAGCCTCGAATATTTTTTAAATGAGGGGCAAGAACTGATTCTGGGAGCCCATATTGACAAAGAACAAAAACTGGGATTCATCGATTTTCAGATCAAAGGCCGTCCCAACAGCGATCTGGCCCGCGAGATTAAAAATTTACCCGGTAAGGCCAGCTATTTCAGTGTGATTACTTCCCGTGAAAACCTGCCCATCGCCGCTTCGGCGTCAATGAATATTGGGAAACGAGAACGGAAATCTTATCATACTTATTTATCACTATTCGAAAAACGAATTTCTGATCAATTATTGACCGAAGAGGAACAGCTGCAAACTACGAATTCTGTCCAGCAGTTCTTCAGTCCCATAAAATCGATGGTGGAGAAAGGGCATATCGATCTGTTTGCCCAACTGGTGGCAACCCCCTCCCGGAAATTTGCTTTAATTGGCGGCATTAAAGTCACTCCCTCTCCCAATCTGCCGGCTGCAATTCTGGACCTGGTGAATCGTGTGGACAAAATATCGGAGAACAAAGCAAACATCTATACCAACGCTGAAACGGTCCAGGGAATCGCCTTACACCAGTTACAACCTGATATAAAATCACCCGATGATCAGCAAAAACGTTTTCTGGGAGGCGTCCCCTCTCTCTATGTGGGAGCAGATTCGCAAGTCATCTGGTTTGCAATGGGAACGGATATCGCAGTGAGTGCGTTGAGTGAAGCCATTGAAAAAATCAATACCGCGACTCCGGAAGCACGGAAAGAACAACGCACCGCTCCGTTCCAGATCGAATTTCACCTCAAACCCTGGTTAAGCCTGTTTTCTAAAGAAGAAATCGAACAAGGCGGCGATTTCATGAAGACCGTCAACACTGCCTTTCAAAAAGGCAATGATCAAATTCGGCTCACAACACAACTGACTGAGACTGGAATTCGAACTCGGTTTCAATTCGATTCCGGTTATTTACAACTTTTGGGATATGGAATCGCCCAGCGATTTGATGATGGTCAGGAACGTCGTGCTCGTAGAGAACTGAAGCGCGCGAAAAAGAAACAGCCACAACCTGACAATTAATAGCGTGAAAGTATGCGGGAATGATCAGAGATCGACTGGATCAATTCTTTTTAATGGTCACATAATGGTTGACGAACTGTTCCTGTGACATATCCTGTGTCAGATCAATATTGGCACCTTCAAACATGCGACGCATGGAGCGGCTCTTTTTCCACTCTTTTGATGAGACCGTCTGATCTTTATTGCGGTCGAGCAGTTTGAAAAAGTAGTTGGCTTGATTGACTAGCGGATCGGTGCTGGCTGTGACTGTTTTTTTGACTGAAGAAGCTGCGGGTGTTTTTTTACTGGCGGTTTGAGTTTTGTCAGTTTCTGACTTCGGCTCTGTTGGCTCATCTCCGGTAAGGGCAAACATGAACGAGGCCGCACTCCTCTGTGGCTTACCTGCTTTAGAAAGTTGGATCTCGCGTGGTGTTAAAAATCCATCCCCGTTTAAATCCATTACAAAAAAAGCACTTAGTTTGGTCGGATTATTTTTTCTCCATTCATATAGACCAATCTGGCCATCTTTGTCAGTATCGTGAGGAATAAATTCCTGATTTAAGTCCACCGTCGTCCGCGGCGGTTTACTGATACTACTTTCAGTGGAACTCTTCGATTTACTACTGGAAGAAGCCTGCGGTGCAGAGTCTTGTGTTTGTTGAAATGAACCATAGCGACCTCTGTTTGCATTCGAATCATATCCACTTGGCCTTACCTCAATGCGTTTATTGAATGATCCGGAAGAGCTACCGGGGGGACCACCGGAACTTTGAATCACAGTGACTTGAGGTGAGGCTCCGCTGCCTGAGGAACCTCTCCGACTGCGCATGCGTTCTATAATCTTTGGCATGATTTTTTCGAATTCCTGCCGACTCATATTGCGAGACGTATCTACACCAAATGATTGCAGAGATTCCTTGAAACGCCCTGGCATCTGGTCAAATTCAGCGACTTCGATCACACCGTTTTTGTTGCGATCGATAAACGACATCATATCCCGTGGACGATTTTCGCCACCAGGCTGCGCAACAGCCAGATCAGTACTGAGCCCTACCAGCAGTATAGAAGTAATCAGCAGACAGAAAAAACGGGACATTTTCCTTCTCCGCGGAAATTAGAGCGGTCTTTGATGGCCATATCTGTGTTTAATAGACAACCAGGGGCATTTTGCGCATCTGGTACAGTGTGATGCAAGAGAATTCCCTCTTTCCCTGCTATAGAAACACCAATCAGGGGAGAAAAGATCGTTCAATTTTCCAAGATTCAAGGATCTTTGAAACGGGACTTAAACTATTGAAGTATCACATGATAGTGGATGTTTTGTGAAATTGAACTTGTTTTTGATTTTTGCCACTCTTAGCATAATGATCATAAGAATATCTCTACAGTGATCTCTATTTGTCTTATTCAGAATCGCATTCACTATGATTCAAAACACCAAATTCAAACTCTATTTTGTTATCGCCTTGATCGGAGTCTTTTCCTGTTCAGATTCCGTCCACTACTCCTTACAGGCTCAGCAACCGGGTAATCAGCCCAACCAGGGAGGATTTGGTGGTAGAAGAGATCGTGGGGGCAGAGGTGGCTTCGGAGGCAACCGCGGGGGAGCACCTGGTGGTCTGGGTGCGATGATCGAACGTGAAGAGGTCAAGAAAGAACTGAAGCTAACGGAAGATCAAGTCAAGCAGCTGGAAGAAGTCGCTCAAACGATGCGCCCCACTCGCGAGGAAATGGAACCATTCTTGGGCCGGATGCGAGAAGCACAAACTGATCAAGAGCGAGCACTCATTCGTGAGGAAATGGGAGCGGCATTTGAGAAAAAGCGAAAAGCAGCTGAAGAAAAATTTTTCAGTCTGATGGATGAGAAACAATCCGCCCGTTTAAAACAATTACAGTTGCAGGAGCGTGGTTATCGTCAACTGAGTAACGAGGAGACTGCTAAATCTCTCAATTTGACAGAAGAGCAATCAGCAAAAATCAAAGCGCTCCAACAAGAACAATTTACAGCCTATCGGGAGTTGGGTCGCCGCGCTTCAACTGAAGACCGAGAAAAACTTCAAGCGGACTATAATCAGAAATACGAAGCTGTTTTAACAAAAGATCAAAAGTCCCAATGGAAAGCATTACAGGGACCACCTCTGGTTTCTTCTGATGGTCAGGCGAAATCCGGTTCTCCAACTGCTGTCGGTAATGCTACACCTGCGACACGTCCGCGGCCACAAATTCCGATGGAACCGAAAGGACTGAAGCCGGAAGACCGCCGCATTTCTTTTGGAAATGGTAATGCCCTTGCAATGCAGGATGCTGTAAAAGGAGATGCCAAAGGCAAACAACCAAAGGCCGTTGGTAAAATGTCATTCAATTTCCAGTTTGCTCCCTGGGGCGATGTTCTGAAACTATTCGCAGAATCTGCCGGTTACACTCTGGATTTAAATGATATTCCTCCGGGTACTTTTAACTATTTTGATCAGGGCAGTTACACACCCACCGAAGCGCTGGACATTATTAATGGTTACCTGCTTCAAAAAGGTTATGTGATCGTCCGCCGTAATCGGTTTCTGGTTGTATTAAATATCGATAACGGAATCCCCCCCAATCTGGTGCCCATTGTTGCCGTTGAGGATCTTGGCCAGCGTGGCAAAAATGAATTGATGAGTGTTTCGTTCCCAATGGAGGCAGCCAACATTGATCAAGTGGCTAAAGAAGTGGAAGCCATTTTAGGGCCACAAGGCAAGTCCGTTGCTTTAAAAACAGCAAATGCGATTGTTGTCACTGATATCGGCAGTAATCTGTTGCGCGTCAAAAAAATACTGGAAGGCGCCATCGCCAACGCAGGACCTACCGATCTGGTATTTCGTTCCTTCGATTTAAAGTACATTGATGCAATTGAAGCTGAGAAGATTATTCGAAACCAGTTTGGATTGGCAGCCACAACAAAAAATGTCAGTGCCAGTGCCCTGACTATGCGTTATTATGAGTCTCGTTCCCGACGCAGTAGCAACAGTCCTCCACCAGCACCAGCCACCCCTAAGAAAACGACGCAGGTTACAGCAGATCCCCGCACCAATCGCGTATTGGTGACAGCAACATCAGAACAAATCAAAATTGCAGAAGAAATCATCAAATCGATAGACGTCGATGAAGATGGTTCTGGTAATCCATTGACGGCAGGAGGAAATCGACCTTTCCTGCGTGTCTATACCGTGACTTCCGCCGACTCAAAAGAAGTGACGAAAACGCTGGATGCCATGATCCCCGGCGTCGTTGTCAATGAAGATGCACGCAATAATAAAATACATATCGTAGCCACCCTCAAAGAACACGAAAAAATCGAGGAAATGATTCGTCAACTGGATGGTGAAGGAGGCAGTCAGTCTGTTTCTGTCATCAATCTCAGCGAGCTTGATCCAATTTCTGCCACCTCAACACTCCGCTCATTATTCATACGTGACGGCAATGATGCCCCCACGATTGAAGCAGACCTGCTCGGACGCCGTCTGCTGGTACGTGGCACCCCCGACCAAGTGATACAGGTGAAAGCGTTACTGGCACAATTGGGTGAGGATGGTTCTGGAAGATCCAATGATTTACGCGATCGTGGTCCTGTTCGAACGATTCCGCTTGGCGGGCGCGATTCCAAGGAAATTCTCCAGTTGATTGATAAACTCTGGTCTGCTTCTGCTGGTGATACGAATCCTATAAGAATCGTCGTCCCCTCTGAAGATTCATTAATTCGAAAGAAGGTTCTGGGAGAAGAAGAGGCCCCCACCCGAAATCGCGGTTTTCGTAATCCTGAGCAAGACACCAGCGCCCCCATTAATCGTCGGATCCAACATCAACGTAGTGAAGCAGAAACCGACCATCAGAGTTTTTTCTTTACCGCCAGTGAGCTGAAGTCAGCAGAACAAACCACAAAAAAGAATAAGAGTGCTCCCGAAACCAGTTCTGATCAAAAAGTAGAAACCCAACCGAATGCTCAGAAGAATTCGACACAACCTGCTCCACAGACAAAGAAAATCAATCCGGTTGCGATTTCAACAAATGGCGATAATCTGATTATTTCATCAACCGATCTGGAAGCCTTGAATCGGCTGGAACAAATGATAGATGCCTTAACCCAGGCGATCCCTCCTAAAAATCAATGGACGGTATTTTATCTGAGATCAGCCGACGCCACTGCCACTGCGAAAATGCTGGAAAACCTGTTCCCGACCAGTTCTGTTTCCGAGATGGATTCGGGTTCCGGCATGCTGGGAGGCCTCTCATCGATTGGTGGCAGTCTGATGGATGCGACCGGTTTAACAACTTTGGGAATGGGTCCACAAACATTGCGCATCATTCCGGAATCCCGCTCTAATGCGCTGTATGTCACAGGACCTGCCGATAAAGTTCGCTCTGTCGAACAAATGCTTAAAGTACTTGATGCTTCTGAATTACCCGCGTCATTGAAAGATCGCTCACCTGGGATCATTCCTGTGGACTATGCATCTGCCAGTGATGTGGAGAAGATTGTCAAAGAACTTTACAAAGATTATCTTCAGTCTCCTCAACAGCAGAATAACGCACAAAAAGGAAATCCTTTTGCAGCGATGATGGGAGGCAGAAACTCTCAGAATGCATCCAATGCGAAACCTGTTGAAGCCAAACTAGCCGTCAGCGTTGACGAAAACGCTAATCAGTTGCTGGTATCTGCCAACGATTCTCTGTTTCAGGAAATCGAATCTCTAGTACGCGAGTTGGATTACTCTGCTAAAATGTCTCGCAAGTCGGTACGCGTGGTCACATTAAACAATGCCAATTCAGCTTTGATACAGAACGCACTGAGTTCTCTGTTACCGAATGTCTCCATCAGCACAACAGGCAGCAGCTCGCGGAAAAAGACCACTGAGCAGAAGCCCGGATCCCCAAACCAGTCTACTTCTCCCGGCAGTTCCAACAGTGGCAATGAAGATATTCGCCGGTTTTTTGAACAGCGAATGCGCGAACGGATGGGCATCCCTCAATCGGGTGGAAAGCAGACACCCGGCAGTAGCCGCTCCCCACGTGGGTTCCAGACACCCGGTAGTAATAATGGCAGCTCACGTAGAGGCAGCCGTCCAGGCCGCAGCCGCTAAGGCACCCTGATTCATACCTCAAGATTATTTTCTCTAGTGTAAACCCAATGGAAATCAGTGAAATTCTCCAACGACGCGGGATCCTTGATGAACGCCAGTTGCTGTTAGCCCAGCAGTCGGCGAACGGTCATCGTCTGGACCGTGTTGTAATGGAGATGGGTCTGGCGACTGAAGAAGTTCTACTGAAAGCCTTTGCCGATGAACTGGGCATGAAATATTTTGAGCTGAAAGATTTTCAGGTTGATACCGAACTGCTTTCTCAATTTCCAGCAACGCCGATCTTTCGACATGCACTCCTACCACTCAGACGAGATAATGGCCGTGTGCTGGTGGCTTCTGCCGATCCGTTTGACTTTGAAGCCATCGATGAATTAAGTTCTTTAAGCGGCCAGATTTTGGAACCCGTGCTGGCACTTCATGATGATGTTGTCGAATTGATCAAGGATAATCTGGGCGTTGGCGGTGACACGATTAACGAACTGGTCTCCCAACGCGCATCCGAAGACGGAGTGGAACTGCTTGAAGAAGTTTCTGAAGAGCATGGCGAACTGGCCGATATGGCCCAGACGGCATCGGTCATTCGTCTTGTCAACGAACTGCTGATCGAAGCCCTGCAACAACAGGCCAGCGATGTGCATATCGAACCTCACGAAACCGGGTTGGTCGTGCGTTATCGTGTGGATGGTCTGCTGCGGTTACAGTCAGTGCCTCCGGAAATCAATCATTTTTATTCAGCAATTATTACGCGCCTCAAAATCATGGCGCACCTGAATATCGCGGAAAAGCGTTTACCACAAGACGGACGAATCAAACTGCGCATTACCGGCAGGGAAATAGACGTTCGCGTTTCGATTATTCCCATGATCTATGGAGAAGGCGTCGTCCTGCGTCTGCTGGATAAGGAGCGCATGGTGTTTCGTCTGGATCATGTCGGTTTGAACCAGGAAATGCTGTCGACTTTTCGCGAACTGATCCAGGCACCTCATGGAATTATTCTGGTAACCGGACCAACGGGAAGTGGAAAAACGTCGACTCTCTATAGTGCGTTGAATGAGATCAAGAATCCGGAGACAAAAATCATCACCGTGGAAGATCCGGTGGAATACCACAGTGAAGGGATCAGTCAGATCCAGGTCCATTCCCGAATTGGACTCACCTTCGCCAATGGGTTGCGCAGCATTTTACGCCATGACCCTGATATCGTTCTGATTGGTGAAATTCGTGATGGTGAAACGGCCAACAGTGCAATCCAGGCATCCTTAACAGGGCATCTGGTATTCAGCACTTTGCACACAAATGATTCCCCGAGTGCTTTTACTCGTCTGGTTGATATGGGTGTGGAACCCTATCTTGTTGCCAGTACTGTAGAAGCCGTGTTGGCACAGCGTCTGGTTCGTGTACTCTGTCCGCATTGTAAAAAACCTTATCAACCGCAGGCTGATAAACTACCTCCCGATTTTCCGGATCTCAATATTCAGGAATTATGGGAGCCTGTTGGTTGTCGACATTGTCGCGAAACCGGATATTCCGGGCGAATTGGAATTCTTGAACTTCTGGTAAATGATGCTGTTATCAGGAAATTATGTACTGAGCATGCCAGTTCGGGTCAAATTCGCGATTACGCCCGTAAAAATGGTTGGCAAACATTACGCGATGCCGGCTGGCTAAAAGTAGTTGAAGGAGTAACTTCCGTAGATGAAATATTGCGGGTGACCAAAGGAGATATTTAGAGCGAGATTTACTTATAAGATAATGTGACTATTATTGTTTAGAGTTTTGATAAACCAGAGTCAGTTCAATGCCGGATTTTCAATACATCGCGCGAGAAGCAACGGGCCGCCAGGTGACTGGTATTCTGACTGCTTCCAATCAGCAGGATGCGCTGAATTCTCTGGCTGCGCGCAATCTGTTTCCTGTGAAAGTGGATTTAGCAGATCAGGCCAAAGCTCAATTAAAGTATTCCGGACGTCGTGTCAGTGCGCGATACCTTTCGATATTCTATACACAGTTAGCAGATTTATTGAGGTCAGGAGTGCCACTGCTGCGTTCACTCGAGTTATTGAATAAGCAGTCGAACAATCCCGCTCTCAAGCAGGTTCTGGAAGAAGTACGTGGTGAAGTGGCGGATGGTACCCGTCTGGCAGTTGCGATGGGGCAACATCCTAAAGTATTTTCTGAACTCGCTGTCAGTATGATCCGCGCCGGTGAAGAAGGCGGTTTTCTGGAAGATGTGTTGAAACGAATTGCCAATTTTACCGATCATCAGGAAGAACTGAAAAACCGTGTAGTAGGCGCGATGATTTACCCGGTATTTCTAACGACATTCGGCACGATCATTGTAAGTTTTTTACTGGTTTACTTTGTACCCAAGTTTGAGCCGATTTTCGCGAGGATGTCGGAGCGGGGAGAACTTCCATGGGCAACCACGACGCTCCTGGGATTCAGCGCATTCATGCAATCTTACTGGTTCATTTTGATTTTTGCACTCGGAATGAGCGTGGTGGGTGTTTATAAATATGCAGAAACAACTGAAGGACGTCTGAAATTTGACCAGTTTCGATTAAATGCCTATGGCCTGGGAGGTGTTGTACGTAGCCTGGCCATTGCCCGGTTTTGTCGCATTCTGGGAACCTTACTGGCGAACGGCGTTCCCATTTTACAATCATTGCGGATTGCCAAAGATGCCGCGGGTAATAAAGTCATCAGCGAAGCGATTGGTGAAGCGGCTGAAAGTATTTCTTCTGGAAAATCGATTGCCGAACCGTTTACCATCTGCGGTCAGTTTCCAGAAGAGGTTGTTGAAATGATTGCCGTGGGCGAAGAAGCGAATAACCTGGAACAGGTTTTAATTGATATTGCGGATAATATGGAACGTCAGACAAACCGTAAGCTGGACATGTTCGTTCGTATGCTGGAACCTGTGATGCTGTTGCTGATGGCGGCAGTGGTAGTTTTTGTCATGTTGGCATTACTTTTACCGGTTTTTCAAAGCTCCGGTTTACTATAATAAAGGGTGAGGGGGTTTTATCTCAGTCAGGTAGAACCAGAAAATTGCCTTCTGGAAATTGTATAAAGCGAAAAGGATGGAGACATGTATCGAATCAAGCCACAACCGAAACAAAAAAAGCGTCATGGATTTACGCTCCTGGAAATGCTGATTGTATTAGGAATCATTCTCGTGATTGCAGCGATGGTTGTTCCTAACCTCTTAGGAAGTCAGAAAAAAGCGAACATCAAAGCAACGAGTGCCAGCATTCACAATCTGGAGCAGGCATTCAAACTATACGCTGCAGATAATAATGGAGAATATCCACAGGGAGGCCAGGAACAGATTCAGCTCTTATTATCAGAAACAGACGCAGATGGTAAAGCCATCGATCCTTTTCTGGAATCAATCCCTCTCGATGCATGGGGGCAAACTTTTCAGTATGAGTACCCGAACAATAAGGCGAAATCGACCAAGCCGGCAATCTGGTCGCTCGGGCCAAATCAGCAGGATGAAAATGGCTCAGGCGATGATGTGAATAACTGGGATCAGACAAAATAATCTGACATTGCAAAAGGCATGCAGCAGATGAAATCAGGGGACGTCACAAGTGACGAACAAACAGAACAAGACTGGGAACACTCAACAACATCGCGCGGCATTTACGCTGTTCGAAATGTTGATCGTTCTTGGTCTGTTACTGGTGCTCGTTTCTGTTGTGTGGCCTGCCGTGATGCGAATCAGTGCTGGTAACCGATTAAGACAGAGCATGCAGGATGTCAATTCTGCCTTCGCTGCCGCCCGCATTCGAGCCATCGAGGACGGTGTCAATTATCAAGTGTTTCTCGAACCGGGAGGCAACCACTACCTGGTTGTACCTGTGGATCGGGGGATATTAGGACTGGAAACAGACGCTTCCGATTCTCAGCAGTCATCCCTCAGAGAGCCGGTTATTTCTCAGGAACTCTCCGAAGAATTTCAGTTCAGCAAAGACTTTTCAGCGACAGTCAAAGAACCAGCTGTCCCCTTTGAGTGGCTGGCCAAACTACCGAATGCCAAAGAATGGAACTGGATGGAAAGTTCGTTTCCGATAACATTCTATCCCGACGGAACTGCCGCTTTTGATCTAAAGCATGAAATCCTGAAAGAAGATCAGCAGGTTGCCGGCATACACCTGCGCAGCCTGACAGGAAGTACGACGATTTCTTACGATCAGGAGAAATCGAAATGAGAGTGAACAGACTGATCTTGCTCAAATCTAAACAGAGCCGATCCGGGATTACATTACTGGAAGTTCTGATTTCGCTTTCCATTTTTCTTGGTGCTCTGGCTGCCATCAGTCAATTGATTAGCATAGGATCCCGTGCCGCATTGCAAGCACAGCTACGAACTCAGGCGATCATAAAATGTCAATCAAAACTGGCTGAAGTATTGGCGGGTGTACAACCAATGGAATCGGTTTCCCTGATTGCATTCGAAGATGATGATGAGAACTGGAAATGGAGTTTGGACGTCGAGCCAGGAGATTATGAAAACCTCTTAAAACTGATGGTGACTGTTCAATATGCGGGCGAAACGGAAACGATCTTTTCCAGTTATCAATTAACGCGTCAGGTAAGAGATCCCGCGATGCTCCTGGATGCAGCCAATACGGTGCAATCTGCAAGTGAAACCGATTTGGAGGAACTGTGATGAACAGAAACCGTTCCTGCAATCGAGGGTGCCCACAGCAATCATCTGGCTTCACACTACTGGAAGTCATTCTGGCTATCGGATTAACCACCCTGCTCTTAGCCGCCATTTATTCTGCCTTGGATTTATACTGGAAATATACAACCATCGGCCAGCAACAGGTTGAGCGAGCCCAAATAGCCCGGGCTGTATTTCAGAAAATAACACACGATTTACACAGTGTCACTTTTGTCAATAATACTGTAGATGAAGAATCTTCAAGCAGCGATTCCGATGAAGAAACGGAAGATGTAGAGATTCAGATCACCAATCCGGATGACGCTTATACCTCTGGAAATATTGGGGTTTATGGCGACGCTCAGTCACTTGTGCTGCATACCAGTCGCCCTGCCCGGCAACCATTGTTCATTTCACAATCTGACAGTTCTGCAGAATCACAGAGTGATCTGTTATCCATTTCTTATTTTCTGGCAAACGCTGGTTCAGAAGGACTTGCAGGTGCAGCTGGCGATCGATTTCGGGAGACTGCTGGAGGGGGAAATGACAATCAGGGCCTGGCCCGTCTCGAAGGAGACCGGTTATTGATGAGCAATGCAGATGAATCAGGCGATCTCGTACAATTAGCCGAGCAGTCCCAGTTATTAGCGCCGGAAATCGGCAGCTTACAGTTTCAATATTTTGATGGCACTGACTGGCTGGAGGTCTGGGACAGTATCGAATATGGAACCGTACCTCAGGCGATTAAAGTAACCGTAGGCTTTCGAAATGATGACGTTGAGGGCGGGCTGAATATCACAAATGCAAAAATTAATGGCTATGAGAACAGCTACAGCATGGTGATTGCACTCCCGCTGGCTTTACCGGCGATATTACAGACGATCGAACAGGATTCCAGCGACTTTTAAAAATAACTTACTTGAGTTTAGAAGATGCAGCATTCCAATTCACATCATGATCACTGGCAACATTTTCCAGATCGGAAAATATTGGAAAATCTGCGCGCGGGAAGCACGCTGCTGGTGGTTCTGGTGGTCGTGGTTATGCTCAGTCTGGGAGCCTATACATTTTCGGAATTAATGATCGTCGAGATGGAAGCCACCAATGTTTATGGTCGTTCGGTTCAATCGCGCGAACTGGCTTTATCGGGAATTGAACTGGCAGCCGCTTATGTAGGAGATCGATCCGAAATTGACGGTTGGAATTCATATCATAATCCAGAACAGTTTCAAAATATCAATTTGTTACCAAAAGAGGTCTCGCGCGCCAGTGGTTATTTTAGTGTGGTTGCACCCATAATCGCAGATTCACAGACCAATGCCGTCCGCTTCGGTTTAATGAATGAATCAGGAAAACTGAATCTGAATATACTGGCAAGTGAGGAAGAGGAAGAAGAAGGCGACGCCGTTGATCGGATGATGTATATCCCGAATATGACCGAAGATATCGCGGCTGCCATACTCGACTGGATCGACGAAGATGACGAAACACGCACATACGGAGCAGAGAGTGATTATTACGAAACGTTAGAGTCGCCTTACTTTGCTAAAAACGGTCCGCTGGAATCGTTACACGAACTGTTACTGGTTCGTGATATCACACCAGAAATGCTATATGGCGAAGATACGAATCGAAATGGGATTCTAGATCCGAATGAGAATGATGGCGACGCCACTCTGCCCCTGGATAACGCCGATGGTCTTCTGAACCCTGGTTGGTTTGATTACTTCACAGTACATAGTCGCGAGATCAATATTCGTCCTGATGGCTCAGAAAAGATCAATGTGAATATGACGATGCTGACGGAATTATATGACATGCTGGAAGTAGAGTTGGGGCCGGACGAGGCCAAATTCATCGTTGCTTATCGCGCGAATGGCCCGGTGGAGACTTTGGCTGACCTGGAATCGGGAGGCTCGCTGAGTACCGTGGGTAGTGGATTGAGCGAAGAACAGGCGCTCAATGAATTAGCAAACGGACTGGCGAAAGCTTTGTTTTCTGAAGAAGGTGTGACAGTCACACGCGCAGGGATTGACTTATCTGGGGGAGGCATTTTCACAATCAACTCTCTGTTTGATCTGATTGGATCTGAAGTGGAAACAGAAATTGACGGACAGAAGACAACACTTCAAAGCCCCTGGTTGGCTGATCCCGCTGCCATGACCGCGGATCTACCAATCCTGCATGAGATTCTCACAACTACCAAAAATCAGTACATTGAAGGACGGATTCATGTTGATGAAGCACGGCTGGAAACACTGTTGGGAATCCCTGATATGGATGAAGACTTAGCCTATGCGATCGTAAATTCCCAAATGACCGGTACAAACGGAGCACCCTCCTCGGAAATCAGTCAGGCACGGCAAACAACAGGATGGCTTGTCATTGAGGGACTTACGACAATAGAACAAATGAGAAAACTGGCTCCTTACCTTTGTAGTGGCGGTGATGTCTTTCGTGCCCAGGCATTGGGCTATTTCGGAAAGTCAGGACCGGTCACCCGGGTGGAAGCCATCATTGATGGAACATTTATTCCACCTCGAATTACTTACATCCGTGATTTGAGTAATCTGGGAGCCGGGTATTCCTTGCCGACACTGCAGGGGATTAATCAGGATGATTAACCAATCTCACCGAGCTCATGAATCGAGTTATTCGTGAAAACGTTTTCGAATTGATTTTTTTATTTTGAGAAACATGTAATGGCAGACTATCTGGCAATCAATTGGGGAAAAACAGGACTCTTCGGTGTGGAAGCGCACGTGAGCAGTACTGCTGTTTCTGTGAAGCGATCTTTTCATATTGAATGGCCCGAGCAATTGAATCCGGTTCAGGATCCGATTTCTTCTGGTAGCTGGTTAAAAAATGAATTTGCAAAATTAAGTCTCTCCAGCAAGAATGTTTTGATTTCCTTTCCGCGGCATGAATCGACGATTCGCCTGCTGGAAATACCAGATGTGCCTCTGGATGAAGTTCCCGAAATCGTTCAGTTCCAGGCGGCTACCAAGTCTTCGGTTCCTCTGAATCAATTGTTACTTGACTTTCTGTTACTGCCGGCAGGGGTAAATAAAGCAACTCATGACGTGCTCGTAGCGAGCATCGCAAAGGACTTACATGACCGGTCAGTGAAAACATTTCAGTCGATGGGCTTGGAGGTTATTTCAACGGGAATCAGCTCGATTGCTGCTGCTGAATGGATCGCCCATACTGATTCTGGAAATATGGCTGCGCCCACTTTGATCGTGAATCAAGTGGATCACCATCTGGAAATGTCTCTGGTTAGCAATCGAGAAATACTGTTTACCAACTCAACTTCACTCACATCAGAAGATCGTAATGCAACCGAACAGGCGATACTCACAGAACTCAATCGTTTTCTATTGGTCTGCAGCTCACAACTTGCCGGTCAAAAATCAGAACGCATTTTTTTGATTGGCGAGGAGCAAGCTCAACAGGAAATCACGGAGAAAATCGCTGAGCGATTTCAGTGTGCAGTCGAAGTACTCGATCCATTGCTCAACATAAAGTCTGCGTCTGGAGATTTTGCTGCTTTAGAACATCCGGGAGTGCTGGCAGGGCCTTTGGGTATGTTGTACGCTCAGGTTGAACAGAAACTGGAATTGATCGATTTTCTGAACCCCCATAAAGCGGAGGTCAAACCGGACCGCCGCAATCTGCAAATTGGACTGGGCGTAGCAGGTGTTGTATTAATTCTGCTTGCAGCGCTATTTTTGACGCAGCGTCGCATTTCTGATTTGGATGACCAACTCGCCGAGCAACAGAAAATACAACGTGATCTGGATGATTTTCTTAAACGAGGTCAACCAACGCTGGAATCGGTTGCACTGATTCAGAAATGGGAAACCTCAAATTCGAAAGCATTAAAGTTGATCGAAAAAATTGAGACGGTGTTGCCAGGAACTGATCGATTATACCTCGATGAACTGGATCTGACTCGCTCTGCCGGTCAGTCCATCAGTCGCCTGAAAGCAAGCGGCCATGCCAAAGATGAATTGGATGTAAGAGACATTAACCAGCAATTATCCAACAACAATTTTCGAATACACCCTCGAACAAATAAAAGTGGTGCCATTGATGCCAAGTATCCTGTTCCCTTTGAAATCGATGCTGAACGACTTCCTCCTCCCGTGGAAACGAAACCGAAATCTGTACCCGGGAAGTCAAGTTAAATTCTGTGGATGAGATTAAGAGTTTGTCATGTAAGATGTATTTAATTGACGTGAATGATTGAACGATGCAAAAACGAGAAAAAATACTGGCGGCGATCTTTGGCGCCGTGATTCTGATCTGGTTTGGAATGCCTGTCATTGACAGCACATTCATTGAGCCAGTTGAATCACGCCAAAATCAACTGAACGTATTAAACCAACAGATTGATCAACGGGAACAGAAAGAACTGGAACTCCTGCGTTCAGCCAGTCAGTTAGGAAACTGGTCTGCACACAGCTTACCACCGGACGAACATGATGCGCAGCGACTTTATCTGGAATGGTTAGACGATCTGGCAGAGCTGTCTGGATTCTCTGATATCCAATTGACACCCGGTCGTCGAATTCGCGAACGGAAGACGTATGTTGCAGTTCAGGTGACACTGAAGGGAACCGCCACCTATGATCAAATCTGTCATTTTCTGTTGCATTTTTATCAGACAGAATTACTGCAAAACATTATCGGTCTGGAGTTGAAAAGTACGGGCACCAGCAAAGCGAACCCTCTCCAAGTCAAACTAACGGCTGAAGGACTCGCTCTGAATAAAGCAAAACCGCGCGAAGAACTTTTTCCCCGCGCGAAGCTGACAACTACGTTGGATTTAGATAGCACGAAAATGAAAGTCCAAAACATAACTGAGTTCCCCAATGAGCCTCCTTTTCGAATTCGCATCGATCGGGAATTTCTCACGGTGAGCGAAATAGCCGATGATACCTGGACTGTCGCCAGAGGCGCTAATTTGACATTACCCGCCGAACACAAGGCCGGCACACCCTTTGAACTGTCTCCCCTGAATCAGTTCTCTGAAGGCAACACAAAATTACAAGCTTCGATTACGCAGGACTCAAAATTAATCAAAGTGCTCAGCACTAAATATTTTCCGAAAGACGAGAGTTATTTAATCAAAATCGATGATGAAATTCTGAATGTAACCAACCATGCAGCCGGTGAATGGTCGGTACAGCGGGGCGTGTTGGATACCAAGGCAACCGCTCATTCCAAAGGCGCGGCGGTGAAAGAAGTGCCGCGTTACTTACAGGCTGTTTTCGATTATCGTCTGATCGCTCCTGTCAATCCCTTTGCGAAGCCTGTCCCGGATAAGTCTTACAAACTGAAACTGAAAGACATTCTAAAACAGAACGTCGTCAAAGGAACTGCTCTCGAATTAACGGTTCCCCTGGAAGGGATCAATCCATCATTGGCTGCTCCTGAAGTATCAGTCAAAACAGAACTACCCGCGATGACTGTTCAATCAGGGAAGTTAAAGTGGTTACCACCTGAAGAGCAAAAAGCGGGTGTTTACCCCGTCACCATCACTGCGATTCAGGGAGGACAGACGGTAGAAAAAAAATTCCAGATAGAACTGCTTGAAAAAAATCTACCACCCAATATTGAAGTTCCTTCCCTGGTAACTGCATATCAGGCAAGACCGCTTTCACTCTTTGTGAAAGCCTCTGATCCCGACCTACCTTCACAAAAACTCAAATTCGAATTAGAAACCGAAGCCCCCGCAGGAGTCATGCTTAATTCAGAAACAGGTGAAATCAATTGGACCCCTACCGCTTCCACTGAATTAAAAGACTATCCGATGACCATCAAGGTATCTGATTCTGGTACACCACCTCTTTCCACTTCCAGGAAATTAATTGTCAAAGTGGTGTTGGACGATGCTTTCTTTACCTTCTTAACGGGAAGCATCGAGCTCGATGGTAAAAAAATTGCCTGGATCCGTAACCGGGCAACAAATCAGAAACGTGAAGTTCAAGTCGGTGATACCATCGATGTCTCTGAAATCCATGCCATTGTCAAAACGATTACTGACAAATTTCTCATTCTGGAAATTGATGGCAAACCGTGGACACTCTCGCTGGGAGAAAATTTCAGAACCATGCGAAACCTCACTTCACCTTCCGTGTTAAACTAACATCTCTCTTTCACATCATAAACGAGGAGATGAATTTATCCTCTTTTCTCCTTCTTTCCAATCTTAAACCCACCGCCACTTATCGCCTGAAATATGAGCTTTGCCATGACTCGACCATCTTCAATGATGTGTACGACTGGGAGTATCCTCGCGCATATACTTGCTGAATAACAGCTTATGAATATTTTCAACGTCAAATAAACTCCGAATTTCTTTACAAATGTAAAACCTTTGTTCAATAAAAATGTCAAACTTTGCCGATATTAACGATTGTAGGGATTCCGTCTGAGGTGTTCTCGCACGAGTTGCGTACACATTTCATGACTTACATCTCTGAAATTATCTCCCGATACCAAGGGGTGAAACGTTGTTATCTTTGAAACGTATCAGCAGAACGATTTCCAGACAATTACGATGTCTGTTGGCGGCTCTTCTTCTGTGCGGGCCTTCCATCTCTGTTTACGCCGATAGCAAAACCAGTCTCTGGAGCCGTCTGCGAAAACCAACTGCGGCTGAATCCAGTGAAACGCATTCTGCTTCCGAGGCCCCCAATCAACAAGCAAACTGGATTAAGCAGAACCGAAAAGAAAATGAACCTACGGATATTTCCCTCAATTATATCCAGACATCCTGGGGTAAAGTCTTAAATAAGGTTGCAGAGCAAAGCCAGTTAACTCTGGTAATGGATGTCGTGCCTAAAGGTTTTTATTCCCGTATTGATAAACGGACGCATTCTCTCAGCGAAACAATACAGATTTTAAATCGTGAACTCGAACCAAAGGGGTTTCGATTACTTCAAAAAGACAAATTTCTGATCGCACTGGATCTTCGTCGGGCCAAGTCTCGCTATGTTCGCGCAACTGTTCAAAATAGCGGTCAGGAACAACAAACCACAGCTGATAAAAAACAGCCTCTCCAACAGGTCGAATTTCAAGAACGGGCTGTGGAGACTAAATCACGAATTAAAACGGCAGATGTTCCGGCAACTTTTGATAATAAATCGCGAAAAATTCTACAAAAACCAGCCAAACTGCAAAAGACCATTTTCGCAATCCAGCCGCGCACTCTGAAAAGCACTGACATTCTTCGACTATTGTATCATGCCTTTGAATCACGTTCGGATTTACAGGGGGATGGCCCCAATGGATTTCCAGGAGTGATTGTTTATTCCACCGTCAGCCAGAGTCTGCAGGATGAGAAGACGGATAAGTCTCTCAAAATTGTAGAACCGCAGATCGAATTTCGCATGGGAATCGATAAACAAAATAATGAGTTAATTTTTGAAGCCACCAGTCGAAAAGCGAAGGCATTAAGAGCAACCGTTATGAAGCTGGATCAATCTGCCAAAAGTAGCGTAGATTCGGTTCAACTTGTCTCAGGAACATCACAAATTGGCCGTGTAGCACGAACTTTATACCGTCAACTCAACTCAGACACATTACAAACCCGTAAACCGCAAAGTTTATCAGCCAGACCCTCTTCAGATAACTTACTATCGCCACGCAATCAGCAGATTAATCAATTGAGGCAGCGTGTTGATCAGGTCGGTTTTGATGAGCCACAACAAGAGAAAGCTACACAGAAACCGCTGGGGCCCCAACCAGCAGAGAAACCTGCAGAAGCCAAAGATCAACTTTCACTTCCGGAACTTCTTCAGGACTTGAGTGGTAAGGTCAACATTGAATCTGTACCGGACCTTGGGGTATTAATTCTACGAGGTAAGGATGAAGATGTGGATGCTTTGATGAAGATCATCAAAGAGCTGGAGAAATTAAGTGAAGGCACGCGACCTGACATCCATTTATTGAATTTGCGTCATGTCAATTCAAGCGCCTTGGCGGAACTGCTGAATGGCGTCTATGAAGATCTGATCGAATTAAGGGCCATCCAGGGACAGATTCAGAAAATCAAAATCATTCCTCTGGTGAAACCGAATGCCTTATTGATTCTAGCCCCTGATACGGACATGCCTTCCATTCTCAAATTAGCCGAAGAACTGGATCAGCCGGTCGATCCGCTGAGCGAGTTTGGTGTCTTTCAGTTAAAAAGCGCCAGTGCCAGCCAGGTTTCAACAATGTTGCAAGATTTTTACGAAGAACGCGACGGTTTGGGAACTCGTATCCAGGTCTCTCCGAATATTCGAACTAATTCTGTGATTGTACAGGCGCAACCTCGTGATATGCTGGAGATCTCTGCTCTGATTCAAAAAATAGACCAGGATCAATCCCAGGCGATAAGCCGCGTTAAAATTTTCCCTCTCAAGAATGCCATTGCCGCTGATTTGGCTGAAACTTTGAATTCGACACTGCAAAGCGTTCTTAATCCCGCTGCAGCTCAGACTTCTGGTCTGGGATCCAACATTGGTGGTGCCGGTGGTGAAGCGGCTCAGCAGTTACAGGAAGCACGCTCTGTGGTACTTGAGTTTCTGTCTCAGGAAGGCAAACAAAGCCGTGTATTGCGATCCGGGTTATTGGCAGATATTCGAGTGATTGCCGACCCTCGTGCAAATTCGCTGGTTGTCACGGCACCGAAAGACAGCCTGGAACTGCTGGAAGCACTCATCAATCAATTTGATGCGCAGGTTACAACGGTGGCTGAGCTAAAGGTGTTTACATTACAAAATGCAGATGCAGACTTAATGGTGACTTTACTGCAGTCAACATTTTCAGTTGAGAATCAACAAACCGATTTGGGAATTCAAATTGCCGGCGTCAATGATGCGAACAGCAATCTGATTCCATTAAAATTTACTGTCGACCGTCGTACCAATTCCGTAGTCGCACAAGGCGGTGCCGACGCGTTACAAATTGTCGAAGCCATTCTGTTAAAATTGGATAGTGCTGACAGCCGGAAACGTGAAACAACGGTGATTCAACTGAAAAACACACCCGTCGCCGATGTAGCAGAGGCGATCAATGAGTTTCTCGATACTCAACGCTCGTTGATTTCACAGGATCCTGATCTGATCAGCAGTTTTGAATTACTGGAACGGGAAGTGATCGCTGTACCCGAACCGATCAACAATAATTTAATTATCAGTGCCACGCCTCGCTTTTTCGATCAAATTTCTGATCTCGTCAAAGAATTGGATAAGGAAGCACCTCAGGTCATTATTCAGGCTTTGATTGTGGAAGTGGAACTGGATAACGATGATGAATTTGGAGTCGAGCTCGGAATTCAGGATTCGCTACTCTTTAATCGAAGTATCATCGATAACATTCTGACGGTGCAACAAACAGTCACCGGACAGAACAACGTGACACAAACCAATCAAACGATTGTATCGCAGGAAGCGACACCCGGATTTTTGTTTAACAGTATCAATCCTCTGGGTACCAACAACACTCAGAATGTTAGAAGTACGGCAGGTCAGGCGCTGAGTAATTTTTCATTACAGCGCGGTAACAGTGATCTTGGTTTTGGTGGATTGGTTTTATCAGCCAGTTCCGAATCGGTCAGTATTCTGATTCGCGCCTTAGCTGCTAAACGCAACGTGCACATTTTAAGTCGTCCGCAAATTCGGACCGTGGACAACGTTACCGCTCAAATCCAGGTGGGGCAGATTGTTCCCGTTGTGAATGGTGTGACAGTCTCCAGTGTCGGTTCAGCGAACCCTGTCATTGAACAGGATGAAGCCGGCATTATTCTGACGGTGACGCCGCGTATCAGTCCTGATGGTAATATCGTCATGGAAACGATAGCAGAGAAAAGTGACTTCGATGGAGGAAGTGTACCTATCTTTACGGATGCCACCACCGGGAATGTGGTCGAGTCTCCTATCAAAAATATTACACAAGTTCAAACAACAGTCAGTGTTCCCAATGGTCAAACAGTTGTACTGGGTGGAATGATCACCGAACGGGATACTACCATCGAGCGTAAAGTACCCTGGCTAGGCGATATTCCCGTTGTGGGAATTCCCTTCCGCTATGATTTCAGTTCAACGAGACGCACAGAATTGCTCGTCTTTCTGACTCCGCGCATCATTCAAAACGATGCGGATTCAGAATTCATTAAACAGGTGGAATCAGAACGAATTCATCTTCAGGTAGAAAAAGCAGAACAAATGCAAGGGCCGATTTTTGCTGTGCCTCCGGGAGAACCCGAATTCCTGCCCGATGGTGATGGAACACTGGAAGCAATTCCCACAACAGTCATGCCTCAAACCAATCTGAATCCATCGCTCAAAATCGAACAGGATACCAGTGGAGGTATCCAACAGATCAACTACGAAAGAGAACAACAACGTCTCTCTTCTCCAAAAAATTCGGTCAAAAAAAGACGTTTTCCTTATTGGAGGCGAGATTAAGCGATGAACCACCTGACCCTATCAGTTCGCTATCTGGTGATGATTCTAATGTTCTCGTCATCGACAGCCGGATGTACGAGTCTGGCATTAACAGACTGGGATTGGAAGTCGGCAAAGAATTATGCCACTCCCAAAAAACCGGCTATCGAAATCGTTGCGCTCTGGGAACCTGCTGAAGGAAAAGGCGTTGACGGAATGCCGACGCGGGGATTTTCAGGACAGATTATGTTTTTTCAGCACAATAACTCTTCACCCGTATATGCCAAGGGTGATGTGATGATTCATCTCTATGATGATCAGGGAGATTTAGAACAACAGTCAAAGCCCCTACATCAATACAAATTTGATGCTGGCGCCTGGCAGGTCCATGGAGTCGATTCCACGTTAGGCCCCGCTTATCAGGTCTTTATTCCTTATGTCAGGAAAGGGAGAGATAAAGTGGAATGTGCCTTACGCGTTCAACTCTCTCAAAAAAAAGCTCCCGAGATCTATTCCCGCATGATTTCCGTCAAACTGGATGGAAAAACTCCTGAGGAGACCCCACAAACACTCACTCAGCAGGAACCTGCCGCGAAAGCAAAAGTAATCGTTGATACATTGGCACGTCGCGAATCGGGCAAACAGCTGGAACTCTCTCCGGAACATAAACAATCTCGACTGGAACGTTCCACACCAGAGCAAACAGAAATTCAACAAATCATGGCAGAAGTCATTGAACCCGTTGTTGATGAACGGGATGAACGAATTCACCAACTGGAAAATCAAATGGCGCGTTTGTTGAACGATCAAAAACAACAATCACACAGCGGCGTCACACACAGTAATTTCAATGTATCGCCAACGAGAGCTGCCGGATATCGGAAATTTCGTCTGCAAGGTCCCAAGGAATAACCTCATCCCTACACGGAAAACAGATTATTTACTTTGACCGTGAAATGACGATGTTATAATAAGACAGGTAGCGATCCTGTTCCGTTTAGGCGACTGTTCCGAGGAAATTCATGCCACGCTCTTTTATCACAAGCGTAATTAGTATAGTAGTTTGCGCATACTTTAGTTTCACGTTTACAGAACGAATCGAGGCCCAGGTTCAATCTCTGTCCAATAGTTCTGCTCAGACGGGCGGGAATACCGGAACCAATATTGGAAATGCGCGCACGGGAAACCAGTCACTCGGCAATTCACAGTTTGGTCTCTCCACATTTGGAAACGCACAATCATTGAATCCCCAGAATGGTTTCATTGGACGCTCAGATTCGGCAGTGGATTCATTTATTGGTCGCAGCAACACACAGAATACCGGCAACAATGCCAGCCAAAACCGTAATTTTAACAGAGCCTCCTCCAGTGGTATTCAGAATGGGCAGAACCAGTTTAATAGAGGTCAATCTGGCCCAATCGTTCCTGCATTTCGTCCGCAGATGAAAATTGCCTTTACCGCACCCCCGCTCCCGCTGAGTAGTGTCACAAGTTCTATGGGTCAGTCACTTGACCGATTGAAAGCTCGAAACGAACGGCTTCGCGGTGTGCAGTTTGAGTTGAACGCGGACCGGAGTATCACATTGCGGGGGCAGGTGAAGTCAGAGAGTGCAAAGAAGCTGGCAGCATTCCTGGCGATGTTGGAACCGGGAGTTCGTAAAGTCAAGAATGAATTGACAGTCGCCGAGAAGTAACCGACTTTGTTAAACCAATGTCGTCGCCGCTGGTGTCTTCACACTCTTCATTAGTAAAGCGAACTGTTGATCGTGTTCGCTCAATTGTCCCGCGCTCTCTTCAAGCAGGTTCTCGGTAAACGGGATTTTAACGACATGCCCGCTACCTGGTGCGACATCGACCGATTCAAACTTTTTGTTTAACAGAGATTTCAGTTGAAAAACGATATTCCCGGTAGGTGTCATTAATTCCAATTCATCGTTTAGTTCAAACTTGTTTTTGACATCCACAATCAGGCCATCTGCATCACGGTCGATAATATCGCCGACAAACTGTTGTTTATTTGCAACTGAGCGGCCTTGCTCATAATTCTGCATGCTTTCGGAAGCATGTCTCTGGAAGAAACCTTCGGTATACCCGCGGTTGGAAAGGCTGTCGAGCATCTCCAGCAGGTTGTCATTGAACTCGATACCAGCAGCCGCATCGTCAATGGCTTTACGATAAACTTGCGCGGTCCTGGCGGCGTAAAAGAAGGATTTTGTACGTCCTTCAATTTTTAGCGAACTGATTCCCATATCACTGAAAGTTTTCACATGTTGCACGGCGCGCAGATCTTTGGAGTTCATAATGTAAGTGCCATGCTCATCTTCATACGCGGGCATATACTCACCCGGGCGTTGCGGTTCTTCCAGCAGGAAGAGCTGATCAACAATCGGAAGTTGTTGCTGGCTTTTTGGAGGGGGAGGATTCTTTAAGACGATATCCCCTTCCAGCGTCTGGACGGCATCATTTACCTTGTAATCCCAGCGACAGGCATTGGTGCAGTTCCCCTGGTTGGAATCGCGATGATTCATATAGCCGGAAAGCAGACAACGTCCAGAGTAAGCAATGCAAAGCGCACCATGAACGAATACTTCCAGTTCCATATCGGGGCACTCTTCCTGAATTTCTGCTACTTCTTTAATCGAGAGTTCGCGGGAAAGAATGATTCGAGACAGCCCGAAGTTCTGCCAAAATTTGACAGTAGCATAGTTGACGGCATTCGCCTGAACCGACAAATGAATGGGCACGTCCGGCCAGCGTTCCCGAACCATCATGATCAGACCGGGATCCGACATGATCAGGGCATCTGGTTTCATATCAATGACCGGTTCCATATTTTTAAGATAACTGCGTACCTTTAAATTATGGGGTGCAATGTTACTGGCTATATAAAATTTCTTGCCCAGACTGTGCGCTTCTTCGACGGCTTCTGCCATGACTTCCAGTTTATTGAATTCATTTTCCCGAACACGCAAACTGTAGCGAGGCTGTCCTGCATAGACGGCGTCGGCTCCGAATGCGTAAGCATACTGCATTGCCTTGTGAGTACCGGCTGGAGAAAGAAGTTCTGGTTTCATATTATTACCTGTCACACATTTTCTATCGAAACGCTGAAAGTGAAACGTCATTACAATTCAGGATAGTATTATTCCTGAGGCAGTTTCCATAGGGCCTGGGCGAATTTCCTGCCCAAATCCAGATAACCATCTGAATTATAGTGCCACTTATCTGAATAACCATAACGATCAGTACTGGTAACGAGCGCTGCACGTTTGTCATTCTCGACAAATGCAGCCTGCGCTGCCCGTACAATTTCACCATGTTTCCAGACTTTCCCTTCAGGATTATCTCCCGAATCAGATATCCGACCAATGACGACTGGTAAATCATCCGTGAGAAGGGTTGCACGAATTAAGTCCATAAGGCGCTTGAGGTTGGCTTCATACTGCCTGGCAATTTCTTCAGAATAAACAGCATCGCTTTCCCCCTGCATCCAGACAATGCCAGCGGGTACCAGTGTGTCTAATTGACCATCCTGATCAATGTCCTGCGTTTGCAGAGCCCGCTTCATCCCTGCCAGAAAATGGTCATACTGATTGATTCCCCGTCCTTTGCCAGTCCCCTTTTCATAATCGGGATCCCAGCATCCAAAATCACCCGCTGCTTCGATGGCAAGCGAAGTCCCTCCGCGGGATATCTTAATGAGGGCAATATTTTCTTCCGGTGCCTGTTTTTTGAGTGCTTGAGCAAACGTAAGTTCAACACCAAAGCGATTGGAATAGACATTTGCCTTTCCATCGGACTTGAATCCGGCTCCATGCCCTGGTTTCAATGTCGACCAGATACCGCGCCCATCAACGGGTACTCCATCGGGTGCAGGGTTCGCATGAAAGATCATAACGCCGGGAACTGGCTGGTTGAGATCTTGGGGGAGTTTATTCACATATCCGTAACCATCCATATTGGACTGGCCACCCAGAAAATAAACACGATACGTTTTCGCAGAGACCGAATCAGCACTGAGTAAGAAATGAATATTGATCAGCGCCAAAGCAAAACATACGCAACGAAACATAGAGACCCCTTTCGCATCAACCATGTAAACAATAAACACACCCGCAATTCAAAATCGCAAATGATCTATTATAGAGGTTAAGCGATGATTTCGTCGATAGAGTGACCGAAATCCATTTCCAGTCGTTTATGCCCGGGAACTTCCAGTCGTTGTGCGTGGATCCCTAATTGTTTCATGAGAGTCGCATGGACGTCGGTCACATAATGAGGATGTTCTTCAGCATGGAAACCAAGTTCATCAGTTGTTCCGTGTGCCAGACCTCCTTTAATACCCCCGCCAGCCATCCAGATTGAAAAGCCATACGGATGGTGGTCGCGGCCATTGCTGCCCTGTGACCCGGGAGTTCGACCGAATTCGGTAGCAAACACGACAATGGTATCTTCGAGCAGTCCCCGTCGTTTCAAATCTTTCAAGAGTCCGGCCGCTGGTTGATCCACCTGCATCGCCAGTTTAGAGTGACTGGCCTTCAAATTGGAATGCGAATCCCAGGCGCCCGCTGCACCAGCGCCGTGCATAATTTGAATGAAACGCACGCCCTTCTCTACAAATCGGCGTGCGGCCAGTAATTGCATTCCAAATGGTTTTGTCGCAGGATTGTTCAGGCCATAAAGATCCTGAGTCTCTTTTGTTTCCTGGTCGAACTGAATCACTTCAGGTACTGCGGATTGCATGCGAAATGCCAGTTCGTAAGATTTAATTCGCGCTTGAAGTGTACTGTCATTGGGGTATTTTTCGGCACTGAGCCGATTGAGCTGATTGATCAGTGAAAACTCGATTTTTTGTTCTTCGTTTGAAAGATCCAGTTCCGGCTTTGCGTAGGGAAGCGGATTTTTCGGATCGACCTTGAGGGGAACTGAATCATAGGCAGGGCCCAGATAGTGTCCGTCTCTCACATCAAAATAGCGTGGCCCCATGTTGATGAATTGCGGAAGATTTTCGTTCAATGTCCCCAGCCCGTAGTTAATCCAGGCACCGATGGTAGGCACGCGCCCGTCCAGCATATGACGCCCGGAATGGAATTGCACTTGCGCCCCATGATTGTCATCTGTGGTCCACATGGAGCGAACGACCGAAATATCATCGACACAGCCACCAATGTGAGGAAACCAGTCACTGACTTCGATACCACTCTCACCATATTTTTTGTAACCAACCTGCAGCGGATAAACCTTGTTCCGTTGTTGTCCGTTGGCATCATTGACCACAACCACACGAACGCGTTTCAGTTTTTCAGATTCCTGCACACTTTTCCAGGGAGTTTCGTTGATGGATTTCCCCGCATATTTGGTCAACATCGGCTTGGGGTCGAAGCTTTCCATATGACTGACGCCACCCCGCATGAACATCCAGATCACACTTTTTGCTTTCGGTGGAAAATGTGTTTTTCCGTCAGGAGGACGATGTCCTGTTGCCGCCTGGGACTTTTGCTCATCCTGTAACAGAGAAGCCAATGAAATTCCGGCAAGCCCCGAACTGAGGCTCGTGAGAAAATTACGGCGTGGAAGATTTCCCGAGGCGTGTTCAATTGAATTTTGTGTATGCATGACGCACCTTCATCGAATCGTGATGAAATCGTTATGGTTGAGTAAAGCATGAACCAGATTCTCACGCGATCGCCAGATCGGTTGCTGATTCTTCGTCGTTTTCAATGCAGTCTGTGTTTTGGCTAAGGCTTGCAGGCAGAGCGAGGATTCCTGTGGAGTGGGCTTCACACACAGAATTTTCTCATAAGCTCGCTGAATAAATTCCTGATCGTTCAGTTGAGGATGTTTAGTGCGAATTCCTTCCGTAATTTTACGTGCCATCTGTAAAGAGACCTTACTGTTGGCAAGCGCCAATGCCTGTTGTGGTACAACACTTTGATTGCGTCGATAACAGGCAAAGATGTCTGCAGAATCAAACATACTGAGAAATTTATCATGGGCATCGCGGGATGTTGTAAAATACAAGCTGCGGCGTTTACTATCGGGATTTTTAGCAGGATCAATTGTCGGTCCCCCTCTGGTCAAATCCAGTTCTCCCGCCAGATGGAGCAGACTGTCCCGGATCACTTCTGATTCCATCCGCACCATATTTCGACGCCAGTAATAATGATTTTCTTTATCCTTTTGCTGTGTCTGAGAATCTGCATCGATTGTGGAACTGCCGAGCTGATAGGCGTTAGAAGTCACCATCAAATGATGCAGATGCTTCATACTCCAATTATGTTCCATGAAATCGACAGCGAGCCAATCCAATAATTCATGTTGTATGGGCTGACTGCTGCGTAAACCGAAATCGGTCACCTCGTTCACCAGCGGCTGGCCAAAGTGTCTTAACCAGATATGATTGACGGCAACGCGAGCCGTTAACGGATTCTTGCGATGTGTCATCCAGCGGGCAAACGCCGTGCGACGCCCGGTGCTGGTTTCCGGAAATGGTTTGTAGCGTGAATCGTCTTTTTCAGCGGGCCCTTCCAGGGCTTTGCGTGAGGCTCGGACGCGCGTATATTTCTCACCGGGTTTTTTGACCGTCTGCCGGGCTTTTTCAAGCTGCTTCATGGCGGCGACGATTTCTTTTTCGACTTTTTTCTTTGCCTCGCCTGTCGTTGCTTCCAATTTTTCTTCTACCTGTGCCAGTTTTTGTTCTGCAACGGCCAGTTCATATTTTCGTGCGGCCAGAGCGGCTGCCTGTTTTAACTCTGTTTGTTTCGTCACCGACTGTTTCGAATATCTGGATTTATCCGCAGCGTAGGCTGTCTGCAATGATTCTTTAAAGCGTTGTGCAACCTTGAGAGACACACTAGCGGTTTTTGATTTCGCTCTGGCAAGATTCAGTGTAATTTTCGCTGATTTCTTGCCATCGATTAATGAATCACTTAAAGAGAGAGAACTGATACGAACCATGTCAAATTCCGCAGCGGCATCAAAAGCCAGGATATCAATTTTCCCGGCCTCTCGCTTTACTGGAAGTGTATAAGAGATGGCGTGCTCTCCATTCAGAGCAACATTGACCAGTTGATCGCGGACTTTGATTTCCAATTCGTAAGGTACATTCAAATTCACCTTGCATGCATGTACGGCGTCACCGGGATACACCGATTTGGAACCTGCGTTGTAGGAAACCTGCAACTTGGAACCGGGCTGGACAGCACTCAGATAGATCATCTTCTCCCGCTTGCCATTCACATCGAAGGCCAGCCCGACCGAGCGCCATTTATCTCCACCCGTCGTTTTGAATTTGAATGTTGCTTTAAAGTTCTGTGGGTGGTCCTGAAGTGAACGTAGATACGCACGTCCGTAACCGGTTTTTGTTTGAATCAGTTTTCCCTTCTGAAAAGCCCACTGTCCGGGACCCATCGTCCAGAGTTGTGGATTCGCTTTTTCAAAATCGTCAACCAGAAATGGTTCTGCTTTCTCAGTTTTTTTCTGCTGATCCAGATTGGGTTTCGATTTCTGTTCTAACTTCTCTTTCTGTTCGAGATCCGCCAGTTGTTTATTGGCTTGCTGTAACGTTTTTTGGGCAATTTCAATCTTAGTTGATGCTATTTTGAGCTGGTCTTTCAAGACGAATTCCTGCATCGCCGGATGATGTGCTTCCGGTGGTAGAGTTACCGGAGTAATCTTGAATTCATCGAATGTGAAGAGTTCCGGGGGAGCAGGCTTCATTTCCCGGCTTTTATCCGGGGCCTTCTCATTGCCGCGAATGTGCACGAAAGTTTTTGTATCAGCGTGGGCATCGAAGATGCGCGGCAAGCCATTTTTCTCAAGATCTGTCTCGCCGGGAAGTGCGTCAAGACGTACCTGATAAGGTTCAAAAATGGCCCGCATCTGATAATAATCGACGTTCGTCAGCGGATCATATTTGTGATCGTGGCATTTGGCACAATTCATCGTCAGTCCCAAAAATGCTTTCGATGTATGTTCGAGAGTACTGTCGAGCCAGGTTGTGCGATTGAAGAGATAATAATGTCGCGCCAGAAAACCGGTAGCGCGAAGCGCTTTGTGATCAGTCGGTTTGATTTCATCGGCGGCCAGCATATCCTGAATCATCTCGGCATAACTACTGTCCTGATTCAGTGATTCGATAATCCAGTCTCGCCAGTGCCAGATATGTTTCTGGCTGTAACGTAACTGTGCTCCCAGTCCGTACCAGTCTGTATATCTCCAGATATCCATCCAGTGGCGGCCCCATCGTTCGCCGTATTGCGGGCTCGCTAATAATTTATTTACAATTTTCTCATAAGCGTCGCTGTCCGAATCATTCACGAAATTCTGAATCTGTTCCTGTGTAGGTGGCAAGCCGACCAAATCAAGATAAACGCGACGTAACAATACACGCTTCGATGCGGGCTTCACACTGAGTAATCCCTGTTTCTCTCGCTGTGCAGCCAGAAAGGCGTCGATGGGATTTCGCATTGCCGGACCAGTGTGACCTTGTGGAACTTTCGCTTTCACAGGAGGCCGAAACGACCAATGATCTTTGGGACTACCAGGTATTTCTTCTTTGGGAGAAATGGCACCTTGCGCAATCCAGCTCTTGATCAATTCAATTTCATGCTTTGACAGCCGGGAGCCTTCGCCCGGTGGTGGCATCTGTTCGTCTCCCTTGGCGATCACGCGTTGCAGCAGGAGACTCTCATCGATTTTACCAGGTACGATCACAGCGCCACTGTCACCCCCTCTCAACATGAGGTCACGCGTTTCCAGACGCAATTCCGATTCCTGTTTGAGTGAGCTATGACAGGCATAGCACTTCTCAGCAAAAATCGGTTTAATCTGCTTGAGATAGTCGACACCTTCAGCGCCAGACGATGATTGTGAGAAACAGAGCCCCAGCAGACACAGCCCGAAACCAGAGGCAGATCGAATGATTCTATGTTGTCGTTGTTTCATACATTAATATTTACCAAGGAACCGAAAGCCTGATAAGTCCTTACTTTTGATATTTATATATTATATATATTTTTCTTTATATATTTTATACAAAATAGGCTGCTTTTAATACATAATCGTTTCATTAGGCAAAATTGACACTATATCGGATTCAAAACGGGCAATTGTCCGAGATTTACGTGAATCGATTCTACTCGGGTTTCCGCCTGATATTGCTGACGTGTATCAGCCTTGAAGTCCCATTTAAACGCGTCTACTATGGCCGATCTGAAGAGGAATGGTAGAAATTGAGAAGATTGCGGTCTCAATGCAAAATCGATTCTGGCTTTTCATGTTTTAAAAAGCCACAACTTTTTAAAATTTGCTGCTGGTTTTATGATCCATTTCAGAAGCGAATGCGTTTAACCAATGGGATTCGTAAGTAAAAAGGTCTGCGTTGTGATTTGAAAGCAGTTGAGTTAACAAGCGACTACAGATAAGGGATTCGAAAATGACTGATGACTCTAAGAACAGCGAAGAACAGGAAATCAATCAGGGTTCCTCCAAAGATGAAACCCCGACCAGTATTTATTTGATTTCGTATCCCAAAATTGTGTTTCTCTATCCGACATTATTTGTTTCGCTGGTTGCTGCGATCTTTATGTCGATTGCCGGTGAATCTGCCCAGATCGGCGGGGATCGTGAGCACATGGCTGAGATCATGGCGTTACTTTTTCTGGGCGTCTTCGGACTCAATCTGACAGTCCTGGCTTTTGACTTTCCCCGCACGACCTCACTGACGCTGCTCTTTCTGGGAGCTGCCTTGTTTATGGGCGCCTGGATGCTGCTTCGGTTTAATCCGGATATTGTTCCTCCGCTGACCAACTTTTTAAGAAGTTTACGCCCCTGGGCAAATTCTCAGATGTACTGGCTCTTTTCCATAATACTGGGTTTGATTTTTGTAGGTGTGGCAATCAGTGTCCGCTTTGATTACTGGGAAGTCAAAGGAAATGAACTGTTGCATCACCATGGTTTTCTAAGTGACCTGGAACGGTTTGCCGCTCCCAATCTGAAGATTGATAAAGAGATCAGTGACATATTTGAATATGTTCTGCTGCGGTCAGGCCGTCTGGTTTTGCATCCCCGGAATGAACCCCGGGCGATTGTTCTGGACAATGTGCCTTTTATTTCCAGGAAGGAAAAACAGATTACCCGTATGCTGGGAGCACTCCAGGTTCAGGTAAGACAAGATAGTATTTAGGAATTCATCAAATGCTGAACCTGTCGGCAGGCAGCGGTGTCGATACTGATCTGAGAAGTAAATTCTCTATGAAAGCCGTTGAGATTAAGTTTAGTTTGTTAGCGAGTGGAGATTGGGGCGATGGGTAAAAAAGGGAAAAAAGGTGCTTCGAAAGAAGACCCCAACTCACGTACCGTTTGTCAAAATCGCAAAGCGCGGCACAATTATGAAATTCTGGACACGCTGAATTGTGGAATCGTGCTGGTGGGCAGCGAAGTCAAAAGTATTCGTGCGAATAAGATCTCCATTGAAGAGGCGTTTGCCCGGATGCAGAATGGCGAAGTCTGGTTATTTAATTGTGATATCGCAATGTACCCGCAAGCCAGCACAATGAATCACGCGTCACGACGCCCTCGCAAGTTGTTGATGAAGAAATCAGAGATCAAGAAATTTGCTGAGCAGGGTGAAAAATCGAGTTTGACGCTGATTCCCTTAAGCGTTTATTTTTCACGCGGGTTGGTTAAAGTGAAGCTGGGAATTGCCAAAGGCCGTCAACTGCATGACAAACGCGAGAAGCTCAAAAAAGATTCCGCACGCATGGATATACAACGTGCAATGCGCGCCCGCAATAATTAAAGCCCTCTGAAAAAATCCAGAGGGCTTTAACGGTCCCGCGTTTTCTGTTCTCTTTGTGCCCTTATTTTTGAGCCGCCTGCTTAGGCTTCACATAGAGCTTCAGATGAATCAAGTCTCCCTTTTTGGCAGCAGTTCCTGGTTCAGGTGCCTGTAAATAAACATGGAACGGGCGCTCTCCCGGTTTTGCAACTGCTTGTCCTTCGTGCAGCTTTGATTGGAATCCCATCTGTTGCAACATTTTTTGAGCCGTCTTGTAATCTTTGCCAATCAGAGAGGGAACTTTGAAAGCCGCTTGTTGAACAGGTTCTTGTACTTGGTTCTCACCAGCAACCGCGACGACTTTGCCTTGCAGTTGATAGCCGGCGAGCTTGGGTACAAATGGATTTTTTCCAAATATTCCATCTAGAAGTCCTCTGCTTTTGTTCGCTTCTACTTTTCGAAAAGTATAAACGGTTGACTGGTTGCCCCCCGGATGTATCAGTTGTACTGCGCTGGGCAGATAGGTTTCGGGATCCAGCATAACTTTCGCTTCACTGTAATTTGCTGCATCTGCGCGACGCCTGGGTTTGACGGCTATCACAATCTGTTCTGGGGTATTCACCACTAATTTCAAAAAGTAGCGTTTTTTAGCAACCTTGGCCGGCATACCAAATAGAAACGGAAGTGGTCCTTCCATAATATTGGCACCACGACGATCCAGAGGAATGGGATAGACCTCATATGTTTTCTCGTGTTCATCGATCGAAAAGATTCGGTTGCCGTCACAAATCCAACGTTGATTATCGCCTGGTTTTAGCTGGTAAGGTATTCCTTTTGCATTTTTTTTCCTGCCCTGCGCACCTTTCGGAATTTCTAACGGAGTAATATCAATACGACCTTTGTCGGGCTGTTCATAATAGAACTTGCCTTCCGAATGTTTTTCTACCTGGAAGACGTCGTCATACCAGTAACGTGTATGATTGCCTTCCAGTTTATTGATTTTTTTTGATTCTCGCTCCCAGTTTTTCAGTATCTCTTCCAACGCAGGAGGTAATTGCTGTACCTGTAGTACCGCACCTGCGGGGTCAGGGCGTTGTTTCCGCTGGTCCTGTGCTTGTGACTCATGATTGAACAGCAGGAGCGTTAATGCCGTACAGCAGGAGAAAAGGAGAACTCTTTGATGTAAAACAAGATTTGATTTCATTTATTATCCAAATCCTTCCCTGGATTGCCGGTCTGGCTGATTGATGAACCAGTGAAACTGGTCTGTCGCCTGATATGATTTCGCAATCCGTGCTAATGAAGAAGATAGGTCATTTTAGTGAGGTGGGTGGTTGATATTGGTTCTGATCTAGTTATTGACGACACTCAATCGAAGTTTAGCAGGAATCAAAAATCCTGACTATCCATATTTGTCACAGTGAATTTTCGTCTTTTTACCAGGGGGCTTCCATTAATTGGACAATCTGGTTTGCCAGACTGTCTGTGGCAGTTTTTGTTGCGGTCGCCAGCGATTGTCCGACTTCCGGAGCAAATGAGGCCTGTGACACTAAACTGACGACGTCAGCCGTGATGGGTACCTGTTGTTGAGATAAGATTCTTCCGCTGCGCATATCTTCCCAGGTTACTTCAACCACAAACTTCAAGTTCAAATTTCGAGGGTCCGTATTTTGTGTTGTCGCTAGTACATTTTTGTTAATTTGTTTAATCGTTCCCGTGAGTTTTGTATCTGATTCGACGCCTTTCGCCAGACGGAATGGCGTTCGAGATTGTATTTTCTGTTGGACGGCTTCGGTTAACTGATATTCAAATCCACGACGAAATGTTTTGTTTTCAAAGATGGGTACATAAACGGTCTGTACATCGGGTTGATAAGAATTACCAACCGTATATCCGCAGCCTGACAAATTGATCGGCAGCAGAGACAACAGTAACAAATTGACCACAAAACGTTTCATGTGTTTTTTGAACAGAAAACTGCTTTTCTGCCACGAAATAACCGAATGTTAGAGTTTAATTTTTGCCGGCTTCGCTTCTTCTTCCAGTGGAATTTTTCTAATGGGGTCATCTAAGTCATCCAGTCTCAAGCGGGCCGGAGGTTCTAACCCCGTTTTTGTCGCGACTGGTAATTTTGGTGGAGTGCTGGAGGGAGAGGATCCTGCTTTTCCAAAAGCGGGCAAGCCGGGCAGTTCAGGAACGAATGATCTTTTCGGTTCCGGTTGCTGTTGTACCTTCTGTTTCGGCGTTGCGTAGTTCGCCCAGAGGTGGCTGGTATTTTCCTCGCCTAAGTCTGCCAGTAATTCTCGGGCCTGATTGGCAAACGTGGATGTGGGATGGTTCTCGATCAGCAGGTTACAATAAATGGCTGCCGACTTTGGCTTGCTGCGTCGCATCCAATATTGAACGGTTTCCCAGTCTCGTTTGGCTTTGGCCTGTTCAATTTTTTTCAGTTCTTCTTTGAGCCGCATGCGTTCTGATTCGGGAAAGAGTCGTATGGTAGTTTCTTTTAAGTTTCCTGCGTCAGAAAGGACGGTCGCGTCATATTGAGGCCCCTGATATGACATCAGCTTCACGTGGGTTCCCAGCATGAAAGCATCTTTGAGATGTGGGCTTTTGGGATATTCTTCACGGAGCAGTGTAAAAGTGCGGTCGGCGTCCATATAACGCCCGACTTTCAAGTAATGACTGGCGGTCAACATCAATGAATCATCGGCCAGTGGACCGGTAGGGTCATGGAGCCAGATGGATTTCAGTGCTTCCAGAGCCCTGTTTTCGGTATCGAAGACGGGACGTGAGCGGTCAAACAGATTTGGCAGGAGTGCCCAACGTGATTTGCGCTGCTTTCCATCACTGGGAATTTCAGGCTTTTCAGAGCCAGGTTCTTCCAGATTCACCTGCTGAATTTCGCTGCCAGTGACAATGGATGGTTCCTGGAGCCAGTAACGGGCGATGGAAAACAATCGTTTTGTAGTCTGGTCCAGATGCCGCGTGGAAGGGTAATCGATCAACAACTGGTCGTAGCTGTCTTGTGCCCATGCATATTTTTTTTGTGCATATTGGCTTTCGGCCACCATGAACTGGGCATCTTCTTTGATCGGATCATTTTTGTATTTTTTCACGATGGCTTTGAATTCCTTCTCAGCCACTTTGAATTCTTTGGCCTGGAATTTTTCGTTTGCCTGTTTGTATTCTGCGGCTCCCAGCGCGGGTTCAATGAAAGTGGAATTTTTCTTTTTCCAGAGTGCCGTCTGCATCACGCGTTGCATGGGCCCTTGAATTCCCTCGATAGACGGATCATCTACCCCACTTTTTTTGGACCAGGGAGGTTTCAGTGCCGCAAATTCAGAGTTTTGGTCTCCAAACATTGCGCAACCTGAGACCAGCCCACAAATCACCAAAGTCGTACAATAGCGAATTGCGTGTGGCATGTATGAAAATATATTTTTTAAGTCATAAGTGGACATGGTCATCCCTGACTTCCACCTGGGGGGAAATGAAAAGTTTATAGTTTTAGATAGGACGCCATTTTTGGGCGGCGCCCCAGGATATGAGACATGGTTGTGGACAGCAATTTTCTAATCTCTCGTTGTTGTTGAAGAGATAAGCTTAATCGCTGGGAAAGTATTGTTTTTTCGTCTGAAAGTTTTTGTAAGACCGCAATTGTGCCGCGGGAAATACGAACATTTCCGTGTCGCTGCTGTTCACAATGTTGGCAATATAGTCCGCCGTTATTGACGTCGTAAAGATATGATTCCAGCTGCCCTAATTCCTGACTGCATCCGGCACAGTGATCGAACTGAGGTAGCTGACCGATTTCCTCTAATATGGTTAACTCAAATGTTATCAACGATTTCTGAAAATCATCATGTTCCTGCAAGTGTTGTAATACTGCATACGCCGCGTCATATAGTTCTGGATGAGGATCATATTCCTCAGTCAGAGCATCCAATAATTCGGCAATATAGTAGCCCACATACAGGTTGGAAAGATTCCCAGGATAAGGGCGAAAACGATTCACGAGCTGGGCTTCGGTCAACAGATCGAGTCCGCCGGAAGATTTTCGGATGAAGACTATCCGACATGTGGCCAGTAAGTCAATAGCAGCCTCGAACGAGCTTTTCAGCCTTTTTGCACCTTTTGCCAAAGACGCAGTTTTACCAAAGTCCCTGGTAAACCAGGTAATGACTTTGCTGGACTCACTGAAGTCAGCCAGTCTGATAATCAAGCCTTCGGTTTTTTCATTAGACATGGAAGCTGCCTGATCATATTTGCTGCGTTCACGCGTTAAAGTTCTTGGAAGGGCATCTGAGGTACGACACCTGTCAAATCGGTGCTGTGGGTGCTGCGTGATCTTCGACTGTTTGATTTTAGCCTGTATCCAGTTTATGGAAGCGTCTCCCGAGCCTTTCAATACTAGTATAATAGTATGGATGATGCTCCAGTGAAATGGGACGCGTTCTAGAAAGTTGTTCACAAATCAGGAAAGGATCACAGCCGGAAATCGAGATCAGGCGAATGAAATAAAAAAAGCCTGCGAATATCATCGCAGGCTTTTTTTGCTGAAAAGCAACTAGTGCATTGCAGCTATTTTTTAAAATACGTCCAGGAAGAAATGATTTCCTTTGTGGTAGGGACGTTCGCTGGGATAAAAGTTGTGCCAATTCTGGTTGTATACAGGAATCCTTCGATTTTCGGGATACCGGTAATACAGATTGTCGTAGCTCCCCTGTGGTCTCTGGAAGTTTTGGGGATAATAGACATAGGGGTAGTGGTAAAATCGGTTCCAGTCTGTAGGTTGTCCGCGACCGGCTGCCATTGCATCGGAAGGCGAAAAAGTAGACGTGGCCAACCCAACCACAAACAGGAACAACCCTGCGAGCATGAGACGCCGCACCATAATAGTTCTCTCCTTGCCAGTCAGTAGAATAAAGCGATCAACCCCACTAGGGTCGTTTTATTAGCGAATGAAAACCTGAGAAATTCAGGATTCCGCTTTATTCATCGGTCTGATCAAGGGCATCACAACAGGAAACTTCTGCATAAACCGATTAATCGTCGTAATTAAAACTGAACATGTACACTATACAGTGGCATCTGAGAGGTTTCAGACGAGCCAGGCCGTCGAAATACCTTCCATGATCCATCGATCGAGAGCGACCAGCAGTTCAGATTCATCTTGTGTCTCGGCTTCCAGTGCATTCACAATTCGTGTTTCTGAACCGGTAGTTTCCCACATGCGAGTTACCCATTGAGACGAAATTTGGCTGCTCAAGTTGATGGCGATACGATGGTCCAGCAGAACCCGTTTGCCTTGCAGGTTGACGCTGCCCGTACTTTGAAAATCCGTTTTCTTGAAGCAGCCGTTAAACAAAGCGGCTCCCGCAAAGAAATGGGGGGCTAACATCAGCAGTTTTGTGGCAACAGAGCAACCGGTGCCTGTTCCCACGAGATAGATTCGTCTCTCATGGATGTTGAGAACTTTTTTCAATTCCTGAACCGTCTGTTGGATCGTGTCAGCAAACTGTTTCACGTACAGCTGACTGTCGGGCCAATGATATCCACCAGCAGGATCAGCAGGGTCTATTGCGGGAGCGCGGAACGAGAGTCCCAGATAATTCCGCAGGCTGATCTGTGGCATTACTTCATGTAAATCGTGTTCAGAACCACCGTCTGCATGCAACCAGATGACCAGCGGATAAGCATAGCCGGGTTCGTAGTGTTCCGGACGAAATAATGAGACATGTTTCACAGGTAAATTGACGGGTGTGTCTGATGTAGCGAGCGCATTCTTTATTCTGTCAACGGGAGGGGATTGCGTATTCCCCGCTCTCTCTGCGTGGAATACTTTTTCAATCCATTTAAGACGCTGCATATAATCCATTGTCATTTTTCTTTCAGTGCGTGAATCTGAGGTAAGTCTTAAATGTGGGGCGTAATCGTGGTAATTATTCTTGAGCCAGCTCAATCGTTCTGGGTTGATCTGGCTTTTGTGGGGAAGTGGCTCCGAATACAGGCAGGTCAACCGCAGCAGCGACTTCAGACATGGGGAAGTATTTCCCAGGACAGGCAGTCGCTTTCACATCGCGATGTCCTTGAACATTTTCACCCGCAATCTTGTATTCTGCTTTGAGAATTCCCACCAGTTTCTTGACGGCTACCAACTGTGCTTCAGTAGGAGGCTTCTTTTCAAAATTTCCCACCAGACAAACACCAATCCCTTTCTGATTGAAATTGTTATCTCCAGCATGCGCACCATGCATCTGTTCGCGCCAGCGAAATGTGGGTTCAATGGCGCCATCCGGCATGCCATTTCCATTTCCAATGACGAAGTGATAACCAATGCCCAGCCAGGAGTTGCCGGACTTGTCTTTTTTCTTGCTATGAAGTTCGTGAATGCTTTCCACACTACCTGTGGTTGAAGCAGTGTGATGAATCACAATATATTTCCAGTCACGTAATTCCGCTTCTGGCTTCCAGGGATTTGGCGGTTCAATGGCTACCATCGGTGGCGTTGTAAACAGCGGTGTGTGAGGAGCGGGCTTTGCAACCTGAGCCGGATATTGCGGAATCGGCCTCGGTGAATTAATCGTCACCGGAGGCAGGGATGTTCGTTGGGTACATCCTGCAATCTCCAAAGCTGGCAACATCGCGACGCAACACATTATGGTGCCCTTCATATTGCCGCCCTCCCTGACAGCCTCACTGCAGATCAACTCATTTGAAAACGAATGAAAATACGGAATTCATCCCGTTAATAAAATTTCTAAGTCGGGACTGTAATTCCGAGCCGATTTTGTGTCAATGCGGGGAGTGCTGGTGATTTAAGCTGTACTTCTCTGGAATTCGAAAGGGAACTCAATTGCGATTAGAATTGCTCGTAAATCACGGCATTTCGTGAAAAAACAGCATGTATTTATTCTCCAAACACCCCATATTCCTCATATCGCGCAACCGGCGCGATTTTGTTCAAAAAACTGAGAACATTCCAATCAGGGTCATTCAGACCAAAGTGCGGCAAATGGTCGACTGCAAGATTGCAAGGCACCGTGATTGCGCTGTGATTCTGAGTCTTCCTGAGTGGGAGATTCCCTACAGACAACAGTCACTGTTTAGACACATCAATGAAAAACGCTGCTGTCGTCCAGTGTTTAAACCATTTATGGAGCTTGGTGCCTAACTCCTCTGGTTCCATGAGATCTGATTCTGCGAGGCACGTGATGGCGTCTCCGACGTTCAAGCCCTGCTGCAGCTTTGAAAGCAGGAGATATTCCGCCTGAGACACCACTTCTCGACGCACGACGTAATTTCGACGTGTGATCGCCAGGCAGGTCAGCTGCTGTTCCGGAATCTGTGGTGAGTTTCCTTTTCTCACGTGGGAAATAAATTCATGAACGGGAAATTGAAACTGCATCAGTCTGAAACAGGGTGCCATTTTGAGAGTTACTTCAGGCCATTCTTCCGGTTGAATGGAGTTTAATACTTCCGCGGTCAGAAGTGTTTCCTGTTCAATGCCGGGACCATCAAAGACTTCACTATAAACACGTTCCAATGTAGCAACCTCGATCAGAAAGTCTGTCCAGTTGAGTTCATTCTCCTCAGCGGGAGGCTTGTGTTCTGTTAAAAACTGAGGAAAGTGCGCCCCCAAATCACAGAGCGTGTAACTGGTGGGGTGATATTCCTGAAGATATTCCATGCTAAAGGCCCCAAAGGCCGTTTTCCCCATTGCACTCACGAGCGCCGAATATTCCTCGCTTAAACATTCCAGCAGGCGGGCATAATATGCGTTCGCATAGATTCCCATTCTTTCCAGACTTGTTTGTCTGCTGGAGGCAGTGACGATCGTTTCCAATTCGCTACTTTCCAGTGGGATCTCAGATTGTGCCGCTTCGGAGTCGATGCCAGCTTCGACTCCTCCGGGCCAACTGATGACGGTTTGCATCCAGCGTTGGAGTTGATCCAGATTACGCGATTCGTTGCTCATTCGACTTCTGCTACAATAAACGAGGCCGGATGAGGAATTGCCGTTGAGGAAGGACTTGTGACCGTCTTTTCCTTACTCGCTTGATCCCGAACAGGTAAATTCTCATCCATATATTTTCTTGCTTTGAGTACTTCTTCATGCACCACAGGAAAGGGAGGAATATCGGCATCCCATTCAAGTAATGTGGCGACGCCTTCTGTACGCTGATGCATTAATTGAAACAGGTTCCAGACAGGATCAATGACCTGCCCGTTATGTGTATCAATTAAGTGAGTGCCACAGTTCGTGTGGCCTGCCAGATGACATTGCACCACACGTTCCGCGGGGATCATTTCAATGTATTTCACGGGATCGAACTCATGATTCACGCTGGAGACATAGACATTATTGACATCCAGCAGTAAGCCACAATCAGCTTCTTCCGCCATGCGACAGACAAATTCAGATTCTGACATGGTACTATCTTGAAATTCCAGATAACTGCTTGGGTTTTCCAGAATGAGAGGACGCTCCAGAATATCCTGAACGATGCGAATGCGTTTTACCAGATGGGTCAATGTATTTTCATTATAGGGAATTGGCAGGAGATCATGTGTATTGCGTCCCGCGACACCAGTCCAGCAGACGTGATCGGAAATCCAACGCGCGTTGATTGACTCTGCCAGTGTTTTCAATTTTTTCAGATACTCGCGATTGAGTGGGTCTGTACTTCCAATTGAAAGCGAAACACCATGCATCACTATGGGATATCGGTCAGCGATCTGCTCCAGAACATGTCTGGGTCTGCCAGCAGAGTCCATGAAGTTTTCTGAGATGATTTCAAACCAGTCAACCTCTGGCTGGTGTTCCAGAATATGATGAAAGTGCACGGTTCGCAGGCCCACCCCCAAACCCAGATTTTCATGGCCAAGACGTGGTTTTAACATAGGTTGCTATTCCCCTCTGATCGAGAACGACTTCTAAAAAAATTGAAGCGATCCTGTCATACCGACTCCTAACAAAAAGCAGGCTCCTCATCAATCTGGTTGATAAAGGAGCCTGGACTTTATTGCTACAAGTTGAATCTCTTATTTTTTAGCGGCAGGTGCGGGACCTACTTTTTTACCTGCTTTTTCCATTGATTTTTCAAATTCTACGCGGGCCAGTTTCCAGGCGTCTTCCATTAAAGGCACACTACAGCCCCCTTTGCCCTTACAGGAATTCATGCCGGGATTGGTACCACAGCCACCCTGGCCTTTACACTCATTGGCACCAGAACAGGTGTGTGCTGCGACTGAAGCGCAAGCACCCAAACCGGCGCAATCATTTTCAACGCCACCATGCTTTCCTTTACAGGTGTTTAAACCACGACAGACATGTGGTTCGGACATCAAGAGACTGACATCTTTGTCTCCTTCTACATGATCGTGGTCATCCTTCGTAGTACTGCCAGCCTCTGATTCGCCTGCTGGAGGAGTTGCTGGAGCGGGTGGCGTTTTAGACTGACAACCTGACATGGTGGAGCCAGCTACCATTCCGCCGAAAGCTGCAAATGTCAGTCGATTAAAATCACGGCGATTCATTTCAGGACGTTTCATTGAGTTCCTCAGAGATTCAATTGAGTATGTGATGATGTTTTAGACAAGACTTTAAGACTAAACAGAGTTTCTCTGTTGTTCTGTGAGTTATCTCACATTTACCTCAGAAATTAAACTGCGGCATCTTTGAATTCACCAAAAAACATGACTTCTTTTTCAACAGGTCTCTTTTGATAAGTCCTGTGATTTTCCTTTGTTTCCATCAAATTCACTCTTGATATACACGGCCATTCTCCAGGGATGTGCGTTAACTCACAGATTTGAGTCTCAGGTCGTTCGATAATGAATTCAGAGACAAATGGAGCTCACATTTAGTGAAAGTCACAAGAATCAGAGCAAGCTGTAAACGGTTCTCTAAATCATGCTGAGAAGTGTTCCCTTTAGCTATCCCATATCAGGAGCCAGGGGCGTGCTCTTGTTGATCGATGTGAATCAAAACCAAGGAGAGGAATGGTTTAGGCCAGTAATTCACCTCCCGTCAACACAGGAAGTATAGGGAAACTGCACTAATATCCTTCGCTACCTTCTTTTACTAATCGTTCCAAGTCACAAATCAATTACATAAATCTAAACCAGAATATTCCTGCAAACTGAACACACCGTCAAATAATACCGATAGGTAAACCGTGTCAGATTTTTGGGCCTTTTCCTGAGGGATAATTATGAGACCACTATACCTTCTCCTTTTTTCAATCTGTTTGATATCAATACCATCACTATCCAACTCTGTTCAGGGTGAGGAAATACGATGGCAAACCAACTTACAACAAGCCGCAAAACGGGCTAGAGCAGAAGATAAAGCCATGCTCATTCAAATTGGTGCTTCCTGGTGCGGGTTTTGTCACAAAATGGAGCGAGAAACGTTCAAGGACGCCAAAGTGGTCAAGCATATCAACTCCTGTTTTGTTCCGATTCAAGTGGACGCAGATGAGAGTACAGAATTGGTAGAAGCCATTGGTGTGCCCGGATTACCGATGACTGTGATTATCTCACCGCAACTGAAAATCGTGAAGAAGATCTCTGGCTATGTCCCCGCTCATGAGATGCAAGGACATTTGAATAAGATTTGTGTTGTAAAACACGAGCAACCAATTCCAGCACGTTCCAGACCAGCGATTCAAAAAATCAGTCGAAAGCAGGTTGTTCCCGAATTTGCATTCAAAGGAGTTTGTCTGGTCAGTATGCTGGATGATCAACTACTTGTGAAAGGTGAATCGAAATTTCATTCAGAATACAATGGACGCAAAGTCTGCTTTTCTTCAGCGGGACATAAAAAGCAATTTGACTCTGACCCGGAGCGCTACTGGCCTGCCTTTGGAGGGAACTGCCGCGTGTCTCGGATGGAAAAGAAACAGGCTGTTGAGGGTAACCCTCAATCAGGTGGCGTTTATCGTGAGAAACTGGTCTTTTTCACTTCTGCAGAAAATCGAGATCGGTTTTCGTCCAATCCCTCGATGTATATTCTGCAACCAAAAAATTAAAAACACCTGACAGCATTCCTCAACTTAGGTTGGAAGGGAGAGGAACAACGTGCTGCCAGGTGTATTCTCAGGTAATCAGCCTGCTCCCTTTAAGGTGGCAGGTTTTTTTATTTAATGATCACTGAACTGTTTCTATCGATTTCGGTTGGAGCCAGACAATTTTTCCTTTACGGGCAATTTCTTTGCCCATAACGCTGACTTTCAAACTTTGGAAGCGGCTCTTATAGAGATCGGGATGCGAGTCATGAGCACCTTCAACGACATAGATGAAGCCATCATTGCTTTTTACAGCTAACCCCAGTTCGTCAGGATCCTGTTTGGGGTGAACCCCATATTCACAGGCAGCGCAACCAGTGGTCCCTTTCACGGATACCAGCTTAGTCTCGGTAGCAGTATTAGCGCTCGTTTTCAGTCCTTCTTTTTTCTGCCCTGTATATTTCGCAGGATTCGCCTGGAACTTCTGCAGTACACTCTGGTTGGGAAACTGGTAACGCAAACCCTGAAAAATTGCTGTAAATTCCGGTTTGCCCGCGATCTCTTTCCCGCCATCGATTTTACAGACTGCACACTTGCCGCCATGAGCTAAATCGACATCCGCATATTTCTGAGGAGACTGTTCAAACATTGCTTTGAGAGAATCATTCGGAAACAAGAAAGCGCGCCCCTGATAGAAACTCACGTGCTCAATCTTGCCAGGATTGCGTACGCCATCATGATGTGCAAAGCAGATCGTACAATCTCCATTCAATGCAGGAACATATTTTTCTGGACTGGCTGCAAAACTTTTTTTGACTTCCTCGGAAGGAAATAAATAAGTTCGGCCATCAAAAACTACTGCATGCCTGGGCGAGCCTTTGACAATTTTTTTGCTTTTCACCAGACAGACAGCACAATTACCATCCAGGGCCACTGGCGCTTGCTTTGCTTCTTTTGCATCGAGCATCGGACCAGTTAAGGCGATTGCTGCCAGCATTACGGGCACCATTAAAAATCGAGTCAACTTCATCAAATTCTCCTGAAAATTATTACTTTACGTTTTACTGTTGAGGCTGAGCCTTTGAATTGCTTCAGAAACACAGGACTTAGTGACATCATGAGATACATTCGAATGACTACCTCTCTCATAAGTCATACAGCGAGTATTACTTTACCTCACGCTCAAATCTGTGGTGTATTTCACACTCCCCACATGTTTTTCAGTTCTCACAAATCGATTCCAGTGAAAGCATGTGAGATCACAGGGTACCGCTCCAGAAAAATCAGTCTTGCATGAATTTACCAAGTATTGATAATGAGGTTCTCTCTCCCAGAAATCTCATTTTCAGACATTTCCCAAGTCCTCTCTCACTATCTAGTTATAAAAACCAGGTGCCTTATGTGGTGCACGAATTGCCAGTCGGATGTGGCTGCAGAAGTCTCTGCAGACTCTAAGCGAGTACATTGTGCGATCTGTAGCAATGATCTCGGAACGACCGCAGCCGCACGGATTAGCGACAAAACTCAGGAAGCCCGCGAGCTATTAGCCCGCTGGTCAAATCGCGAGGTGCTGGACCCTTATGGTCCTTTGGCCAAATCAGAACTTCGGCCGACATCGACTTCGCCTCTCTTCGATCAATCGGAAACTCATCCCCTGGAATCGATGCCGCAAACGTTTGCTGAACAGGAAAGAACTAGTGAGGAACCCGCTGCTTACCAGACTCCGGTAGAGGAGTCGAAGCAGGAAAACACTTTTCAAACAGACGACAATGTTACAGGTACAGCTCACGAAGAGCTGGAGTCAGTATCATTTCAAGAAACCGCAGTCCCACAATTGCATGCTGAGTATAATAATATCCAGACTTTGATTGAAGAAGATGATCAAAGCCCGAACTGGCTGGCGCTGGTAGGACAATTAATGGCCTATGGTGGAGTCGCCGTTCTGACAATAGGAACAACGCTTGTCCTCTGGGGCTATTATGGCGGGCCGGCAAACTATGCCTCGACAGGCTGGCTGATCAGTACCGCCGGACAGATGCTGTTGTTTCTGGGTGTGATTACGCTCGTCTCTGCAGGTATGGAACAGGCAACCACATCAGTGAGCCGACGGATTGATTCACTGAGTCAGAGGATTTTTCTGTTTGAGAAGGCGCTACTGGATCAACAGGAGTCTCAAAAACAGCAAAGCAAAGTTTCACAAGTGCCACCATCGAGCGCGATAGCCCCTGAAAGGGCATCCCGCAAGTCAGCCTGAATTGCCTGTCAGTCGGTGTGGTTTATCTTCATCAAGATCCGATACGTTTCGTTACCGGAAGGACTCGGCTTCCAGAGTTAACAAATGCTGCTTGAGCGATGTTCCCTGAGGTGCGGAAAAGCCTCCCAGTTTTCCTCCGGATGCAATCACTCTGTGACAGGGAATGAGTATCGGAATTCGATTGGACGACATGACAGTTCCGACAGCACGCGCGGCACGGGGTGCTCCCGCTTTCCGCGCCAGTTCGCCATAGGTGATTGATTTCCCGTACCCAATTTTTTTCAATTCGCGAATGACTCGTGACTGGAATGTTGTCAACCGAGGCAAGTTGATATTGATATCCTGGAATTCAACAAGTGCTCCTTGAAAATAATCCTGTAGTCTTTCGTGTAATTCCGGAAACCAGTTTTCTTGTTCGATTTCTTCGCCGGAATTGACCTGATCTGCAAGATTGAGAGCCTTGACCGCTTGATGAACATCAGCCGCAGAGTGGTGTCCGATCAGAAGCCGATCGACAGTCTCCGCGCGTCCTAAAAGCCCACACCAGCCGATTTCCGTGGATAAAACGGATATTTTTAAGGGTTCAGATTGGTCTACGGTGGCTTTATGTGATGTTCCAGAAACCGCTTTCGGAACTGAGGCAGTACTTTGACCCATCTGAAATACTCCGATAGAATGGTTAAATCGAAAACGTATGAATTCACTCCCTGCCATTTTAAGATTCGTGTTGCCGAAAACACAAGATAATAGAGCCATTATGCATCAATACAGTATGTTATCCGACGATTTTTTTATTAATCTGAATTTGTGCACCGAAATGACGTTACCTTCATCACGGGAGACTGTGCTGAATTTTTTTGAACGGGTACAAAAATCATTTCCCTCAATGCGAAACTTTTATAACCGTGGTGAAAACGGCTTCATGCTGGAGGAAGATAAAGAAGAGACCGGACGCCAGCGCTGGATGTCTCTGGAAACTCAGCGTATCTGTAGTGGTTACTTGAACCCCAAAGACCCAGATGATGGTCTGGAACAACACCAGTTGATGCTGGAACTGGTACCGTACATGCTGTCTGTCAGTCCGCTGGATTGTGAAGCCCTGGATTATGTGGTGGGTTTCGACTTTTCTTACCAGGGGAATCACGATGCATTGGTGGCAGAAGTTCTGGGATCGAATCAGGCAATCGACAGCCTGTTACAAGTTCCAGGTTCGCGTGCTCTCAATTATGAGCCTGCGATCACTCTTAGTCTGGACGACACCTGCCGCTGTCAGGCGCGACTCCATATCGAGACACGAACCAACGCCTATCAGGTGAGACGTGAAGAATATTCTGATGAACAGATTTCCGTCTTCTTTACCTTACGACAGTACGGAAGTCTCTCTGCTGAGACGAAACTGGAAGAAACTATGCTCAATCTGAAAACCAAATCAGATCAGTTGATGAACGATTATGTGATCGATCAGGTTTTGCGACCTTTGGCTCAGGCAATTTCAACGAAATAAAGAGTGATTTATAGAATCCGGGTCGAGCAAGTTTCAAAAAGATTCAGACCCTTATAAAGTAGTAATCAAAGCGTACATCCATAAACATCAAACTCAAAGGGGATTCCTTCGTGGCTTTACCATTAAGCGATTTTGCTCAGTCTCTTACCGTCGAAACTGCCTTCAGCGTTCTAGCGATTGCCAAACAGTTAAAAGCAGAGGGAAAGGATGTTGTCGAACTGGAAGTAGGAGACAGTCCATTTGACAGTACAGCTTCTGCGAAGTCCACGGGGATCGAAGCCATTCAGAATAACCAGTCGCATTACTGTGCATCGCCGGGGATTCCTGAATTTCGGCAAGCTGCTGCTGACTTTGTATCGCGAGAATTTCAGGTCGCTGCCAAACCGGAAAACATAGTAGTCGGCCCGGGGGCCAAAGTTTTTGAACAGTTCTTCTGTGAAGCGTTTTTGAACCCCGGTGATGGCGTACTCGTCTTTAGTCCTTATTTTCCGACCTATCTGCCCAACATCGAACGCCGCGGCGCACGTATGGTTTTGTCAGATCTCAAACAGGAAAATAATTTCAGCCCCGATCTGGCTGACATTGAAAAGTTTCTGGCAGAGGATCCTGCTCCGAAAGCGATCTTCCTCAACTCACCACATAACCCTACCGGAGGCGTCATTGCTGAAGCCGACCTCAAGGCGATTGCCGATTTAATCCGCGGCAAGAATATCGCTGTCTTCAGTGATGAACCTTATTGCCATATGGTCTGGCAGGGGAAACACCACTCGATTCTGGCACAGCCAGGAATGATGGAACAATGTGTTTCCGCTTATACTTTCAGTAAATCTTACAGCATGAGTGGCTGGCGTCTGGGCTTTTGTGTTGCTTCTGAAGAGATTGCTGCTTCGATCGGGAAAATGGTCAACACGACTCTTTCCTGTACGCCTCCGATAGTACAGCTTGCTGGTGCTGCTGCTTTGAACTGTGACTCCCACGAACGCGATGAGGTCATGTTGAAGTTCCGAGAGAAAGTGGTTCTGCTAACGAATAAGTTGAATCAAATAGAGAACTTCCATGCCCTTGATCCACATGCCACATTTTATGTCTTTGTGAATGTCGCTCCCGTCTGCAACGAGCTGGGAATTACGAGTCACGGGCTGGCGCTTTACTTACTGAATGATGCTGACGATGATTTTGGAATTGCGTGTCTCGGCGGAGAATGTTTTGGTGATGCAGGTCATGGATTTTTGCGATTCAGTTGTGCAGAACCCAATGATCGACTGGAACAGGCGATTGACTTTATTCCGGTAGCCTTGTCCAGGAAAGATCGAATCAGCGGGTATCTGGAAGCAAACCCTTCTGCCCGCTTGAAGTCTCCTTATCCAGTGTAATACCTGGCATTCAGTCAGTTAAGCTGGCAGACAAATCAGAAGCTGAAAGAACTCGATACTTCAGGGATGTTATGAATCGTTATCAAACACTGATTCGCATTGTGCTCATTCTGTATTGGATCCTGCTGTTTACTGCGACTCATATTCCGATTAAAAAAGGAACGTTGCCACAAGGAACTGATGTCCCCCTGCATTTTATCGCGTATGCGGGGCTTTCGTTTCTTTTGATTTGGTGGCTCTCGTTCAAATGGGACAAACTAACTCCCCTACGCCTGATCATCGTATTTGTGGGAGTGAGCCTGTTTGGCATACTGGATGAACTGTTACAGGGAATACCCGTGTTACGGCGCGAGCCAAGTGTTGACGACTGGGTAGCCGATACCCTGGGAGCGTTATTGGGAATTGCTCTCTTTCTGCTGGTACGCAAACCCTGTCAGCGAATTTTCAATCGATTTCAAAAAAACGATGATACATCGTGAAACGACCCATTTCGACTGAGCAATGAACTCTAAACCAGGACCTTATTCTTGCGAGTGGCCTACACTTCTTTGCTGGCAGAGGGAGTTCGCCAGTTGCGCTTCGATTTATTTAAGAGTGCAGCCGCACCCGCTGGTCCCCACGTTCCAGCATAATAGGGTTCGGGGACATGGTCTGCTTGCTCCCACTGTTCCAGAATGGGTGTCACAAACTTCCAGGCCGCTTCCAACTCATCGCTGCGAGTAAACAGCGTTGAATCACCTCTCAATACATCCATCAACAGGCGTTCGTAGGCTTCAGGCAAACTTTTGTGGTAGGCATCTTCAAAAGCAAAATCCATAGTCACGGGCTGAATTTGATATTGCATACCGGGCCGTTTGGTCGAAAACTGCATTGAAATCGACTCTTTTGGTTGAATACGAAAAATAAGTTCGTTTGGTTTACGTTCGACCAGCGAACAAATATCACCATCGCACTCGACAGTCGTAAACAGGTTCATCGGAGGATGTTTGAATTGGATGGCAATTTCACTGACACGTTCAGGCAATCTTTTGCCCGTCCGCAGATAAAAGGGGACGCCTTCCCAGCGCCAGTTTTCGACCAAAACTTTCATTGCAACAAACGTTTCTCGACGTGAATCTGCGGGCACGCGATCTTCTTCCCGATATCCGGGTACCGCCTGGCCAAACGATTGCCCCGCGGTATATTGACCGGCGACAGCCCAGTCTGAAACATCACCTTTGCTCCCTGGCGAGAGTGTTTTCAATACTTTTAATTTTTCGTCACGAATTTCTTCTCCGCTGAATAGTGCGGGAGGTTCCATGGCAATTAAACACAGCAGTTGCAAAACATGATTTTGTAAAACATCGCGTAAGGCGCCCGAGCGGTCATAATAGCCACCTCGACCATGTTCTATGCCCTGTGATTCTGCCACGGTAATCTGTACGTGATCGACATGATTTCGATTCAATAGCGGCTCGAAGATCGAATTACTCAGTCGGAACAACAAAATATTCTGTACGGTTTCCTTACCGAGATAATGGTCGATTCGATAGATCTGGTCTTCACTTAAAAGTTCGCTGAGCTGCTGACTCAATTCCTGTGCAGATTCCAGATCGTGGCCAAACGGTTTTTCGATCACGACCCGCAACCATTCTGCTTCAGAATTTCGGGGTACCATCTTTGCACGGGAGAGTGCCTGAACGGCAGGATAAAACAATGAAGGAGCCGTCGCCAGATAAGCAACGCGTTTGGTGATGATATCCCCAACGGTTTCGCGTTCTACTGCTTCGATGGAGGCTTTGAGTTTTTCGTGGTCATTTTCGTTAGTGATATCGACTTCACGATAAAACAGCCGTTTGGAAAACGTGGCCCATTTTTCATCAGTCACAGTGCCTGTGCGTGTAAATTGTGAAACGGTATCGCGTTGTTCGTTACGAAATTGTTCATCTGTCTTTGAGCGTCGTGCCAGACCGATGATCGGAAGATCTGCAGAAAGAAACCCATCGCTCCAGAGATCGTAGAGTGCGGGAATTAATTTTCGGGCAGTCAAATCGCCTGAGGCGCCAAATATCAGAATGGTCGCCGTCGTCAGTTCTATCGAAGAATTGGAGTTGGCCATGACTTACATCCATGTCTTTTTAAAGAAAGAAGATTTCTGCGATAATGAAACGCGTATTTACACACATCAGGATTTCAAATTTTTGCCGAAAGCTGTTGAATCAGGGAATCCAGTTCGCCTTTGAGCCGCGGCAAGATTTCATCATATGAATAACGGCCTAAAGATTCGCTCCCTTTTTTCAGATTGACATAATTCGGACCACACCACAGGCCAAGATCTGCATCATCTGTTTCTCCAGGCCCATTGACCCGACAACCCATCACAGCAATCGTAATTTTGTAGTCTTTGGCATACTCGGTCATTTGTTTGACATCCGC
>Ga0055584_100000023_pt1 | contig 121547 bp, 120 predicted proteins | sample OSDHelmetaG_FD_58716 | JGI IMG/M metagenome (GOLD analysis project Ga0055584, IMG submission 58716) | Pelagic marine sediment microbial communities from the LTER site Helgoland, North Sea, for post-phytoplankton bloom and carbon turnover... | ecosystem: Environmental > Aquatic > Marine >... | reverse complement strand
TGAAGATAGCTGCCTTTTGCTGGCCGGATAGATTGCGCAGTTCATTTTTTGCTTTTGCCACGTTGATAGCCTAGTAGAATCAATGACCACCAAAATAGCATAATTGGAATTATTATAAAATTACTTAACCTGGACTCAGGTGGCAACCTCGTTCCAATTGCAGCTCATGTTTAGTCCACCTGCAGTGTTGGCGACGACGGCGAGGCAGGATTTGACATTTTCATCTGGTATCCAGACGCTGATGCGGATTTGATATTGATCGTTACCATCTCCCGGCATTTTGTCGGAATTCAAACGCACAACATTGGCGTTAAATTGACCGAAGACTTCACATAGTCGGGCAATCATTCCCGGTTGGTCACCACCTTGCAGGGTAATGCGATGGGTGATGTGCGCCGTTTCACTATGAATAGGTGACAGTTCAAATTTTGAGACGACCAGTTTGGCATCTTTCAGAACCTCAAGATCCTTGAGGTTCTGTTCCATTTGTTCAAGACTTATGTTGTCAGGCAATTCACAAACGGCTGTGAATTCTGCGCCGCCGCCCAGGACGGCGAAAGTCGTATCGCCCAGGTTTATACCCGTGTCAAAAAGTTGCCCGGTGATGGCAGAGACAAGCCCGACACGGTCCGGACAGATAATGGAAACGAGAACATTTGTGGTCATGCTTATTGTATCCCTTAACCAAGCTTCAAGTATGTCGCTGATAAAATATCAACTTTCCATGTATTAAAGTAACTGTCCATCATGGTTTGTGAGAAAGTCAACTCAAGCTTAGTATGATCACTAATGTTTGGATTCTAAAGGAAGGAAAGAAACTGGTGTTTCGACTCAGCCTCCTGCTTTTATTCTGGCTTGTGATGTCACCTGACCATGTCATGGCCCAGCAACCTGATTCTGCCTCGCCGCCCATGCTTGGCAATGAGGGTAAGCCAATGCTGTTTCGCCATCCCAAGCTTGGCTATTTGGTCGCCATCCCCCCCGGCGCTATTGTCGAGCATCGCGATGAGATTCATGGCATCACCATGAAGTCCAGGAAGGGCTATATGATAACCTTGCAAACGGGTGCGGCAAAAACGGGTACCCCCTTGCCGGAACTGATGTCCAGGCTTGAACAGCGCTACCTAGGCAATGGTCGCCCATGGTCACGCAAGCTTGGGGAGAAGCCAACCAGACTGGCAGGCCTCCAGGCTTTTGAAGCATTGTATGAAGGGGCCGGTTCAATGGTCCGCGTTATCGTTACTCGTGGAAGTAAACTGGATTACGCCTTCATATTTATTGCGCCTCCTCAGGAATTTCCAAAACTGGTTGGTGATTTTAACTGGGTTTTACAAAGTTTTCGCCCTCCTTCCGGGGGTGGTGGTGAGGGTGCGGCCAACCAACAAGGCGATGGCCTAAATGAATTGATGAGGGGTAACGTGCGCCACCTGACGGGTAGCGGACTTGGCTTCACAATTGATTATCCTCATTCCTGGGTAGCGGAAAAAGGAAATGGCCCGTTTGTTGTTATTAGTGGGCAAAAGGGAACTCCGGCTTATTATGCCACGATCAATATTCAAAATGTCCGTCCAGGTGCGGGGGCGACAGATATAACCCAGGCCACGCAAAATGTGGTTGCAGACTTGAAGCGCCAGCTTAAGCAAGCCGACCCGAATGTTAGCTTTCCAGGTCAGGGAGGTTATGCTTATTCACAGCAGGGATTAACCCTTCACGGGCTACAGTTCACTGTTTTGTATGAGCGTGACGGCGAAAAATTTCGTCAGTGGACTATCGTTTTGGCCCGTCCGGACAATGCTGTTGTTCATGTATGGTCCTATGCTGCCCCGGAGGATCGTTACGATCGTTACGGGGCTATCGCCGGAAAAATGCTCGAAACCTGGAAATTAGCCCCCTGATAAGCTCTAGAATAATGTATTGTTTTAAAAAACATCTTGTAATGAAAAAAAAGGACAAATGAATGAACAAGGAGAGAGACAGTGGCCGATAGGGTTCTCGAGCGAAAAGTCTTTCAGGCAGGGGATAAAATTTTCAAGGAAGGTGAAGATGGAAATCTTGCCTTTATTATTCAGTCCGGTGAGATTCAAATCGTCAAAAATGCAGGCGAGGATAATGAACTTATCCTGGCGACTGTCGGTCAAGGTGGCATCATTGGTGAAATGGCCTTGCTGGACAATTCCAACCGCATGGCGACAGCCCGGGCGTCTGTTGGTGGTGCGGCCATCGTTATCAGCCGCCAGATGTTTGAAGCTAAAATGAAAAAGACAGACCCGTTTATTCGCGGTCTTCTTAATATTCTGGCAGACCATGTGCGGCGATTGTCGGCACCCAAACCTGCTGACCCCGCCGCTCCGACACCTGCGCCGGAAGGCAACTCTTAAGGTTTATGGAGAAAACCTATGATGTCCCGGAAACCTGGCGCGAGCGAGCAGTATACGTTAGCGGTAGGGGCTTTGATTGAGGACATTTTCTGGCAGAAGAAACAGCCCAGGAAATCTACGACGCGTTGGGGGAGTTTTTCCGGCAGTGATCTCCGGTAGTGGTTGCTTTCCCAAAGTCTTTAGTCGATGGTGTCGCCATGACAAATAAAGATGACAAGTCAAAAACACAGGCCACTGAAGCTGTGCAAGCGAAGCCCATAAAGATTAGCTTTGGGGGGCGTCTGCGCGGGTATTTTTTGGCCGGGGTTTTGATCACGGCACCAATCTCCATCACATTCTATCTGGCTTGGGTTTTTGTAAATTTCGTCGACAGCAAAGTAACACCGCTGATCCCCCTGAAATATAACCCGGAAAGCTATTTGCCCTTTGGCACGCCCGGGTTGGGGCTGGTTGTTGTTTTCATTGTTCTTACCTTGATCGGCGCATTGACGGCAGGCTTTGTCGGGCGCTTGTACCTTCGTACTTCAGAACGCCTGCTCAATCGTATGCCGATCATTCGTGGCTTTTACAGTGCTATCAAACAAATTCTTGAAACTGTTCTGGCCCAGCAGTCGAACGCCTTTCGTGAGGCGGTGCTGGTCGAATATCCACGTCGTGGTATCTGGGCAATCGCCTTTATTACGGGGCGCACCAAAAACGAGGTGCAGAACTTGACGGAAGAAGAATGCATCAACATCTTCTTACCGACTACGCCCAATCCCACATCAGGTTTTTTGTTGTTCGTTCCCAAGAAAGAACTGACGCCTTTGTCCATGAGCGTGGAAGAAGCTTTGAAGATGGTCATTTCCGGCGGCATCGTCACTCCTGAAGATCATCGCCCCCGCGAGGAATGGGACAAACCGCAAGTCTCCGCAGCGACCTACGAAGAAGTGGATATCCTGCGCGAAGGTGAGCGCATTCCCGTGTTGGTTCCCAAAAAAGACTAACCTGACCTTAGGTATTTCACCGCCGCATCACGCTCGAACAGGTAGAGCAAGGTTCTGAGCGCTTTGCCACGCTCGCTTTCCAGATCCGGGTCCTTGTTGAGGATGAGTTTGGCGTCGTCACGGGCTGTCGCCAGCATGTCGGCATGGGCGCTCAGGTCAGCCAGACGAAAATCAGGCAGACCGCTTTGGCGTGTGCCAAGCAGTTCGCCAGCGCCGCGAAGTTCAAGGTCCTTTTCGGCGATGATAAAACCGTCATCCGTTTCGCGCAGGGTGTCGATACGCTTGCTGGCAGTTTCGCCAAGCGGCGTTTGGTAGAGCAACAGACAGTATGACGCCTCACCGCCACGACCGACCCGGCCTCTTAACTGATGTAATTGTGCAAGACCGAAACGCTCCGCATGCTCAATCACCATAAGGGTTGCTTCCGGCACATCGACGCCAACCTCGATCACCGTCGTTGCTACCAGTACGGTGATCTCGCCAGCCGCGAAGGCGGCCATGATTTTGTCTTTTTCCGGGCCTTTCATGCGTCCGTGGACGAGGCCGACCTTGTCCCCGAAGACTTGAGCCAATGCCCGGTGACGATCTTCAGCGGCTGCCACATCCAGGACGTCTGATTCCTCGATTAAGGGACAAACCCAGTAGGCTCTCGCCCCCTTATCTATTTGCCGTTTAACACCCTTGATGGCCTCATCAAGTTTGCCCAGGGCCAGTTTGGTTGTGGTGATAGGTTTGCGCCCGGCCGGTTTTTCCGTCAGGCGCGATACATCCATATCGCCATAGGCGCTCAACATCAGGGTTCTGGGTATCGGCGTTGCTGTCATCACCAGCACGTTGACGGAGTGGCCCTTGGCCGCAAGGCTAAGGCGTTGATGGACGCCAAAACGATGTTGTTCGTCAATAACCGCGAGCCCCAAGTCCTTGAACGCCACATCATCCTGAAACAAGGCATGAGTGCCGACGGCCAGGTGGGTCTCGCCATTTTTCAGGTTTTCCAGAATGGCTTGACGGTTTTTGCCTTTTTCACGCCCGGTCAATAGTTGCACCTTGATCCCGGCGGCTTCGGCCAGGGGCTCAATAGTGGCCAAGTGCTGGCGGGCGAGAATTTCCGTTGGTGCCATGAGGACGGCTTGGGTCCCAGCCTCGATTGCGCCCAGCATGGCGAGCAGGGCAACCACGGTCTTGCCGCTGCCCACATCCCCTTGCAACAAGCGCAGCATGCGGGTGTCCGAGGCCATGTCTTCGGCAATCTCCACGCCGGATGTCTGTTGGGATGGGGTTAAATCAAACGGCAGGGCGGCCAAAACCTTGTCTTGCAGGGATTTATCACCACGAATTCCGCGCCCTGCCGCCTTGTGCATGTGCAGTCGCATTAATGACAAGGCCAGTTGGTTCGCCAAAAGCTCGTCATAGGCGAGACGCCTGCGGGCCGGTGCTGTTGGTTCCAGCTCGTCCAGTGATACGGGGCTATGGGCTTCCAGCAAGGCCTCATGCCAAGGCTTCCACTGGCTTTTTTTGAAATATGCCGGGTCGAGCCACTCCTCCAGCTCCGGCACATGGGCCAGCGCCCCAGCCATGGCCTTGCCAAGAACCTTCAGGGAAACCCCAGCTGTCAGGGGATAGACCGGCTCTACGGTTTTCAGTTGTTCGATTTCATCCAGCGTGCCCATGCGATCCGGATGGGTCATTTGCATTTCCTGACTGAAACGCTCGCAAGTGCCGCTGACCACGCGGGTTTCCCCCTCGGGCAGGGATTTGAGCAAATAATCTGCATGGGCATGGAAGAAAACCAGCACCAGTGTTCCCGTATCATCGGACGTGATGATCTTGTAGGGCAGGCGCTTGTTGGCCGGTTTGATGTGCTTGTCGATAGTAACTGTCAGGGTTGCGACGCGCCCGACCTGGGCATCAGCAACTTTTGGCGCATACCGGCGATCAATAAGTCCACTGGGCAGATGCCAAAAAAGGTCTACGATGCGCGGCCCACATAGGTTTTCCAGCCCTTTGGCGATACGTGGCCCAATGCCCTTGAGGCTGGTTACCGTCTCAAACGGAGGATATAGAATTTCTGGGCGCATTTCTTTGCAAACTAACTGACATCCATGGTTGAAACGACTATACACAAGCCTGAATTAAACGGAGCCAAAAATTGACCCCCAGGCGTAAACAGCTGCTGTTCCGCTGTCACCATTGTGGCATGAAGGAAAATGATATCCTGCTTGGTCATTTTGCCGACCGCTATATTCTGGAATTAACGGATCAGCAGCTTGATGATCTGGACGCCCTGGTGCATCACAATGACGTTGATGTCATGAACTGGATTATCGGCAAAACTCCGGTGCCGGAGGAGTTCAATACGGAGCTGATGGGCTTGATTCAAAGATTCAACAAAACGGCGTAAGCGCTTGGAAAAGATTCAAAATATTCTCTCAGCGCCGTCTGTTGTCGAGATTTCTGGCGCTCCCGGTGGTTTTGACGCCTTGGTCCTTGCCCGGGTTATTGGTGAAGGACCAAACACGGGTGTATTTGTCGCCCGCGATGACATCCATCTGGCCCGCATGGCCGAAGCCCTGGACTTCTTCGCTCCTCATATAGAACGCCTGGAATTTCCTGCCTGGGATTGCCTGCCTTATGACAGGGCTTCACCCAATACATCCATCGTTGGCCAGCGTATTGACACCCTGACCCGTTTGCTGGATCAAAGCCCTGGCCCGCGTGCAGTTTTGACGACGGTTTCCGCCCTTTTGCAACGGGTTGTTCCACGTGATGCTTTTAGCGGCGTCACCTTAAGCGCCAGCACTGGCGATCAATTGGCCACGGATAGCCTGGTTGAGTTTCTGATCTCCAATGGCTACGGGCGCTCTGAAAGCGTCATGGAAGCGGGGGAATTCGCTGTTCGCGGCGGCATTGTTGATGTTTTCCCTTCAGGAGCAGATGAAGCACTGCGGCTGGATTTCTTTGGGGATGATCTGGACAGTATCCGCACCTTTGACCCCATGGATCAGCGCAGCACGGGAAATAAGGATGATTTCATCATCAAGCCGGTCAGTGAAGTGTCTCTGAGTGAGGCGGCGCAAACTCGCTTTCGCTCTGGCTATCGGGAACTTTTTGGTGCGGTCAGTAATGATGATCCTTTGTATGAGGCTATTTCTGCCGGCCATCGTCATATTGGCATGGAACACTGGTTGCCGTTGTTCCATGAAAAGATGGAAACCCTGCTTGATTATGTGCCCAGTGCCCCGGTTTTGCTGGACCATCAATGGCACGAGGCCCTTGATGCCCGTCTTGATTTAATCAGCGAGTACTTTGTTGCCCGTAAAACCATCGCAGATGGTGGCTCCGCTGACAGTGTTCCCTATTATCCGGTGCCGCCGGAATTGATGTTCCTTGATCTTACCGGTTGGGAAAAGCAATTGAGCAACCACGGCGTTGGCCGCCTGTCACCCTTTGCGGCACCTGAAGGTGAGGGCGACGGCGGTGTCCAGCGCCTTGATATGGGCTGTAAAGCAGGACGGGATTTTGCCGATGCCCGTGTCAGTCCGGAAATCAATGTTTTTGACGTTGTTGGCGAGCATTTGGCTGATCAGCAAAAGTTGGGACGCCGGGTCATGGTCGCAAGTTTCACCCAGGGCTCACTTGAGCGCATGGAAGCAGTAATGCGCGAACACGGCATGAGTGGCCTTGCCCGTCTTGAGAGTTGGACCGGGGCGTCTGATTTAAGCAAAAAGGCTGTGGCTATAGGTGTCATTGGGGTCGAGCGGGGTTTTATTACTGATGATCTTTGCGTCATCAGTGAACAGGATATCCTGGGTGATCGCTTAAGCCACGCGGCAAAACGCAAAATCAGGCCGGAAAACTTCATTGCAGAGGCCTCCAGCCTCTATGAAGGCGACCTTGTGGTGCATGTGGAACATGGTGTGGCGCGCTATGACGGGCTTGAGGCCATTGATGTCTCTGGCGCGCCCCATGACTGCCTGCGTCTCTTGTACGAGGGGGGCGACAAGCTTTTCCTTCCTGTTGAAAATATCGAATTGATCTCGCGCTATGGATCAGAACAAGCAGGCGGCCAACTTGACAGGCTTGGCGGGGCCGGATGGCAAGCCCGCAAGGCCCGCATGAAAGAACGCATTAAGGGCATGGCTGAAGAACTTATCAAAGTCGCCGCCGCCCGCACTTTGCGTCCCGCCGCGCGCATCAACGCCGATGAAGGCATTTATGATGAATTCGCCGCTCGCTTCCCATTTGAGGAAACCGATGATCAGCGGGCCGCCATTGAAGATGTCATCGGTGATCTGGCCAAGGGACAATCTGCCGATCGCCTGATCTGTGGTGATGTTGGCTTCGGTAAAACTGAAGTTGCCCTGCGCGCCGCCTTCGTTACGGCCCTAAGTGGTAAACAGGTCGCCGTGGTGGTGCCGACAACCTTGCTTGCACGTCAGCACTTCCAGAATTTCCAGGAACGCTTTAGCGAGTTTCCTGTGCGTGTTGAACAGATTTCTCGACTGGTCACCACCACGAAGGTCACGGCAATCAAAAAAGGCATGGTTTCCGGCGATGTGGATATTGTTATCGGCACTCATGCCTTGCTGGCCAAGGATGTTGCTTTCAAGGATTTAGGACTTCTGGTGGTCGATGAAGAGCAGCACTTTGGTGTGTCCCACAAAGAACAGCTTAAAAAACTTAAATCTGATGTTCATGTGCTGACCCTGACCGCCACCCCGATCCCGCGCACTTTGCAGCTGGCCCTTACAGGCGTGCGTGAAATGAGCATCATTGCGACACCGCCCGTGGACCGCTTGGCCGTGCGTACTTTCGTCTTGCCCTTTGATCCGGTGGTTGTGCGTGAAGCGATCCTTCGTGAGCGTTTTCGCGGTGGTCAGACTTTCTATGTCTGCCCTCGTGTCGCTGACCTTGGCAGTGTGGCCAAGCGCCTGAAAGAGCTGGTGCCTGAGGTCAAGGTCATCATCGCCCATGGTCAGTTGTCGGCCAATGATCTGGAGGACGCCATTGGCGCGTTTTATGATGGTAAGTACGATGTGTTGCTGTCGACCAACATCATTGAGTCAGGCATCGACATGCCTCAGGTCAATACCATGATCATTCACCGGGCCGATATGTTTGGTCTGGCCCAGCTTTATCAATTGCGCGGACGTGTCGGGCGTTCGAAAACCCGGGCCTATGCCTATTTGACGTTGCCCGAGCGCAAGAAGTTGACCCCGGCAGCGGAAAAGCGTCTCGAGGTCATGCAGACCTTGGATAATTTGGGAGCCGGGTTCTCATTGGCCAGCCATGATCTGGACATTCGCGGTGCCGGTAATTTGCTGGGCGATGAACAGTCTGGTCATATCCGCGAAGTCGGCATAGAGCTTTACCAGCAAATGCTGGAAGAGGCCGTTGCTGAGGCGCGTGGACTGGATGGTGGCGCGAGTGCTGATGAAGAATGGAGCCCACAGATCGGTATCGGCACGGCGGTGTTGATTCCGGAAAGCTATGTGGCTGACCTGAACGTGCGTATGGAGCTTTATCGTCGCCTGTCTCGTCTGGTAGAGGCCCAGGAAATTGAAGCTTTCGCGGCGGAGCTGATTGACCGCTTTGGATCCCTTCCGGGCGAGGTCGAAAACCTGCTCGCCATCGTCGCCGTCAAACAACTTTCAAAAAGGGCAGGGGTCGACAAAGTTGACGCTGGACCAAAGGGCGCGGTGATCTCGTTTCGCAACAACGAATTCGCCAATCCGGCTGGGCTCGTCGCCTTCATTAGCGATCAAGTCGGCACCGCCAAATTGCGCCCCGATCACAAGCTTGTCTTTATGCGTGGTTGGGAAAGCCCGAAAGAACGCCTTCAGGGCGTGCGTCTGCTTATGCGTGATATCGCCAAGGTGGCGGAGGCCGAGCCCGTAAGTTAAACTGGAATTCTCGATAGTATAGGAAACAAATTCTCCATGAACAGACAACAACGACGCCTGGAAAAAAAGGGCAAAAAGAAAAAGGGCGTTCTTGACGCGGCCACTCAGGCAGAGGTCGATGGGATCCTCAATCTTGGACTCCAAAATCATCAGGCGGGAATGCTTGATGATGCACAGACTCTTTATAAAAAAGTTCTCTCACTGGACCCGAAAAATACGGAGGCCAATCATCTGCTTGGGGTGGTGGCCCATCATATGGGCGACCTTGACGGCGGCATTAAGTTGATCTCCAAGGCGGTGCGAAGCCACCCCGGCCATTTTGTCGCCCTTAACAATCTGGGCAATGCACAGGCGCAGGCTGGGTTGTCCACCGATGCAGAGAAAAGCTATCGTAAGGCGCTGAAGTTCAAGCCGGATTACGCCATGGCCCATGGCAATCTTGGCAAAGTGTTGATGGATACGGGGCGGCTCGACCATGCTATCAAGCATTTGTCCCGGGCTATCCAGCTTGACGCGGCTAATCCGGTGCATCACATCAACCATGGCGAGGCCTGCATGACCAGCGGTCTTGTGGAAGAAGCAGAGGCAAGCTTTCGTAAGGGCCTTGACTTAACTCCTGACGATTACAGTGTTCACAACGAGCTTGGTATTCTTCTACAAGCTGAGGGACGCCTTGATGAGGCAGAGGCATGTTACAAAAGTGCCATCGAGATCAATGAAACCAGTGTTGAAGCCCACGTCAATATGGGTATTCTCATGGAAGACAGTCTTCGTTTTGAAGAGTCCAAAAATAATTTCCAGCATGCTATCGAACTGGAGCCGGGCAATGTTGATGCCCATAGGAACCTTGGCATGTTGTTGCTACGCCAAGGCGATTTCGAGAACGGATTTACCGAATACGCATGGCGGCCCAGTGCCCATGCGCGCGACGAGGAAAGCCAATTTCTTGGCAAGGCTTGGGATGGCGGTGGCGAGACCGGGCGTCGCATCTTGATTCATGCAGAGCAAGGGTTAGGTGATACAATCCAGTTCGCCCGCTACCTTCCGGTACTGGAAGGCATGGGCTATGAGATTGTTTTCGAGTGCCAGCCGTCCCTGGTTGATTTGATGGCAAGTCTGCCCGGTGACTTTCAGGTTATCGCCAAAGGCGACACGTTGCCGGACTTTGATATCCACGCACCGCTTTTGAGCCTGCCCGGATTATTAAAGGGAACTGTTGCGACGATCCCATCAGGTGACACTTACTTGAGCGCCCCCGCAGATTTGATTGATCAATGGAAAGAGCGACTGTCCGGCGGTGAGCGTAAGAAGGTCGGGTTGGTCTGGCGCGGTCGCGCGGAACACAACAACGATAAAAACCGTTCCGCCTCGCTGGCCTTGTTTGCGCAACATTTGAGCGATGTGGAGGCAGACTTCTATTGCCTGCAAAAGGACCTGACGAAAGACGAGCAGAAGATGCCTGATGGATTTGAGAACATCGGTAAGGATTTTAGTGATTTCACGGAGACGGCGGCAGCCCTCAAAAATCTTGATCTGGTGATAAGTGTGGATACGTCCGTCGCCCATTTGGCCGGGGCGCTTGGCGTTCCTACATGGTTGTTGTTGCCAACGCCACCTGACTGGCGCTGGCTGATGGATCGCGATGACACCCCTTGGTATGCCGCCATGCGCTTGTTCCGAAAACAGGGGCTTGAAGATTGGCATGGGGTTCTTGAAAAGGTCGCCGGGGAACTAAATAATTTCTAGGCCACGTCAGTTGCACTAGCCGCATCAAGCATTCTTGCCAAGACGTTGGATTCTTGAGCGCCGCTTATGACAAGGTGTCCGTTGAAAACATAGGACGGAACACCGTTGACGCCCAGGCGGTGGGCGCGGGCGTTGGCATTGTAGACTTCAGCAATGCCGTCACTGCTTTCCAGATGGGCCGCGAAGGTATGTGTGTTCACGCCGATACTATTGGCGATTTCCATTAAGACGTTTAGGTCACCAATATTTTTACCGTCGACAAAATACTTTTCGAACAGGGCGTCCAGGGCGATTTCTGACTTACCTTCGCCTCCGGCAAAGTGGACCAGACGATGGGTGTCGATGGAATTCGGGGTGTGGCGGATGGTGTTGAAGTTAAAACCGATATCAACGGATAGGCCAACATCGGCAATGTTGCCATAAACCCGGCGAATACGACTTTCCGACCCGAACTTACCGGATAGATAGGTGTTCCGATCAATGCCCGATGGCGGCAAGTCCGGGTTGAGCAAAAACGAGTGCCAGTTGACCTTGATGTTCTGATCTTTGCGCTCGGCCAGAGCCTGTTCAAGGCGACGCTTGCCGATATAACACCACGGACAAATTGTATCAAAAAGGAAATCTATTTCCATTGGCTTCCAATTAATCCAGGCGGGCGCGGGCGCGTTCGATCAAGGCATCAATGGTATCGCCTTTTTCGATTCCGGCGATACCAAATTCAACGGAAATTCTGACAGGTTGGTAGACCTCTGTTAACGCAAAATCCGTATAGGTGAGCACACCTGCAATACGATTCATGACAAAAAGTGCCTCATCGACAGGGGTGTCCGGCAGGGCGATGCAGAAATCATGCTCCGTATAGTGGGCGACCATATCCTCAATGCGAACCATGGCATTGATCCACTGGGACAGTTGCTTGAGTAAATGCTCGCTAGCGGCCTGGCCAAATTCATTTCCTACTCCTGGTGCATCGGGAAACGAGAAGAAGACCAGGGTTAAATGCTTGTCACGCACCCGTGCTGCAGCAACAAGAGATTCCAGATGGGCGCGCATGAAGTCAAAGGTGTAAGCACCTGTTCTGGAATCCGTGGTCTCCGCGCTCAGGGTTTTGTCCATGGCCTGCCTGATTAACCAGCGGCTTTGTTGGCGTCGCCCTAAAATAGACATGGAAGCGTAGAGTTCACCGTCTTCGCCCCGGCGTGAAAGGACGCGTGTTGCACCACCTTGCATGGCGGCGATAGGATCAATGCCACCCTCGTGTGGGTTAATGAGCACCACGGGCATGTTGTACAGGCGCGGGCTCAAACGAATGCGATTACACAGGTCCAGGGCCTGCTCCGGGCTCATGGTTGAGCCCACTTCATCTACCGCCAGGAAGCAAGCGTCGAAAAAGGGTTTCGAGCTTAATAACAGATCGGCTGTAAAGGCGTTTGGTGTGGCCGTGATGGCACAATCATCTGCCATGAACTTTTTTAAGGCAGTCGCGTCGCCCAGATCGCGCCCAACCTGTAGCAGTTCAAGTTTCGGCGGGTCAACATTGGCGGTGGGGGAGGAAACATCCGCTCCGAAGCGTATGGATAATGCGGTGCGTTCAGCCAATTCGCGGCGCATGGTGGCAAGCCGCACGAGTGGGCTCAGGCGCAAACGCATTTCATCAAAGTTATAAGGCTCCGTAAATATCTCGTCGACCCCGGCCTCGACACCTTGCCTAAAAACATCTTCAGAACCGTCTGCCCCGAACAGGGTTACCGGCATGCCATTAGTATCCGGATCGCCAAGCAACTGTTTGGCCAGGTCCATGGCGTCCATATTATCCGCGCCAAGATCAATCAAGGCCAGGTCCGGTTGGCCGATGCGGGTTTCTTCCATAAGCCCGCTTGCGGTTGTGCACAGGGTTGCCTGAATACCAATTTCACTCAGGCTTTGAGCAAGATCGTCCAAGCGTGGTCCGCTGTTTCCGGCAATCAGGAAATTGGCTAAACGGTTCACGACCTGAATACATCCGTTCATAGTAGTTGGCGCGGCGCGACACCTGCGCCCCGATTGGCATAACATTATGAATAAAAAGCGGTTTTGGCGAGTGTTTCAGGCATGATTTATAAAAAATACTCTGGAATAATGCGTGCAGGGGATCTTCTAACGAAGGAATGTTTATGAAAACCGTGGTCTTTCAATCCTACAGAACTGACAACGTTGCGCCCTGGATTGACACCTGCATGGATGGGGTTCGCCAGTGGAGTGCCGCCAGGGGCTTTGATTATCGCTTTATGGACGATCAGTTTTTTGACCTGTTGCCAACGGATTATAGAGAAAAAGCAAAAGGGCGCCTGCCTGTTTTAAGTGATCTTGCACGCTTGATTATGGCCCGCAATCTGATCCTTGAAGGTTATGAGAAAACAATCTGGATTGATGCTGACGTCGTGATCTTTGATCCACAAGGTTTTGATATTGCCATTGACGGTAATTTTTCTTTTTGTCGCGAGATATGGATACAGCCCAGCGCCAAGGGTGGCATTAAGGTTTTCCGCAATGTCCACAACGCGATTTGCGTCTTCGTTAAGGGAAACAGCTTTCTTGAGTTCTATATTGATGCCTGCCAGCAAGTTGTTAGCAGCATGCCGAACGAAAAAGCCATGGTTAATCAGATAGTCGGCCCGAAACTGTTAAGCGCCCTGCATAATATGATTGGATACCCGTTAATCGAGAACGTCGGCATGTTAAGCCCCTTGGTGTTGCGCGATATTGATACGGGCGGTGGGGCGGCGCTTGATCTTCTGGTTGATGAAATGCCCGCCCCCATGCAGGCGGCGAATTTATGTTCATCCCTGGCTGGCGGCGTCATTGATGACATAGATCTGAGCCATACCATGATGGGGCGAATCGTTGATCGCCTGCTTTCAAGCAAGGGAGGTACCTTAAATGGCCAATAGAGGTAGTTTTTATTTATTTAAAACAAATCGTTAGTAGATTGTGTGGATAAGTTCTATTTTCTCTCCCATATAAGGTGTAGCATTTCGCAGGTGCAATATCGCACCTGCAGTATTTTATATGGCAAGGCCTCGTAAATGCTTTACACCGCCTATGAATTAACCCACGCCACCATGGCTCCTTTGAAAGTCATGAGCGAATTTGGCCAGCAGGTAAATTCCTCGGTTTTCAATCCCATGGCCTATACGCCTATGGGCCGTTCCATGGCTGCTGGTTTTGAGGTCTTCAATCGTATTACCCGGCGTTACGCTAAGCCCAAATGGGATATTGAGACAACGACGATCAAAGGCAAAGAAGTCGGGGTCTCCATTGAAACAAAGCTTTGCACGCCTTTTTGTGATCTCATCCACTTTCGCCGTGATCTGCCTAAGGGCAAACGTAACAATGATCCCAAGGTGCTCATTGTTGCGCCCTTGTCTGGTCATTATGCGACCCTGCTGCGCGGTACCGTGCGTGCCATGCTGCCCGAACACGATGTTTACATCACTGATTGGCGCGATGCGCGTAATGTGCCCCTGTCCCTTGGGTCATTCGATCTGGACGATCACATTGATGAGATGATGGACTTCATGGGCTACCTGGGCCCGGACTTGAATGTTATGGCAGTTTGTCAGCCTGCCGTATCGGTTTTGGCGGCGGTTTCTCTGATGGCGGCTCAAAACGATCCCATGCAGCCCCAATCCATGATCCTTATGGGTGGCCCTATAGATACCCGCGTCAACCCGACCAAGGTCAACCAGCATGCAGAAACCAAGGATTTATCCTGGTTTGAAAATTCAGTGATTTCGCGGGTCCCATTCCCGATGATCGGGGCCATGCGTAAGGTTTATCCGGGTTTTGTTCAGTTGAGTGGTTTTATGACTATGAATCTGGACCGCCACATGCAGGCCCATGTAGGGCTCTATAATCATCTTGTAGAAGGGGATGGGGATTCGGCTGACCAGCACCGGGATTTCTACGATGAATATTTGGCTGTCATGGATTTACCTGCAGAATTCTTCTTGCAAACCATTGAAACGGTCTTCAAGGACCACGCTTTGCCAAATGGTTGTATGACCCACCGGGGCGATCCTGTTGATCCTTCGAAAATTCGCAAGACTGCCCTGATGACAGTCGAAGGGGAAAATGACGATATTTGCGGCTTTGGCCAAACAAGTGCGGCTCTTAATTTGTGCAAAAACCTGCCCGATAACAAAAAGCTGCACCACCTTCAGCAGAAGGTTGGTCACTACGGTGTCTTTAACGGCAAGCGCTGGAAAACAGAAATTCAGCCACGTATTGCTGAATTTATTCGCACCGTTTAAAACTTTACCCCATGAAAACCCATTCAATCGCAGCCATTCCCGGTGACGGCGTCGGTGCGGAAGTTATCACTGCGGGTGTCCATGTTATTCAGGCCTTGGCAGAAAAAGACGGCGGCTTTCAGGTTGCCGTTGAGACTTTCCCCTGGGGTGCTGATTACTATATAGAACACGGGCAAATGATGCCTGAAGACGGCCTTGATACCTTAAAGTCGTTTAACGCCATTTATTTTGGCTCGGCTGGTGATCCCAGAATTCCGGACCACATTACTCTTTGGCAACTTCGCCTGAATATTTGCCAGGGCTTTGGCCAGTACGCCAACGTGCGCCCGGCCCGGGTTTTGCCAGGTGTTCATAGCCCTTTGCAAGGTATTGGCCCCGGCGATTTCGACTGGGTTATTGTGCGTGAGAATTCCGAAGGTGAATATGCCGGAATTGGTGGACGCGCCCATCAAACTTTCGATCAGGAAGTCGCTATGGATGTCTCTGTCTTTACCCGCGCCGGGGTTGAACGCATTCATCGCTTTGCCTTTGATCTTGCTCGCACAAGGCCGCGCAAGCTTTTGACCATGGTTACCAAGTCCAATGCCCAACGCCATGGCATGGTCATGTGGGATGACATTTTTGAAGACGTCAAAGGCGACTATCCGGACGTGGAAACCGACAAAATGCTGGTCGATGCCATGACCACCCGCATGGTGCTGGACCCGAAGAGTCTCGATACCATCGTCGCCACCAATTTGCATGCGGATATTCTTTCTGATCTGGCGGCGGCTCTTTCCGGCAGCATGGGCATAGCGCCGACAGCGAACCTGAGGCCGGAAAAAGACCTGCCGTCAATGTTCGAACCTATTCACGGGTCCGCTTTTGATATTATGGGGCAGGGCATCGCAAACCCTATCGGGGCCTTTTGGTCGGCCTCATTAATGCTGGAACACCTGGGCGAAACTTCTGCCGCCGCCCGCCTCATGAGCGCCATTGAGCGTGTTAGCGGGGCTGGTGTAGTCATGCCGCGTGATCTGGGTGGTGAGGCGACAACAAAGCAAGTCACCCAAGCCGTCATTGACGCAATCCGCAGCGCTAACGATTAAGCCAACAAACCCCGGTCCGGATTGGGTTGTTGCACTGTACTTTCACTGACAGACGATACCTGTTCGTCCTGGGATAGTCCTGAGGCTGCTGCAGATTTTGCCTCATCAGCCGATCCAGCACTCAAACTTATCGCGCGAATTTCACCTGATTTGTTTGTAATCATGACCGTGTAGGTTGATGAGCTGCTGCTGTCTTTGCGGCTGTTATCGGATTTGCCTCCCGAGGCACCAGACGCATCAATGGTTTGTTGTGCTTTTTTGATGCTTTGCGTGGCTGAGGCACCGGCGACAGGTGTTGTTTCCTCAACGCCACGATGCTTTGGCGGGATGTCCTGCAGGACTTTAGTGCTTATATCTGACATGAACCGGGGTGTTCCTTTTCGCGCCCATACTATTCCAATTCAGGAATTATCCAGGCTTCATATTAACAAATTATTGAGGCTCACGATAGGGGCGCGCACATATTAGCAAGCCAGGTGCGGGTATCCTTATCCAGTTTTTTGGCCCCGTTATCGTAAACTTTTTGGTGGTAGTCATCTATCCAACTGCGTTCCTGATTGCTCAACTGGTCAGTCACAATCAATCGTCGATCTATGGGGGCCAGGGACAGCGGGGCAAATTCAAGAAATCCGGCGGCGTCGCTCTTGACAACGACCAGCAAACTTTCAATGCGAATGCCATATTGATCCTTCAGGTAAAGGCCCGGTTCGTTTGAGATGATCATGCCGACCTCAAAGGGAACCGTACTTCCTGATGCGAGACGATGCGGGCCTTCGTGGACACCCAGGTAAGAACCAACACCGTGTCCGGTCCCGTGTTCATAATTCAAGTCCGCACGCCACAGGTGTTGGCGGGCCAGGGCGTCTAACTGGCCGCCACTGGTGCCAATGGGGAAATGGGCCGAGGCGATGGCGATATGGCCCTTCAAAACCAGGGTAAAGTGGTGGCACATTTCTTCACTTGGCTTGCCAATAGGCACGGTACGAGTGATGTCCGTGGTGCCATCAAGATATTGTCCTCCACTATCCACCAATAAAAGTGAGTCTTGGTCCAGTTGCCGATTGCTTTGTTCCGTTGGGTTATAATGAATGATAGCGCCATGGGGGCCTGCCCCGGCAATGGTGGGAAAGCTTAGACCCTTGAACAGCTCTCCTTCCGTGCGAAATGCGTCTATTTTCGCGACAACATCCAGTTCCGTTACGCTGGTCGTGGGGACCGTCTCGTCGAGCCATTTCAAGAAACGGATAACGGCGATGGCGTCCCGGTTATGGGCAGCATGGGCACCGCCTATTTCCGTCTCGTTTTTACGGGCCCGTTGTAATTTGGTTGGGTCGGTGCTGAAAATAATTTCCGCGCCAGCCTTTTTCAGGCGTTCGAATGTCCAGTCTGTCGATGAGCTTTTGTCCAGGCTTATGTGCTGTTTCTTTTTCCCCAGCTCATCAAGACTATCTGGGAACTCTGATATGTCATGAAGCGTGGTGCGATTACCCAAGCTTGCTTTGGCGCTTTCAGAAAATTTGTCCGGGTTGGCGAACAACTGTGCCTTGGCGTCTGCGCTAATAATTGCATAGCCCTGCATCAAGGGCGTGTATGTGGTGTCGCCGCCACGAATGTTGAAGGCCCAGGCGATGCCATCCATTTCATTCAGGACGATTGCATCGGCCCCTGAGCGTGTTAGTTCTTCGGCAATGGCCTCAATCTTGTCGTCGCTGCTAGACCCCGTATAGGTAAGATCATGATGATGGACAGGGGTAAAAGGCGGGGCAGGGCGATCACTCCATAAGTGATCAATGGGGTTGTCTTCAATGGCTGTGCACTTGGCCTTTTTATCTTTCATTATATTTTTTAAGGTTTTGATATTGGTAATGTTGTGTAGCCTTGGGTCATAACCAATACTCATCCCCGGCTTGACTTGATTTGCCAGCCATTCTGCGGGCGTTGGGTCCCGGTAATGGTGAATTGTGACGACGTTAGAATCCACTTGCTGGGCAGCTTGAATCGTATAGCGTCCATCAACAAACAGGTGGATATGGTCCTCAAATAAAACGGCGGTTCCGGCAGACCCGGTAAATCCGGTCAACCATCTAAGCCGCATATTGTTTTCAGATATGTATTCACCTTGAAATTCATCGGCCTGGGGCACGATAAATCCCTGCAGGCCTGATTGTTTTATCAGTTCAAGGGTTGCTTCAGCAGCATTTTGGTCTTTCGGGCTCATGGCGTTCTTTCGCGTCATTTAAATTTTTGTCGGGAACATAAAGATAATGGGGGCTGGAAAGGGAGACAACAAGTGGACAGTGACTAAAACAAACAAAAATAGCGACCGCCATTGGTTATGCTGCCTGAAAAATCCGCGAACTGGGACTTTACTAATATTGACTATGCTCAAGGCGATATTCTTAAACTGGCAAATCCGGACACTTTTGTGGGCATGTATCAGTTCTGGCGCTGTAAAAAAGCCTGATAAAAGGTTTAGAAGAGCCCAAATCCAAAAGATGGGCATTTCCCCTTGCATTCTAAGTATTAGAGGCGTATTTAACCGCCTCGTATACGCTGTTTTACAGTGTAATTTCACACACGGGCTTGCGGCCCCGACGCAAATTCGTCGGATTTAGCCTTTTTGGCTTGTCGCTCCGGTGTTCGTTAATTCGAACGACGCCCGTGGAGGATCAACCGGAAAAGAGGAGTAGCCATCATGGCTCTACCTACGTTTACAATGCGCCAGCTGTTGGAAGCAGGCGTTCACTTTGGTCATAACACTCGCCGTTGGAATCCCAAGATGTCTCCGTATATCTTTGGTGTCCGCAATGGCATTCACATTCTGGATCTACAACAGACCGCGCCCATGCTTCATCGCGCCATGACGTTGGTTCGCGATACTGCCGCTTCTGGCGGCCGTGTCCTGTTTGTCGGCACCAAGCGTCAGGCATCTGAACGAGTTGCCGAAGCCGCCAAGCGTTGTGGCCAGTACTATGTCAACCACCGTTGGCTCGGTGGCATGCTGACGAACTGGCAGACTGTCTCCAAGTCAATCCGTCGCTTGCGCGAGCTGGATGATATGTTTGAGGGTGACACGGTAGGCTTGACCAAAAAAGAATTATTGAGACTGACCCGCGAGCGCGACAAGCTGGACCGGGCCCTTGGCGGTATTAAGGAAATGGGCGGCCAACCAGACGTTATGGTCGTTATTGACACCAACAAGGAAGGCATTGCTGTCGCCGAAGCCAACAAGCTGAATATTCCTGTTGTTGCTGTTATCGATTCAAACAGCTCACCAGACGGTATTGATTACCCGATTCCCGGTAACGATGACGCCCTGCGCGCCATCAACACATACTGTGAATTGATTGCAGGCTCTGTTCTGGATGGTATCCAGCAGGAAGTTGTGGCCTCTGGCGGCGATATTGGTGCCGCCGAGCAAACACCGGCTGAGGATTTGTCTAAGGTTGCAGTTGCTGAAGAAGCCAAAGCTGTTGAGGAAACTCCTGCAACTGAAGCTCCCGTTGTTGCAGAGGCTCCAGCTGCAGAGGCAGAAGCGGCCCCAGCAGAGGAAGCCAAGGCTGAATCCTGATTTTAATTATCGTTTTAAAACAAGCGATTGACGATTTTTTTTAAAAGTGAGGTTTAAGATGGCTGAAGTTACTGCCAGTCTTGTCAAAGAACTACGTGAGAAATCCGGTGCCGGTATGATGGATTGCAAAAAGGCACTAAATGAAAACGATGGAAACCTGGAAGAAGCCGTTGATTGGCTTCGCACCAAGGGCCTGGCCGCTGCTGCCAAAAAGGCTGGGCGGGTTGCCTCTGAAGGACTCGTCGGTATTGCTTCCGAAGGCACCACCGGCGCCATCCTGGAGGTTAATTCCGAGACTGATTTCGTCGCTCGCAATGATGACTTTCAGGCCTTTGTCAGCAATGTAACGGGCCTAGCTGCTGGTGCTGTTGATCTGGCTGGCCTGAAAGCCACGGCTTATCCCGGAGAAGATCGCAACGTCGAAGAACAGTTGACCCACATGATCTCCACTGTCGGAGAAAACATGGGTTTGCGCCGTATGTCAGTGTTGAACGTGGACAGTGGTGTTATTGCGTCCTATATGCATAACGCCATTTCAAGCGGTCTTGGTAAAATTGGCGTTCTTGTTGCCCTGCAATCAGATGGTGACGCCAACAAGCTGAATGCCCTTGGCAAACAGCTTGCCATGCATATTGCCGCTGCTGCTCCCCAGTCCGTCTCTCGCGACGATCTGGACCAGGAAATTGTCGAACGTGAACGTCAGATCCTCAGCGATCAAGCGCGTGAGTCCGGAAAGCCTGAGGAAATCATCGAAAAGATGGTCGAAGGCCGTATCCGCAAGTTCTATGAAGAAGTTTGCCTGCTTGACCAGACCTATGTGGTTGATGGCGAAAGCAAAATTTCTGATGTTCTTGAGAATGCCGCCAAGGATTTAGGCAGCCCTGTCAGCATTACCGCCTTTGATCGTTTCGCCCTTGGCGAAGGCATCGAAAAAGAAGAAGAAGACTACGCTTCAGAGGTCGCTGCCCTGGCTGGCACCTGATCCGCATCCTTTATCACCCCCCGTCATCGTCTAATATGACGTGACGGGGGTGTGAAAACTGTCAAAAGCTGAAAAAAACAAAGACCTTACGCTTTTTCTTGGTGTAAGATTGACTGCGATTCACAGCGGGTGTTTTCGTGTGCAGGACACGTATAAACATCAAAATTCAAATCATTACGGAAAGGCCAATCATGCCGTCTCAGCCTAAATACCGACGAATACTTCTTAAATTGTCGGGTGAGGCATTGATGGGACCCAAAGAATTTGGCCTTGATAGTGAGACTGTAGAGCGTATTGCCAGTGAAATAGCTGCCGTCCACAAAATGGGTGTTCAGGTCTCTTTGGTTATTGGGGCAGGCAATATATTTCGCGGCGTTGCCGGAACAGCAGCGGGCATCGAGCGCACCAGCGCCGATTACATGGGCATGCTTGCGACCGTGATTAACGCGCTGGCCATGCAAAGTGTGCTGGAAAGCCATGATGTCCACACCCGCGTCCTGTCGGCAATTCCCATGGCGACGGTCTGTGAGCCTTACATTCGCAGGCGGGCCGTAAGGCACATGGATAAGGGTAGGGTGGTTATTTTTGCTGCCGGAACAGGTAACCCTTTTTTCACGACAGACACAGCCGCCGCTTTGCGCGGCGTTGAAATGGAGTGTGATGCTTTGTTGAAGGGGACCCAGGTCGACGGTGTCTACAGTGATGACCCAAATAAGGTTTCAGATGCCAAGCGCTACGAACAACTTAGTTATCAGGATGTTTTGACCCAAAACCTGCGTGTCATGGATACGTCGGCCATTGCCCTTGCCCGCGAGAACAATGTTCCAATTCTTGTTTTTTCAATTCACAATCCAGGAGCCTTCGCCGACGTTGTTAATGGGGAAGGTACCTTCACGATCATTTCAGAAGACTGACATCCTGAACTTAAGGATATACCAATGAGCTCAACAAATATTGCCGACACTAAAAAAGACGTAACGCGCCGCATGGAAGGTGCCGTTGACGTATTGCACCAGGAATTTGCTGGCTTGCGAACCGGGCGGGCTTCCGCCAGCCTTCTGGAACCCTTGATGATAGATGCCTATGGCTCCGAATTGCCGATAAATCAGGTCGGCACCATCGGTGTTCCGGAACCACGCATGCTGACGGTTCAGGTTTGGGACAAAACCATGGTCAAGTCAGTTGAGAAAGCGATCATGGAGTCAGGTCTGGGCCTGAACCCCAGCTCTGATGGCCAGTTGGTTCGCATTCCCCTGCCAGCCTTGACAGAAGAGCGCAGGCTGGAGCTTTCAAAAATAGCGGGTAAATATGCCGAAGAAGCCCGCATTGCAGTTCGTAATGTGCGCCGTCATGCTATGGACGAGCTTAAGCGCAGCGAAAAAGACGGGGATATCTCCGAAGATGCGCATCACGATTATTCCCAGGAAGTTCAGGAACTTACTGATAGTTATGTGAAGAAAATCGACGACGCTCTTTCCCATAAAGAAGAAGATATCTTACAGGTGTAATTAGATGAATCCGGCTAACCCCATGAAGGCCGCCTCCCAGGTAACGGGAGATCAGGCCGCTCCTCCTCTCCATGTCGCGATTATCATGGATGGCAATGGGCGTTGGGCAAAGAGCCATGGCGTACCTAAAGCGGCTGGACATAAAAGGGGTGCAGGATCGGTCAAGACAGCCATTAAAAGCGCCATCGATGCCAATGTTCGTTATCTTACTCTCTACGGCTTCTCATCGGAAAACTGGAACCGCCCAAGCAGTGAAGTCAGTGATTTAATGGGCTTGCTGCGTTTTTACCTGAAAAGTGAGATTTCCAATCTTCATAAAGAAGGTGTGCGCTTTTGTGTTATTGGCGATAGAAGCCGGCTTGATCAGGATATCGTCAAGCTTATTGAAGAAGCTGAAGAAAAGACCGCTGCCAATACCCGGCTGCATTTGGTCATTGCTCTGAGCTACGGTGGACGAGCGGAAATTACTGAAGCTGCCCGCGCCTTGGCATTACAAGTAAAGGCAGGCAAGCTGGACCCGGATGATATTGATGAGAGCATGTTCCAGGATTGCCTTTATACTGGCGAAATTCCAGACCCGGACCTATTGATCAGAACCAGCGGCGAACAACGCATCAGTAACTTCCTGCTATGGCAACTTGCTTATGCAGAATTTTGTTTTCTGGACACTTTGTGGCCAGATTTCAATAAACAGGATTTCGACAAGGCCATTGAAGCATTTCATGGGCGCGAAAGACGTTACGGCACATCCATTGACTGAACCGCAACAAAGCAACCTTGTAACCAGAATATTATCGGCCCTGGTGATGGTACCGGTAGTGCTTGTCATTACTTATTTAGGCTATCCCTACTTTAATTTGTTTGTATGTCTTTGCGCGGCTCTTATGGCCTGGGAATACAGCCGCATGATTTCAGGCAATAGCCTTGGTTATGAGGGAGGGGTGTTGATAGCAGGGCTTCTTGGGGCTGTCTTTTTGGCCTCAACCCAAGATTATATTACCGCGTTTCTTTTGCTTGGGCTTATGGGTCTTGTGTTTGTTGGCATCAATGTGGCGAGAAGACGTGTCATCAACGCCCCAATGCATTCCCCGGACATAGAGCAAGCGGTACATCCTGCTACCAGTATATGGATGGCGGCAGGGGGGGCTTACATGGGGGCTTCTTGCATCGGCTTGATCTGGATAAGAAACGATTGGGACAATGGCCTACTTGCGGTTATTTGGATTTTGGTCCTGGTTTGGGCTGCTGATAGTGGTGCTTACGCGGCGGGGCGTTTAATTGGTGGCCCAAAACTGGCTCCTAAAGTCAGTCCTAACAAAACCTGGGCAGGGCTTGCAGGGTGTGTTGTCTCAGCCGGAATTGCCGGGGCTGGTATTGCACAAAGTGCTGACCTTGACGCTTTTTACGAGTTAATTGCGATTAGCGCCTTTATCGGGCTAATTTCGCAGATGGGTGATCTTGTAGAATCAGGGGTCAAGCGCCACTTTGGCGTAAAGGACTCAAGCAAACTGATCCCTGGACATGGCGGCGTACTGGACAGGGTTGATGCCTTGCTTGCCGCGATTTCTGCCGCAGCATTGATTTCTCTAGTCAATAAAGGCCCATTGTTGTCATGACCCCTTCACAGGTCGCCATAGCACCGCAGAGCGGTGTCAGGTCTATTTCCATACTTGGTTCAACGGGCTCAGTAGGGACAAGCACTGTTGATCTGGTTATGCGTACACCGGAGCGTTTCAGTGTCACGGCCTTGAGCGCCAATCGCAATGTCGCCTTGCTGGCGCAGCAGGCCAGGACATTGAAATCTGAAATAGCCGTCGTTGCTGATGAAAGTTGTTATGGCGATTTGAAAGAAGCTCTTTCCGGTTCCGGTGTAGAAGTTGCCGCAGGCCGCAAGGCCGTTATTGAAGCGGCCATGCGCCCGTCGGACTGGGTTATGGCTTCCATCGTCGGCACGGCAGGGTTGGAGCCCACCTTTAAAGCTGTTGAACGAGGCGCGATTGTTGGCTTGGCAAACAAGGAATGCCTTGTTTCCGCTGGCGATGTCATGATCAGTGAAATTAAAAATCATGGGGCGACCATGATCCCTGTTGATTCAGAACACAGTGCTATTTTTCAGGTTTTTGACTATGAAGACCCGGCCAAGGTTAATCGTATCATTCTGACGGCTTCTGGCGGGCCATTCCGGGAGAAAAGCCTTGAGGAAATGGCCTTAATGACGCCCGAACAGGCCGTTGCTCACCCCAACTGGGATATGGGGGCTAAAATCTCCATTGATTCAGCGACGATGATGAACAAGGGACTGGAACTCATTGAAGCCTATCATTTGTTTCCGGTCAGTGAAGAACAGATAGAAATTCTCATACATCCGCAATCAGTGGTGCATAGCCTTGTTGATTATGTGGATGGGTCTGTATTGGCCCAAATGGGGGCGCCAGACATGCGGACACCTATTTCCTATGCCCTGGGCTGGCCACAAAGACTTGCAACCCCTGCACCGAGACTGAATTTGCAGGAAATCGGCAACTTGTCATTCGAGGCTCCCGACGACGTGCGTTTTCCGGCCCTGCGATTGGCACGCGAAGCTTTAAAAATGGGAGGCAATGCGCCAACGGTCCTGAATGCGGCGAACGAAATTGCTGTTGAAGGCTTCTTGAATGGGCGGGTCGGCTTCCTTGAAATAGCTGCGATTGTTGAAAATACTATGGAAAACGCCCCCCAATGTGAGTTAGTAACACTCAGCGATGTTCTTGAGGCCGATGGCGTTGCACGAGAGATCGCAAAAACCTATATAAAGGGCTAAGGTCAAATCGGCTCTAGCACTCCCCTTAAACCGTTAATGGACTGAATTATTTTGGATATTCTCACTGATTACGTTGTGCCTTTCTTGATTGTTTTGACAGTTCTGGTTTTTGTTCATGAATTGGGTCACTTTCTTGTCGCGCGCTATAACAATGTTCGGGTTGAAATTTTCTCCATTGGTTTTGGCACCGAGCTTTTCGGTTTTAATGACAGCCATGGAACTCGTTGGAAATTCAGCGCTATTCCCCTTGGTGGATACGTCAAAATGTTTGGCGAGGGAGAGGTTATTGAAGAGGAAAGCAAGGAAAAGGAACGCGAGCTTACAGACGAAGAAAAAGCGGTCTCTTTTCATCACAAACGCCTTGGCCAAAGGGCCGCCATCGTCTTTGCTGGCCCGTTCGCCAATTTTGTCTTCGCTGTCATTGTTTTGGCCGGTCTTTTCTTTGCCTCCGGTGTCCCAAGCCCGCTGGCCGGGATTGGGACGGTCCAACCCGGCAGTGCTGCTGAAAAAGCGGGCATAACTGCAGGTGACCAGGTCATCATGATCGCTGGCCAAGAGGTCAAATGGTTCGAAGATCTGCGCGAAATAGTCATGAACAGCCCCAATATCCCCATACCCGTAGAAATCATCAGGGACAACAGCCAGCTAACCCTGATCGCGACTCCAAAGGCCCAGGTCATTGAAGAAGGCGGTGTAGAAAGAGAAATTGGCCTACTGGGCGTGACTCCACATCCAGAAATGGTTGAATACACCAATATCGGTCCCCTGGATGCAGTTGTGATGGGGGCAGAGCGAACATACGGGTTGACGCTCACCATTTTAAACGCTGTTGGGCGTATGATCACCGGTTCTGTTTCAAGGGAAGAACTTGGCGGTCCCTTGAAAATTGCTCAAATGTCAGGTCAGATGGCCCAGGGCGGCTTGGCTAGTTTAGTCTTCTTTATGGCGGCTTTATCAATCAATCTTGGCTTGATCAATTTGTTTCCAATCCCCATGCTCGATGGGGGCCATCTACTTTTTTACATTGTTGAGGCGATCCTGGGACGGCCTGTAAATGAAAAGGCTCAAGAATACAGTTTTCGTTTCGGGCTGATTCTGCTATTGCTTCTTATGGTTTTTGTTACATGGAATGACTTGGAGCAGCTCAAGGTTTTTGAATACTTTAAAAACCTTATTAGCTGATAATCGTTTGATTCCATGAACGTAATCTGATTCAATAGGGCCGAGCGCCCCAAGTTCTCTGGATTTGGGGCGTGAACGACTCTTAGAAGTTTTAACATTAAGGCTTAATGCGTCCTTTGGTCTTTTTTGATCCAAGGCAATATCATCCAAGGGGGTTCGTGTGGGGCGCCTGCTTCGCGTCATAGTTTTTGTCTGTTTTGTGCTGGCTCCCGGGCTTGTGTCGCACTCTGTCTCTGCCCAGTCGGCGCAGGGTGGTGTCGTGCGCGAAATTGTCATTGAGGGAAACCAACGCATCGAAGTAGGCACGGTTTTGTCTTATATGCTGGTTAAGGAAGGCGATGCCTTTGATAACCGCCGCATAGACAGGTCCTTAAAAAGTCTCTTTGCCACAGGTCTCTTTGCTGATGTAACAATGCGCCGGCAGGGGGAAGCCCTGATCGTCAATCTTATTGAAAATCCGGTCATCAACCGTATTGCCTTTGAAGGTAACAGAAAAATTAAGGATGATGATTTGGCCAGGGAACTGTCGCTAAGGCCCCGCGTTATCTATACCCGCTCGAAAGTCCAGAATGATGTCAAACGTATCCTGACGCTCTATCGTCGTAAGGGTCGTTTTGCGGCAACAGTGGAACCCAAGGTTATCCAGTTGGAACAGAACAGGGTCGATCTGGTTTTTGAAATTAATGAAGGCAAGTGGACGGAAGTTCGCAACATTCGCTTCATTGGCAATCGAGAATTCAGCGATTCCAAGCTGCGTGAAATTATCCGGACCAGGGAAACCCGTTGGTACAGGGTCCTTTCTTCCGATGACAATTATGACCCGGATCGTCTCGCCCTTGATCGTGAATTACTGCGCCGTTTTTATCTGAGCGATGGATATGGTGATTTCCGTGTTTTGTCTTCTGTTGCAGAACTGACACCAGACCGCAAAAACTTTTTCATTACTTTTATGGTTGAAGAGGGAAACCGTTACGCTTTTGGCAAAGTTGACCTGGACGTAAGATTACAGGATCTCAAGCCTGAATCGTTAACCGATAGCGTGATCGTTTCTGAAGGTGAGTGGTATGATGCTGAACGTGTGGAACAAACAATCGACAAACTGACTAACGAAATTGGAACGTTGGGTTTTGCTTTTGTAGATATACGTCCCCGGATCACAAGAAACAGAGAAGAGCGCACGGTTGATGTCACCTTTGAAATTAATGAAGGTCCGCGCGTGTTTGTTGAACGAATTGATATTCAAGGTAACGTTAGAACTGCCGATGAGGTTATTCGTCGTGAATTCCGACTAGTAGAAGGGGACGCCTTCAACCCATCCAAGCTCAGGCGTTCCAAACAACGTCTGGAAAATCTGGATTTCTTTGAAAAAGTTGAATTGGAACAAGTCCCTGGCACTGACCCTGACAAGACGGCGTTCAAGGTAGGCGTTGAAGAGAAATCTACCGGGTCACTGTCTGTGGGGTTTGGTTTTTCAACGACCAGTGGCCCTTTGTTTGATCTTGGTGTGACTGAACGTAATTTGATGGGGCGGGGGCAAAGCTTAAGCCTAAATGGATTGGTTGCGGCGCGTCATTCCAAGATAGATCTAAGTTTTACAGAACCCTACTTTTTGGACCGGGATATAGCGGCCGGGTTTGATGTCTTTCATATAGGGTCTGATAATCAGGACACCAGTTCATACAGCACTAAACAAACAGGCGAAACCTTGCGTGCCAGCTATTCCATTACGGAAAACTTGCGCCAAAGTTGGCAGCACACCCTTAAACAGGTCCAAATTGAAGATGTCCCTGATAGTGCCTCACAACTTGTTAAGGATGCCGCAGGTACGGAATTAGTTTCAGAATTGACCCATGGAGTGGCTTTTGACAAGCGCGATAGTGTGACGTCGCCAACAGAGGGTTACATAATACGTATGAATAATTCCCTTGCTGGTATTGGCGGAACAAAACGCTATCTTCGAAACAAAATCGATGCCGCAAAATATTATCCCTTGTACGATCAGGTGGTTCTGTCTCTAAGTGGCAGTGTCGGTCATATAGTCGGCATTGGAGAGGACGTCAATTTGCATGACCGCTTTTTCCTTGGCGGCGATAACTTGCGGGGATTTGCAACGAGTGGTGTCGGGCCCAGGGATAGTTCAACCAAAGACGCCTTGGGTGGTGAGTGGATATATAATGCCACTACTCAGCTTACTTTTCCAATCGGATTGCCCGAAGAAATGGGCGTTAGTGGCAAATTATTTTCAGATATTGGAAGCGCAGGAAAGTTGAGTTCCAGCGGCTCAAGTGTGAATGATACCGGAAGCGTGCGGCTCTCAGTGGGGACGGGTGTCACTTGGGTGTCGCCATTTGGCCCAATTGGCCTTGATTTGGGCTTTCCTCTTATTAAGGAATCATTTGATGAAGTTGAAGCTGTTCGTGTTAATTTTGGAACCAGGTTTTAGGAGTTTCACTTGAAAAAACTAATCATTTCACTGGCTGTCTTTAGTTTTCTCATTTTTGCACCGACCAGCTCGTCTTTGGCGCAAGAGACTGGGGCAAATGTCAAAGTAGCAGTCATTGATATCAATTTGATCATTCGAGATGCGTTTGCCTTCAATGCGATTCGTGAACAGATTGGCAAATACAGGCAGATATTTCAGGCAGAAATTCAAAAAGAAGAAGAAGCCCTGCGTAACGCTAATCAGGAACTTGCCCGGCAAAGAACTTTATTGTCTTCGGAAGCTTTTGCAGAAAAGCGCAGGGACTTTGAACAACGTGTTGCCGGTGTTCAGCGTCTTGTTCAACAACGCAAGCAAAATTTGGACAGAGCACAGGGCGAGGCTATGGGGAAAATTCAAAAAAGCCTGAATGAAATAGTTACAGCAATGGCTACTGAGCAAGGAATTACTCTGATCCTGCGTACGGATCAGACTATTCTGGCCGGTCGGGAATTGCAGATCACCAAAGTGGTACTTGATCGTCTTAATGCTGCAATGCCGACCATTAAGGTCGCAGCGCCGGCTAAATAAGAGGACTCCAGGCGGGCATGGCCGATCCTCGTTTTTATGATGTTGCTGGTCCTTTTTCCTTAAAGGAATTGGCGGAAATTTCCGGTGGCACACTTGCTGACGGTGCTGATGATGGGGCTCAATTTATGGATGTTGCCCCGTTGAGCGCGGCGGGCGCATCGGATATCAGTTTCCTTGATAATAAGAAATACGTGGGCAGTTTCTCCGAAAGTAAGGCCGGAGCAGCCATCATTCGCCCTGGCGTTGCATCAAAGGCACCCGCCGGGATGCAATTGATTGTTATGGATGATCCTTATCGCGGTTATGCCCGCGTTGCCCGTGCCTTCTATCCAATGCCAGCTTTTGAGGAAGCCGTTGCTGTAACTGCCAGTATTGATGACACTGCTAAAATTGGCAATAGATGCCGGATTGATTCCGGTGCCGTTATTGGGGAAAATACGACAATTGGCGATGACTGCTGGATTGGTGCAAACTCAGTGATTTCCAGAGGGGTCTCCATTGGATCAGATTCCCGCATTGGTCCGAATGTAACTTTGGAAAGTTGCCGTATTGGTTCTCAAGTGATTATCCATACGGGTGTGCGTATCGGACAGGATGGTTTTGGCTTCGCAATGGGACCGGAAGGTCATTTAAAGGTGCCGCAACTGGGCCGGGTGATTGTTGAGGACGATGTTGAAATCGGTGCCAATACAACAATTGACCGGGGAACGGGGCCTGACACGGTCATAGGCGCCGGCTCAAAAATAGATAACCTAGTCCAAATCGGCCATAATGTACGTCTTGGTCGCTGTTGTGTAGTCGTATCACAAGTTGGCATTTCAGGGTCAACAGTGATCGGTGATTTTAGCGCTCTTGGTGGACAAGTTGGTATCGCAGGTCATCTTGAACTTGGACCGGGTGTTCAGGTGGCCGCGCAAAGCGGCATTATGCGCGATGTCGGCCCTGGTGAAAAAATTGGCGGCTCCCCCGCACGGCCGTTTCGTGAATGGATGCGGGGCATAGCGGCAATTGAAAAAATGTCGAAGAAGAAAGGTAAGTAGTAATGTCTGAAAATGCGACTGACATTGATGTCGTGCGGATCATGGAAATGATACCGCACAGATATCCCTTTTTGATGATTGATCGTATGGTTGAGGTCGTTCCAGACGTTAGTGCCGTGGGCATCAAAAACGTCTCAATAAACGAACCTTTTTTCCAGGGCCATTTTCCCGGACATCCTGTTATGCCTGGCGTGTTGATTATTGAGGCCATGGCACAAACATCCGGGGTTCTTGTGATCGAAACAATGGGCGCAGAAGCAGAAGGAAAACTAGTGTATTTCATGTCTATCGATCAGGCCCGTTTTCGCAAGCCGGTAACGCCGGGTGATAGTCTGATGATTACGGTCACGAAACTTCAAAACCGTGGACCTGTCTGGAAATTCAAAGGTGAAGCACGCGTTGGTGAAACCCTGATGGCAGAAGCGACCTTTGCCGCAATGATTGTGGATAATGATAAATGACTGAAATACATCCAACAGCTCTTGTTGCTAACGGTGCTGAAATAGGTGCAGATGTAAAAGTCGGGCCATATTGCATTGTTGGCGAAAACGTCAAACTTGGTGATGGCGTGGAGCTGGTTTCCCACGCCATAGTTGAAGGGATCACAAGTGTCGGCTCAAACACACGCATTTTTCCTTTTGCATCAATCGGTCATCAGCCACAGGATTTGAAATATAGTGGTGAACCTTCCAGGCTTGAAATTGGCTGCAACAATGTCATCCGTGAACATGTCACCATGAACCCGGGTACCGAAGGCGGTGGCATGTTGACGAGCGTTGGAAACAATTGTCTGTTTATGATGGGTGCCCACGTCGCTCATGACTGTCATATCAAGGATCACGTCATCCTGGTTAACAATGCGACCTTGGGTGGCCATGTTAATATTGATGAGTGGGCGATCATCGGTGGTTTGTCCGCCATTCACCAGTTTGTCCGTATCGGCCGTCACTCCATGATCGGTGGCATGTCCGGCATTGAAAATGATGTCATTCCTTATGGATCGGTTATCGGCAACCGGGCTCGATTGCAGGGCTTGAATGTTGTTGGTTTGAAACGCCGTAATTTTGATAGAGAAACCATCCATGGTCTACGAAGTGCCTATCGTTTGATGTTTGCCCCGGAAGGAACCCTTGCAGAGCGACTGGATGATGTTGCTGAAATGATGAGTGACATTGAACCTGTCATGGAAATTGTCGACTTTATTCGCGCTGATTCATCGCGTTCAATCTGCCAACCCAATCTGGAAGATGCAGCCTAAACTAGGTGTCATCGCTGGTGGCGGAGAACTGCCAGCACGCATAATACAGTCTTGCCTGAAAACAGGCCGAGACTTTTTTGTCATTGCCTTTGAAGGTCAAACTGACCCAGCCATACTGGCTGAATCTATCCCCCATGCGTGGGTGCGTCTTGGCGCTGCTGGAACAACTTTAAAATTATTGCGTGAGGCAGGTGTTGAAGAACTTGTCATGGCGGGTGGCATTAAAAGGCCAGGCCTGAAAGACCTGCGTCCGGATTTGTGGGCAACAAAGTTCTTTGCGGCCAGTGGCGCGGCCTCTCTTGGTGATGATGGACTTCTTACGGCTTTGATCAAGGCTCTGGAAAAAGAGGGTTTTTGTGTCATCGGTGTCGATCAGGTGCTACCTGATATCATCGCACCACTAGGTGTTTACGGTGCTGTCGTGCCGGATGACAAAGCATATGAAGATATCAATGCTGCCCGCCAAGCAGCACTTTCAATCGGGGCTGAAGATAAGGGGCAGGGGGCTATAGCTTTTAAGGCCAAGGTCCTAAGCGTTGAAGATGAAAATGGCACTGACGTCATGATCGGGCGTTTCTCCACCTTGAGAAACTCTGAAAAAGGTGGCGTCCTGGTCAAGGTGTGTAAGCCGGGACAGGAAACTCGTGCAGATCTTCCAACCATTGGTGTCTCGACCATTGAAGCCGCTGCCAAAGCCGGACTGGACGGGATTGCTGTTCAGGCAGGCAAGGCCCTCGTCCTTGACATGGAATCTATCGTCCGCACTGCAGATCAACATGGATTATTCGTTGTAGGTATTGAGGTCGATGCCCCCCTGATTTACATCATCGCTGGGGAAGCTTCTGGAGACCTTCTGGGGGCTCGTGTCATGGCACGCCTTAAAGAAAAAAATGCAGATGTTTGTTTTGTTGGCATAGGCGGGGCGAAAATGGCCGAGCAGGGATTGGATAGCCTGTTCCCAATGGAAGAGCTTTCGCTTATGGGATTGGCAGAAATTATTCCCCACCTGCCAAAGTTGCTTAAGCGCATAAAACAAACAATCATCAATGTTGAGCGCCAACGCCCGGACATGCTGTTGACCATAGATGCCCCGGGATTTTGTTTTCGCGTTGCCAAAAAACTTAAAGGAAAAAACATCACATTGGTTCACTACGTCGCCCCATCAGTATGGGCATGGAAGCCTGGTCGGGCGCAGAAGGTTGCAGGGTTCCTTGATCACCTGTTGACCTTGTTACCTTTTGAGCCCCCCTATTTTGAAAAGGTTGGACTTGCGACCACGTTCGTTGGCCATTCCGTCGTAGAAGGTGGTGCAGATAAAGGTGATGGTGAGGGTTTCCGCAAACGTCATAATATCGCCTCCCAGGCAACGATGATGGTGATGTTGCCGGGATCACGGCGCGGCGAAGTGAACAGACTTCTGGATGTTTTCGGTACGGCTGCCTTTAATCTTTCAAAAGATCATTCAGGGATGACAATTGTCATACCGGCCTTTGGACCCCTTGTTAAAACCATTCGTGACGGTATCAAAAAATGGCCTGTGGATGTGCTGATTGTTGAAGGCGATAAAGAAAAATTCGATGCCTTTGCTGCCGCTGATATTGCCCTTGCGGCATCGGGTACAGTTGCTTTGGAACTGGCCATGGCAAGAACCCCGACAGTGATTGGTTACAAGGTTCACCCGTTGAGTGCATGGTTGGTAAAAAGACTAATCAAAACCCCATACGCTAATTTAATAAACATCGTGCTTGATCGTGAAGTGGTGCCGGAATTATTGCAGGAAAATTGCCAGCCGGAATTATTGCAGCAAGCCTTGGCGGGACTGTTGAATGATGAAAGCGCTGCACTCCAACAAATTGAAGCAGCTAACGAAGCCTTGAAGCAAATGGGAATGGATGGTCCGTCACCATCAGGACGGGCCGCAGATGCGATCTTGTCTATTTTGAAGAAGGACAAACAATATGAGTAGCAAAACAGATAAGTTCAGGATTTTACACACCATGATCCGGGTTCTCGACCTGGAAAAGTCCATGGACTTTTATACCCGTCATTTGGGCATGACTGTCATGCGTAAAACTGATTATCCAGAAGGCAAGTTTTCGCTAGTCTTCGTCGGTTATGGGGATGAGAAAACAGATACCGTTATCGAGCTGACCCATAACTGGGATCAAACGGAGCCTTACGAAATTGGAACCGGGTTCGGTCATTTGGCCATTGCCGTTCCCGATATCTACGCCGCCTGCGACCAAATGCGTGCAGACGGGGTGTCCATCTCTCGTGAACCGGGCCCCATGAAGCATGGCAAAAGCGTCATTGCTTTCGTAGAGGACCCGGATGGTTACAAGGTAGAATTGATCGAACGGGACTGATTTATTTACGGTCCTTAAGCGCCACGAAATTTCGTTCTACCTCACCTGTGTAAAGTTGACGCGGACGGCCGATCTTCTGTGTTGGGTCTTCGATCATCTCGTTCCACTGGGCGACCCAGCCGACGGTACGGGCGACGGCAAAAAGCACTGTGAACATGGATGTGGGAATTCCCATGGCGCGATAGATGATGCCGGAATAGAAGTCGACGTTGGGGTATAGCTTTTTGGAAACGAAGTAATCGTCTTCAAGAGCAATACGCTCTAACTCCATAGCCAGTTCGAGAAGGGGATCATTCTCAATGCCCAGGTCTGCCAAAACTTCATGGGCTGTCTGGCGCATTATCTTGGCGCGTGGGTCGAAATTTTTATAGACCCGGTGGCCGAAGCCCATCAGACGGAATGGATCCTCTTTGTTTTTTGCTTTTTTGATGTATTCCGGAACCCGGTCTTTGGTTCCGATTTCTTGCAGCATGTTGAGCACTGCCTCGTTGGCACCGCCATGGGCCGGGCCCCAAAGGGAGGCAATGCCCGCGGCAATGCAGGCAAAGGGATTAGCGCCCGATGAGCCTGAAATTCTCACGGTCGATGTGGAAGCATTCTGTTCGTGATCTGCATGCAGAATCAAAATACGATCCATGGCCCGCGCCAGGATTGGGTTAGGCTTATACTCTTCACATGGGTTGGAAAACATCATGTAGAGAAAGTTTTCAGAAAAATCGAGATCGTTGCGCGGATATGTAAATGGCATGCCAATGGAATAACGATACGCCGAGGCGGCAATGGTCGGCATTTTGGCAATCATCCGAGTAGAGGCAATAAAGCGATGCTTGGGGTTCGTGATGTCCGTACTGTCGTGATAGAACGACGACAAGGCGCCAACAATACCGTTCATAATGGCCATGGGGTGAGAGTCACGCCTGAACCCCTTAAAGAATAAAATGAGCTGTTCATGCAGCATCGTGTGGTAGGTGATCCGATGGGCGAATTTTCCCATGCTCTCATTTGTAGGTAAGTTGCCATAGATCAGCAGGTAGCAGACTTCGAGAAAGTTTGAGTTTTCAGCCAGCTGGTCGATAGGGTATCCACGATAACGTAAGATGCCTTCTTCACCATCAATGAAAGTAATGTCCGACTGGCAACTGCCTGTTGAGGTAAAGCCCGGGTCATAGGTGAAGTGACCTGTTTCAGAATATAGCTTTCGCACATCAATGACGTCCGGTCCGGTCGTGCCTTTAAGCACATCCAGATCGTAGCTTTTGCCGCTACGATTATCCGTCAGTGTAAAAGCTTTTTTATCCACGGGCGTTGTTGAATCAGGCATTTATCATCCTCCTGGCAAGTCGTTTTATTGGCTTTTTCTATTATACATAAAATAAATCTATTTCAGAACATCATCCAGTCTCCCAAGGGTTTCATCACGACCAAGGACTTCCATGACATCGTAAATTCCCGGTGAAACGTTTGAGCCGCTCAAGGCCGCGCGTAAAGGCTGGGCAAGCTTCCCTAGTTTAATTTCTTGAGTCTCGGCTAATTCACGCACGGTGTTTTCCATTGCGTCATGTGTCCATTCGCTCAGGGCCGCCAGTTTGTCGCGCAGGGCCGCAACTTTATCCACGCCACCATCGGCTAGTAATTTCGTCGCCTTTTCATTCATATCAAGGGGCCGCGGTGCGATGTAGAAGAATGCACTGTCAGATAAGTCGACAACGGTTTTGGCACGCTCCTTAAGGCCATCCATACCCTTGATGACGCGCAGCTTTTCATCATCGCTCAAATCGCGGCCCAGTCGTTCGCCAAGGGTTGGTTCAATCAGGTCAGCAAGCATGGCTGAATCTGCTTCACGCATATATTGGGCGTTCAGGTTCGTCAGTTTGGCCACATCAAAGCGCGATGGTGATTTTCCGACACCGTCCAAATCAAACCATTCAATGGCTTGTTCTGTTGAAATAACCTCGTCATCACCATGGGCCCAACCCAACCTTAAAAGATAGTTGCGCATGGCTTCAGGCAAAAATCCGTCGTCCCGATAAGTCTCAACACCGAGGGCACCATGACGTTTGGAAAGTTTTGCGCCATCGGCCCCGTGGATCAACGGAATATGGGCGAATATGGGCGTATCCCAGCCAAGAGCAGCATAAAGTTGGTGCTGGCGAAAGGCATTGGTCAGGTGGTCGTCGCCGCGAATAACGTGGGTGACACCCATATCATGATCATCAACGACGACAGCCAGCATGTAAGTAGGCGTGCCATCACTACGCATGAGGACCATATCGTCCATTTGATCATTGGCGACGTTGACGTCGCCTTGAACCATATCGGCAATGATTGTGTCGCCTTGCTGGGGCGCTTTCAGGCGAATAACCGGATCGACATCACTTGGGGCGTCAGAGTCGGGTTTGTCGCGCCAGCGCCCATCGTAGCGCATGGGGCGGCCTTCGGCCCGCGCGTTTTCGCGCATGGCTGTTAATTCCTCGGGCGTGCAGTAACATTTATAGGCATTGCCAGAAGCAAGCAGTTTTTCAACCGCCTTTTTGTGTTCCCCAACACGAGAAAATTGCGAAACGGCGTCACCGTCCCAGTTCAGGCCCATCCATTTAATACCGTCATAGATAGCTTCAACGGCTTCGTCCGTTGAGCGCTTACGGTCCGTATCTTCAATACGTAAAAGGAACTTGCCGTTATGGTGACGGGCAAAAAGCCAGTTAAACAAAGCCGTGCGGGCCCCGCCAATATGAAGGAATCCAGTCGGGGAAGGGGCAAAGCGTGTAACAACCGTCATAGGGGTAATAGTTTCCGTCGTCTCAGGTTTATGGTTTGATGAGCAGCGCGCCCGGTTGGGCATGACTAACACTAAGTTGACCGTTTTTTATCACAAAGATTTAGCACTTGCAGCAAAAGCCTCTCCGGATTGTAAGATTTTCTTCTAAATGGACATCAACATATTGAAATCAATAGGTAAATTATTTTCAATTATTGGCGAGGAGCAGAGCCGGCTGGAGCTTTGGCTGCCTGTGCTTTTCGGTATCGGCATTGCTTTTTACTTTATTCTAGATGCTGAACCACCCCTGTGGGTTCCATTTGCATGGCTTTTGTCAGCGGTGGCTGTTGTATGGCTGAAGGGTAGGGGGATTATTCTGGCCCTGGGCCTTGCCATGGTTGCGATCTCGATTGGCTTTGCGGCAGCTCAGTTCAGAACGCTCAGTGTTATGGCGCCGGTTCTTGAAAGGGCCATTGGGCCAACTACTGTGGAAGGGCGTATCTATAATCTTGAACTGAAGACGAAGGGGATCAGGGTTACCCTTGATAGACCAAGGATTACCGGAGTTGGCCCTGAAGCAACACCTGAGAAAATTCGCATTGGGCTATCCGGCGCACAACCTGAGCTTAAAGTTGGAAACTGGATACGTGTGCGCGCCAGGTTGAGCCCACCACCTGCGCCAGCGGCCCCCGGTGCTTATGATTTCCAGCGCCGTTCTTTTTTTGCGGGCATTGGGGCTGTCGGGTTTTCTTACGGAAAGGCGCGCGTTACGTCTACTGGTGTAAACGAAACCCCTTTAAGCAGTATTTTGACATCACTTGCGCAATTACGCCTGCTCATTGGCCAACGTGTGCTGGCCGCTTTTCCTGAGCCCAGGCAACAGGCAATTGCCGGCGTTACCCAAGCCTTGATGATGGGGGAACGCGGCGCTATCCCGGAGCAGGTTATGGATGATTTCCGTGATTCCGGCATCGCTCACTTACTGGCTATATCCGGGCTTCATATCGGGTTGATAGCAGGGATTGTGTTTGTTGGTTTGCGGGGGATGATGGCCTTGTCCTCTGCATTAGCCTTATCTTATCCGATTAAGAAGTGGGCAGCCATGGCAGCTTTGGTTTCTGCCTTTGCCTACGCCATGATCGCCGGGGCGACGGTGCCGACGATGCGGGCCTTCCTGATGATTGCAGTGGTGCTTTGTGCGGTCTTGGTTGAACGGCGCGGGCTTTCCTTGCGCCTGATTGCTTTTGCAGCTTGCGTTATTTTGTTGATAAAGCCCGAAAGTTTGCTGGGAGCCAGCTTCCAACTGTCCTTTGCCGCGGTCACCGCCCTTGTTGCTGTTTATGAAACTTTGTCGCGACAAAAAAATATCGGCAGGGGCTGGGTATCCAAACTGATGCTTTATGTTGGCGGGGTTGCCCTGACAACTTTGATTGCAGGCATGGCAACGGCACCCTATGCGGCGTATCACTTCAATCGATTTGCTGATTTCAGCTTGGCCACAAATCTGCTGGCCGTTCCCTTGACCGGACTTTGGATCATGCCTTGGGCTGTCATTGCTTTTGCCTTGATGCCCTTTGGACTTGAAGCCTATGCGCTGGTCCCCATGGGGGCAGGGGTCTCTGTTGTCATTGATGCTGCCCATGAAGTGGCTTCCTGGCCGGGGGCGGTAACATTGCTTCCGGCTATGCCCACTTGGGCACTGGCGTCCATCACGTTGGGCGGCCTTTGGCTGTGTTTGTGGCAATTGCGTTGGCGATGGTTTGGTATGTCAGGAATGGCTTTGGGGCTTGCGTCCCTGTTTTGGGTGCAATCACCAGATATTCTGATCGATGAAAAAGGGCGTTTGCTTGCCCTGAAGAATGACCAAGGGCTGCTGATGATGTCGTCCTTGAGAAAGGCAGGCTATACCCGGGATGTGTGGTTGCGCCGTGGGGCTCAAGGTGAGGCATTGTCATGGTCCACAGCCATAAACGGTCCTACCGGCCCCCTTAATTGTGACAATCTGGGCTGTATTTATAAGATCAAGGGCAAGAGTGTGGCACTGGTTAAAGACGTCGGGGCCGTGCTTGAGGATTGCCAAAAGGTGGATGTCTTGATTTCCCAGGTACCTGTGCGTACCGCTTGTCGCACGCCTAGAATTGTCATCGATCGCTTTGACTTATGGCGAAAAGGCACACATGCCTTGTGGTTCAGGGAAAATGGGGCTGTTCACATTGAAACGGTTAATGACAGCCGGGGTAAAAGGCCCTGGGTATTGCGCCCGAAGAAGCGCCCGCCTCGCATAGCTGGTTCGGGCTCTTAGAATTAGTATTTACGGATTAGGCCTACGAGTTGCCCCTGCACCTTGACCCTGTCCGGCCCAAAGATGCGGGTTTCAAAATCCTTGTTGGCTGCTTCCAGGGCGACTGAATTACCTTTGCGGCGCAGTCTTTTCAAGGTCACTTCTTCATTGTCGATAATGGCGACCACGATGGCACCATTATCGGCGCTGTCCGCGTGGCGGATAATGACCGTATCGCCATCGTGAATGCCTTCGTCGATCATGGATTCACCATCCACTTCCAGGGCATAGTGTTTGCCCTTGCCGATCATGTCTGCGGGAATGCCGATCGAATTACTGGGATTATCAACAGCTTCGATAGGGATACCAGCAGCAATTTTCTCGTAGCGAGGGATCTGTATGGTGCCACCTGCATCCATGGGGGCTTCCGTGCCAGCCATTTTGAAGTCGCCCTGAATGACATTCGGGGTGAATCCGTCAGTTTTGGGGCGGTCATATCTGATTTCTGTGTTTTCAGGACGACGAAGAATTTCCAGCGCCCGCGCCCGGTGGGGCAGGCGACGAATAAATCCACGTTCTTCAAGCCCTGTGATCAAACGGTGAATGCCGGATTTAGATGCCAGTCCCAGGGCATCTTTCATTTCATCAAAGGATGGGGAAACGCCCGTGTCGTTAAGGCGTTTATCAATATAAACCAGAAGTTCGTATTGTTTCCTTGTCAGCATGTCCTGCTTCCTTAATTTTGAAAGAACTCGTTAATTTCCACATATGGCAATGTTAATTTAATGCACACTACATATAGAACAAAAGCAAAACGCTTTCACAATGTTCTACTTTGGTTCTCTTGGCCCGTCAAGGGCCTATTTATGGGGAATTACCTAAAGAGTGACCAAAGAACCACTGAAAAGCAGGATTTCCACGCGTTTTCCGGCCTTGATCGCAGGGGCGAGTGCCAAGCGGACAATAAGGCAGTCTGCTTCTGTAAAGCGGGCCTGCATGGCGCTGTCCTGTCGCGAAAAGGGTCGGGCGATGCGCTCGCCATCATCGTTGGTTTCAAGTCTGGCTCGAATATAATCCTGACGCAGGTCATTCTCACCAAGATCATCCCCCAAAATCGCCGTAAGCGCAGGCTCGTCGGTGGTTGCAATGCCCAACATGGTAGCAAGGGCAGTTTTCAGGAAAAGCATAGAGCAAACGCCAGTAGAAACCGGATTGCCCGGCATACCGAAAACGCTTAAATCATCAATTTTTCCAAACAACAATGGCTTGCCCGGACGCATGGCAATTTTATGAAATATCTGCTTTAAGCCTTTATCATCCAGAGCCTGACCAACCAGATCATAATCACCCACAGAAACCCCGCCAATAGTGACCAGAACATCGCAATCAAGGGCCCCTTCAAGGGAGGCATGCAATTCCTCGAGAGTGTCCCCGGCAATGCCAAGATCAACCGGTTCGCCACCCATGGCCATAACGTAAGCATGTAGGGCGAAGCTGTTTGAGGTAATGATTTGAGATGGCCCCAGGTTGCTCCCCGGCAAGGCGACCTCGTTTCCTGTGGCCAGGATTGCAACCCGGGGCTTGCGCCGCACAGGCAAGACCGGCAAGTTCATGGCTGCCGCCAACCCAATATGACGAGCGCTTAAGACGGTGCCTGCTCCAATCAGGATATCACCTTCGGCAAAATCCAACCCGGCGGGCCGCACGAAGTTATCGGCAGGAACACTTTCCAGCATTTTAATTTGGTCGCCTTCAGCTTCCGTATTTTCCTGCATTTGAATGGCGTCGGCACCATGGGGAAGGGGCGCGCCGGTGAAGATGCGTACGGTTTCCCCCACCCCAACAACCCCATCAAAGCCACCACCTGCCTGTGATTCGCCGATTTGCTTCAAGCTTACCGGGGTATTTGCAGTGTCGGCTGCTTTCAGGGCGTAGCCATCCATGGAAGAGACGGCGACAGGCGGGTGGGAAAGTCTGGAAGCCACGTCTTCTGCCAAAACACGGCCCAGGCATTGTTTCAGGGGAACGTCTTCAGCATTTGTCAGTGTGACGTTGACCGTGACCAGTTTGATGGCTTGGTCTACAGGGATCATCTACTCAGCCTCGAACACGCCGGATTTACCCCCCGCCTTATGGGTCAGGCGGATGTTGCTGATATGCATGGCCTTGTCGACGGCCTTGCACATGTCATAAACGGTTAAAGCGGCAACGCTAACGGCGGTCAGGGCTTCCATTTCGACCCCGGTTTGGCCCGTAAGCTTGCAGGTTGCCTCAATATCAACGGTGTTGCGATCTGAATCACAGCTCAAATTGACCTTTACGGAGGACAGGTTCAGCGGATGGCACAGGGGGATCAGGTCCGGGGTGCGCTTGGCCCCCATGATTCCGGCCAACTGGGCAATGGATAGCACATCGCCTTTTTTGACGCCGCCGCCTTGAATAAGGGCCATGGTGTCTGGTTGCATTTCAACGCTGCCTTTGGCTGTGGCCGTGCGTTCGGTTTCGCTTTTTGACGATACATCGACCATGACCGCGTTGCCGTTCTCATCAATGTGGGTCAGGTCAGTCATGGTTGATCCTCAAGCAGGTTTTTGGTGGCAGTTTCTACATCATCCTGTCTCATCAGTGATTCGCCAATTAAAAAACGACTGGCCCCGGCTTTGGCCATACGTGCCAGGTCTTGCGGGCTGTTCAAGCCGCTTTCGGCAACCAGTTGACGGCCCTTAGGAACCAGCGCCGCCAGTTCCTCAGTTGTCGCAATGTCGACAACCAGTGTCTTCAGGTTGCGGTTATTGATACCAAGAAGGGGGGATTTTAGCTCCAGGGCGCGTTCCAGCTCTGGTGCGTTATGAACTTCGATCAGGACATCCATGCCCAGTTCCATAGCCTGCGCCTCCAGCTCCTGTGCCTGGGCGTCTTCCAGGGCGGCCATGATCAGCAAGATGCAATCAGCACCGAGAGCGCGGGATTCGACAATCTGATAAGGATCCAGCATGAAGTCCTTGCGCAAAACAGGCAGATCAACCGCATCGTGGGCTTCTCTCAGGTAACGGTCTGCCCCCTGAAAGTAGGTTTCATCAGTCAACACAGACAAACAGGCAGCCCCACCGGCCTCATAGGCGCGTGCCAGGGTCGCCGGATCAAAATCTTCCCGGATCAGCCCTTTTGAGGGCGATGCCTTTTTGATTTCGGCAATCAGGCCGTAGTCGCCATTTTCGACTTTCCCTTCAAGAGCACGGGCGAAACCACGCGGGGCAGGTGCCGCCTTAGCTTGCTCTGTAAGTTCAATAAGGGATTTGTGCAGGCGACAAGCCATGACGTGGACTAGTTTGTCGGTGCAAATTTTTGTCAGGACGTCGCTCATATTATCTTCACAAATTGGTAATGGCGATAAGACGCTCAAGGGTTGTTAAGGCCTTCCCCTTATCTATGGCGCTTGCGGCTTGAGCAGCACCATCCCTCAGGTCATCGGCCTTTTCCGCAATGAGAAGGGCAGCGGCAGTATTGTATACTACCACATCCCGGTAAGGACCGGGTTCTCCGGCGAGAACAGCACTCAGGGCCTTCGCATTAACGTCAGGATCGCCACCCTTAAGGTCTTCCGGCTTGGCAAGGGCGATGCCGGCATCTTGCGGCGACACCTCAAAGGTTTCGACCTTGCCGTCCTTAAGTTCGGCCACGAAGCTGGGGCCTGTTGTTGTCAGCTCATCCAGGCCGTCTGAGCCATGCACGACCCAGGCTCGCTCAGTGCCCAAATTACCAAGAACCGTCGCCATGGGGACAATCCAGTCTTGTGAAAAAGCCCCTGAGAACTGTCTTTTTACCCCGGCCGGGTTGGTCAGGGGGCCAAGCAAGTTGAAAATGGTGCGGGTGCCAAGCTCAACACGCGGGCCGCCTACATGCTTCATGGCCCCGTGATAAAGAGGCGCCATTAAAAATCCAATACCTGCTTCCTTGATTGCCTTTTCCACATGGGCCAAATCCGCATCAAGGTTGACGCCAAGTGAGCCTAGAACATCCGATGCACCTGACTTGGACGAAAGGGCCCGGTTTCCATGTTTTGCAATAGGAACCCCGCAGGCCGCCGTAACAATGGCCGCAGCAGTTGAAATATTATAGGTGCCTGATCCGTCGCCACCGGTGCCAACAATATCAATGGTATTACTGGGGGCGGAAACCTTAGTGGCCTTGGCTCGCATGGTTGTCGCCGCACCGGTGATCTCTTCCACAGTTTCACCGCGGACCCTTAAAGACATAAGGAAACCGCCAATTTGGGCCGGGGTGGCATTGCCGGACATGATGATGTCGAAGGCTTCTGTCGCTTCTTGCATGCTCAAAGTGTTGCCGTCTGCGACTTTACCAATGAGGGCTTTCAAATTATCGCTCATGCGGCAAGTTTCCTCTTTGTCAGATCTATAAAGTTCTTGAGCAGATCGTGGCCGTGTTCCGAGGCAATGCTTTCCGGGTGAAATTGTACACCGTGTACAGGCCTGCTTTTGTGTGACAGACCCTGAATGACACCATCCGGGCTTTCAGCCGTGATTTCAAGGCAATCAGGCAGGCCTTCACGCAAGACTGTCAGGGAGTGATAGCGGGTTGCCGTAAGCGGGCTTGCAATGCCTTTAAATATTCCTGCGCCCGTGTGGTTGATGGTATCTGTTTTGCCGTGCATGGGTTTCGGGGCGCGGGCAATAGTCGCGCCAAAATGCTGGGCAATGGACTGATGGCCCAGACAAACCCCGAAAATGGGCAGTGTTTCAGGTGCTTTTGCAACTAGATCAAGGCAAATACCCGCCTTGTCCGGATCACAGGGGCCGGGCGACAGAACAATACCCTGGGGCTTCAAAGCAAGGGCTTCATCGGCGCTCAAAGCATCATTGCGGCGCACCACAACCTCTGCTCCCAGCTCCCCAAGGTAATGGAGCAGGTTGTAGGTAAAGCTGTCGTAATTATCAATTAATAGAAACATTTCAGTGCTTTATATTCATACTTCTAAGTAAATACATTAAGTTTTTTGTGACATGAAAGCCCACAATGCCGCCAGCCCCCTCTATCGTCAAGGGCAAGCCCCTGATATAGCGGAGGTAATACTTAAACAGTTTTAGAGAACTTTACGGGCTTCCGGCTTGCTGGATGACCCATAGCGCCCTACATCAAGCTGAAAGGTTTTAAGGAATTGACCGTGGACTCTCGCGTATCCCTGCCAGTTGAAGGTATGACCTGCGCGTCGTGTTCGGCACGTATTGAGCGGGCCATAGGCCAATTGCCGGGTATTAATAGTGCCAGCGTCAATCTGGCAACTGAGTACGCGGATGTCTCCTTTAACCCTGAAAGCATCAGTACCGCCGATATTGCCGATGCCATCGTTCGCGCCGGATTCATAGTCCCGCCCCAGTCTTATGAAATAGCCATCGAGGGTATGACCTGTGCGTCTTGCGTGGGCAGGGTTGAAAAGGCCCTGTTGACGCTTGAAGGTGTCAGGTCGGCCGAGGTTAATCTGGCGACGGAAAGAGCCACCCTTAGGGTTGAAACAGGCATCGTGGGAGTGCCAGAGCTGATCAGTGCAGTTGAGAAAACCGGATTTGGCGCGAAGCTTGTTACCGGCGATGACGCCCAGTTTGCCGCAGATGAGCAAAAAGCGAAGGCCCGTGCCCGTTATGATCTGATTGTATTTAGTGGCGCGGCCCTGCTGACGGCTCCGTTTATAATTCAAATGCTGTCCATGCTGGCAGGCGGACAGCTTACCCTGTCCCCCTTGACGCAGTTGCTTCTGGCAACCCCGGTTCAATTTGTCGCCGGTTGGCGTTTTTACAAGCCAGCCTGGGGTTCTTTGAGGGCCGGATCAGGCAATATGGATCTGCTCGTGGTGCTCGGCACGTCTGCCGCCTACTGGCTAAGTGTCGTCATGATGCTCAAGCCCGAACTGACGAGCGATGGACATTTGTATTTCGAGGCCGGGGCCGCCGTTATCACCCTTGTTTTGCTTGGTAAGCTGCTGGAAACACGGGCCAAGCGAGGCACCATGGCGGCAATCTGCGCCCTGATGGAACTACGTCCTGAAAATGCCTGGGTGCTGCGCGACGCAAAAGAAGTAGAAATCCCCTTAACACAGGTCAGTAGCGGTGATGTGGTGATTGTCCGCCCCGGCGAGCGTTTGCCCGTGGACGGGGAAATTATTGACGGGGTTTCCCAATGTGATGAATCCCTGATTACCGGCGAAAGCCTGCCTGTTGACAAGGCGGTTGGCGACCGGGTTACAGGTGGTGCTATTAATGGTGATGGACTGCTGCGTATTCGGGCGACGACGGTCGGGGCAAGTTCTGCCCTGGCCCGCATTATATCCCTGATTCAGAGTGCCCAGGCGACGAAGGCCCCGGTGCAGCGTCTGGTCGACCGGATCGCCGCTGTTTTTGTTCCCATTGTTGTCTTTATCGCTGTTATGACCTTTGCTGGCTGGACCGCTTTTGGCCATATAGATACAGCCAGTGCCATCATCAATGGGGTTACCGTACTGGTTATTGCCTGTCCCTGTGCCCTGGGGCTTGCAACCCCGACGGCGATTATGGCTGGAACCGGTTCGGCGGCACGCTTCGGTATCTTGATCAAGGACGCCGAAGCCTTGGAGATGGCCCATGCCATCAACACGGTGGTGCTTGATAAAACGGGCACCTTGACTGAAGGCAAACCCTCGGTGCGGCAGGTTGTGGCCCTTGATGGGGACGACGATAGCCTGGCAGTCCTCGCAGCATCGGCTCAACAGGGCTCAGAACATCCACTGGCCCATGCGGTGCTTGACTATGTGTCTGACCAAGCCTTAAGGACCCTGAAGGCCTTCAAGAGCTTTCCCGGACGGGGTTTGCAGGCTGATTTGGGTGATCTCACCTTACTTATTGGCAATCGACGACTTTTGAGGGATGAGGACATCTCCTTCCATATGCTTGACGCCCAGGCCATTGAGTTCGAGGAAAGCGGCGCGACGGTCATGTGGATCGCCGAGAAATCTCCCGAAGCCAGGCTTTTGGGCCTAATTGCGGTCGGTGATGCCATCAAGGCCAATGCGCCTGCAGCTGTGCAAAGCCTTAAGCGGCAAGGCATTGAGGCGATTATGTTGACGGGTGATAATGCCCGCAGTGCCGCCAAAGTGGCACGTGATGTGGGGATCGAGCAGGTTATCGCCGAGGTATTACCCGAAGACAAGGCCCGGGAAGTTGACACTTTGCGGGCAGGGGGGCGCTTGGTTGCCATGGTCGGTGATGGTGTCAATGATGCCCCGGCACTGGCCGCTGCCCATGTGGGTATCGCCATGGGGACAGGCAGTGACGTGGCCATGCACACGGCGGGCATCACCCTGATGCGCGGCGACCCGGAATTAATTGCGGCATCCATAAAGATTTCCGGGGCAACCTACAGTAAAATCCGCCAGAACCTGTTCTGGGCCTTTATCTACAACATTATCGGCATTCCCCTGGCCGCGGCAGGTTTGCTCAGCCCCGTTATAGCTGGTGCGGCCATGGCCATGAGCAGTGTTTCGGTTGTGACCAATTCACTGCTTTTGAAGCGCTGGAAGCCTTAAAGGACTGTCGTTCCTGCGAAGGCGAAAATTCATTTTTTTCTTTGTCCTCAATACTCTATAGTCCTGACAGGTTTTTTTTGGGAAGGGGCTTTCATGCGTTCCGTATTCTTGGTTTTGTTGTTTGTGTTCGCCCTGGCGACACCTTCGTATGGTGATTATGATTCAGGTTTAGATGCCTACAATCGCGGTGACTACACCACGGCTCTGAAAGAATGGCGTCCACTTGCCGAGCAAGGAGAGGCCAAAGCCCAAAATAGACTTGGCTTGATGTATGACAATGGCGACGGCGTTCCCCGGGATTATAAAGAGGCCGTAAAGTGGTACCGCAAGGCTGCTGAGCAAGGAAATGCCCGTGCCCAAAATAACCTTGGCACGATGTATGATATTGGCGACGGCGTTCCCCAGGACTACAAAGAGGCCGTTAAATGGTTCCGCAAGGCCGCTGAGCAGGGATATGCCAGTGCCCAAGGGAACCTTGGCTTTATGTATTGGAATGGCGACGGTGTTCCCTGGGACTACAAAGAGGCCCTTAAGTGGTTCCGCAAGGCCGCTGACCAAGGAGATGCCAGTGCCCAATATAACCTTGGCTTTATGTATTGGAATGGCGACGGCGTTACCGTGGACTTCAAAGAGGCTGTTAAATGGTACCACAAGGCCGCAGAGCAAGGAGATGCCATTGCCCAAAATAACCTTGGCGAGATGTATGAGAAGGGCGACGGCGTTCCCCGGGATCACAAAGAGGCTGCTAAATGGTACCGCAAGGCTGCTGGGCAGGGGAATGAGAATGCCAAGACAAATTTAACCAGACTGGAAGCTAGCATGTAGATTTCTGCTGCTTCCAAAAGCACCCCGATCCCTCCAGCTAAACCTGCCTTTGCCTCCACATCAAGTGGCCTGACGGGGGGTGGAGAAATAAAAGTTCGCCCAAGCCATTTTTATTAGCCCTTGGCATATTGCCACCGTGATAAAGTCGCGGACCGGAAAGGGTTCTGATTCGTGGCTAAAGATAACACCCAGTTTAAACCTAATTTCAAGCGCCAGATGATCTATGCGGGCGCCACCCTGGCGATTATTTTAGTTTCCTATCTGGTATTTTACAGCTTCCTTGATAAACCCCCTGAACCAAAACAGCCGGGCCCACAGGCCAAGGCCCCTGAAGCTTGGTACAAAAATCAAGGCCCACCCCCGGCGATGATCACAACTCCGGATTTGCCTCTTTTCCCAGATGAGCATGAACAGGTGGGTGAAACCAAGGTGAAGGCCCGCGCCTACGAAGAGGCATTGCCTAAAGAAGTCTATGAGCCACCTGCGGCACTTGTCGCAGAGCCCGCCCCTGTAGCAGCAGAGCCTGCGCCTGTAGCTGAACCCGCCCCTGTAGTTGAGCCCCCTGCGCAAGTAGCGGTATTGCCGGAGCAGACGAAGTCTTTGGCAGTTTCATCGGTCTTGCCCCGTTGGCAACAATTTGCCGTTGCCGCCACACCTGTTGGCAACAAGCCGTTAATAGCTATTGTGATTGATGATATGGGCGTCGACCGTAAGCGTTCCGCCATTGCTATCGACCTTAAAGCCCCCTTGACCCTGTCATTTTTAACCTACGCCAAGGACCTTGAAAGCCAGACAAAAAGGGCCAGGGCCAACGGCCATGAATTGATGTTGCATGTCTCCATGGAACCCAGCTCAAGCACGATTGATCCGGGCCCCAATGCTTTGCTGACAAGTCTTAGTGAAAAGGAACTCCGCCACCGGCTTGAGTGGGGGTTTAATCGTTTCTCCACCTATGTGGGGCTTAACAATCACATGGGGTCCAAGTTTACATCTGACAGCAAGGCCATGCGGGTTGTCATCGAAGAAACCAAACGCCGGGGCCTGTTGTTTTTGGATTCACGAACCTCGGGCAAGACGGTCGGGGCTAAACTGGCCAGGGAATTGGGTGTGCCTGTCGCCGAAAGAAACATCTTTCTGGATCACGAAAATAATATAAAGGCCGTCAACGTCCAGTTAGCACAGGTTGAAAAAATGGCCCGACGCACGGGTGCGGTTATTGCTATAGGCCATCCTCGTGATGCGACCATAAAGGCCCTGCAGGTTTGGCTTAAGGATATTGAAGCCAGGGGTTTCCAACTTGTGCCGTTAACGACGATCGTCAAAAAATCAGGCACCCTTTGAAATTTACTTTGTAATATGGCCTGGGCATGAATTATCAGTTCCGGGAGCCAGCGAAACGAACCGCTTCCTGGGCGGCCCGGATCAGGGCGCGGGCCTTGTTGCGGCTTTCCTGGAATTCTGCTTCCGGGTCACTGTCAGCCACAATGCCACCTCCGGCCTGGACATACATGGTGTCGTCCTTGACGATGGCCGTCCGCAGGGCGATACATGTATCCATATCCCCGTTGGCCCCGAAATAGCCAATGCATCCGGCATAGATGCCACGTTTTTCTGTTTCCAGCTCGTCGATGATTTCCATGGCGCGAACCTTTGGCGCACCAGAAACCGTGCCAGCCGGAAAGCCCGCGAACAGTGCCTTCAAGGCATCGTATTCAGGGTCTAGCTCGCCTTCCACATTGGAGACAATGTGCATGACGTGGGAATAGCGCTCGATCATCATTTGGTCGGTGACCTTGACTGTGCCGACCTTGGCAACCCGGCCCACATCGTTGCGACCAAGATCAAGCAGCATCAGGTGTTCGGCAAGTTCTTTCGGATCTGCCAGCAGTTCGTTTGCCAGTGCCTGATCTTCCTCAGGCGTTTTGCCCCTTGGTCGGGTTCCTGCAATGGGTCGGATAGTGACTTTGTCGTCGCGCACCCGAACAAGAATTTCCGGGCTTGATCCAACAACGCTGAAGTCGCCGAAGTTCAGGTGAAACAGGAAAGGCGAGGGGTTAAGGCGACGCAAGGCCCTGTAGAGGGAAAATGGCGGTAACTTGAAAGGAACGGCGAAGCGTTGCGACAGCACGACCTGAAAAATGTCGCCGGCGAGAATGTATTGCTTTGCTTTTTCGACCATGTCATGGAAATGGCTGTGTTCCATGTTGGATACAGGATCAGGCATTTCGTGTTCGATGCGATCCCCCTGTTGGGGCAGGCTGCTTTCCATAAGCCCAACAGCTTTGGCCAGGCGGTTAACGGCGTCATCATAAGCTTGCGCCGCATCTATGCCATCAAGCGGGCGAGCAGGCGTGATCAAGGTCACCGTATCTTCAATGGTATCGAAAACAGCCATGATGGTCGGACGCACAAAGATACCGTCGGGAACATCCAGAACATCGGGATTTACATGGGGCAAATTTTCAACAAGGCGGACCGTATCGTAAGCCAGGTAACCAACCAGACCTGTCGCCATGGGTGGCAAGCCGTGGGGTAAATCGACACAGGATTCTTCGGCCAGGGCCTTAAGGGAGGGGATTGTCGATTGCGAGCAATCCTGGAAGGTGTCCGGATCAACCAAGGCATTACGATTAATTTGGGCGCGATCACCATAGCAGCGCCAAATGACATCAGGATTCAAACCAATGAACGAGTAGCGCCCGCGTATTGCGCCCCCTTCAACGGATTCTAGCAAGAAGCTGTTGGCCTGGTCGCCAGCCAGTTTCAGGAAGGCGGATACAGGTGTATCCATGTCCGAAACCAAAGTCGTCCAGACAACCTGCGCCTTTCCGCCGTCGTAGGATTTTTTGAATTCAGCCGTTTCGGGGAAAAGGTCCATGGCTGTTAGCCGTTAAAACTGCGCGTCAATGGCTGCGGTATTAATAGTAACCGGATAGCGTAGACGCAGGGCGTCTGCAAGCTGGCCCAACAAGTCACTACGAATGGAATCAGAAAGGGTCTTGCTCATGGTCTTAAGCTTGTCAGCTTCAGCAATGGGGTTTGCAGCGACAGTTTGTTTCAACCTTGCAACGCTAAAGCCTTTGTTGTCGGGGGCGCCAACACTGGAGCCTGTCTTGGCGTTGAAAAGCTGGTTGACTAACTCACGAGACAAGGTTCCTCCATTGCCGGTTCTGACGACAGGTTCTGTCAGCGATACGGTCAATCCTTTTGCGCTTGCCAGTCTATTCAGATCGCCACCGGCATTCAGCGCGGCAATCATGGCTTCGCCATTTTTTTGTGCCATTTGACGACGTTGCTGGGCATTCCAAGCGTTAATAACATCAGCCCGAACATTGTCCAGGGGCCTAAGGGACGGTTCTGTAACGCTGTCTACACGAACGATGAAGTAGCCATCCTCCCCCGCTTCTGTAAGGGAGCTTTCCTCAGCGTTACCCGTTGAAAAGGCAACTTCCAGAAAAGTGCCACCGGGCAGGTTCTCAACCATGGTGCCAGCAGGGGTCATGCCCTTATTGTCAACGTCACCCTGACTTGTAAGCTTTAGGTTTAAAGACCGGGCGGCTTCTTCCAGGCTCGCCCCGCCACCTAATTCGTCTTCAAGGCGATTGGCTAGTTTGTAAAGTGAGTCAATTGCCGTTTCAGCGGCGATTTGCTCTTTCAGTTCAGGTGTCGTCTCGGCAAGTGACTTCTGACGTGCTGGTGTAATCCCTTTAAGACGCAAAATATGCCAACCAAGAATGCTTTTCAGCGGGTCGGTGAAGCCATCTGTTTCAAGGGAGAATGCGGCTTCGGCCAAGGCGGGCATTAGTTCTGTTCTTTTCATGTCGCCCAGGGCGGTCGCATCCGCGCTCATACCTGTCAATTCCTTGGCGACGATCAAAAAGTCATCACCCGTTTTCAGTCGGGAATGGGCTTGTTTAGCCGTGGCTTCATCCTTAAAGCGAATTTGCTGCAAGTTGCGTTTTTCCGGGTTGCTGAATTCGCCCAGCCTTTCTTCATAAGCCTTGGCAATGGCATCGTCAGATACAGCTATTTCCTTGGCAATTTCTTCAGCAGTCAAGCTTATGAAAGTCAACTTGCGGTATTCAGGTGCCGTGTAAGTGGTTGCATTTTCTTCATGGAATTTAGCCAGGGCAGCCTCGTCCGGTTCTGGAACATTTGTAACGGCAGAATAATCGAAGGTCACTGTTTCGGCGATACGTTGCTCATTGTGATAGGCATAAAGCGCCGTTGCCATACTTTTTGGGGTAAGCGGCACGGTATCGACCATGCTCAAATACATGGAGCGCATGATGTCACCGCGGACCAGGTTTACAAATCCGGCCTCGGTCAATCTGTTTCTTTGCAGGACCTGTTGAAAGCGGGCGCGCTCAAACTCACCATTGGCATTTTTAAAAGTGGCCTGGTTGCTGATGTTGGTACGTACAAGGCTGTCAGAAGCCAGGATACCAAGGTCTTTAGCCGCCAAATCATACAATGTCCGCTCGACAGCACGTTGAACGACAGACTGGCCTATTCCGAACATGCGACCCTGTTCCTCAGTAAGACGCGTCCCGAAGGTGCTGGACAGGCGATCCATCTCGCGTTGGTAATCCCGGCGCACCTGTTCTGGCCTCACCTCCACATCACCAACTTTAGCCAGGGTATGGTCCGCTCCACTGGGGCTAAAAACATCAGCAATCCCCCACATGGCAAAACTTAGAATCAACAGGCCAAGCAGGCCTTTGACGACGATGCCGCCTGAACGTTTGCGAATGGCTTCCAGCATGTAAGTTGTCTTCTATTCTATGTGGTTGACCCAGTTGGCGGCATCATAAGAGGGCAGGTGTTGGGGAGCAACCCGTCAATTAATAAACCCTACACTTTCCCTACCCATTTAGGGGAATTGTTGTGTCTTCGGGTATGTTAGGTAATGCGCCGTAATTTCATCGATAAACTTGATGCAACAGGGAATCAAATAATGAGCAGACGAATTCTTATCGCAGGCAACTGGAAAATGAACGGCATGAATGATGACGGCATCACTCTTGCCAACGCTGTTGCTGATAAATTGAAAGCTGCCGGGGATACATCATTTGATTTGTTGGTCTGCCCTCCTTATACGCTTGTTGGCGCTATTGCTGGTGCTGTGTCAGGGTCGCCCTTAAGTGTGGGAGCCCAGGATTGTCACACTGCAGAGAAAGGTGCTCATACGGGCGACATTTCTGCGGCAATGCTTAAAGATGCAGGCTGTTCCTTTGTTATTGTTGGCCATTCAGAACGCCGCACTGACCATGGCGAAAGCGATGTTCTGGTCTGTAACAAGGCGGAAGTTGCCAATGGCGTTGGCTTGAACGCCGTCATTTGTATAGGCGAGACGGAAGCTGAGCGCGACGCAGGAAACACCCTGAACGTAGTCAAGGCCCAAATCGCCGGGTCCGTCCCTGATAACGCAACGGCTGAAAATACAGTCATTGCATACGAGCCTGTTTGGGCAATTGGGACAGGGCGTACACCAACCAGCGAAGAAGTCCAGGAAGTCCATGCGGTTATTCGTGCAGAACTTGCTTCAAAATTAGGACAAGACACGGCCGATGGCATGCGCTTGCTCTATGGTGGGTCAATGAACCCCGGAAACGCCAAGGAATTGCTGGCTTTGCCCGATGTTGACGGCGGCTTGATCGGCGGCGCCAGTCTCAAGGTAGATGATTTCTGGGCAATTGGTGAGTGCTGTCCCTAAAGAGAAATATGCTGTTTGGCATATTTCCCCTAGCAATAAGGGCAAACAGGGCTTAAAAGCTGCGCCAGCACTTTAATCACAGCAATCTGGAATTTGATCATGCTTACGATCGTTCTCTCCATCCATCTTATTCTTGCCATTTGTCTTGTCGGTGCCGTGTTACTGCAACGCAGTGAGGGCGGTGGCCTTGGTATGGGTGGCGGTAGTGGCAGTGGCGGCGGCATGGGTGGCTTAATGACGGGCCGTGATTCAGCAAGCCTGATGACCCGGACAACCGGTGTTCTCGCGGCAGGTTTTATGACCACATCCATGATTTTGGCAATTATGGCGGGGGGACATTCCAGGCCAACTTCAATTATGGATCAACCGGCAGCAGTGGAACAACCAGCAGTCCCCGAAGGGCCAAAGGTCCCACAGGCCCAATGAGAAGTTTGAAAGTTTTTAATGAGGCGGCAAATGAGCCGCCTCTTTTTTTTGCATTTTTTTGTAATTGGGTGTTTAACACCTTCCCGTCGCCCCCCCGAATCCTATACAAAGTAATTCCATGACGCGGTTTATCTTCATCACTGGCGGTGTGGTTTCTTCCCTCGGAAAAGGTCTCGCTTCAGCAGCCCTTGGCGCGCTTCTACAAGCGAGCGGTTTTAAGGTGCGTTTGCGTAAGCTTGATCCTTATCTGAATGTGGATCCGGGAACCATGAGCCCCTATCAGCACGGCGAAGTGTTTGTTACCGATGACGGTGCAGAGACGGACCTGGACCTTGGACATTATGAACGCTTTACCGGTGTTCATGCCCGTCAGAGCGATAATATTACGACGGGGCGCATCTATTCAGACGTTATCGCTAAAGAGCGACGCGGGGATTATCTGGGTGCGACCATTCAGGTCATTCCCCATGTGACCGATGCGATCAAGGAATTTGTCCTTTCCAACGTCGATGACGAGGATTTCATCTTGTGTGAAATCGGCGGCACAGTTGGCGATATTGAAGGCTTGCCGTTCCTTGAGGCCATTCGTCAACTGGGCAACGAGCTTGGCCGCGAGCGCGCCATGTACCTGCATTTGACCCTGCTGCCTTATATCCCGACGGCGGGTGAACTTAAGACCAAACCAACCCAGCACTCGGTCAAGGAATTGCTCAATGTGGGTATTCAGGCTGATATCCTGTTGTGCCGGGCCGACCGGGAAATTCCCGAAGCGGAAAAAAAGAAAATCGCCCTGTTTTGTAACGTACATCCTGATGCTGTGGTGTCGGGGCTGGATGTCAACAGTATCTACAATGTCCCCATAAGTTATCATAACGAAGGGCTGGATACGCAGGTTTATCGCCATTTCGGTATGGAGGTCGAGCCACCCAACCTGAAGCGTTGGGAAGATGTCTTGAAGCCCGTCCTAGCACCGGAAGGCGAGGTCACTATTGCCGTTGTCGGCAAATACACAGGCCTGCTGGAGGCCTATAAATCTCTGGCTGAGGCTTTGGCCCACGGCGGTATTGCCAACAACGTCAAGGTCAAGCTCAACTGGATTGATTCAGAAGTCTTTGAAAGTGAAGACACGGTCCACCAATTGGACGGCGTACACGGTATTCTAGTTCCCGGCGGCTTTGGCGAGCGGGGTGTTGAAGGCAAGATTGCTGCGGCCACATTCGCGCGAGAACATGAAGTTCCTTACTTTGGCATTTGTCTGGGCATGCAAATGGCGGTTATTGAATCGGCCCGCAATATGGCCGGTATCAAGGGTGCAGGCTCAACTGAATTTGGCCCTTGCGAGGAGCCTTTGGTTGGTCTTCTGACGGAATGGGAACGCGACGGCATTATTGAAAAACGAACAGAAGATGGTGACATGGGCGGCACCATGCGTCTGGGTGGATATGATGCAGTGTTGCAAACAGGCAGCCAAATTCATGATATTTACGCCGCAGACAATATCAACGAGCGTCATCGTCATCGCTACGAAGTGAACCTCGCCTATGAAGAGCAACTTGCCAAGGCGGGAATGGTGTTTTCAGCTAAATCACCAGATGGTGTTTTACCGGAAATTGTTGAAATTCCCGGCCATCCGTGGTTCATCGGTGTTCAGTTCCACCCGGAACTGAAATCGAAACCGTTCGAACCGCACCCGTTGTTCAAATCTTTCATCGCGGCTGCTGTCGAACAATCACGACTGGTATAAAAATAAATGAGCGACCAAAGCCAAGTTTCTGCCGGTTCTGTAACCTTCGGCAATGATCAACCTCTACGGTTGATTGCCGGACCCTGTGCCATGGAAAGCCGGGCCCATGCCATGGATGTGGCCAGGGCACTCAAGGAAATGTGCTCGAAACTTAATATGGGGCTGGTCTTCAAGACGTCGTTCGATAAGGCCAACAGGACCAGCGCGGACGGTCCGCGCGGTGTCGGTATAGATGAAGCCCTGATGGCCTTCGCCGATATTCGCGAAACCTTGGATATGCCTGTGTTAACCGATGTTCATACGGCCGATCAATGTGGTGTTCTTGAGCGCTCTGGCGTTGTTGATGTTTTGCAAATTCCCGCCTTCCTGTGTCGTCAGACAGACCTTTTATTGGCCGCCGGTAAAACTGGCCTCGCGATCAATGTCAAGAAAGGTCAATTTCTGGCTCCCTGGGACATGGCCAATGTGGTTGCCAAGGTTCAAAGCACAGGCAACGACAAAGTGATGGTCTGTGAGCGCGGCACAAGTTTTGGCTATAATACCCTGGTTTCTGATATGCGCTCGCTGCCTGTCCTGGCAAATACGGGTTGTCCCGTGGTTTTTGATGCGACCCATTCTGTCCAACAGCCTGGCGGGCAGGGGGGATCGTCTGGCGGTCAACGCGAGTTCGCCCCGATCCTGGCCCGCGCCGCCATTTCCATCGGCGTTGCCGGTGTTTTTATCGAGACCCATGAGAACCCTGACGAAGGTATAAGCGATGGGCCAAATATGATTCCTCTCAAACAGTTACCTGCGATTCTTAATACTTTAAATGAATTTGACCGGCTTGCAAAAAAGCATCCGGTTTCTATCTAATCTGGAGCAAGACTAATGACCGCCATTACTGATATTTTCGCCCGTGAAATTCTTGACAGCCGAGGCAACCCGACTGTCGAAGTTGACGTCACCCTGGAGACCGGGGCGTTTGGTCGGGCGGCGGTTCCCTCCGGGGCCTCAACCGGAGCCCACGAAGCGGTCGAACTGCGCGACGAAGACAAGGGCCGCTATGGCGGTAAGGGTGTTCAAAGCGCGTGCGCGGCTGTTGATGGGGAGATTTTCGAAGCCCTGTCCGGTATGGATGCGGAAAACCAGTTGTTAATTGACCAGATGATGGTTGAGCTGGATGGCACGGAAAACAAGTCCCGCCTTGGCGCGAATGCTATCCTCGGCGTTTCTTTGGCTGTCGCAAAAGCGGCTGCTGACGAAGCTGCCCTGCCGCTTTATAACTACATTGGCGGTGCAAGCGCTCACCTTTTACCTATGCCCATGATGAACATCATCAACGGTGGGGCCCACGCTGATAACCCTATCGACATTCAGGAATTCATGGTTCTGCCCGAAGGTGCGGCATCTGTTGCTGATGCGGTGCGCATGGGTGCGGAAGTTTTTCATGCTTTGAAAAAAGCTCTGCAGGACGATGGCCACAACACCAATGTTGGTGATGAAGGCGGCTTTGCACCGGGACTTTCAAGCACGGATGAAGCGCTTGGCTTCGTTATGAAAGCAATAGAAAGTGCGGGATATAAGCCTGGTGAAGATGTCACGCTGGCTCTGGATTGTGCCTCAAGCGAATTCTATAAAAATGGCAAGTATGAGCTGGAAGGCGAAGGTAAAAGCCTTGATGCCGCCGGCATGTGTGATTACTACGCCGATCTGGTTGCTCGTTTCCCCATTGTTTCCATTGAAGATGGGCTGGACGAAGATGACTGGGATGGCTGGAAAGCCCTGACCGATACCCTTGGAGACAAGGTTCAGCTTGTCGGTGATGATCTGTTTGTGACCAATCCAAAACGCCTGAAAAAGGGTATTGAGATGGGCGTCGCCAATTCGATCCTGATTAAGGTCAATCAGATCGGCACCCTGTCTGAAACCCTGGAAGCTGTTGAAATGGCCCATAAGGCGGGCTATACGGCAGTGATTTCCCATCGTTCTGGCGAAACAGAAGACGCCATTATCTCCGATATCGCGGTTGCCACCAATGCAGGCCAGATTAAAACAGGCTCCCTCAGCCGTTCAGACCGCCTGGCAAAATACAATCAGTTGATCCGTATCGAAGAATTGCTGGGACCTGTGGCCCGCTTTGGGCGGTCTTAAACCCCAATTAGGTTCCGGTGCTAATATCTTGTTAAGATTTCAAACGTAATAATACCCGCGGGTAAGGGACTGTGGGCGCAATGTTTTTTTAATAACAATGGCGCCTTGGTTACATGGGTTTATTTTCTGAGTTACGTTTACGCGCACGATATATTGTCGGGCCAATTATCGGCATTTGTGCGGTCGTCTACTTTGCATTTCACGCTATTCGTGGGGAGCGCGGCGTTATCGCCTTGCGCCAATTGTCCCACCGGGTTGAGTTGGCCCGGCTTGAATACGCTAAAGTCAAATCCCAACGTATGGAGCTGGAACACAGGGTCAGTTTACTGCATCCGGACAGTCTGGACCCGGACATGCTTGATGAGCGCGCCCGTATCATGCTGAATTATGGGCTGGAAGACGACATCGTTATAATTCCAGATGTAGATGTGATTATGACTGAGGACAAAGAAAAGGGGGCCAAGTGAGCGCCCCCGCATTTGTCCTAATATCCACCTTGCCACAGCGTTATATTCACCAATCAACGTAGCAGTTAAGGCCTTGATGACGGCAGCTATGACCCATATGGCTCAGCCATATGGGGGCTTCGCTGAGGGTTAGCGGCGAGCCTATATCATCCCATGACGCACCCACTTGGTTCATGCTGAACAGAAAAACCATTTATTATGCGTAATATTTCAATTTTCAGGCAACCCTTTGAAACAAAACTGCAATTGTAGTGATGTAAATGAACAGATCGTTCTTTTTGGTTAACTGTTTATCAGTTAAATTAAATTTATCTTTTATTTACAATGACTTTGACAGAATTTGGTGCTTGATTGTAACGCTGTCAGCCACTAAGTTAATGCTTATCTCAAGGATAACGATCCCTCCATATGGGAAGTGAGTGTTCAAGCCGCTTGTCATTTATTGATACTTATCAAGGTGTTCAGATCCATGACTAAACCTGCCAAGAAATCTCCTCCCGCAAAGAAAGCTCGTATCAAATCCGGAAAAAAAGCTCCGGCTCCGGCTGAGGAACTTTTGTCCCTTTATAATCAAATGTTGAAGATCCGCCGCTTCGAGGAAAAAGCCGGGCAGTTATACGGCATGGGGCTTATCGGTGGCTTTTGTCATCTTTACATCGGTCAGGAAGCCGTTGTTGTCGGCATGCAAGCTGCAGCTCTGGAAGGCGATTCAGTTATCACATCATATCGGGACCATGGCCACATGCTGGCTTGCGATATGGATCCCAAAGGCGTCATGGCCGAATTGACCGGTAGGGAAGGCGGTTATTCCAAGGGTAAAGGCGGCTCCATGCATATGTTCTCCAGCGAAAAGAGGTTCTATGGCGGTCATGGTATCGTCGGCGCCCAGGTGCCACTGGGTACAGGACTCGGTTTTGCCCATAAATACAAAGGCGACAACGGTGTCGCCATGGTCTACTTGGGTGATGGGGCTATAAATCAAGGGCAAGTCTATGAATCATTCAACATGGCCCAGTTATGGTCCTTACCTGTCATTTATATTATTGAGAACAATAAATACGGCATGGGGACGTCCATCGAGCGGGCCTCAGCCACAACAGATCTTTTCCATCGCGGTTCTGCGCACGGTATTCCTGGGGCAAAAATAGATGGTATGGATGTTCTTGCCGTAAAGGCTGCTGGCGACAAGGCCCTTAAACACTGCCGAACAGGTAAGGGGCCATACATACTTGAAATGGAAACTTACCGCTATCGCGGTCATTCCATGTCTGATCCGGCCAAGTACCGCTCAAAAGAAGAAGTCTCAAAAGTGCGCAAGGAAAGCGACCCCATTGATAATCTGCGACAATTGATGCTGAAATATAAGGTGACAACGGAAGAGGCCTTGAAGGACATCGACCGTGAGATCAAGGCTGTGGTCATGGAAGCCGCAACTTTCGCACAGGAAAGCCCGGAACCCGATCCGAGCGAATTGTATACTGACATTCTGGTGGAGGCTTAAGATCATGGCTGTACAAGTTCTTATGCCCGCCCTGTCCCCGACAATGACCGAGGGGACCCTGGCCAAATGGCTGAAAAAAGAAGGTGATGTGGTTGAAAGCGGTGATGTTCTCGCTGAAATCGAAACCGATAAGGCAACCATGGAAGTGGAGGCCGTAGACGAGGGCATTCTCGGTAAAATACTCGTTGCCGAAGGCACTGAAGGGGTCCCTGTCAACAATCCCATTGCTGTCATTCTTGAAGAAGGCGAGGACGACTCGGCCATAGAGGCCACCCCGGCTACGCCCGTATCGCCTGCGGCCCCGGTAGAAACACCCGAACCACAAGCCACAGCGGTTCCTGCTCAGGCGGCCCCCGTTGAACAAGAATTTGACGGACCTACAGTAAGCCTGAGCGTTCGTGAAGCCTTGCGTGATGCCATGGCGGAAGAAATGCGAAACGATGAAGATGTTTTCCTTATGGGCGAGGAAGTTGGCCAGTATCAAGGGGCTTATAAAGTCAGCCAGGGTTTACTTGAGGAATTCGGCGATAAGCGGATTATTGATACCCCGATTACGGAAATCGGCTTTACAGGTCTGGGTGTCGGCGCTGCATATAGTGGTCTTAAGCCGATTGTTGAATTCATGACCTTCAATTTCGCCATGCAGGCCGTCGATCACATTTTGAATTCTGCGGCCAAGACTTTGTACATGTCGGGTGGTCAAATGGGGTGCCCCATCGTTTTCCGTGGTTCCAATGGCGCCGCATCAAGGGTCGGCGCGCAACATTCCCAGTGTTATGCATCCTGGTATGCTCATTGTCCGGGCCTGAAGGTTGTCGCCCCCTGGTCAGCAGCAGATGCCAAAGGACTGCTTAAATCAGCCATTCGTGATCCTAACCCTGTTGTCTTCCTTGAAAACGAGCTGCTTTATGGCACCAGTTTCGATGTTCCCGATGACCCGGATTTTACGGTTCCCATCGGCAAGGCGAAAATTGAACGTTCCGGTGCGGACGTTACCATCGTCACCTTCTCGATTATGGTTGGCAAAGCTTTGGAAGCAGCTGAAGCACTGGCTGGCGAAGGTATTGATGCGGAAGTCATTAATCTGCGTTCGTTAAGGCCACTGGATACTGAAACCATTGTCCAATCCGTGAAGAAAACTAATCGTCTGGTTTCTGTCGAGGAAGGTTGGCCGGTTGCCGGAATGGGCTCTGAAATAGCCGCCATCATGATGGAACAGGCTTTTGATTATCTGGATGCCCCGGTTGTCAGGGTTCATGGGGAAGACATTCCCATGCCTTACGCGGCAAACCTGGAGGCCTTGGCGCTTCCTAGGTCGGATAACATCGTCGCCGCCGCTAAATCCGTTTGTTACAGGTAAGGGAGGGAAAAGAAAATGTCCGTACAAGTCCTTATGCCAGCCCTGTCCCCAACGATGACCGAAGGCACACTGGCCAATTGGTTGAAGAAAGAAGGTGACAACGTCGAAAGCGGCGATGTTCTTTGTGAAATTGAAACTGATAAGGCGACCATGGAAGTGGAAGCTGTCGAAGAAGGAATCTTGGGAAAAATCATTGTCCCTGCGGGTACTGAAGGTGTTCTGGTAAACGCTCCTATCGCTATTATTCTGGAAGAAGGCGAAAGTGCGGCAGATATTCCCGATACTGCCATTGCCGCCCCTGAAATTGCTACATCTACAATTGCGACTTCTGCAATTGTCACCCCTGCGTCTGCCGCAGAAAACATGGCTCCGACAGCAGGTCCTGCTGCCGCAGCCGCCGAGGGAAGCAGCAATAAACCAAGAGTTTTTGCAAGTCCATTGGCACGGCGCATTGCAGAGCAGGCCGGGCTGGATATTTCCGGTGTGACGGGTAGTGGTCCGAACGGTCGTATTGTAAAGAGTGATGTTGAGGCCGCTGTCGCTGGAGGCGTTCCCGCCGTTGCGTTGACGGCTGCGCCAGCGCCATCAAGCCCCAGTGTTGTTGAAGGTTTTGGTGGCTATACGGAAGTTCCAAATTCGGGCATGCGAAAGATCATTGCCTCGCGCTTGCTGGAATCCAAGCAGACCGTGCCACATTACTATGTGACCGTTGATTGTCAGATCGATGCCCTGCTGGGCATGCGCAAGAAACTTAATGCTGCCGCGCCGGAAGGCGACAAGGGTTATAAAATTTCCGTCAATGATTTCATCGTGCGCGCTGTTGCCCTGGCTTTGCGTCAAGTGCCGGAAGCTAATGCGACGTGGACCGATACGGCCATCCGTCTTTACAACGATGTAGATGTTTCTGTCGCCGTCGCCACACCCAGTGGCCTAATTACCCCAGTTGTGCGTCGGGCCGATGAAAAAGGGCTGGCGACCATATCCGGTGAAGTCAAGGATCTGGCACTGCGCGGTCGTGACGGTAAATTGTTGCCGGAAGAATATCAGGGTGGTGGCTTTACCATTTCCAATCTGGGCATGTTCGGGGTCAAGGAGTTCGCCGCCATTATCAACCCGCCACAGTCGTGCATTCTGGCCGTTGGTGCCGGTGAACAACGCCCGGTGGTTAAAGATGGTGCCCTGGCTGTTGCCACGGTCATGTCTTGTACGTTGTCTGCCGATCACCGTTCTGTTGATGGTGCTGTCGGTGCCCAGTTCCTCGCCGCATTCAAGCGGATGATCGAGGAACCGTTGACGATGATGTTGTAGGGGGAAAGATCATGGCCGAAACATCATTCGATCTTGTTGTCATTGGCGGGGGCCCCGGTGGTTACGTCGCCGCCATTCGTGCCGCCCAGCTAAAAATGAAGGTGGCCCTTGTCGAGCGTGAACACCTGGGCGGAATTTGCCTGAATTGGGGCTGCATCCCTACCAAGGCGCTGCTGCGTTCGGCTGAAGTATATGAAGGCATGAAGCACGCCGCCGATTATGGTCTTAGCGTTAAAGGGCAGGGCTTTGATCTGGACAAGATTGTCGCGCGATCACGCAAGATTGCGGCTCAGTTGAATGGTGGTGTTGGCCATTTACTTAAAAAGAACAAGGTCACCGTCTTTGATGGCGCGGCCAAACTGGCCGGTCCAGGCAAGGTACAGGTCGATAAAACCACCCTCACAGCCAAAAATATCATTCTGGCAACTGGTGCCCGTGCGCGCACCTTGCCGGGGCTTGAGGCTGATGGAAAGCTGATCTGGACTTACAAGCATGCCCTGGTTGCGGACATCGTCCCGAAGCGTCTTCTGGTCGTGGGCTCCGGCGCTATTGGTATTGAATTCGCCAGCTTCTTTAATTCATTGGGCTCCGATGTCACTGTTGTTGAGGTTATGGATCGGGTGCTGCCGGTTGAAGATGCGGAAATTTCCGGTCTGGCCCATAAGGCTTTCGAGAAAGAAGGCCTTAAGATTATGACCTCTGCCACTGTTAAATCCCTGAAAAAGGGCAAAGGCACAGTGACGGCAACGGTTGACGTGGGGGGTAAATCCACGGACATCACCGTAGATCGGGTTATTCTGGCTGTTGGCATTGTTGGTAATGTGGAAGACCTGGGCCTTGAAGGCACAAAGGTTAAGGTGGATAGAACCCATATTGAAACAGACCAGTGGAGCCAGACAGGCGAGGCGGGGGTCTATGCCATAGGTGACATCGCCGGGCCACCGTGGCTGGCTCATAAAGCCTCCCACGAAGGCGTGATTTGTGTTGAAAAAATAGCAGGCGAGAAAGATGTCCACCCGCTGGATACTTCACGCATTCCCGGCTGCACCTATTGCCGTCCGCAAGTGGCCAGTGTCGGAATGACCGAACAGGCCGCAAAGGACGCAGGCTACAAGGTCAAAGTTGGCCGCTTCCCGTTCATGGGTAACGGCAAGGCTATCGCCCTGGGCGAACCGGAAGGGCTGGTCAAAACCGTGTTTGATGCCAAGACTGGCGAACTTTTGGGCGCCCATATGATTGGCGCGGAAGTAACCGAGCTTATTCAGGGATATTCTATTGCCAAGACTCTGGAAACCACCGAGGCCGAGCTTATGCACACGGTTTTCCCGCACCCGACCTTGTCAGAGATGATGCATGAAAGTGTGCTCGATGCCTTTGGCAAGGTTATCCATTTCTAGTAGGCTTTAACGGCACAATTCGCAGGCACGACCCCGATGACGTAGAGGCCTGAAAGCTTGACCTGACCCAACAATCACGCCATTTGATTACTCATATGAAAACAGCAGCAAAACTTCGCCATCCCGAAAAGGCCCGCAAGGCCGATAATCCTTCTCCACGTAAACCAAAGTGGATCAGGGTTAAGGCGCCGACGTCGAAAGCCTATGGCGAAACCCGTCGTTTGATGCGTGAGCATGGCCTGAATACGGTTTGCGAGGAAGCGGCTTGTCCTAACATTGGTGAATGTTGGAGCAACAAACACGCGACTATGATGATTCTGGGTGATATTTGCACCCGCGCCTGCGCTTTTTGCAATGTGGCCACGGGCAAGCCCGGTGGTGTTGATCCGTTGGAGCCCGTAAATGTAGGGCTTTCTGTGGCCAAGCTTGGGTTGCGCCATGTTGTCGTGACCTCTGTCGATCGGGATGATCTGGCCGATGGCGGGGCGGCACATTTTGTCGCAACCATTGAGGCTTTGCGAAGAGAGACACCGGATACCACTGTTGAGGTTCTGACCCCGGATTTTCGCGACAAAGAAGGTGCGTTGGAGGCGGTCGTTAAGGCCAAACCCGATGTTTTCAACCACAACCTTGAAACAGTGCCGCGCCTTTACCCAGAAATCCGGCCTGGGGCGCGCTATTTCCATTCCCTGAAAATCCTCGATCAAGCCAAACAGATTGACCCGACAATTTTTACCAAGTCCGGAATCATGGTTGGTTTGGGTGAAAAAAAGGATGAAATCCTGCAGGTTATGGACGATTTGCGTAGCGCAAATGTGGATTTCATGACCATTGGCCAGTACTTGCAACCAACCCCAAAACACGCAGGTGTTGATCGCTTTGTGACTCCCGATGAATTTGATGAGTTGAGGAAAATCGGTCTTGCCAAAGGATTTCTACTGGTCGCGGCAACACCGCTAACCCGTTCGTCCTATCATGCTGATGAAGACTTTGCGGCTTTAAGATCAAACCGCCATAAAATGGGGACATTTGATGGCGGATAATTTGATCGATTCTTTAAAATTGGGGCAACTTATCCGCCCTCAATTGAGGGCGGATTGCGCCAAAGCCAGAAGAGTGCCCGCTTAATGCCGTCACATGCGGAAAAAAAGGTGCTGCGCCATACCTCTGAGCAGATGTTCGACATGGTCGCCGATGTGGCTGCTTATCCTGATTTTCTACCCTGGTGCATTGCAACGCGCATCCGCTCAACCCATGAAGATCTTATGGTCGCTGATATGGTTATCGGCTTTAAGATGTTCCGCGAACAGTTTACCTCGCAGGTCACATTGGACAGGCCCGCATCCATTAAAGTTGAATATGAAAATGGCCCCTTTAAGTATTTGAAAAATCACTGGATTTTTGAGTCTGATGGGGACGAAAGCTGCCTGGTAGATTTCAGTGTCGAATTTGAATTCCGATCCCATATTCTTGAAATGGCCATTGGTAAGGTATTTACCGAAGCTGTACATCGCATGGTTAGCGCCTTCGAAAAACGCGCTGACACTCTTTATGGCTAAGCTTCTGTTTGGCTGAGCAATAATTCCAGGGCAGCCTCAATAGTTTGCAGGCGTACTGCGTTTCGATCACCGTTAAAGACATGGCGTTCGTGCAAGGTTTCATAACCTGTGCGTGCGACAGAGATATGAACCAGACCCACCGGTTTCTCATCTGAACCACCACTAGGCCCAGCAATGCCGGTGACGGAAATGGCCATATCGGCATCGCCAGATTCTATTGCCCCTTCGGCCATGGCCTTTGAGACAGGTTCACTAACGGCCCCGTGCTTGTTCAAAATGTCTGCTGGAACGCCCAGTAAGTTGATTTTAGCTTGATTGGCGTAGGTTACATATCCGTGCTGCAAAACATCCGATGCCCCTGAAACGGCGGTCAGGCATCCTGCAATCAAACCACCCGTACATGATTCCGCTGTCGCTAGGCGCAAGTTCATGTTTTTACAAGCCGAAATGACATCTTCCGCCAAGCCGATTAGTTTGTCGGAAAACATTAGCTAAATCCCCCATATGTTATGTACACGGCCAGTCCCAGGCCGGAAAAAACAGCCGCAATGATGTCATCTAGCATAATTCCCAATCCACCCTTGATGTTCTTGTCAGCCCATGAAGCGGGCCAGGGCTTGAAAATATCGGCCAGACGAAACAATACAAAGGCAACGCCATAAGTCATTAAGTCAGGCGCATAAGGGAAAAAATAAGCGGCGGGGATCAATGTCATCCACATACCTGCGACCTCATCAATGACCACCGGTCCGGGGTCTTCACCGCCCAAATTCTTGATGTAGCCATTTGAGGCCCATATACCAATACAGAAAATGGCAAGGCTTGCCGCTGCCAGAACCTGCCATCCGGCAAATGAATGTATGGCCCATGCGAAGGGCAGGGAGGCCAGTGTTCCCCATGTTCCCGGGGCTTTTGGCAGAAGGCCTGACCCAAACCACGTTGCCAGAAAAACAGCGGGTTCGGACAGGCCAGTCCTGTTTTCATTTTCGCCTGGAATTTGGGTCATGTCTGGGCCTGTTCTTTGTCAGGATTGTGATTGTTCCCATAACCTTAAACAGCTTCCATCGCTGCGGAAATCCGTAAAATGATCGTCTTAGCCTGAAAAAGCAGATAAAGCCCTGAAAATGAAAGCAAGTTATGACCCAATTGGACTTGCATGTTTACGCGTCAGTCGATATTTTCTTTGCATGAATCGGCACTTATAGTCGAATCTAAATCGGGTTTGGTTAACTTGGCCATAAAAGGCCAACTTTTGTGAAGTGGGACGTATGCTAGGGGCATCTCAGAGGCTAGGTCTTAAGAACCGTATTTCCGAAGCGTTAGATCGCTTTTTTCCGGAACGGGAGCTTATGCTGCGTAGCGAAGGCCGTGTGTCTTTTGTGACCCTTTCAAAGCGCTTTCAGTTGAGCACCGTTGCGGTGGCTCTGGTTTTTGTTGGCTGGTCTGCATTTGCATCGGTCAGTTATGTATTTTATGGCCAGTTCCTGGACAGCAAAGATAATCAGGTCGCCAATGCCCGGTTGGCTTATCGCAGTTTGCTCTCCCAGGTTACCTCCTATCAGCGTAAATTTTCCTCTATCACCAATGATCTTGAATCTAATCATTCCATGATGCTGGAACTAGTGGAAAAAAATGCTTCCTTACAGCAAAACCTGAAAACGGTTTCAGCCAAACTGAAGCATACTGAACAGGAACGTGAAAGCGTGCTGGCGGTACGTCAAAACTTACGTGAAAAATTAGCTAACAGCGAAGGCGAGGTGCGTTCCCTCAACAGCCAGAACTTCGCGTTGAAAGACAATTTGGGAACCATTGAGGCCGATCTTCAAGCTGCGCTGGGTGAACGTAATGAGGCCCTGTTTAATGGGACCCGTATGCGCCGTCAGATCAAGGACCTTGATAGCCGCCTTGTTGAATTGGAAAGCAGTGAACAAAATGCTGTGGAACAATTGACAGAGCGCACCATTGATTTGAACGACTCCATGCATCGGGTTGTTGAGCTTACCGGCCTTGATTCGGAAAAACTTTTACAAGTTAATTCGGCACTTCCAAAAGGTCAGGGCGGCCCCTTTATTGCAGCCAAACCCGATGGCAAGCCAGCCAGCAAACTGAAAGCCAGCTTAAGCAATCTTGAACAGCACTTGATGCAATCAGAAGGCTTGCAAGATATTATGCGTCGCTTGCCTATGGCACCTCCATTGACATCGTATAGGGTGACAAGTTCGTTTGGTAAGCGCCGTGACCCAATAAATAAAAAGTGGTCCGCCCACTATGGCCTGGATATGGGCGCTCCTTTTAAATCAGCGGTTTATGTTGCAGCCCCAGGCGTGGTTAAGTTTGCCGGTTGGAAGGGGAAATTTGGCAAGATGATTGAAATAGATCATGGTGCTGGTCTGACAACCCGTTTTGGTCACCTTAATAAAATCCTTGTCAAAAAGGGACAGCAAGTTAATTTCCGTGATAAGGTTGGTTTGCTTGGTTCTACAGGACGTAGTACAGGTGCGCATCTTCACTATGAAGTTATCTTCAAGGGAAGAAGCATGAACCCGTTGAAATTTTTTAAGGCTGGTCGATATGTTTTCCAGGAAAAATAAAACTATAGGCTCAAAATTCAGCAATCAGAAACCGGCCCAGTCGGCAAAACCGGCCGTCCCGTCCATCATCAGTGCCAATCTTGTTATGACAGGCGATCTGAATAGTGAGGGGGAAATTCAAATTGACGGTAAGGTTATCGGTGATATTCGCACCAAGTCTTTGCTAGTCGGCAAAACGGCCAATGTTAAAGGCGAGATAATTGCTGATGATGTCCGTGTGCATGGACATGTTAATGGCCAGATCAAGGCTCGTACAGTTACTTTGGCCAAGACAGCTCATGTTATTGGGGACATCTTGCATGAAAATCTGTCTATTGAAACTGGTGCCTTCCTTGAAGGATTGTGCAAACGCATGTCAGATACTGAATTAGCCGATACAAGCAAAATTAATATTGTAAACAAGGCTCCAGATAAATCTGCGCCTTCTCACCCAATGACCAATGATCCTAAAAAGGTTGCGAGCTAGTCTTATGCCAAGGCCTTTCTGAATACATCGGCATCAACATTTCCACCTGATAGAACGACAGCAACGGTTTTTCCGTCCGCTTTGTATTGTCCTGATAGCACCGCCGCCAGGGCGGCTGCTCCACCAGGCTCGACAACCAGCTTGAAATAACTGAAGGCTGCCTTCATGGCTTTGGTCACTGCGTCATCGCTTATGGTCAAGCCGGCTTTTAGCAATCGGGCATTGATGCTGAAAGTCAATTCGCCTGGTTCAGGGGAGAGCAGGGCATCGCAAATGGAATTTCCATGGGGTTCTCCGATAAATCTTTCTCCAGCAGCAACCGAGCGTGCGGTACCATCAAAGCCAACAGGCTCTGCTGAGTAAATTTCTGTTTCAGGGCTTTCAGCATGAAACGCCAATGCACAGCCACTGATGAGGCCCCCTCCGCCACAAGGTGCGAGGAAAGCATCTAGGTTTGCCTCCATTGCACGTGCCTGTCTGGCTACCTCAAGGCCAACGGTTCCTTGTCCGGCTATTATCATAGGGTCGTCATAGGGACGCACGAGGGTCGCACCCGTTTCCCTGACCAGCTTTTCGCCGATGGCACTGCGATCGTCATTGAACCGATCATAGAATATCACTTGGGCCCCATAAGCCTGTGTGTTCGAGACCTTGATGGCCGGGGCATCTTTGGGCATGATGATTTTCGCTGCTATGCCAAATATTTTTGCCGCGGCTGCCACACCTTGGGCGTGATTGCCTGATGAAAAAGCGACGATCCCGTTTTTTCTTTGGTCCTCAGGGATGTTGGAAATCCTGTTATAGGCACCGCGAAACTTGAACGACCCGGTGCGTTGCAAGGATTCCGGTTTGACCAAAAGGCGACAGCCCAATTTTTCGTTCAGCAGGGGAGATTCCAATAAGGGCGTTTCGTAGGCGCTACCTTCAATGCACGCAGCAGCACTTCGCACATCATCAATCGTTGGTAAATTATCCATGAGTGGTTACAGCCCTAACAGCCCAGGAAGATCGCTAAGGATTTTGATTTCATGTTCTGGTATCCCGGGAAGACGTTCTTTCTTTTGGTCAAAGCGATTGACCCAGACAACCCTGAAACCAAAGTTTGCCGCAGCCGATGCATCCCAGGCGTTTGAAGACATAAAGCAAATTCTTTCAGCCCGTACGCCAAGATCATCGACGGCCATCTGATAGACCTTGGGTGTTGGCTTATAGATAGCCAACTGATCGACCGAGTAACTGTTGACTAACAGTTGGGATATTCCGGCATTTTCAATTGCAGAATTAAGCATTTTGGGCGAGCCATTGGACAAAATGGCACATTTAAGCCCACCGCCATTCAATACCTTCAGGACACTAGGTACTTCAGGATAGCAATCCAGTTCCAAATACAGGTTTAGCAATTTGTCACGTAGCGCTTCATCTCCATCAAGGCCCAATGTCTCCAAGGCGTAATCCAGCCCGTCACTGGTAACCTGCCAAAACTCCACGTACTCACCCATTAAGCTGCGAAGCCAGGTGTATTCAAGTTGTTTGGTGCGCCACAAGGCGCTCAAGGAGGCAGCGTTATCACCCAGATCATCCTTGCAGTGGGCCGCTGCGGCGGCAACATCGAACAGGGTGCCGTAGGCGTCGAATACACAGGCATCAATATCTTTCATTTGAATGCTCATTTCATAAGGGGCCTGAAAGGCTAGCGAACCAAATCTTGTTCCAGGGTTTCTGCAACCTCAGTATCACTTAGCATCATGCGGTATACTTGCAGGTTCTCTAAAACCCGTTGCACATAATTCCGTGTTTCGTTAAATGGGATCATTTCAATCCAGTCAATGGTGTCGATGGCTTTTTCACGAGGGTTTCCGTTTTGTCGGGCCCACTGGCGTGCCCTGCCAGGGCCAGCGTTGTATCCAGCCAGGGCCATGACATATGAGCCATCAAATTCATCTATTAGTCCGGCCAGGTAGGCTTGTCCAAGGGTCATGTTATAATTGGGATCACTGGTCAGGCGTTTTTTTGAGTATTTTATTTTCAAACTTTTTGCGACTTTTTTAGCGGTACCCGGCATAACTTGCATTAACCCGCGCGCATTCGCATGACTTTTTGCACGGACATAAAACGCACTTTCCTGACGGATCATGGCCATAACCAATGGCATTTCCAGGGGGAATTTAGGGGAGCGAATTTTCAGAGGCGGGGCCTTAAGGGATGGATAACCGGCCTCGACTAGTTCTTCACCCTGACGGCTTGATCTCTTGGCGATGGTTATTCCAACATCAGGGCGACCATACTCAGCGGCCATGCGGGCTGTCAGCAACCGCCATCCAGTGGTTTGTTGATAGTCATTCAGGGCAAGGATGAAGTATTTCATTCTTTCTGGATCATCAACGGCATCAAGAATTTTGATTGCTCTGACCAGGTCAAGTTTTTGAAAATCTGCAACTTCCTGTGACGTCGGGTCTGGTTGCATTGGTAATCGAAGGGCATGGCCAGGGCCCAGGTGTGCAGCAGCTAATTGACCGTAATAGGTTGTTGATTGCTTTGCCGCGATGCGAAACCACATTATCGCGGTATCTTTATTGCCCATGGCCTTTGCGGCGCGTCCCGTCCAGTAAGCGCCCCGTGCACGACTAATAGGAAACTTGACGTATTCGTACATGTTGATGAAATGATTGAAGGCTACTTTGGGCTCTTCCATAAAACGAAGGGCAATCCAACCAGCCAGCCATTCTGCATCGGCAAAGCCAGGCCCTTCCTTTAATTGATGGTCCCTGACCAGACGGTAAGCCGTGGTTATGTGACCTTTGTTCAGGGCTGTCCGAGTCAAATAGGCACGTTCCTTCCACCATTTTTCTGGATAAACAAGATTGTCCGGTGGCGGGGAGAGTAATTCCAAAGATTGCTCATAGCGCCCCTTGCGTCGCCGCCAGCGAAGTCGCTCGTAAATTAAACCCGGGGTTGCCATCTGGCTTTTAGGAACTTTGGCGATTGCTGTATCAACATTACCTAAGCGGTGTCGTAACATCATGCGGGCTTCGGCCTGAGCACGGTATTTGGAGTTGATTTTCCACAACATGCGCCGTACGGGCCAATTCTTTCCTTCCCAAAGCAATCGTTCAAGTCGCTGCAAATGATCATCCTGAGTGAGGTAGCGACGGTAATGCCTATAAAAATATTGTTCCGGGCGTTTGGCAAAATTTTTGCTGATCCAGGTGTCACGAATAATGCGACGGGCTTTCTCCTTTTCGCCGATTGCCAGAAGGGCGCGTATGTATTGTATCCAGCCATCTGTACTTACAGGCTCTTCACTCCCAAACCAGTCAAGGACAGCTTGCGGCGCCATATCATTGGACATGGCTTCTTCCGCACGCCTTTTCAGTTGGTTCATTGTTGGCCAGTGAGGGTTACCTTGAATAAAGGAAGAAAGCTGTTTGAAAGAGCCTGATGTGCCTTGTCGCTTCAGATCAAAATAGTGGACAATTTTTCGAGCCAGCGGGTCTTTCAATTTCCTTGCCAGCGTGCGGGCTTTTTTCCAACGGTTTTTTGAGGCTTCTTTCAAAGCCGCATTAAGGAATTTTTGGTCATTTTTTGATAAGTTGGCTGGATGAACATTTTTGACAACATCTGTGCCATGTGCATCTGCCACAACAGGCGCACCGGCGAAAAGCACGCTAAGGCTCATTACAACAACTAAAAAGCGGGGAAACCCCATCTTCGGCGCTCCGTGTAACAGGTAAGACGCAAAGCCTTATTCTAGTGGATTCAAGTTAAGAAAACTCTACGCTGTCGTAGGGAGTTTAGGCAAGGTGAACCGGGCTTGATCGCGAACAGTTGTAAGGGTATTGTTCGCGCCTTATTTCTATAGCTTGAAGGAGGAAGCCATGTTTCAGGGATCCATGCCCGCACTGATCACACCGTTTGCCAATGGCAAGGTGGATTCGGCTGCCTTCAAAAAACTGGTTGAATGGCAAATCACGGAAGGTTCTGACGGACTTGTTCCTTGTGGTACGACGGGGGAATCTCCCACGTTGAGCCATGATGAACACATGCACGTCACTGAGATGTGTATTGAGGCTGCCGCTGGCCGCGTGCCGGTTATTGCCGGTGCCGGATCCAACTCAACGGACGAGGCAGTGATGCTTGCGAGCCATGCTAAAAAAGCCGGGGCGCAAGCTGCGCTGGTCGTCATGCCTTATTATAATAAGCCGACACCGGAAGGTCAGTATCGGCACTTCAAGGCCGTACACGACGCCGCTAATTTGCCAATTATCATTTACAACATTCCCGGACGTAGCGTTGTCGACATGACCGTGGAAACCATGGCCCGCTTGGCGGAGTTGCCAAATATTGTTGGTGTCAAGGATGCCACCGGCGATCTGGTTCGCCCCATACAGACACATAATGCCCTTGGTGATAATTTCTGCCAGCTTTCTGGCGAAGACGCCACGGCCCTGGCCCACCTTGTTGGTGGCGGCAAGGGCTGCATTTCTGTAAGTGCTAATGTGGCCCCGCGACTGGTTTCTGACATGCAGCGTGCGTGGCGCGACGGCAGGCACCAAGACGCCATGGACCTTCAATTCCGCTTGATGCCTTTGCATGATGCCATGTTCTGTGAATCTAGTCCCGGCCCGGTCAAGTACGCAGCAGAATTATTGGGAATTTGCTCATCCGAGGCGAGACTACCAATCTGTGAAATTTCAGATGAGAATAAGCAAAAGGTCAAGGCCGCACTGGTCAGCGTCGGCCTGCTTAACTGACGGGACCCATGGCTAAGAAAAAGAAGACTTCGGCCAATATTGCCGCGCAGAATCGCAAGGCCCGTCACGATTATTTCATCGAGGAAAACTTTGAGGCCGGAATCATGCTGTCAGGTTCTGAGGTTAAATCCCTGCGCGCTGGTCGTGCCACCATCACCGAGGCCTACGCCAGTGCGGAGAACGATGAATTGTTTCTGGTCAATGCCTATATTCCCGAATATGAATCAGCACGCACAAGTGTAAATCACGAACCAAAGCGCCCTCGCAAACTGCTTATGCACCGCAGAGAAATTGACAAGATGCAAAATGCCGTCAATCGCAAGGGGATGACCCTGGTTGCCTTGAGCATCTATTTCAATGATCGCGGCCTTGCCAAAGTGGATTTAGGCTTGGCCAGGGGCAAGCAACACCACGACAAGCGCCAGGACATCAAAGAACGGGATTGGAAGCGCGATAAAGCCAGATTGATGCGGGCAAAAGGGTAGGGGGCGTTTCGATTGTGGCTTGTCCGCCCGGGTTTGGATGCTTAGTGTCGTGGATATTGCCAATTTCAGGAGTAATGAAAATGACCGACAAACCACTGCTTCATCTCGTCTTTGGCGGACATGTGGAAGATCCACAAAAAATGGACTATACGGATTGTGATGGATTGGACATTGTCGGAATTTTCCCGGACTACCAAAAAGCAATGGAGGCTTGGCGCGGGGCGTCGCAAGCGCGCGTCGACGAAGCTAATATAAAGTACTCTATCGTCCACCTGCATCGCTTGTTCGATCCTGAAACGGGACAATCCAGTGAAGACCATGAGCATGGTCCGGCCGACGAATAGGTAGATAAGGCTAGATTAACCTAACCTCTCCCTAGTCATCATCTCGATCGCGTTCATTTTCAGGTGTATAAAGCCGCAGGCCATCCAGTTTATTGTTGGCCTGGTCCTTATGTGTTTTGTCTTGCAGCTTTTGCCCCTTTGTAAGACCGTGTCGCTGGCGGTTTGCCTTGGCTTGCGACTTCTTTTCAGCCTTTGCCTTTTGCTTACGGGCCTTATTCAGGCTGATGATCTCAGCCATTTTTTTGCTGCTCGAACATGTCGATTAGCTCGCCATAGGTTTGCCTGACGGGAAGGTTAGGAAAGTCGTCAATCACCCTTTGCGGAGCCTGAAACAGGACGCCCAGTTCGGCTTCTTCCAACATGCCTGTGTCGTTATAGGAATCACCGGCGGCGAATACTCTGAAATTCAACGCTTTAAAGGTCTTTACGGCTTCGCGCTTATGGTCTGCCATACGCAACTTATAGCCGGAAATTCGACCATCCTTTAGTTCCAGGCGATGACAGAAAAGTGTTGGCCAACCAAGTTGGCTCATAAGCGGCCTGGCAAATTCATAAAAGGTATCGGACAGGATCACCAATTGATATTGGGACTTCAGCTTTTCGACAAAATCAAGGGCCCCATCGAACGGCGCCATTGTCGCAATAACATCTTGAATGTCATCTAGGCCCAGGCCGTGTTCATCCAGAATAGACAGGCGTTGCTGCATCAACTGATCATAATCAGGGATGTCCCGGGTCGTTGCCCGCAAAGCATCAATTCCGGTCTTCTCAGCAAAGTTGATCCAGATTTCAGGGACAAGAACCCCCTCCAGATCAAGACAGATAATCTCCACGAATGACGTCTCCCTGTGATTGATTGCAAAAGGGTATAACACTGCCAGGGTCGGTTATAGAAGCGAAACAACATCCTTAAACACGTCGTTGAACATTTTTTCAGTCAATCGCCCCGTATTGGTGTTGTATCGCGAACAGTGATAGCTGTCTGTCAGGATCAATCCACTCTCCAACTTATGACGAGCGCCATGTGCGAAAGGGGAGGCGCTTTTCTTTTCACCAAAAGAACTCAACACCGCGCCATGAGCAACGCCGCCCAATGCCAGAATGACTTTTAGGTCTTTCATCATGGCAATTTCAGAGATCAGAAAAGGACGGCAGGCTGCTGTTTCCGGCCCCGTGACCTTATTTTGTGGCGGCACACAGCGCACAGCATTAGTGATTCTACAGTTAATCAGTTCAACTCCGTCATCTGGTGCGGCCGCAAAATTTCCTTTTGCAAGACCAACACGGATGAGAGTCGGATAAAGCAAATCTCCGGCCACATCGCCTGTGAAAGGCCGCCCTGTTCGATTGGCACCCTTTAAACCTGGTGCAAGCCCGACAATCAACAAGCGTGATGAAAGGTTGCCAAAGGAGGCAACCGGCCCGTTATGCCAATCGGGAAAACGGACCCTGTTTTCATTGCGAAAATCAACAAGACGGGGACACAGTTGGCAATCGCCATGTGGTATGGAGTTAGGAATATTCATAAGGCTAAAGTAACTGCAGCTTTAGCCAGTTTCCAGATCGTAATGTGGTTCTTCAGGGTAGTCTGGATGATCATCGTTGCGTCCGTTCGACGAGCGAGCGATCTTTTCCTTTAAATCCTCCAACTCAATGAAAACATCGGCCTGGCGACGTAATTCATCGGCAGCCATGGGCGGGTGTGAACGCACAGTACTGATGACGGTGACGCGTGTGCCACGGCGTTGAACGGCTTCAACAAGGCGGCGGAAATCCCCATCACCTGAAAACAGAACGATATGGTCCAGTTGTTCGCACATCTCAATGGCATCAATGGCAATTTCAATATCCATATTGCCTTTAACTTTACGACGCCCCGCAGAGTCCGTAAATTCCTTGGCTGGTTTGGTAACCATGGTGTAGCCATTATAGTCAAGCCAATCCACAAGGGGACGGATCGGGGAATATTCGTGATCTTCTAAAAGCGCCGTGTAGTAAAGGGTGCGAATTAGTTTCCCTTCATTCTTGAAAATATTCAGAAGCTGTTTGTAATCAATATCAAAGCCCAGGGATCGGGCTGCTGCGTACAGATTGGAACCATCAATAAAAAGACCGATTCGTTCGTCTTTATAAAAATCCATTTTGAAAAAACCTTTAAAAATAATTAGTTATGATGTTTTTTTAAATTTTTATCTTAAAAAATGCTTGCGGAGTATTTACGGCTTTGAAAAATGTCCTTGGCCACGCCCCACCAGCCTAGTCTATAGGTAGGCGTGCTACCTTACACTAGCAAACTGAAATTAATGGCTCAGGTCCGTGAATGACAAACTCTTCTAGCGTTACTTTTATTGGCATTGGCGCCAATCTTCCTGGTCCAGGCTGCGCCACACCGCGGGCCACTTGTGAAGCAGCCCTAAAAGCGCTTGAGCACGCTGGGTTAAAGATTAAAAGCCAATCAAACTGGTATAAATCCGCGCCGGTTCCCGCGTCATCACAACCCTGGTTCATCAACGGCGTTATTTCTATCGAAACCTCATTAAAGGCCTCTGAATTACTTGTCATTTTACAGGATGTCGAAAGTCAATTTGGCCGTACTCGCATGATAAAAAATGAGGCACGAACACTGGATTTGGACCTGATTGCATACGCTGACACCGTATCAGGATGGCAAGAAGGGACTGATGATAAGATGATCCTTCCCCATCCGCGCATGAGTGAACGGGGTTTTGTGCTATTGCCCTTGCGCGAAATTGCCCCGAATTGGCGTCATCCTGTGCTTAACGTATCCTTGGAGGAGCTAATTTCACGCCTGGACCCAGGGCAGCAGATCCTGCGCGATGATGAAACGCCTTAAAAGCCATGGTACTAGCTGGTTAAGACGTCTATTTGTCTTGCTTTATTAGGCATGGCACCATATATAATTCGGCGATTCATTAACATCTTTGTCCGTGGAGACCAAAACTTATGGCTCGTGTTACAGTTGAAGATTGCGTACTCAAGATTCCCAACCGTTTTGAGTTGGTAATGCTCGCCGCGCAAAGGGCCCGTAATATCTCCGCCGGGGCGGCAATGACCATCGAAAAAGATAACGACAAGAACCCGGTTGTAGCCCTTCGCGAAATTGCCGAAGAAACCGTTGAGCTTGATGAGCTTGAAGAAGCTCTGGTTAAAGGCCTTCAACGATTCGTCGAAACCGATGATCCGGAAGAAGACGAAATGGATATGCTGACAGCCCAGCAGGATCAAGGTGAAAATGAAGACGACGAGGATGCACAGCCTCCCATGGAACAACTTTCTTCCATGTATGTAGATGCTGAAATTCCAGCTGACCTTGAAGAAGAGGCCGCCACAAAGGACTAGTGACGCATGGACGGAACCTCCACTGAATATCTCCAGGGGGTCCCATGATCCGGCAGTTTGAACTTGTCGATCTCGTAAAATCCTACGACCCAAACGTGGACGAAGAAGCCCTTGATCGCGCCTATGTGTTCGCCATGAAGGCGCATGGTCAGCAAAAACGCGAGTCTGGCGATCCTTATTTCCTGCACCCATTGGAAGTCGCAGGCATTCTCACAGATTACAAACTTGATACAGCTACCATTGTGACGGCGTTGCTGCACGATACAATTGAAGACACCCTGGCGACTCAGAAAGAAATCGACAAACTTTTTGGTAAGGAGGTTGGGCGACTAGTTGACGGTGTCACCAAACTGACCCGCATCGAAATGCAGTCAGACCAAGCCAAGCAGGCAGAAAACTTTGGCAAGTTATTGCTGGCTATGTCCGATGACATTCGCGTTTTGTTGGTCAAGCTGGCCGATCGCTTGCATAACATGCGCACCCTCCATCACATCAAAAAAGGAGCAAAACGCCGCCGTATCGCAAAGGAAACCATGGATATTTTTGCGCCCCTCGCCGAACGTATCGGCATGCAAGAAATGAAGAATGAGCTTGAGGATCTGGCCTTTACGGAAACTAATCCTGAAGCGCGGGCATCTATTATGGCACGCCTTGAATTCTTGCGTGAAGAAGGCGGCCATTTAGTAACCCGGATCAAGCAGGAATTAACGGACACCCTACATAATGCAGGGCTTAAGCTTGAGGTCAGCGGCCGTGAAAAACTGCCTTATTCTATTTGGCACAAGATGCAGCACAAGGATGTCGCCTTTGAGCAACTCTCGGACATTGTTGCCTTTCGAGTTCTCGTTAATTCTGTTGAGGACTGCTACAAAGCCCTGGGTATATTACATAGCAAATACAGGGTCATTCCCGGACGTTTCAAGGATTACATTTCGACGGCCAAGCCAAATGGCTATCGTTCTTTGCACACGGGGGTTCTAGGGCCCGAGCAACACCGTATTGAAATTCAGATCCGTACCCGTGACATGCATGATATTGCCGAAAACGGCGTTGCCGCGCACTGGACCTACAAACAGCATGCAGCAAAGACGGAAGGCAGGCAGTATCGCTGGATCAGGGAACTTCTCGATATCCTTGAACACGCCGCCAGTCCCGATGAGTTTCTTGAGCATACCAAGTTGGAAATGTATCAAGATCAGGTTTTTTGTTTTACGCCACGCGGTGACTTGATCAATATGCCCCATGGGGCAACAGCAGTTGATTTTGCTTACGCCGTTCATTCTGAAGTTGGTGACAGGTGTGTCGGGGCTAAGGTCAACGGTCGCATGATTCCCCTTCGTAAAGAGCTCAGAAACGGTGATCAGGTGGAAATCCTCACATCCAAAGTACAAACCCCATCACCGACTTGGGAACGATTCGTTGTCACTGGCAAAGCGCGCGCCCGTATTCGCCGGTTTGTCCATTCACAGGAACGCCAACAGTACTTGCAACTTGGGCGCGCTATCCTTCAACGTGCCTTCCGCGAAGAAGGATATGAGTTTGCCGACAAAGCATTGAAAGGTGTCCTCAAGAAATTCGATCAGGGCACCACTGATGATCTGACATCCCAGGTCGGGGCCGGACATATCAGCGCCCGCGACATTGTTGAAGCTGTCTTCCCGGGAACAAAAAAACAGCGCGATAAAAATATTATTCCCTTAAAAAAATCTACAGCTAGGAAAGGCAAGGGAGGCAGCAGCAAAGAAAATTCCAATAATGCAATCCCTATCAAAGGTTTAATCCCGGGAATGGCAATGCATTACGCCGCTTGCTGTCATCCACTGCCAGGTGATCGTATCGTTGGTATTATCACCACTGGGAAAGGCGTCACGATCCACACTATTGACTGTGACACCTTGGAAAAATATTCAGACACGTCTGAACGCTGGCTTGATGTCTCCTGGCATGAACAAACAGAAACCCCGGATATCCACGTTGGTCGCGTTAATTTGACGGTTATGAACGAGCCGGGTGTTTTGGGAACCTTGTCCATGGTGATCGGTAAAAATGGTGGCAATATTTCGAACCTGAAAATCACCAACCGTTCCCTTGAGTTCTATGATCTGTTGATTGATATCGAAGTCCAGGATTTAAGGCATTTGACAGAAATTATTGCTGCCCTTCGTGCGACCCCGGCTATCAATATGGTTGAGCGCGCCCATGGTTGAGGTTTTTCATGTGGATTAGATTTGAAACAACCAAACTCTAGCGTATATTCGCGTCTATGTTTATGCGCCGTGACAAACCTAAATTTCACCATCGGGCCAGGGATTTCCTGTGGCCAAGCCTGGGCTGGAAGCGTTCGACCCAGTACCTTTTCCACCGTATAGGCCGATTACCTGGATCTTCCTACTCCATCGCCGCCGGATTCGCCTGTGGGGCGGCGGTTTCATTTACTCCTTTTGTTGGATTGCATTTTGTCTTGGCCGGACTTTGCGCCTGGCTTATTCGGGCCAATATAATGGCTGCTGTTATCGGCACCGTCGTTGGCAATCCATGGACATTTCCATTTATCTGGACACTGATTTTTAATCTTGGTGTATGGGCAGGGGCCGCAGGTCGTGGTGTAAATGCCAGTGAGTTTGATTTCTCGAGTATATTTTCATCTTCAATGGATGCCATGTTGACCTTTGACATGGCCTATCTGTTTGAAACGGCCTGGCCCGTTATATGGCCTATGTTTATCGGAGGAATTCCGGCCTTTGTCATTGTTTGGCTGTTGTTCTACTTCCCCCTTAGGCCTTTAATCAAACGCTACCAGTCAAACAGGCAGAAACGTGTTATGCGTAAAATTATGGAATCAAGAGAGCAGGGGACCGGGCAATGAGTTCGCAACTTCGCTTGGGCGTAAATATTGATCATGTTGCGACTATTCGCAATGCCAGGGGTGGCATGCACCCGGACCCTGTCGATGCCGCGACACTGGCCGTCAAGGCCGGTGCAGATGGCATCACGGCCCATTTGCGCGAAGACCGTCGTCACATTTCGGATAAGGATATCGAACGACTTTGCAATGAAGTCGACAAGCCCTTGAACCTTGAAATGGCGGCAACCGATGACATGTTGAAAACTGCCCTAAGTCATGTTCCCCATGCGGCTTGTATTGTTCCTGAAAAACGCCAAGAACGCACCACGGAAGGGGGCCTTGATGTTGTCGGTGGTCATGACAGGTTAAAGCCTTACGTCGATTCCTTGAATAATGCCGGGATTCGCGTTTCCCTATTTATTGAACCGGACCCAGCCCAACTCGACAGCGCCAAGGCACTGGGGGCACCAGTAATCGAATTACACACCGGGGCTTATTGTGAGGCTACGGGACCGGATCGAGAGCTTGAACTGGCCAGAATTGTCACCGCCGCCGCCCATGCACACGACATTGGTCTGGAATGCCATGCCGGTCATGGCTTAACCTTTGAGACGGTGGCTGATGTTGCTGTAATCCCGACTATTGCAGAACTGAATATCGGGCATTTTCTGATTGGTGAGGCAATTTTCATTGGTCTGGAAGCAAGCATTCACTCCATGCGCAAAATGATGGATATGGCAAGACCCGCTTAAACTTGACATCTTCGCCCGGCAATGGCTTGATCGCGGCGCTTTTCAAGCTGCTGGAGTCTTTCCGGCTTTTATAATACTGAATGGATTTTCATGGACCCGAGCGACAGCCCTAATGCAAGCACGGACACTGCAAAAACCGGTAGCATTAAAGAATCGATTTTAACCATCCTTTATGCAGGCTTTATCGCCTTGGGCATCCGTTCATTTGCCTATGAACCTTTTTCCATTCCATCCGGATCAATGATCCCAACGTTACTTGTTGGGGATTATCTGTTTGTTTCAAAGTTCTCTTATGGATACAGCCGTTTTTCCCTGCCCCTGGGCTTGCCATTGATCCCAGGACGTATTCTGTTTAGTGAACCTGAGCGGGGCGACGTTGCGGTTTTCAGGCTGCCAACGGACACAGATAAAGACTACATCAAGCGACTGGTCGGACTTCCTGGAGATACTATCCAGGTAAAACACGGAATTCTGCACATCAACGGAACGGCGGTGAAACGCGAACGGGTTGAAGATTATCAAATCGATAATGGTTTTGGCAGCATGCGTCGCATCACCCGGTATATTGAGACATTTCCCAATGGCAGACAGCACTTCATCATTGAAGAGCAAGGCGACGAAGGTCCCAGTGATAACACGTCTGTCTACACGGTTCCTGAAGGTCACTATTTTGCCATGGGCGATAATCGGGATAATTCTTCTGACAGCCGGTTTCTCAACCGGGTTGGCTTCATCCCCCGTGAAAACTTGATTGGTCGGGCCGAAGTAAAGTTTTTTTCGGTTGATGGCGCTGGTTGGAAATTTTGGCAATGGCCATCAAAAGCCCGTTTCTCTCGCTTCTTTGACAGCATTGAATGATGGGCCGAAATCCGACAGAACTCGAGACAATACTGGAATACAGCTTTTCCAGCCCCGAATTATTAAGCTTGGCCTTAACCCATTCAAGCATGGCAAAAAGCCGGGCGGATCGTGACCAGACAAACCAACGCCTTGAGTTCTTAGGTGACAGGGTTCTGGGACTTATCGTTGCCGGTATGATTTACGAGACCTTCCCCGAAGAGGAAGAGGGCGCTATGGCGCGTCGCCATACAGCGCTTGTACGTAAGGAAACTCTGGCCCGTGTTGCCGTTGGTCTGAAGCTGTCTGAATTTTTATTGATCGCCCCAGCGGAAGAAGAAAGCGGCGCCCGCGAGAATGCCGCCTTACTGGCCGACACATGTGAAGCCGTTATTGCTGCTCTGTTTCTTGACGGTGGCCTTGGTACTGCCGAGACTTTTATCCGTCGGCACTGGATGGACCTTATGGCTGAAGACCTTAAGCCCCCCAAGGATGCAAAAACCGCCTTGCAGGAGTATGCTCAATCCCGTGGCAAGAATTTACCCAATTACCGCGAGATATCCAGGGAAGGTCCCCCACATGACCCGGTATTTACGATTGAGGTTTCCATTGAAGATGAAAAATCCATGAGTGGAACAGGTGGATCAAAACGCCATGCGGAACAGATTGCAGCCGCGGCCATGTTGGCAAGTCTGGGTTTTGATGACGGGAACGACAGCTAGATGAACGACCTCTCTAAAACCAGCTGTGGTTTCTTTGCTTTGATTGGCGCTCCCAATGTTGGTAAGTCGACACTTGTTAATCGTATCGTCGGAGCCAAGGTTTCTATCGTTTCACCCAAAGTGCAGACGACCAGAACACGGGTTTTGGGAATAACCATACGCGAACAATCCCAAATTATCTTTATCGATACCCCGGGTATTTTTTCTCCTAAGCGTCGCCTGGACAGGGCCATGGTCGCGAGCGCCTGGGGTGGGGCGTCCGATGCAGATGGTGTCATTCTTCTGGTCGATGCCAAGCGGGGTATCAGTGCTGACACAAAGCTTATTATGGACGGCCTTAAAAAGCAGAACAGGCAAGTGATGCTGGGCATCAACAAGATCGACCTGGTCAAAAAACCCGTTTTGCTGGATCTGGCGGCAACGTTATCAAAAACAGGTCTTTTTTCAGAAATTTTCATGATTTCCGCTGAGACCGGAGATGGTGTTGATGATCTGCTGGATAATTTGACCGAACAACTTTCACAAGGGCCCTGGATGTTCCCGGAAGATCAAATTTCCGATATGCCCTCACGTCTTCTGGCGGCAGAAATCACCCGCGAGAAGGTTTACCTGCAACTGCATCAGGAACTTCCTTACGCGGTGACCGTTGAAACAGAAAAATGGGAGCAGGGGGATGATGGTTCGGCCAAGGTAAATCAAATAATCTACGTTCAAAAACCTGGGCAAAAAGCCATCGTCCTTGGCAAAGGCGGGGCCAAGATCAAAAATATTGGCGAGATGGCTCGTAAAGAGCTTGAAGATTTACTGGGCCACCGTGTTCACTTGTTCCTGTTCGTCAAAGTTCGGGAAAAATGGGGTGACGATCCAGAACGTTACAGTGACTGGGGACTGGATTTCAACGCCTGAGGATTTTTCTAGAGATCAGGTTTGTTCAGCTTATTCGGGTTCTTAGGGGCTTTAGTCTTGTCGTCACTTTCAACCTGTTTGGCAATGTCCGTTGCGACATCGTCAATACGTGCGGTACCGGAACGACGGCGGTCAATGCCTCCGCTTTCCATCCATTTCTGGTTTTTTTCTACAGCTTCAGCCCATTCATCAGGGTCATCTTCCGGGTCAGCGACATCCGTATCCCTGTAAGGCCATGTGAGTGTATGAACGCTTAGTTTGGATTCCTGAATTTCGCCACTTTCATGCATTTCCAGGGATAACTTGACGACCTGATGGACAAATTCAGCGGAAATATCGCGAAGCATTGCAGGATTACGCACAAAGTCTGGGTCGAACAAAACCCTTTGTATTCGGTGGTAGTTGGTATTGGTAAAGTCTAACAGCAGCGCGATAAATTCTTTTTTGTCCAGATAGATAGGCAATTCCACCATGGTATCTTTCAAGATGGAATAAATGATATTTCTGTTGTCATCGATTCGCTTGTCTTCTTCCAGGCTATTGGCGATGCTGCCAAAATAGGTCGCACGCTCCGGGTCTAGAAGGCTTAAGGCATTATCGATTATCTTTTTATGCATAGTTAGGCTCTAGTTGGATTGGTTTTGTATTGTATAGCACATGTGGATGCCCTCTGTAGATGGAATGGACCGATCAAGGAATAGTATTGTCGGTGCGAAAGCATGGCGAAACATCAGCAATTGTTACCTTGATGACAAAAAACCAAGGTGTTCATGCAGGCCTGGTAAGGGGCGGGGGCGGTAAACGCAAGCGTGGAGACCTGCAACCTGGCAATCTGGTCGCAGCCCATTGGCGAGGGCGCCTCGCCGAACACTTGGGTAGTTTCAGCTGTGAATTAATGCGGGCATATGCCGCGACCTTGCTGGACAGCCCTGACACGTTATCGTGTTTAAGTTCGGCCTTGGCCTTAAGTGAAAGTGCGTTACCAGAACGCGAAGCACATCCTTCGGTTTATGAAGGCTTAAGCATCCTGTTGAATTCCCTGGAAGGTGAGGATTGGCCCAGCGTATATGTAAAGTGGGAACTTGGATTGTTGGGAGAACTGGGTTTTGGTCTGGATTTCAGTTGCTGCGCGGCCACCGGGGTAACCACGGATCTGATTTATGTCTCGCCAAAATCAGGACGTGCTGTATCAGGTGACGCAGGGGAGCCATACAAGAACGCCATGCTCGCCTTACCTGGGTTCCTGCTTGAACAGGGAATTTCAGGTTCCCCCGGTGAAATTGTCGATGGTTTGACCCTGACCGGGTTTTTCCTCGAACGCCATGTTTTTGGACACTTGCACGCCAAAAATCTACCCGCCGCACGTAAGCGCTTTATCGAGCGAATGCGCTCAAAATAGATACAATATTTTGCCTTGAATTGATGTACCTTATATAACAGATACATCATGTTGTTTTCGGTCTGTGGAGTTAATTTTGAAACACCTATTTTCCTTTGCTTTTTTGACAGTCCTGATGCTTGGCACTTTTCAAGCTCAGGCGGAGTATCGTGAAGAAAGCATCGACAACGATTATCAGAGCGAAATTGAAGCCCTTGCGGATGAAGGCAAGTTCCTGGTTTTGTTCTTTCATCAGTCTGGTTGCCCTTACTGTGATAAAATGCGCGCCCGGGTTCATCCTTCAGCAAAGGTAATGGATTATTTCACCGAAAAATTCGTCATGATGGAAAGTAACATCAAGGGTAATCTGGATGTGGTCATGCCCGATGGTACAGAAGGAACGGAGCGGGATTTCGCCAAGAAAATCAGGGTACGGGCAACGCCTGTTTTTATCTTTTACGATAAGGACGGTAAAGCGGCCCTGCGTACAACAGGGTTTCTTGATTCTGAACGCTTCTATCTGGCTGGAAAGTATGTTGTTGACGGAGTCCACAAGACAGATAAATCCTTCTTCCGTTATCTCCAGGATCAGAACTAATTTATGGATTTGCGCTGGATTTCCCCTGTTTTCATGCCCTTGTTGTTTTTGGCAGAAATAGCAACATCCTGGGCTCAGGAAGCCCCCTCCGAATTAACATCCCTTGAAATTCTCCAATTGATTGAGGCCAATGGCGATTACGCCTTTGCGGCGGCTGGTGCAGATATTTCCATTGCCCGGGCCAGACTTGATGAGGCGAAATCAGCGCTTTATCCCAGCCTGTCCTTGAATACGACCGGACAGGTCTATCAATCAACGGAAAATAACATTGATAATGCGGAAGTTTTTGGCGCTCTTGAGGTCGTTCAGCCGATCTATGACTTTGGCAAAAGCAGTTCAGAAATTGAGGCTGCCGGCTCGGACGTGGAGGCCGCCCAGCAAGCCCTGATTACGGCCAAAAACATGGTTCTTCTTGAAGGCTTATCGCTTTTTTACAACCTGCATGCCTCGGAACTGCAATTACGCGCCTATAACGAAATCCATGCCTCAGCCTATGTGCGTTGGGACAGGATCAAGGAACAACTTGGCCTGGGTCGGGCCAGCCCCATTGATGTCTCAAAGGCTTTGATGTTGGTCGAGAAAACCCGCCTGGATTATTACCGGGAGCGCAGTCGTAACAATACCTATCGAATACGCCTGGAAGAATTGATCAATCAGACCCTGCCTGGGGAACTTATTATGCCACCACCACCACCGGCAAAGGGCCCCCAGGAAACAGACAGGGAAGAATTCGCCAAGCTGGTTACGCAGCGAAATCCTGAAATGATGGCACTGATGAAACAGGCAAAGGCAAGGGGCTTGCAACGGTCTGGAATATCCAGCCTGCCAAGTGTTGAGGCTTTCGGCAACGTTGGTCATTCAAGCCGGGACTTGCGTGGGCGTAATGAATATGCGGTAGGGGCGCGTATGTCATGGCCAATTTTTGATGGCGGCATAAAAGGGGCCCAGCGCAACCGCCTTGCCGCCGAGGAAAGCCGTATCAATGCCCGTATGGAAGTTATGCGCCGTCAGCTACGCCTGAAAGCCCATAGCGCCCTGATGAACAGGAATGATACTTTTCAACGTGTAATTTCCGCCAAGGCCGGACTTGATTATGCCCAGAAGAACTTGCTGCGCCGTCAACAGCTCTATTCTCATGAACGGGTCGCCGATCTGGGCCGGGCGATGATTGAAAACTCGCAGGCAGAATCAGAACTGATCCGCGCGACCGGAGCCTACAGGTTGGAGCTGGCAGGCATTGCCCTGTTGTTGGGGGATCACCCGTCCAAGGGGCTGGAAGATGGCTATCTGGTCTCCATAATGGGGACCAAGGCAACTCCAGCGCAAGGCTATATTCCCAAAGGCGGAAGTGGTTTTGGTCAAGATGATCAAAACAAGGTTAATCGGAACACTGAATGATGGATTGTAAAATGAATATTGGCACCAGTCTCTCGCTTCGCCTTATACCCGCTGTATTGGTTGTGATGCTGATTATGGGCTTGATAAGTAACCAAGCCCAAGCCGCCGAGCGCAAATTAACGTTTGCCGTCTCTGGAGTCGTTGCTTCTGTAAAAGTTAAATCTGGTGAACAAGTAAAAGCAGGAAGCGTTCTGGCTGTTCTTGACCTAATCCCGTTCAATGCAGCGAAGCGTGCCGCCGACGTCGCTTCCACTTCGGCAAAATTAATTTTGGACCTTTCCAAAGTCAGGGTGAAGCAGGTACGTGAATTGTTTGATGCCTTGTCGACGTCGCAAGAAGAGGTTGAGAAGGCGCAGATTGCCCATGCAAATGCCTTGTCAATATATCAGTCCGCTAAATACAACGCACAAATAGCAACCTGGAATTTACAGCGCGCAACCCTGAAATCACCCTTCAACGGGACGGTTTCAGCCACTCCCGGTTATCCTGGAATGGTCATAAATACGAACGCTGAAACCCCGACTATCGTCATCATCAACGCACAATAAGACCTGGTTATTTAGATTAGTCGTCAACCCGAAGTATTAATAGGTGCACTATTGGGTGACACAATGCTGTCGCATATAAATATCCTTGTTCAGAAAAGGAGCGCAGCATGATCAAAGCCGATGTCATCATTATCGGCGGTGGCCTTAGTGGTCTGGCGGTGGCAGACGAACTGACCAGAGAGGGTCGCAGCTGGATTCTGCTTGAGGCGAGGGAGCGATTAGGTGGACGTATTCTTTCGCTTGCAACAGATCATAGTTCACAACACTGTTTTGATCTCGGGCCGTCATGGATTTGGCCGCACAATGAACGCATGTTAAAAGCCTGCGATCGCTTTGGTCTGAACCTTTTCGAGCAAAATTCAGAAGGCAATCTTGTTTTTCAAGATGATAAGGGTGTCGTGCGCCGGGACCTTGCATTTTCCACCATGGCCGGGGCACTTCGCATGGATGGCGGCGTGGCAACATTGGTGGAGAGGCTTGCTCAAAGCATACCTGACGACCATGTGTATCTTGGCCATGGCGTCCAACGTTTGCAAAGACAAAGTGATAGAGTTGATGTGGAGGCCCTTGGCCCCGATGGCCTTACCGGTTTTTCCGCAAGTTCTGTGGTCCTCGCTTTGCCGCCTCGAATTATTGCCGAGACAATTTCCTTTGAGCCAGAACTCCCGCAAGCAGCCTATGGCGCACTTTGTAATGTGCCGACGTGGATGGCAGGCCACGCCAAGGCTGTTGCAGTTTATGATCGGCCATTTTGGTGCGCTGAAGGGCTCTCTGGCGACGCAATTAGCCACCTTGGCCCAATGGTGGAAGTTCATGATGCCTCTCCTATGGATGGGGCCGTCGGTGCCTTGTTTGGGTTTATCGGAACTCCTGCGCCCGCGCGACTTGGCCAAGAGAAAGAACTGCGTAATGCCATTATCGCGCAACTTACCAAGTTATTCGGTGATGGCTGTGCAAAGCCGACAGCGTTTTTTTATAAGGATTGGGCCTTCCAGCCAGAAACCGCGACAACCGCTGATCACAAACAACTTGGCGAGCATCCGGTCTACGGCTTGCCACCAGCCCTTATTGACCTGTGGGACGGGGCGCTCATTTTCGCAGGCAGCGAGGTCGCTAATGTGAATGGTGGCTTTCTTGAGGGAGCCTTGGAGGCTGCCCAAACGGCTGTTTCAAAGTTGACAAAATTTGGTCAGGGAACGGAGTTGTGAAAGTTATTCGGGGTTAATCTAAAATCGGCTGTTTGCTCGATGTGCGTGACGGTTTGATGCCTGTCCACAGGAATCTGCTTTGGTATTAATGATTCTGGTGACACCTCAACCCAAGGCACCGAACGTCACATATTCAATTCTGTTCGGATGACTTTGGTCACTTCGGGTATGTTAAACGGTTTGGTCAGATATACCTTGAATCCGGCAGCCATTCCTCTATCAACGTCACTTTTCATGGCGGCGGCGGTAATGGCGACGACGGGAATATCCTTGGTCGAATCATTTTTGCTAAGAGCTTCCATAGCGGAAATTCCATCCATTCCGGGTAGTGAGATGTCCATTAGGATCAGGTCGGGGCGCCGCTCTTCGGCTATGATCAGCCCCAGTTCGGCATTATGCGCGGAGATCAGGCTCACCCCGTCCATTTTTTTGATGATCGCCTCCATCAAGTCCAGGTTAGAGGGGATGTCTTCGATATAGAGGACTTTGGCACTAACCGTCGATTGTTCCTGGCGTTCGTCTATGTCAGATATGATTGCCTGCTTTGCAGGGCTGACGACAGTGCATTTGATCCCTGGAAAATCGACCCAGAACGTTGATCCCTTTCCAACCTCGCTTTCAAAACCGATCTGGCCTCCCATGGCTTCGGTTAGCTGTTTGGCGATGGTCAAACCGACACCGGTTCCCTCAATGTTTCCAGATTCCCTACCAATTCGATTAAACGGCTCGAACAATTCGCTTTTCCATTCTTGGGCAATACCGGGTCCGGTATCGGTTACGGATATCCTCACTTTATTATCGTCAGTGTCTTTAATTGCCAACGCTATAGAGCCGCCCTCGTTGTTGTACTTAACCGCATTGGAGAGCAGGTTGAGCAAAACTTGTTTAAAACGGATATAATCGACCTTGATAGTGAGGGGCGTATCAATATCAATTTCGATTTTCAGGCCTCGAGTCTTAGCACTCCTGTCAATAAGCGTAAGGCATTCCCGAGAGGCCTCATCGAGCGTAATTTCCTCCATCGACAAATCCATTTTACCGGATTCGATCTTGGAAAGATCGAGCACCTGATCAACCAGTTTCAAAAGATGTTCACCGCCGGTCAAAATGTGCTTTACGTAATTTTTCTGCTTTTCACTAAGCGGTTCAACTGGATCGATCTCCAGTATTTGCCCGAAGCCAAGAATGGCGTTTAAGGGGGTCCTCAATTCATGGCTCATTGAGGACAGGAACTCAGATTTTGCGCTGTTCGCTTTCTTAGCTGTCGCCAAGGCCACCTGTAGCCTTTTCTCCGCATTTTTTAAGTCTGTTACGTCAACAACAACTGCCCCCAGGCCTGTGATTTCTCCTTGATCACCAAACACCGGAAATTTGATCGTGTGAAGAACACGACGGCCCAGTTCTGTCGTGACGTCCTCTTCACGAATCACCACCTCGCCTGTTTCCAGAACCTGTAAATCATGTGCGCGTGTGCGCTCGCTCAATTCTTGATAATGAGCTTGAGCTGGAAAATGGCCGACAAGATCTTCATTCTTGACATTGAAAAGCTTCTCAAATTGGCGGTTTATCTGAATGTATCGCCCTTCAATGTCCTTCAGGTATAGCTCTACTGGGGCATTGTCGAAGATGGCCTTCAGATGGGCCTCGGACTTCCGTAATGCTTTCTCGACAAGATGATGTTCCGTGACATGAAGGTCGAGCTTGTCGACGGCCGCATTGAGCACCATCAGATCGGATGCTACGTACCTCGGCGGTGGTGCAGTGCTGGACAATGTCTCCGTCGAGATGGCCAAGAGACGCCTGTTAATAACGCCGACCGGACGTACGGCAAAAATATGTACGGCGGCAACAATACAGGCCGTCAGCAATATCAAGGTTACGATGACGGTTGAAATGATCAGCGGTAGCTTGCTTGACATAACGTGTGCGAAAAAACCTGTATGCCAGGAAATCGATATGGATCCGAACTTCTCCCCGGCGACGACAATATCGCGTCCTTGCGTCAACAACCCGGTTTTAGGATGTATGCCATGGGCGACGAACATTTTCTCGTGCTCCACTGGTGCCATGGAAAACGATGCTAGTTCTTCCCCGCCTTCATTTAGGAAACTGATCGAGTGAATGAGGGGATCATTCTGGTGGATTTGTTCAACGATAGTTTTGAGGAGGGGAATATCTTCAACGATAATAGCATCCTTGGTGGCCGCGGCCAGGAAGCTAACGGTTTTCTCTGAATCTGCCGTGAGGTCTTCAACAAGTAACTCTGTCTCCAATTTGACGACCAGCAAGGTAACGGCAACCACAGCGATGATCATTGCCAAGCCCGCCGTCAACGAGATTTGGAGCCTTAGGGGACGGTTTCCAATAAACCAGTTGAAACTTTTTACATCGCCTGCGGAAGCGTTCTTCGAGTCGTTCGGTGTATTTTCCAACATCATTCCATGAACCGATCATTTTGTTCAATTGCCTCACGGATCGAATCATAATCAGAATCATCACCTTCTAAGAAGGTCCCCGTTTTGAGCGCCTTTAAGGCTGCCATGTCCTGCACTTGAAGTAGCGCGAGGCGCAGGGTCTGGAGGGTCTTTAACGGCAGGTGCGCGCCAGCGATCCACGGCTGAGTGACGTTCTCCATACGGGCAATGGCCCTTAGTTTGTATCCCTTTTCTACCAACGAATTAAAAGTGCTTTGCTTGAGTGCACCGGCGTCAAACCTGTTCGCGGCGACGGCTATACCGACTAAATCGTGGCGACCCATATATTCAAATCCAGCCAAAACGGGCGCTGTAATGTCATTCTTGGCGAGGAGTAATTGCGAGAGATAACGACCGATGGTCGAGCTTTTACTGCCAAAGGCGAACCGCTTACCCTTTAACTCGCTAACGTTCTGAATAGCACTATCCTCCGGGACGCAGATGATGCCATAAAAAACTTTCCGGCCACCTTTGCTCTCCGTGGCGAGGATTTCTATTTCGGGTTTGCGCTGCTTCACGGCAATGTAAGAAGCCGGGCCCATACGTGAAAAATCGACCCGACCTTGCACAAGGTTGTCTTGACCTTCCTGATAGCTTTTCGCAATTACGGTTTTGATTTTGACTGTGGAGCCTGAAATTCTGGCAAAATTTAACTCCAATTCATTGAGAATTGGCCGGAACTGCATGACAAGTTTACTTGGCTTATCCGCCGTATACAGCCCAAACTTGAGCACCAACAGTTCAGCGGACCCTGGAATTGTGCCAGCCAGGAGCATTAACAGGGTATACATTGCCGAAAATATGGCAGTTTTCATAGGGTTGCCTTCAATCCATAAAGGAGCGAGTAACTAGGGTGGCACATTGACGATAACCAAACCTCTCACAAACATATTTGGTTTTCCTTCAGCTATACAATGGTCCTTTTATCTAACCAGATGCACTTTCTTGCGTAGACAACCCATTCACAATATTTGAAGACGACTGATTGACGATTTTGTCCTATCAGGTACTATATGTAGTGCATTTCACCTGATTTAAGACCTTCTAATAGGACATTTCATGAGCAAGACTGCCCCAGCCGGGGAAATTCGTGACACCCGGCTCGCTGATGCCCTCGGCGAACGATATTTAAATTATGCCCTTTCAACGATTATGTCGCGCTCTTTGCCCGATGTGCGTGACGGTCTGAAGCCCGTCCACAGGCGTTTGCTCTATGCAATGCGCCAATTGAAGCTTGATCCCAATACGGGTTTTAAGAAGTGTGCTCGCGTCGTTGGTGACGTTATGGGTAAATATCACCCCCACGGCGACATTGCCATCTACGACACCCTTGTTCGCCTGGCCCAGGATTTCTCCGTGCGCTATCCGCTAGTTGATGGCCAGGGCAACTTTGGCAATATCGATGGTGATAACGCCGCTGCCATGCGCTACACGGAATCACGAATGACACCTGCCTCCATTGCCTTGCTTGAAGGTATTGACGAGGACGCTGTTGATTTTCGCGAAACATATGATGGCGAAGATTCAGAACCCGTCGTTCTACCAGCCCGTTTTCCAAATCTTCTGGCCAATGGTTCCGCCGGTATTGCCGTTGGCATGGCGACGTCCATCCCACCTCATAATTTAAGTGAACTATGTGCGGCCCTTACTCACCTGATTAAATTCCCTAATGTCACGTTCGACAAGTTGGTTGATCTTGTCCCGGGGCCTGATTTCCCCACCGGCGGCGAACTTGTCGAGCCGCGGGAGTCCATTGTTGAGACCTACCGCACCGGACGCGGCGGGTTCCGCTTGCGTGCAAGATGGGCTGTTGAGAAGCTCAAACATGGTCAATATCAGGTCGTTGTTACTGAGATTCCCTATCAGGTTCAAAAATCCCGGCTGATCGAAAAAATCGCTGAATTAATGAATCTTAAAAAACTTCCCATGCTGGCTGACATTCGCGATGAGTCCACTGACGAATTCAGAATTGTCCTGGAACCCAAAAATCGTATGGTCGAAGCTGAAATGTTGATGGAGCATTTGTACAAGCAAACGGACATGGAAACCCGTTTTGGCCTGAACATGAACGTCATTGATGCCCATCAGGTGCCGCGCGTCATGAACCTGCGAGAGGTGCTACAGGCCTTTCTGGATCACCGGCATGAGGTCCTGGTCCGCCGGACAAAATTCCGCCTTGATAAGATTGAGCACCGACTTGAAATTCTTGGTGGCTACCTGATTGCCTTTCTGAATCTGGATGAAGTGATCCGCATCATCCGCGAAGAGGATGAGGCCAAGGCAGCCCTTATTAAGGCCTTTGATTTAAGCGAAGTACAGGCGGAAGCCATTCTGAACATGCGTCTGCGTCAATTACGCAAGCTTGAAGAGTTTGAAATCCAAAAAGAAAACAAAAGTCTGACGGCCGAGAAAAAAGAACTTAAGACGCTGCTCAAAGATGAGAAGGCCCGCTGGAAAATTATTACCGGGGAAATTGGCGATATCAAAAAGGAGTTCGGCTCCAAGACTGAAGTCGGCAAACGTCGTACAGTAATTGGACAGCCACCCTCTGCCGTAATTGTGCCTCTGGAAGCAATGATTGAGCGTGAGCCGATTACCATTGTCTGTTCCAGCAAAGGCTGGATCAGGGCCTTGCGCGGCCATGTAGAGGATACAAATGATCTGAAATACAAAGAAGGGGATGTGGGAAAGTTCCTCATAAAAGCACAGACCACGGACAAGCTTGTGATCTTCGCAACCAATGGACGTTTTTATACAATCGGCTGTGACAAATTGCCGGGTGGACGCGGCCATGGCGAGCCACTGCGCTTGATGATCGACCTTGGCAACGAACATGATCCCGTCGCCATGTTTATCTACACACCGGATCAAAAGTTGCTGGTAGTCTCAGATGCTGGGCGGGGTTTCATCGTTGGCGAAAATGATGTCATTGCCCAAACCAAAAATGGTAAGCAAATCCTCAATCTTGGACCGGGCGAGGAGGGGGCTGTTGCTGCCATCATTGAAAAAGATGCTGACCACGTGGCAAGCGTTGGGCAAAACCGTAAACTGCTGATCTTCCCAATAGACGAACTGCCGGAGATGACACGCGGACGTGGAAACTTTATTCAACGCTTTGCCAAAGGTGGGCTTGCTGATGCAAAGGCCTTCAAGCTGGCTGATGGACTAAGCTGGAAGGCCGGAGATAGGACCCGCACAGAGCCTGATATGAAAGACTGGCTTGGCAAACGTGCCCAGTCTGGCCTGAAGGTACCGCGTGGTTTCTCAACTACAGGCAAGTTCAGCTAAAGATTAAGTCTCTAGAAATTCAATGAGATGTCCCGGTGCACCGCTTTGCAGTTGGCAATAATTTCAGCCTGTTCAGGGCGCAAACGTTCTTGCATACGCAGGCCAATGGAATCTCGAATTGTCTCTTCGTATTCCCTCAACGCTACAGCCATCTCTCTTGTAGCACGTTGACGCCACTTGATTTCTGAATTGTATAGGGCGAGACCTCTGGTCAGTTCATTAGCGGCCTTTATGGGGTCGGCTTTCTTGCCCCTTAACGCCCGCCTGGCCTTGGACAGGGCAGACTTGATAGCGCTAGTCCCCTCAACAGCTCCAAGGGCTGCCTCGACAAGCTTGATGGATTCCATGGCCTCTTTCGGGCTTTGAGTCCTGGTCACACCTTTTAAACCATTGACCTGACTGGCCAGACTATCCAGCTCATAGCTATCAGCGATAATCGCCAACACTTGGGCAACAGGTTCGTAAGCACCATCCACATTACGCCTGTATTTCAGGCGCGCCTCTTTTTCTGCCTTGGCGACTTTCAGATAATTCTGGCGAGCCGATTTCCAGTTGTTGGGAATGGTAGCTTCCTGGCTTGCAATTCGGACTGTCAGATTCTCTATTTCCTGATCGATGACCATGGCATCTTCTGTCGATAACCTACGGCGGGATTCTTTAAGATCGTCAATTTTCTTCCTGAACCTAAGGATTTTGCGCTGAATTGCCCGGACCTCCTCATGCAATGGCTTGTATGCGGGGACATAACTGGCGACGGCCCCTTCAGCCTGACGCACATTGTCGACAAGGGAGAATGTCATTTCAGCAGATTGAAAACTTTCTTCAAGGCTGGTTCGAACCTTCTCAGGAAAATAAGAGATATTCAGTGAGCGGGCATGCTTGATGGATTGGTTGATGGCATCTGAACTTAAATCGTACTCAGTAAAAAGCATTTCCTCTACACACAACTGCAAACGCGGATTACGCGGAGGTGGCGCAGTTTCCGATGTCAGGCTGACCCGGTTTGGCAGATAGTTCACCAGTGTCGGGAAGAAACCAACAATGGCAAGCCCTGCCAATTGCAATAGAATGAAAGGAATAACGCCCCTGTACATTTGAAGGGTGCGAACCGCTGCGGGGGCAACGCCGCGAAGATAAAACAAGGCAAAGCCAAAAGGCGGCGTCAGGAACGACGTTTGCATATTGACCCCGATCATCACGCCAAGCCACACGCCACTCACATTTGCGGATGTATCTGCCAACAGGATAGGGGCGATAATCGGCACGACAACGACCGCAATTTCGATAAAATCCAGAAAGAACCCAAGCAGGAAGATAACAAACATCACAACAAGGAATTTTGTGATAAATCCACCGGGCAATCCGGTCAGGAAATCTTTTACCAACTCTTCGCCGCCAAAGGCACGGAAGGCGGCCGTCAACATGGCCGCACCCAGCAAAATAATGAACACCAGGGATGTTGTCTTAGCCGTTTCGACCATAACACCCTTAAGTGTTTCTTCTATTTTATAGGTTCGCCATCCTGTCCAGGCGATGGCAATAAGAAACACAGTGACCGCAGCCAATGCCAAAAAAACAACCGTAAAGTCTTCGGTGCTATCTGCGGCCTTGATGTTGATGTCGTAGTTATTCATCAACAAGCCGATAAGCATTATGGAAGCAACCACCATTATTGCTGGCGTGAAGGCGTGCTTCTTTCCATCCATGAGTCGGTAGCCAGCCATCACCATGGCACCGATGGCACCGATAGCGCCGGCTTGATTAACCGTGGCGATCCCCATAACGATAGAGCCAAGAACGACAAAGATAAGTGCCAATGGCGGCACGAGAGCCAAAATGACGCGCTTTATGAATGCCCTGTCATAACCGCCTTCCAATGGCACGGGCGGCGCTAACTTGGGTTTGATCAGGGCAACGCTCAGGATGTAAGCCATGTAAAGGCCAACCAGCACAAGCCCTGGCAAAAGGGCGCCCAAAAACATTTCCCCGGCACTTGTAGATGTCAGGTCAAACTCCGTGGGCATGGAGTAGGAGCCAGTTGCTTCTTTGTATTCTGCTTTCCGAAGAGTGCCTGCACGGTCCGTGGCGCTGGATAATTGGTCGGCAAGAATAATCAGAACAATAGACGGTGGAATAATTTGCCCGAGTGTCCCTGACGCCGCAATGGTGCCTGTCGCCAAGGGGACATTGTAATTATTACGCAACATTACAGGCAGGGATATCAGGCCCATGGCAATGACCGTTGCGCCAACAATACCGGTGGTGGCGGCAAGCAACGCACCAACGAAAACAACCGCAATGCCCAAACCGCCAGGAACAGGCCCAAATAATTGAGCCATAGCGACCAAAAGATCTTCGGCAATTTTGGAACGCTGTAACATGATCCCCATAAAAACAAACAAGGGAATAGCAATCAGGGTGTCGCGCTCGACCTCAAAATAAATGCCACGAAAATTGGTGATGGCCGCATTAAGCCACTGATTAGGATCACCATGGGCGAAATAGGCACTGACATCACCGGCAAATACCAGACCTGCAAGTGCTGCTGCTCCAATTGTAATAATGGCAGAGCCAGGCAGGGCAAAGGCAACTGGGAAACCCGAACCAAGAGCCGAAATCAATAAGATAAGCAGAAGTGCGAGAAAGAAGACTTCCATTAACCCTAATACCTTTTCCTTTTAAGTAGTTGGAGCTGAATCGTCAGGGTTTTCATTTAGAAGTATGGACGCATTGCTTAAAAAATATCCGATGAACTGAATCATCATGGAGACGGCATAAATCATCAAGAACCCAGCCATCAGATATTTGACAAACATGCCATATCCGTTTTGCGTCACTTCATAACTAAGCATGGGGGCGTTGATCAGGTTAGACTTTTCCCACATTCCATAAATAAGGATGGTCCAGCATACAGGAATTCCTAGAATAAGAGACCCGATCACATTCGACCATGCCTTGCCACGAGCACTAAAGCCCGTGTAGAGAATATCCACCCGCACATGGCCTTCTTCTATTAGTGTGTAAGCACTGGCAAACAGGAACAGGCCTGCGTACCAGAAACGAACCAGATCCCCCATGAAGGCTTGTTCATAAGAAAAAACAAAACGGGTGATAACAATAAGAAGTTCAGCCAGGACAATTAACAAGGCAAGCCACGTAAAGCCCAAAGAACGGGTAAACAGACCAATAACAAAACCAATGAAGACCAGCGGGTAGTGGAAATAAACACCACGAAAATTGGCACGTCCAATATCGCTGGCCATCTGTTGCCCCATGAGTTGCTCCAGAATGCCTTCCACGCGAAGAAAGGAAAGCGTCATATCGACAACGCCAATAAGTAAAATAGCCCAGAAAGCAGACCGGATTATGTAGGCCACCAAAGCACTCATCCTTTGGGAGTCTGCCATTAATGTACGAGACTTTGAATAAACGACATAGGTAAAGCTGGCGATAATGGCACCCGCATAAGCCAAGACCTGCACCCAGCCCATTGTCAGTTTGGTTCCTTGCAGGGGGGAATTACGGGCTTCCATGCCAAACAACCCGTAATGAGCAAATAAAATGTCTACGCCGGGCCAACCCTGCCAGAAAATCAAAAAGTTATTTAATATGAATAACAGACAAAAAGCCGTGCCAATGTATGCCAACCCCCTTAAGGCTATGCCCGTCGGGCTTGAAGTATGGGCAAAAGAGTTATCAGCAATGGATGTCATGAACGGCCATTTGATTCGTTAAAGAAAGAGGAAAGCGGAGCTTTTGAGGGCTCCGCTTTCTCTACTTTGATCGTCTTCGTTCTAAACGCCGAGAACGCGGTTGCGCTGTGCGACGTATGCCTGATCAGAAATCTTGGACCATGCACCAAGGTTCTTACGGGCCGCGAGGAAGCTCTCATGAATTTCACCAGCAAGCGGGCTGTGAGCACGAACACCTTCAAAGACTTCTTCAGCAGCTGTGCCAAAGCTGTCATAGACATCGTCATTGAATTCACGCAGCTTGACGCCCTGGTTCTGGACCAGATCGGCAAGTGCTTCGCCATTCTTGGCATTGTATTCCGACATCATGACGTCATTTTCCATGGATGCTGCGGCCTCAATGATGGTTTGATCCGTCTTCGAAAGCTTGCCCCACCAGGAAGCATTCATGCCAAGAGCCAAAGTCGCACCGGGCTCATGCATGCCAGGGAAGTAGTAGTACTTGGCAGCTTCATAGAATTTCATGAAACGGTCATTCCACGGGCCAACCCATTCGGTTGCATCAATCGCACCGGAAACAAGGTTTTCATAAATTTGACCGCCAGGAATAGACACAGGAGACGCGCCAAGCTTGGCAAGAACATCGCCGCCAAGACCAGGAATACGCATTCTCAGGCCCTTAAAGTCATCGGCAGAGTTGATTTCCTTATTGAACCAACCACCCATTTGAACGCCAGTGTTACCAGCCATCAGGTTTTTCAGACCATAATCACCAGCCAGTTTGTCCCATAGTTGCTGACCGCCACCAAAGCGGATCCAGGCATTCATTTCAGTGTATGTAAGACCGAAAGGAACGGCAGTGAAATAAGCCCAGCCAAGATGCTTGCCTTTCCAATAGTAATCGGCAGCGTGATAAGCCTGGGCGTTACCCGAAGCAACTTCATCAAAGGAGTCAAATGCGCCGACGCGCTCTTTAGCCGCAAAATACTGAACCTTAATGCGGCCTTCGGTCATCACATTGATGCGATCAGCCAGGCGTTGGGCGCCTGTTCCCAGACCGGGGAAATCCCTGGGCCAGGTTGCGACAATAACCATGTCATTTACAGATTTAACAACGGCAGGGGCTGCGGGGGCCTTTTTGACTTCTTTTTTTTCTTCACAAGCGGAAAGCAAGGCTGCTCCGACACCGGCCACGGCCACGGCACTACCTAGTTTAAGTGCTTCTCTTCTTTTCATTGAACTAATTCCTCCCTGAATTTGATTCTATTTGAAAAACTTTAGTTAAACATTATTTTATACCCAGTCAGTATTTGTCGTGAATTAGACTAACTTCTTTTCTCTTTAATGATCAACAATCTCTTCAATTTCTTTCATATCGTCATAAGGCACCCAACTTCCAGAAGAGAAATAATCGAGTGGTTGAAAGTCTGTCTTGTAAGACATTTTGCGGCAGTTGTTGATCCAGAAGCCAAGGTAGACATGGTCAAGCCCCAACGTTCGCGTGTGCTCAGTCAACCATAGGACCATATAAGTGCCGAGACTTCTACGATTTTCAGATTCCGAATCAAAGAAACTGTAAACAGCGGAAAAACCATCAGAAAGTTTGTCTACAATAATACAGGCCACAAGCCGATCATTGTGTCGGAACTCAATTATGCTCGTGTCGATGGTATTTTCCTCAACCAAAGACTGATAGTCGGAATACCCCATGGTTTCCATATCACCGCCAGCGTGTCGAGAAGCCTGGTAGGATTCAAACAAAATGAATTGCTCCTCATTGGCAATAGCGGGGACTTCCCTCGCCACAAGTTCAATGTTACGTTTGGTAATTCGTCGTTGGCTTCGCGAAGGCTTAAATTCACGAGCCCTAATTCTGATAGCTATACATTCATTACAATCCGGGCATGCTTGAGCATATGCAGCCCCGTGAGAGCGACGGAACCCGGCGCGTGTTAATTGATCATGCAAGGCTTGTGAATCCCGACCAACCAATTCTGTAATGACGCGCCTTTCAACCCTGTCGGCAAAATACGGGCAAGGTAGGGGAGATGTAGTGAAAAAGAAGTGAGCTGAATTCAGGGGGGCTTTAAGAGGGGCGTGTCTCATAACAACCACCCTTCAGGAAGGCTGCTAATGCCCATGGTTTGGCTAATTTTATTCCGGCTTCGCGTCATCATCAAATAATGGGTTGGATGCTGGTTGATCGTCTTGCTGAACTTCTGTCGCAGGTGTATCGCCTGGTGCAGTTTCTTCCTGTGCGGTGTCTTTTCTTGGGGAGATTTCAATCAGAGGCTTCCTTTCTGCCGGGGCCTCAGGAGGGGGAGCCTCAGCCTCAGTTTCGGCCTCAGTCTCGGGAACAGCTTGAACACCAGTGCCTCGCAATAAAACAATTGATAAACGGCGGTTACGGGCATTTTTTGGATCATCAACCATTAATGGTTCCGTATCGGCGCGTCCGACAACCCTGGCCACCCGATCTTCGGTAACACCCAGATGTTGTAATACGCGTCGGGCATTATTAGCCCGGTCTGCCGACAGTTCCCAGTTACTGTAACCATCCTTGGTAACAAAGGGGACAGCATCTGTATGACCTGAAATCGCAATATTTTGCGGCATTTCAAGAATAACTTTGGAGACCAATTCCAACACCTTGCGGGCATGTAAATACATGTCAGACCCACCGCTTGGGAACATGGCCAGACCTTCCTGATCGACCAGTTGAATTCTCAAGCCTTCCGGTGTGTTGTCGATCATCAGGCTTTTTGCCAACTGCTTTAATTGAGGGACCGACTTAATAGCCTCATTCAGGGTATCTTCAGCTCTTTCAAACTGTGCTTCTTCTTCTTGCTTTTGCAGTTCTTTAAGTTGTTGCGCACTGGCATCGCCATCCTCGATATCCTGAATATCTGCAGCGCCAACTTTGGGTGGGGGAAGATCAACGACAACACTTGGTCGAGAGGCATCCTGCTGGGAAACGCCTTCTTCGCCAATGGTTTTACCGGCAAGCACGTCACCACTTCCTGACTGACTGGTTGAGGCCGTCGTTGGGGCAAAGTAGTTTGAGATGCCTTCAAGTTGCTCCTGGGTGACGGAATTGAGCAACCACATCAGCAGAAAGAACGCCATCATTGCGGTCACGAAATCCGCATAGGCAATTTTCCACGCGCCACCACCGTGGCCGCCGCCTGACTTGTAGACCTTCTTGATAATAATCGGTTGTAGATCAGCCATTTTTAAAAACCGCTCTTAACTGGGTAATTCACCAATCATTTCTTCAACTTCTGCAAAAGTCGGGCGAACACCGCCGGACAGGCTTTTGCGGGCAAATTCTACAGAAACTTGCGGGGCGTAACCTTGCATATGGGCGATTAGCCCTGCCTTGATGCACGTAAGGTATTTTGAATCTGCATCGAAACTGGTGCCAACAGATTGTGCAATAGGGGCCAAAAACCCGTAAGCAATCAAAATTCCGGCAAAAGTACCGACAAGAGCGCCACCAATCAGGTGGCCCAGAACTTCCGGTGGCTCGGTAATAGACCCCATGGTGTGAATAACACCAAGAACAGCCGCGACAATACCAAGCGCCGGGGTCGCATCGGCCAAGCCCTGAAGGGCGGCAGCAACGGCGTGATCTTCATCGTGATGCAGTCCAAGTTCCGTATCAATGACTTCAGCTACTTCATGGGCGTTTGATGTGCCCAGCGTCAACATTCGAAGATAATCACACAAAAACTCAACAGCGTGATGGTCCTCGATAAAAGAAGGGAAGTTCTGAAACAAGGCACTTTCATCAGGGTTTTCAACATGGGCTTCTAGAGCCAGATCGCCTTTGCTCTTAGCCAGCTTAAACACGGAATAAAGCACCCCGAGAAGCTCCATGTAGTCTTCTGGCTTATAAGAAGGGCCTTTGATAAAAGTCCCCAACGCGGACATAGATCGCTTCAAATGCGCCGCATTACCAGCCACAAAGGCACCGATGGCACCGCCAAAGATGATAACAAATTCAAACGGCATCCACAGCACGTCCAAATGACCACCCCCGGCCATATAACCACCGAGAACGCTGGCTGTGACAACAACATAGCCAATAATAGCGAACATTTAGGCGATATCCTCCGGCATCATTTTTATCTGATTCTTTACGCTTGGATGTTCTCGCATTTTAAGTCCGAAGCCTATAGGTTCCAAAAGGTAAGTTATACATTCAAATTTCTGCCCTGGGGCAGATACTAGAACAACTTGTTATAGCGTTGGAATCATTATCAACTGATTCTGGATTTTTTAGTAAATAATTTTTGCCCTTCTACCAAGGCAATTCGACAAGGAAAAAAAAGACGTGAGCATTGATCCGACAACATTCAGAAAAGTTCTTGGCCGTTTTGCAACAGGTATTACTATTGTAACTGGGTTGACAGAGGATAAAACCCCAGTTGGCCTTACAGTCAATGCTTTTACATCTTTGTCACTTGATCCCCCCTTGGTCTTGTTCTGCCTGGATAAAAGAACGGCCAGTATAGATGCCTTCAACCAAGGAAACGGCTTTGCCCTGAATATGTTGAATGAAGATCAGCAGGACCTATCTGTTATTTTTTCAACCAAAGTAGAAGACCGTTTTGCCAAAGTTGATCACTATTTTTGGGATACAGGCGTTCCTATTCTGAATGGTTGCCTGGCAAACCTTGAATGTATCATTGATGCTGTTCACGAAGGTGGAGACCACTTGATTATAGTCGGCAAGGTCGAACGCCTGTATCAATCAGACAGTGGTAATCCTTTACTCTATTTCAATGGCAACTACGCCCAGATCGGCAAAGCTGACTAGTTTTCCCTATGCCAGACAGCACAAACCAGCGTAGCTTTTTTCAAATGCCCGTGGTTCTGCTGTTCGGATCGCAGGCACTGGCGGGAATAACTCTCGCCATCGTTATGCCGTTCATTACGTCACAAATGAACACCGGTCCGACGATGACGACTATTTTGCTCCTGCAGGGTGTTTTCGCCGCGCTGTTTGGTAAAATGCTAGGTCTTTCAAAGTGGTGGGGCGTCCTTCAATTCGCGCTGCCTTTCACCGCCTTTTATTCTATCAATTTACAGATCCCGGCATGGCTATGGCTTTTGCTTTTTGCCTTAACGGTTCTGATTTTTAGAAACAGCACCCGTGGCGGTGTGCCATTATATCTAAGCAATGGGACAACCTGGGTGGCACTGGCTGAACTTCTGCCACAAACAAAAGGGGCAAGGATTGTTGATCTGGGCGGCGGAGTAGGGGGGACCGTACTTTATCTCGCCCGACACAGGCCTGATGCACAATTTATTTCCATTGAATCTGCTCCCATCCCGGCTGCTATTTCTCGATTTAGGAGAACTTTCTCGGGGCTTGAAAATGTGGAAATGCGCTACGGCGATTTCTGGGGCATGGATATTAGTGATAGTGATTTCGTCTACGCGTTTCTGTCTCCTGTTCCCATGCAGCGTCTTTACAACAAGATAAAAGCCGAAATGAAAACGGGCAGCGTGTTTGTCAGCAACTCGTTCCAGGTGCCTGGCGTTGAAGCTGATGAAGTGATTGAGCTTAATGATGGACGAAAGACAAAACTGCACCTGTGGCGCCTATAAGGCCCTTAGTCTTTGCGACGACGTAACTCACTGATAATCTTTTCCCTGTCCCCATCCAGGTCCGGGGCGGGCTTTCGTGTGGCGGGATCATCAAAGGCCGACATTTTAATCGGATTTCCAGCCATTTTTAAAAGCCCAGCCGTCTTGTCTTCAGCGCTCACCACCATGTTGCGCGATAGAACCTGTGGGTCCATCAATACCTGATCAACCTTGTTGATTGGCCCGCTGGGGACACCGGCCTTATCAAAAATGTCATTCCACTGGGCCGCTGTTTTGTGGCTTAAGGCCTTTTCAAGCTCGTCCTTCAAGGCGGCGCAGTGTTCTGTTCTTAGGGGATTGGTCTTAAACAAGGGATTTTCGGCCAGTTCCGCCTGACCGATTGCCTCACATAGGATAGCAAAAAGACTGTCGTTCCCGGCAGCGATAACCATATAGCTATCCGCTGTCTTGAAAGCATCAAAGGGTGTAATCGATGGATGACGCGCCCCCAGTGGCCCCGGCACGTCGCCAGTCGCAGAATAACGGGCGATAGCATTTTCAAGAATGGCGACCTGGCTATCAAGCATGGCGACATCTATCTTTTGCCCTTCACCAGTTTTTTCGCGATGAAACAGGGCGGCGTTAATGCCAATCGCCGTAAACATGCCGGCTGTTATATCGCCAATAGACGACCCAACCCGAGTTGGCTCTCCATCCACATGCCCAGTCAGGCTCATCACACCTCCCATGGCCTGCACAATAAGATCGTATGCGGCACGTTTTGAATAGGGACCGCTATGTCCAAACCCGGACGCTGCCGCGTAAATAAGCCCTGGGAATTTTTCATGCAGAACATCCCAACCAAAGCCCAGCTTTTCCATTGTCCCTGGGCGATAGTTTTCAACCAGGATGTCGGCCCCGGCTAGCAACTTTTCAAACGTCACTTTGTCATCATCGTTTTTTAAATTAAGGGCGATACTTTCCTTACCCCGGTTAAGGGACATAAAATAGGCCGACTTGTCACCCTCAGGGGTTTCCATGAAGGGGCCAAAATGGCGGGCATCGTCGCCACCTGCCGGTGTCTCAACTTTAATGACCCGTGCCCCAAGGTCAGCCAGAACCATAGTGCAATAAGGACCGGCCAGCACTCGGGTAAGATCAATAATTGTTATGCCCGACAAGGGGCCAGAACTCATAACCAAGTAAGAATTTCCCTAGGAAGCGGGCTTGATCTCGATGAAGGTTTTCAGGTTCCGCACACCTTTGGTGTCTCGAATAATGCCGCTCACAATATCCAGTTCTGCCTGTGAGCGAGCGCGCCCGATGATGTAGACGGTGTTCATGACAGAACGCCAGCGGTAGTTGACGGAACGTACGTCTTTGGCCGTTAGCAGTTGCGCTTTTATCTTGGTTTCCAGCCAGTAATCATTGACGGTTTGCTTAACGCTGCTGCTTTCAGAACTGTCCCGGTTTTGTGCCTGCTGACGGCGTTGGTCTCGCTCTAGGGTAGAAACAATTCGGATTTCATTATAAAGGGTTTTGACACGCTTATCAGCTTCGGCGATTGCCAGGACCTTGTCACGAGTAGCCGCACTATCCAGCCCCCCGGTCAGCATCATACGTTGCTCCCAAACATCAATGCCAACATCCAGAGCCAGATTGTTATCAGTATCAAGTAACTGTTTAAGTAAATGACTGGCTATTTTCAGATCGGTAATTTGATCTTCAGAAATCCTGTCCTCAAATGCCGATTGAGCGGCTTCTGTCATGATTGTTGGTGTGCAGGACCCAAGGGTGAAACCTCCTAGCAACACAATAGCTGTGAAAAAATATTTTGCCTTACGCATGTTCAATTACTCCAACAGCATGGATCAGTTAGAATCAGCTTATCAATGATGAGCGTTGTCCACCGGATGATCAAGGGTTAGTAAAATGCACTAGAGAGAGTCCGGGTTCCTAAATATCGGCTCACACCCGTTGATTGATTTAAATGTTTGACTCAAGATTTATTGAGATAATTGGAAAAAAGTGCCTATATTGGAAAATATGGATATTAAGTCTGTTGAATACAGGCTGTTTTTGATTTGAGCGGAGAATACAAATGAACCAGGCCCTGGCAACAACAAGCGCTCACGATATTGACGCCATTGGCGGTGATGATCTTGAGAACTTTGTTACCTTTACCATTAGGGACCAGTTGTTTGGCATTCCTGTCTTGCAGGTTCAGGATATTCTGACCCCAACCACCATTGCATCTGTTCCCCTGGCACCGCCAGAAGTCAGAGGGTCTATCAACCTTCGTGGGCGTATTGTCACGGTCATTGATGTGCGTGTTCGCTTGGGTTTAGGCGAACAAGAAGATGTCTCAGATAGCATGGGCGTTACTATTGAACACCAGCATGAACTATACACCTTGTTGGTTGACAAGGTTGGTGACGTTATAGGTCTTCCCAACGATTTATACGAAAACAACCCGGGAACCCTTGACTCTTTATGGCGCGAATTCGCCAGTGGTGTGTTCCGCCTTGAAGGAAGCTTAATGGTTATTCTGGATGTGGATAAATTACTTGGCGCTATGAAAGAAGAATAAGTTTTTTTTAGAGACTAATTAAAAAGGGCTTCCTTGAAAAAGGAGGCCCTTTTTTGTTATTGGCTCTTGAGAAGCCTGGCCGCTTCCGGTGCCATATAGGTCAGGACACCATCCGCCCCGGCCCGCTTGAAGGCCATCAGACTTTCCAGAATTACCTTGTCGTTATCCAGCCAGCCATTTTCAGTGGCCGCTTTCAGCATGGCGTATTCGCCGCTGACCTGATAGGCGAAGGTCGGCACACCAAAGGTTTCCTTAACCCGGCTGACAATATCCAGATAAGGCATGCCCGGTTTGACAATCACCATGTCAGCCCCTTCGGCAATATCAAGGGCCGTTTCACGCAGGGCCTCATCTGAGTTTGCCGGATCCATCTGATAGGTTTTCTTGTCCCCCTTCAAGGCGCCACCAGAGCCTACGGCATCGCGAAATGGGCCATAAAAGGCGGAGGCATACTTGGCCGCATAGGACATAATGCGGACAGCCTCGAAGCCTTTGTCATCAAGGGCTTTGCGGATGACACCTATACGCCCGTCCATCATGTCCGACGGGGCAATGATGTTACAACCGGCCTCGGCCTGAACGATGGACTGTTGGCAGAGCACATCAATTGTTTCATCATTTAATATGACCCCATCCTTGACCAGACCGTCATGGCCATCACTGTTGTAGGGGTCCAAGGCAACATCACAAACAACACCTATGTCCGGGTGCACTTTTTTTAGGGCGCGCACGGCGCGGCAAACCAGGTTTTCCCCATTGAAAGATTCTTCAGCACCAGGGGTTTTCAAAGAAGGGTCAGTATTGGGAAAAACAGCAACGGCCAGGATGCCCAGATCAGCAGCCTCACCAACTGCATCAATCATCAGATCAATGCTCAGACGCTCAACACCGGGCATGGACGACACAGCTTCGCGCCTGTTATCTCCATCCAGGACAAAAACCGGCCAGATCAAATCACTTGCGCTCAGGACATTTTCTGAAACGAGACGACGCGAAAAGTCATCGCCCCGATTGCGTCTCAATCGGGTTGTCGGAAAAGCGCCCAGTCCCAGGGTTTTCTGTGCCACTATTATTTATGCCTTATCCAGTGCCTGTGTCAGGTCGGCAATAATATCGTCGATGTGCTCAATGCCTACAGAAAGACGAACATAACCGTCAGAAACACCCGTCGCCAATCTATCTTCTGATGATAACTGGGAATGGGTCGTCGATGCCGGGTGAATAGCCAATGAGCGGGCATCACCAATATTAGCTACGTGATAGAACATTTCCAGGGAGTCAATGAAACGACGGCCTGAATCCTTACCGTCTTTAAGCTCAAAGCCAACAAGACCGCCATATCCTCGGCTTAAATAAGCATCGGCCCGACGTCGGGATTCACCGTCTTGCATACTGGGATGAATGACCTCAACAACCTTATCGTGGCCCTTCAAAAAATCGACAACGGCCTGGGTGTTTTCACAATGGGCCCGCATACGAAGGGGGAGGGTTTCAAGCCCCTGGATGAATTGAAAAGCGTTCAATGGACTCATGGCCGCACCGATGTCGCGCAGCAGGATAACACGGGCACGGATGATATAGGCTATTGGCCCCAGTGGTTTGACCGCTTCTGTCCAGACGGCACCATGATAGCTGGGATCGGGCTCATTCAGGGTCGGGAAACGCGATCCTCCTGCTTCCCAATCGAAGTTACCGCCATCAATAATGACACCGCCGATAGATGTCCCGTGGCCTCCAATATACTTGGTTGTCGAATACATGACGATTGCCGCGCCATGGTCCAAAGGACGGCACAGGACAGGGGCCGCTGTATTATCAACAATCAGCGGCACACCTATCTCTCGACCAATGTCAGCGACTTCCTTGATCGGGAAGACCTTGAGCTTGGGATTGGGCAGGGTTTCGGCGTAATAACAACGGGTTTTCTCATCGCTTGCTTTGCGGAAGTTTTCCGGGTCTGACGGGTCAACGAAACGAGCCTCGATGCCCATGTCCTTCATGGTATTGGCAAACAGGTTCCAGGTTCCGCCGTAGAGGTCTGTCGAGGTGACGAAGTTGTCACCGGCACGGCACAAATTCAATATGGTAAATGTGGATGCCGCTTGTCCCGAGCCAACCGCAAGGGCGGCAACACCACCCTCAAGAGCGGCCAGACGTTGTTCCAGCGCATCGCAGGTCGGGTTCATAATCCGTGAATAAATATTGCCCAGTTCCTTGAGTGCAAAAAGGTTTTCAGCATGTTCAGTATTGTTAAATTGAAATGAAGTGGTTTGATGGATAGGAACCGCAACAGAACCAGTCTGCTCATCGTGACGATGGCCCGCGTGAAGAACAATTGTTTCTGGATGAATTGATGTATCTGCCATGGTAAGTGCGTCCCTGTATGTTTATTGATTTTCTCAAGTTGGACCAAAAAACATAGGAAACACGCTGTGTCAACGACTTGCACTGTTCACTGGCTGATATTAAAGCTGCACTGTTTGAGGCCGGGGGCCGATATAGGCGCAATATGTGATCTCATTGTAATCAAGGCGGGGTGACTTACTCGTTTTAATGAGCTTAAAATATGTCCCATGAGTCGTAACCCTAAACATCAACGCGAAGTTCTTATTGAATTTCACTATACGTCATCTCGTTCCGTTAAGGTCATAGCTATTGATCCGGTTACGGGAACGGAAGTGGCCATGGTCGGTGATAAAAACCAGGGAGAGGCCGTTTTGAAGCGTCTGGCGGCAAAAAAACTCCACTATGTTCTGAATAAAAACAAAGAAACCGCCAAAAAAGACGATAATCTCTATTAATCCCCCTCAATATGTATTGTTCCGCGCGAATGCTTGTGGTTTGTTGGCAAAGGCCTGCGATATATGGTATCTAGTGCCGCCTAATCATAACAACATCCATACAAGGAACGAAAATGTCGTCTGAAACAATTGCCATCGCTAGTGACCACGCAGGCTTTGACCTGAAAAGTGATTTAAAGCAGGAACTATCCAACCTGGGTTTTGATGTTCTCGATTTAGGGACCGATGGCTCTGAATCTGTTGATTATCCTGATTTTGGTTACGCCATGGCTTCCGCCATTAAAAATAACAAGACAACGCGCGGCGTACTCGTATGCGGCAGCGGTATTGGTATCTCTATGGCTGCAAACCGTCATAGCAACGTTCGTGCAGCCCTTATCCACGATTCACTTGGCGCCAAGATGTCCCGGCTTCATAACGACGCCAACGTCATTGTCTTTGGCGGCCGTATGATCGGAATAGAGGTTGCGCTGGATTGTTTACGGGCTTTCCTGGAAACTGATTTTGAAGGCGGCCGTCACGCCGGGCGCGTTGAAAAACTTTCCAATCCTGAATAATTGCGACGTTTAATGGGGGGCTTTAATGCCTGACACGAATAATTCCTATCCATCCAGCAATCTGGATAAGTTCTTCAATCAGCCACTTTCTGCTACAGACCCTGAACTTCTGGGGTCGATTAATAATGAGCTAAGCCGACAACAAGATCAGATTGAACTGATTGCCTCTGAAAATATCGTTTCCAGGGCTGTGATTGAGGCTCAGGGATCCATCATGACCAACAAATATGCCGAAGGCTACGCTGGACGCCGCTATTATGGTGGTTGTGAATTCGTTGATGTCGCTGAAACCCTGGCTATTGATCGGGCGAAAAAGATATTTGGTTGCGACTATGTCAACGTGCAGCCCCATTCAGGCTGTCAGGCTAATGGTGCTGTGATGATGGCGCTATTACAGCCCGGAGACACTATTTTAGGCATGTCCCTGGCCGCCGGTGGCCACCTGACACATGGAGCACCACCTGCCCAATCCGGTAAGTGGTTCAATGCCATTCAATACGGTGTGCGCCGCGAAGATGCCCTTGTTGACTTCGATGAAGTGGAAAAGCTTGCTAAAGAGCACAAGCCGAAATTGATTATCGCTGGTGGCTCAGCTTACCCACGAATTCTTGACTTTGCCCGCTTTCGGTCCATTGCAGACAGTGTCGGGGCGCTTTTGATGGTGGATATGGCCCACTTTGCCGGACTTGTGGCAGCCGGGTTGCACCCATCACCCATTGGCATTGCCGATATCGTCACCACGACAACTCACAAAACCCTACGCGGCCCCCGCGGCGGCATGGTTCTGACCAACAATGAAGACATCGCAAAAAAGATCAATTCCGCTGTCTTTCCAGGCCTTCAAGGTGGCCCGTTAATGCACGTTATCGCCGCCAAGGCGGTTGCTTTTGGTGAAGCCCTTCAACCTGAATTCAAGGTTTATTCCCAAGCCGTTATCGACAATGCCTGCGTCTTGGCTGAAACTCTTGTCGAGCGCGGTCTGGATATTGTCTCCGGAGGCACTGATACCCACTTGATGCTTGTCGACCTCAGGCCCAAGGGTCTAACTGGTCGCGATGCGGAGCACAGCCTGGAACAGGCCCTTATGACCTGCAATAAAAACGGTATTCCCTTTGATCCGGAAAAGCCGATGGTCACATCGGGTGTTCGTCTTGGCACCCCGGCAGGCACCACCCGCGGTTTTGGCACGGATGAATTCCGCCAAATTGGTAACCTGATTGGTGATGTTCTTGATGGCCTGGCCTCAAACAGCAACGACAATTCAGTTGTTGAGGCAGAGGCAGCCAGCAAAGTTGGAGAGCTTTGCCGGAAATTCCCCATCTACACGAATTCTTTGGGCGTTTAACAAGGAGATAATTCCATGCGATGTCCGTTTTGTGGCAATGACGACACACAGGTAAAGGATTCACGTCCAACTGAAGATAATGCGACCATTCGCAGGCGACGTTATTGCCCGTCCTGTGGCTCGCGTTTTACGACCTTTGAGCGGGTCCAGTTGCGCGAATTGACTGTTGTTAAAAAGGATGGTGACAAAGCACCTTTTGATCGCGACAAGGTTATGCGTTCCTTGAAAATTGCTCTGCGAAAGAGGCCTGTTGATGATGACAAGATAGAGCGCGTCGTAAATGGCATTCAACGTAGGCTGGAGACTTTGGGTGAAACAGAAATTCCGACCAAGGTTGTCGGCGAGATGATCATGGATAACCTGCGTGATCTTGATACTATCGCTTATGTACGCTTCGCCTCAGTCTATCGTAATTTCCGAGAGACAAAGGATTTTGAAGAATTCATCGGCGAACTGGGCGACGATAATTAAACTGTCGCGGAGCCTTCCATGAGCACCGCCAGCACTGAAGATATTAACCACATGCGAAGCGCCCTGGCTTTGGCCGGGCGCGGTTTGGGCATGGTTGCGCCCAATCCGGCCGTAGGCTGCGTCATTGTTTCTAAGGATGGTCAGGTTGTCGGGCGAGGCTGGACTCAAAATGGCGGTCGTCCCCACGCTGAAACAGAAGCAATTTCGAGGGCAGGGGGCCAGTGTCCGGGGGCTACGGCCTACGTCACCCTTGAACCCTGCGATCATCAAGGACAAACACCCGCCTGTTCCAAAGCCCTTATAAAGGCCGAAATCAAACGTGTTGTTGTCGCCTGTAAGGACCCGGACCCAAGGGTCGCAGGCAAGGGAATAGAACGCCTTAAAGAGGCTGGTATCAACGTTGTCGAAGGGATACTGGAAGATGAGGCTAAAACACTGAACGCCGGGTTTTTCACACGACTGGCAAAAAGTCGCCCTCTTTTTACCCTTAAGTCGGCGACAACCCTCGATGGACGCATTGCAACACGCAGCGGACACAGTAAATGGATTACCGGCCCCGAAGCGCGCGCCACGGGACATATGTTGCGAGCGCGCCACGATGCTATCATGATTGGCATAGGCACCGCCCTTGCCGACAACCCTCAACTGACCTGTCGCCTAGCAGGCATGGAAAATTATTCCCCACGGCGAATTATCGCCGACAGTACATTGCAGCTACCTTTGTCCAGCCCACTGGTCGAAACAGCGAACCAAATCCCGACCATTATCCTGACGGCCACGGGGGCCGACAGGCGAAAAATCAAGGGTTTCAAGAAACAGGGCGTCAGGGTGATTGCGCTTGCGCCGTCACTTTCCGGCCAGCCAGCCCCAGAGGCCATGGCCGAAGCATTAGGTAGTGAAGGCCTCAACAGTATTTTGATCGAAGGGGGCAGTAAACTGGCCGCATCCTTCATGGGGGCCGGACTGATTGATCGACTGGCCTGGTTCCATTCCCCAAAACTAATCGGAGGCGATGGTGTTCCCTCCATTGCTGCATTTGGTGTAGAAAGCCTTTCAGACGCACAATCTTTTCAACGCACCGCCCAATATCAGCGTGGCAAAGATATTTACGAAACCTATGAACGTATGAGTGACGCTTAAAATGTTTACCGGCATTATCACTGACATTGGCACAGTGCGCGCCCTTGAAAAGAAGGGGGATACCCGCATTGAAATCACCACCCGGTTCGATACTGCTTCCATCGACATCGGTGCCTCTATCTGCTGTTCCGGCGCCTGCATGACAGTCATCGAAAAGCAGGATGACTGGTTTGCCGTTGACGCTTCTGCAGAAACACTTTCAAAAACAGTTCTTGGCTCATGGACACGCGGCACACCCGTTAATCTGGAGCGCGCCCTTAAAGTAGGTGACGAAATGGGCGGTCATGTGGTTTCCGGCCACGTTGATGGAACAGCCCTGGTAACAGACGTTCACAAAGAAGGAGAGTCCCTTCGTGTCAGATTCAAAACAGACCATAAGTTAAAACGCTTCATCACCCCAAAAGGCTCTGTCACGCTTAACGGTGTATCTTTGACCGTCAACGAAGTAGAAGGGGATAGCTTTGGTGTCAACCTGATCCCCCACACCCAGGTGGAAACCACGCTGGGAAAACTTTCAACAGGCGAGATGATCAATGTGGAAATAGATATGCTGGCGCGCTATGTTGCGCGGCTTCTGGAAACTGAACATTCCTGAACAAGAATGTATTTTAAGGATTAAATAAAAACCGTGGCTCATTCTGATTCCCTGTCACCAATCGAAGACATCATTGAAGATGCCCGTAACGGCAAGATGTACATTTTGGTCGATGATGAAGAACGCGAAAACGAAGGCGATCTTGTCATTCCCGCACAGATGGCGACACCTGAAGCAATTAACTTTATGGCCAAATACGGTCGTGGTTTGATTTGCCTGTCATTAACGCCCGAACGCGTTGCCGAACTGGAATTGCCGTTGATGGCAAGCCGCAATGATTGTCGGCATCAGACCGCTTTTACGGTGTCTATTGAAGCCAGGGAAGGGGTGACGACTGGAATCTCCGCATCCGATCGGGCCCGCACAGTTTCCGTCGCAATCGACCCGACCAAAGACAATGATGATCTTGCCAGCCCGGGTCATGTCTTCCCGCTGGTGTCGCGTCCGGGCGGTGTCATCGTGCGTGCAGGACATACGGAAGCCGCCGTTGATGTATCCCGGCTGGCAGGCTTGAATCCATCAGGTGTTATCTGCGAAATCATGAACGAAGACGGCACCATGGCCCGATTGCCAGAACTCATTGAATTCGCCAGGCATCATGAATTGAAAATTGGCACCATTGCCGATTTGATTGCCTATCGTCTTAAGAATGATCGACTGGTTGAACGTAGCATTGAATCAACCTTCAACAGCAACCATGGCGGCGAGTTTAAAATGGCCGTCTACATAAACAAGGTCGCCTATGCGGAACATATTGTGCTTGTCAAAGGCGATGTCGGGGACGGCAAGCCAGTCCTGGTTCGTATGCACGCCCTGAACGTGCTGGATGATGTCCTGTCTGATGTCTCCGGTAATGCGGATGACCTGCATAAAGCCATGGAAATGGTTGCAGATGAAGGACGTGGTATCATCGTCCTTATCCGCGAACCACAGCCGACCAGTTTGTCGGATCGTGTTCGTAAAAAAATGGGCGAAGATGTAAGTTCCAGCGGAGAACTCAGGGACTACGGCGTTGGTGCACAGATTTTACTGGACCTGGGAGTCAAGGATATGATTCTACTATCCAATACCCAGCGTAATATCGTCGGGCTTGAAGGTTATGGGCTTAGCGTTGTTGATCATCGCGCTATCTCAAGCTAAAGGGGAAACAAATGTCAGATGCAGCTAAAATACTGATCGTCGAAGGACGTTTCTACGAAGATATCTCAGATGAGCTGTGCAAGGGTGCTATAGCTGTTCTTGAGGAGGCCGGATTGGAATATGAACGCTTGGCCGTTCCCGGTGCTTTTGAAATCCCCCAGGCTATCCGTTTTGCCATCCGCTCAATGGAACTTGGATCAGCCATGAGTCGCTATGCCGGCTTTATCGGTTTTGGCTGTGTCATCCGGGGCGAGACATCTCATTACGACTATGTTTGTCAGGAATCATCGCGCGCTTTGATGGATATCGTCATGGAATATAGTGTCGCCCTTGGATACGGGGTCTTAACCGTTGAAAACCGCGATCAGGCATGGGAAAGGGCTGATGTCACCAAAAAGAACAAGGGCGGTGATGTGGCCCAGGCTTGTCTTCGGATGATGGAAGTCAAAAAACATTTCCGTCTCGTCCCCCGATGAGCGTCTCCTCAGATGACGATGATGCTTCAGGTGGAATTGACCGTTCTTCGGCCCGGCTTGCGGCAGTACAGGCTCTTTACGAAATTGACATGACAGGTGTGTCGGCTGACCCGGTTTTGCAGGAATTCCTGAAAGACCGATGGAAAGCTCGACCAGGCATGGTCGACGAAGAAGAAAATTTTCCCGATTTAGCCCCGCCTGATGGGGCGCTTCTTGCGGAACTTATCCGCGGTGTTTCGGCAAAGCGGGACGACCTGGACGGTATCATCGGACCGGCTCTTTCCGGTGATTGGACTGTTGAGCGCCTTGAAGTCATTTTAAGGGCGACCCTGCGCGCGGGCACTTTTGAGCTACTTTCCACGTCCAAAGTCCCGGCAAAGGTCATCATCAATGAATATGTCAACGTCGCGAAAGCCTTCTTTGATGACAATAAACCTGGGCTAGTCAACGGGGTGCTGGACAAAATTGCACGGGTTTTAAGAACGGCAGAAATGGAAAAGTCTAGCAAATAAAATGGCAGATCATTCCAGACCCGGTGAATTTGACTTAATCAAAAAGTACCTTCGTCCCCTGGCCAGTGATGAAAGCGGCGCAGCCTCCTTAAGTGATGATGCCGCGGTTTTGCCAACGAAAGATGGTCACCGGCTGGTTGTGACCATGGATACATTGATTTCCGGGGTCCATTTTTTTGAGTTTACACCACCTCATTTTATTGCTGCCAAATGTTTAAGGGTTAACCTTTCAGACCTTGCCGCAATGGGCGCCGATCCGGCCTATTACACTTTGTCACTGTCATTACCGCTGAATGGAGAGATGACATGTGATGCGGACTGGCTGGACAGCTTTTCACAAGCCCTTGCAATTGAGCAGGATCTCTATGACATCATCCTGGTTGGTGGAGATACAGTATCCACACCCGGCCCTTTATCTATTACCATTACTGCTTTTGGTTGGGTCAAGACAGGCCAGGAAATCGTGCGCTCCGGGGCAACTGCTGGTGACCTGGTTTATGTCAGTGGGGTTATTGGAGACGCCTGGCTGGGGCTGTCAGCTGTGCGCGGGGGCTATCCTGAACTTGAACCAGCTAGCCTGGAACTTATAACAGAACGCTATCACCGACCACAACCAAGGCTCAATTTGGGGCATCGGCTTTTTGGAGTAGCAAATGCCGCCATCGACATTTCAGACGGACTGGCTCAGGACTTAAGCCACATATGCAAAGCCTCCAATGTCAGCGCCATTATTCAGGCAGGAGATATCCCCCTGTCAGGACCGGCACGCGTGCTGCTGGAAGGTGATACTCACCTGATTAACGGTCTTCTTTCAGGTGGCGATGATTATGAACTTCTTTTCACCGTGCCACCGGAATGGCAACAAACTGTCGCTGGTTTAGCTAAAGAACTAGACCTGCCATTAACACATATCGGCCTTATTGAGTCATCACAGCAGGATCACCTTGTCACTATCCTTGACGAAGCGGGAATGAAAATGAATTTAACTTCGACTGGTTATCGACATTTTTGACCGATTAAGCCTATCTTCAACAAAAGTTGAGAAAATACCCTAAAGTTCGTTTTCCACCTTGGGAGCAACATGCATTATGGACGTGAAGAAATTAGTAATCGTTTTTGCTGTATTCCTGATGCTTACAGGAGGCACGGTAAGTGTCCTTAAGTGGATGAAACTTGGTCCTTTTTCCGATGTGGTTAAACCCGTTGAAGAAGAAGTAATTCCAGATGAACCCCCCGTCGCTATCGATATGGACAGATTGACCATCCCCATTTTTGCTGAAGACAGAGTTGCCGCAACAGTTTTGATAGATCTCAAGGTTGAAGCCGTTGGCACGGAAAATCAGGAAATCGTCACAAAGCTTCTACCACGTCTAAGTGACGCATTTTTCAAAGATTTATATGTCTTTATCCCGCGAGTCATCCGCCGTCAGAATAAACTGAGCACAGATATTTTGGCAGAGCGTATGAAACTGACTGGCGATAAGGTGTTGGGTCCTGGTGTTCTCCACAACGTCATTATCGTGGAAGTCACCGAACGTTGAGCTGTATCGTCTAATGACAACTAGTTGAATCGCCCCATATTTCCGAACAATTGTTCGAAAAGCCCAAATTCGTTTCCAGCCGTTGGCGTGGTCCGGTCTACAGGTTGAACTTTTTTGCCATTTTCAGCACTCAGCATTTCTATTTTGCTGACCAGACCTTCCTTATCAAACTTAAGGATAAGAACTGTGCGCTCTTTGACGACCGGCTCCAAAAAAGCGAGGGTTTCAGTTCGTTGGGATATATAAAGCCATGTCTCCTGATCGAACATCGCAATGGTTGATGGTGTGCCAAGAATTTCCTCAACTTCCTCACGTGAATGATCCCCCGGCGTGATCTCGCTTAGACGTTCCGGATCCGGTAGATTGCCGCGAATATCTATCTTTGGCGTACAGGCCACCAAAAGGGCCACGAGGCATAAAGGAAATAAAAGCTTTGATGGATTATAAAACGACATTATTACTTGCGCCCAGTTATCGAAGACAGTGCGATTACCCTATATTTTAAGTCACAGAGAAGTCGCGGCAGACTTAATCTTAGCACTTTAAATCGCATCCCTCGAAGCATCTTGTCAAATGTCCGGTACGTGAAATGAATATCCTGAAAAAGTTTTTTTCTTTTTCCCGTGAGAAAAAGACAGCCCACATGCTGTACAAAACAATTGTCGAACAGGCACGACAACCTGCTTTCTATGAAAATTGCGGGGTTGCCGACACCTTTGACGGTCGTTTTGACATGATATCCCTGCACATGATTTTGGTAATGCGCCGTATGAAGCGCGATGTTGAGCAAACCCACAAACTATCGCAAGCCTTGTTTGATTATATGTTTGATGACATTGATCTAAACCTGCGTGAATTGGGGTTTGGTGATATGGGCGTATTGGTCAGGGTTAAAAAAAGGGCAGAAGCTCTTTATGGCAGGCTGAAATCCTATGATCAGGGGCTTAATCTGGATGATGATGCCCAGTTGTCGGAAGCACTAAAACGTAATTTGTATCGGGACAACGACGTAACTGACACGAATCTACGTACCATGACAGCTTATACACGTAGGCAATCAATGCGCCTTGATAATCTGGATGTTAACAACCTACTGGCTGGAAAGCTTGAATTTGACCCGGCACCAATTGACGAAACAAAGACAAGCAAATGAGTACTGAGCCAGAATTCAGTTTTTTGGTAAACTGTAATAAGTTGCAGGAATCAGGCAGAACCTTCGAAACTGAAGCGAGTCCGCAAGAATGTGCAGCCTTGGCAAAACGCTTCGGCCTTTTAAGCCTGGATAGCTTGACGCTAAAAGCATTCGTATCACGCCAAACCGCAGACGTTGTGATGTTGCAATGCGACTTCAGCGCCAACTATGTACAGGAATGTATTGTTACCCTTAAATCATTGAAAAAACACATTGATTGCACATTCGGGCGAACATACAGTGCGTCGGCGGAACAAGACTTCGGTCAAGAAAGTGAGCCGGAAGATGAAGAAATCCACAATGCAGAAGACGCGCCGGAACCACCTGATCCCTTGATTGATGGTTGTTTTAATCTTGGCGAAAGTGTTGCTGAACAGCTATCATTGGAGATTGATCCTTTTCCACGTTCTGCTGATGCTCACTTCGATGGTTTTTCAAGTTCTCAGGCTGAACAGGGTGGTGAAGAGAGAATCAGTCCTTTCGCAGTTCTGGAACAGCTAAAAAAGAAATCGTAAATATCTGTGAAGCTGCTTGCCCCTGCGGCATTTATTCGTTAAGAAACACCGCTTCGCTCCATGAAGCGTAACCGAGAGAATTAAAATGGCTGTCCCTAAGAAGAAAATTTCAAAATCACGCCGCAACATGCGTCGTTCCCATGACGCCCTTAAGGGTGCCACGTACGATGAATGCTCTGAATGTGGTGAACTGAAGCGCCCCCATCATGTTTGCCCGTCCTGCGGTCAATACAAAGGCCGTGAGGTCATGGAAGCCGGTGACGCTGCCTGATTGCCTTTAGTCAGGAACTCACATAAGGACATTTCATGAGTACGCGTTTAACGCTTTCGATTGATGCCATGGGTGGAGACCGAGCCCCGGACATGGTTGTGGAAGGTATCGGCATCGCGCTGGAACGCCTTTCCAATGTCGACTTCCTTTTATTTGGTAACGAAAAACTTCTGGTCCCGCTTCTCGATAAAAACCCCCTTGTCCGTGACGCTTGTCAAATTAGACATACAGAAGATGTGGTTTCAAATCACGAAAAGGCCGGGGTTGCATTACGTTCCGGGCGAAATTCAAGCATGCGCCTGGCCATCAACGCCGTAAACGATGGTGAAGCAGCTGGCATTGTTTCAGCCGGCAACACTGGTGCCTTGATGGCAATGGCCAAGTTTGTCCTTAAGACACTTCCCGGCATTGACCGTCCTGCCATTGCATCATATTTCCCGACAGAGCGCGGTCAGAGCATTATGCTCGACCTTGGTGCCAACGTGACTTGTGATTCTGATAACCTGGTCCAGTTCGCCGTTATGGGTGAAGTTTTTGCCCGAAATGTGCTGGGCCTGAACCAGCCATCTGTCGGCCTTTTGAATGTTGGCTCTGAGCAGCTAAAGGGACATGAATCAGTTCAGCTTGCCTTCAATGCCCTGCAAAATATTGATCTTCCCATAAAATTCCACGGCTTTATTGAAGGCGACGACATTGCCAAAGGTACTGTTGATGTCATCGTTACCGATGGTTTTACCGGCAACATCGCCCTAAAAACAGCTGAAGGTACAGCAAAGATGTTCAGCACATTCCTGAAGGAATGTCTGCTTAGTACACTGACGTCAAAGTTAGGCGCCTTACTCGCAAAGCCTGCTTTGAACAAATTTCGGCTGCGCCTGGACCCAAGGCGCTACAATGGTGCCATGTTCCTTGGTCTGAATGGCATTTGCGTTAAAAGTCATGGCGGTACCGATGGTCTTGGTTTCTCCAATGCGCTTGAGGTCGCTGTCGAATTAATAAGGGATGGCCTGAACGATGTTATCAAGGAAGATCTTGCTCACCTCGATGATGCGCCTCTCGATGATGCTGGCAAATCATGAGCCATCGATCACGAATTATCGGAACGGGGTCTTACCTGCCTGAGCGTGTGTTGACCAACAGTGAACTTGCAAAAACAGTCGACACTTCTGATGACTGGATTGTCGAGAGAACCGGCATCCATCAACGCCACATTGCTGCAGACGATGAAACAACCGCCGACATAGCCTATCAGTCAGCCCGTCGCGCCCTTGAAGCTGCTGATGTCACAGTTGCAGACATTGATCTTATCGTGGTGGCGACGGCAACCCCGGACAATACTTTCCCGTCAACAGCAACGAAAGTTCAAGCCATGCTGGGCATGGAACAGGGTGCGGCTTTTGACGTGCAGGCTGTTTGTTCCGGTTTCATCTACGCCTTGGCTGTTGGAGATAACTTCATCAAGGCCGGACAGGCAGAACGAGTTCTGGTGATCGGAGCGGAAACGTTTTCGCGTATCCTTGACTGGGAAGATCGTGCAACATGTGTACTATTTGGTGACGGTGGTGGCGCAGTTGTTCTGGCAAAAGAAGATAGCGCCAAGGGCATTCTGTCAACTCACCTGCATTCCGATGGTCGTTATGGAAACCTGCTTTATGTAGATGGCGGACCTTCGACAACACAGTCGGTTGGTCATCTTCGAATGTCAGGCAGGGAAGTTTTTCGCCATGCCGTGGTGAATTTAGCCTCAGTCGTCGATGAAGCGCTGGCTGAAAATGACTACCAGCGTTCCGATATTGATTGGCTAGTCCCCCATCAGGCAAACCTGCGTATCCTTTCGGGCACCGCCCGCAAACTGGGTTTAAGCGAGGATCAGGTTGTCATTACTGTTCAACGTCATGCTAATACATCAGCAGCCTCCATTCCACTCGCCTTGGATGAAGCCGTTCGTGATGGTCGCATCCAGGAAGGGCAACTGGTTTTGATGGAAGCCATGGGCGGCGGGTTTACATGGGGCGCGGCGCTTGTTCGCTGGTAGACTGCCTTATCTCAAACATTTTCCAATAAATATTTCTTCCAAATTTTGTGTGTTCCCGGCAAACCTTTGATATTGACGGATTTCTTCGTGAGGGATACTTTGTTTGATCGGTTTTATATCGGGGTCAAGCAACATGTCCGGAAGAACAATCACACGAGCGCAGCTAGGCGAGTCTGTCTACCAGGAAGTTGGCCTGTCGCGAAGTGAATCTGCAGACCTTCTTGAATCTGTCCTTCTCCATGTTTCAGATGCCCTGACGAGAGGCGAAACCGTAAAAATTTCATCCTTTGGCAGTTTTTCCGTCCGGCAAAAAGGGCAGCGTATTGGGCGTAATCCAAAAACCGGTGAAGAAGTTCCAATCTTGCCTCGCAAGGTCCTCGTGTTCAGACCATCTCAGGTTTTGAAAAGTCGCATCAACGGCACCGAGCCTGACGCTTCAGAATAAAGCGACGCTTTTATGGCTAAATCCAGTTCCGCGTTCAAGACAATCAGCGAAGTCGCTGGCGAACTTGACTTGCCGCAACATGTTTTGCGTTTCTGGGAAACAAAATTCACCTCAATCAAACCTATGAAACGCGGTGGCGGGCGTCGTTATTACCGCCCGGAAGATGTTGATATCCTTCGCCGTATTCAAGGTTTGCTCTATGCAGACGGCTACACCATCAAAGGGGTGCAGAAGTTATTCAAGGAAGGCGGCAAGGCGGCCATGCAGGAAAGCAGTCCTGCTGCCGATAAAAAAACCTCGCCTGAAACAGACAAAAAAGCCCGCCATGAATTGCAATCAATCCTTGGTGAGTTGGAAGAAATTCGCACTTTAGTGCGAGGCTAAAAACAACAATTTGCCCCGTTGCACCCACTGGCCGTCCCCCTTATAGTGCGGCCTCCACAGCAAGGCGGAAACACGGCTATACGGAGCGTGGCGCAGCCTGGTAGCGCACTTCACTGGGGGTGAAGGGGTCGTAGGTTCAAA
>Ga0055584_100000022_pt1 | contig 121682 bp, 113 predicted proteins | sample OSDHelmetaG_FD_58716 | JGI IMG/M metagenome (GOLD analysis project Ga0055584, IMG submission 58716) | Pelagic marine sediment microbial communities from the LTER site Helgoland, North Sea, for post-phytoplankton bloom and carbon turnover... | ecosystem: Environmental > Aquatic > Marine >... | reverse complement strand
TGGGCCGTGTCTCAGTCCCAGTGTGGCTGATCATCCTCTCAGACCAGCTATAGATCGTAGCCTTGGTGAGCCATTACCTCACCAACAAGCTAATCCAACGCGGGCCCGTCCTAGAGCGATAAATCTTTCCCCCATAGGGCGTATGCGGTATTAGCTGCCGTTTCCAGCAGTTGTCCCCCACTCCAGGGTTGGTTCCCACGCGTTACTCACCCGTTCGCTACTTTAATAACACCCGAAGGTGCGTTCTCGTTCAACTTGCATGTGTTAAGCCTGCCGCCAGCGTTCGTTCTGAGCCAGGATCAAACTCTTAAGTTGACTTGGGTTTTTCCGGTATTTGTTTTTGCCGAAGCGAAAACAAGCCGAAAACTCCCGCCATAACTTAAGCTGTCTTTTCCTTTGTTAACAAAAGTAAAGATACGCCGGTTATGGCACCAACGTCGAAGACCGACATTACCGCCGCCCGCGTATCCCTTCCATATTCACTTGTCCAAAAACGGTGCTCTTAAGACAATCAATTGAAAGCCCGAAGAGCGCCGCACCCCGTTGCGCCCGAAGGCAATCCCGTGATGCGGAGCCGGCTTATACGCCCGGCACCTGTGGGTGTCAATCGGTTAATTTATAGAAAATGATAGAAAACATGATTTTTTTTCAAGAGGCGCAGCCGGTCAACGATTTTTCCCAGATTGCCTGTGTTTTCATAGCTTATTTGGTTACAATTTTGCATAAGACACCACATATATACTTCCGATCGATTCCCAAGATATATTTTGGGACCCGGTCACCTAATGGGCAGAATAGGCGGTATTCGGTATTTTTTCGGTAAGCCAACAGTTTCGGGTTCAAGACGACCTGGCTGGTGCGGAAGCTCCGGCAAAACGGAAGCATTGGCAATTCTACATCGGCCTGAGTCTGGGTCTAATAGTCGGCGCGTCGGGAAATGCATTTGCTTCGGATTTAAAGATTTCCGAAGCTGAACCAGGTGAACCCGGCGTTGGCTGGCACAACAGCCCGTTTGTAAAGGGAGAATCACCGCCAATCACGTCTTGGGGTGACGCCGAGGATGAAGATAAGGAGCCGAAGAACCCACCGCCACCCCCGATCGATGCGCAATACACGATTGCGTCCGGCGATACCCTTAGACATGTTTTGGCAAAATTCGGCATTGGCAAAACCGAAGCCGCACGGGCCATTAAGTCGCTATCGAAAACGTTTAAACCGCGGCATTTGCAACCAGGCCATCGCCTCATTCTCCAAATCCAACCGCCCTTGCCACCGGAGACGCAAAAAAAACTGGTTTCAATCGATTTCACTGCGGATGCGAAAACGGACATCGTGCTTATTCGCGACGGCAAGGGCGGCTTCGTCGCACAGCGGCACAATCGCGAACTTGGACGCCGTTTAGCCTATGGAGACGGCACAATCACCTCGAGTCTTTATCAGGCGGGAACCGACGAAGGCATTCCCGCGCGCGCCTTAATCAATATGATCAAGGTCTTTAGCTTCGATGTAGACTTCCAAAGAGATATCCAACGAAACGATCAATTTGCGCTGTTTTATGAACGCCTCACCGACGAAGCAGGCACCACAGCGGATATCGGGCCGGTCATTTTTGCACGGCTAAAGCTGCGTCGCCGAGATATTAAACTTTATCGATTTAAGCTCAAAAACGGAAAGATTGACTATTTCGACACCAAAGGCCGGAGCGTAAAGAAGTTTTTACTCAGCACACCAACCGACGGTGCGCGTATTTCGTCCGGTTTCGGCCGTCGACGGCATCCGGTTTTGGGATATTCGAAGCTACATAAAGGCGTCGATTTCGCCGCCCCCCGCGGTACCCCCGTTTACGCCGCCGGTGACGGGGTGGTCGAGGTTGCTAAAGCTTACGGATCCTACGGCAACTATGTCCGTATCCGTCATAACAAGCAGTACAAGACCGCTTATGCCCATTTAAAGGGCTTTGGCCGCGGCATCAGATCTGGCATCCGCGTAAGACAGCGCCGTATTATTGGCTATATCGGCTCCACCGGGCGCTCCACCGGACCTCACCTGCATTATGAAGTGATTTATAAAAAACGCCATGTGAACCCACGCGGCGTTCGAATTCCGACAGGCATAAAATTAGGCGGCAAGGAACGTAAACGGTTCCAGAGCGAACGGAAAAAAATCGACAAGTCCATGGCCTCATTACGCCAAAAAAATGCGGCCGAAGCGAAAAAAGACGATTCCTAATCCTCTACCGCAAATCGTCCAGGACAGCCGCCATGGCTTCCAGACAGTCCGCGCCGAGCGCATGTGACCTCCCCGGCGACCAACCCTGACGGGCATCGGGTCGGTCGTTATGGTCGGCAAACGGCATTTCAAGCGTCATGGCTAAGCATTTGAAGCTCTCAGCAATGTTGGATGCACAAATCGACAAATTGGCTTGGAACGCCGCAGGATAGCCTTGCTCGGTCTGAAAGTCTGGGCTTGCCGTTAACAACGCTTCCTTAAAGGCCGGCAAAAGCCGCTTCATACGTCCATCCGCGGACGGCACATGGTCTGCACCGGAAATAAAATTATGTGGAATAGTTTCATCGCCATGCACATCAAGGGCGAAATCGACGCCCGTTTTCATCATGCGTTGGCGCACGAAAAAAACTTCGGGGCTGTTGTCCTCGGACGGTTCGGCCCATTCCCGGTTTAAATTCGCACCCGCGGCGTTGGTTCTCAGATTGCCAAGTGCGCTGCCGTCCGGATTCATATTGGGAACCACATGGAAGACCGCCTTCTCACGAACTGTAGCAGCAACAGGGTCGTTCGGATCCAGTAACCGTCCCAAAAACCCTTCCATCCAAAACTGCCCCATGGTTTCGCCGGGGTGCTGACGGGCGATAGCCCAACAAACTTTCTTGGATGACGTAGCATCACCTACGGTGAGTAAATCCACATCCCGGCCTTCGACCGTTTGTCCAATCACTTCCAGTTGCACAAAGGGAGATTGTTGACACCGCGCAACAAACCCACGATGGCGCTCCATCGAGTACGGCGGGAACAACGCAAAGTAGATGGAATCAAATTCCGCTTTGATTTTCAGCGTCAAGCAATCGCTGTCATAGTCGGTATCCACCCTAAACCAATCGTCCCGGTCATAAGATGCGCATGCTCGATAGCCTTTGAAGCCCCTCGCATAGGATGCTTGCCCGGCATTCACGATGCGGACGACGCAGTCTTCACCGCGCACCCCGGTCACACGAAAATGAAACCATTGGAAAAAATCCGAGGCAGTATCTTTCCGGATTCTTACCTGAATATCGTCGGGTTCATTGGCTGAGACGACATCAATGTTACCCGAGTCGAAAGCACTGGAAATTTGAATCATGTCCGAAACCTATTCGGGCAGATACAAAAGCGCCAGCAAATTCAAAGGGGATTGGGTTATGCCGCCTTAGCGACGTCCCCATTGATTGTGAGACTGCCATCACGGACGGATACCTGAACCGTATCGCCATCGCCAATGCGGCCTTCTAGCAGCGCCGTCGCCAATGGATTTTGCAACTCGTTTTGGATGACCCGACGCAGCGGGCGAGCGCCATAAACGGGATCAAACCCCTTATTGGCCAGCCATTCGCGAGCCCCCTTATCCAAATCGAGTCCGATTTTTCGGTCTGCCAACATAGAGTGCAACTGGCCCAATTGAATCTCAACGATTGCCCCCATGTGGTCACGGGACAGGCGATGGAACAGCAGAATTTCGTCGATCCTGTTGATGAATTCGGGTCGGAGTTGTGCGCGAACAGCCGCCATCACTTCGTCACGCACCGCATCGGAATCCTGATCCTCCGGCTGATTAGCCAACACTTCGGCTCCCATATTGGAGGTCATGATAATCAGGACATTTTTGAAGTCGACTGTCCGGCCCTGCCCGTCTGTCAATCGTCCGTCATCAAGCACCTGCAGCAATATGTTAAACACGTCCGGATGGGCCTTCTCGATTTCATCGAACAGGATCACTTGAAAAGGACGACGACGAACCGCTTCTGTCAGAGCGCCACCTTCGTCATACCCCACATAGCCCGGAGGGGCGCCAATCAGGCGGCTCACCGAATGTTTCTCCATATATTCGGACATATCGATACGCACCATCGCCTGGTCATCGTCGAACATGAAAGACGCAAGCGCTTTCGTAAGTTCGGTTTTACCAACGCCGGTAGGGCCCAAAAATAAGAATGAACCAATCGGCCGGTTTGGGTCCTGCAGCCCGGCGCGCGCGCGGCGCACCGCGTTGGAAATTGCCACAATCGCCTCTTCCTGGCCGATCACCCGGTTTCCCAAAACACTTTCCATACGCAACAGTTTGTCGCGTTCACCTTCGAGCATTTTATCGACAGGCACCCCAGTCCAGCGAGACACGATGGCCGCCACATGCTGATCGGAAACTTCTTCATTCAATATGGCGTGCGCGTCTGGAGCATCCTCTAGCGCAATCCTCTCCTGAAGTTGCGCGATCAATTGTTCTAGCTCACCGGCGCGCTGAAATAGTTTTTCATCCGCCGTCTCCCGCGCCTTTACAAGAATTTGACCCAGTTCATTTCGCGCCGCTTCCAGTTCTTCTTTTATTTGTTGTCCGCCATGCAGTTTGTCTTTCGCGTTCTGCCAACGATCCGTTAAGGCGTTGGATTCTTGTTCCAACTTCTCCAATTCCTCTTCCAAACTGGAAAGACGGTCCTTAGAGGCCTTGTCAGATTCTTTCTTCAAAGATTCGCGTTCTATCTTCAATTGGATGATACGCCGGTCCAGCTCATCAATTTCCTCGGGCTTCGAATCGACTTCCATCCGCAGCCGGCTCGCTGCTTCGTCAACCAAATCAATCGCCTTGTCCGGCAAAAACCGGTCCGTGATATATCGATGCGACAGCGTAGCCGCAGACACAATGGCCGCATCGGTAATCCGCACCCCATGATGGACTTCGTATTTTTCCTTCAAACCACGCAAAATGGAGACGGTATCTTCTACTGTGGGCTCCGGTACAAAGATCGGCTGAAAGCGCCGCGCCAGCGCGGCATCCTTCTCAATGTGCTTGCGATATTCATCGAGAGTTGTCGCGCCCAAGCAATGCAAATCCCCGCGTGCCAACGCCGGTTTGAGCATATTGGAAGCATCCATGGAGCCCTCTGCGGCCCCAGCGCCTACCAATGTGTGCAACTCGTCGATGAAAAGGATAATTTTACCGTCTGCTGCGGAGACATCATGCAGCACTGCTTTCAAACGTTCCTCGAATTCGCCCCGAAATTTCGCCCCAGCAATCAACGCACCCAAATCAAGCGTGAGAAGTCGTTTGTCGCGCAAGCCTTCCGGCACATCACCTTTGACGATCCGTTGGGCTAAACCTTCGACGATCGCTGTCTTGCCAACACCGGGCTCGCCTATCAATACCGGGTTATTCTTAGTCCGGCGCGACAGCACCTGCATCGCACGGCGAATTTCCTCATCCCGACCGATGACGGGATCAAGCTTACCGTCCAATACCGCTTGGTTCAGGTCCTGAGTGTATTTTTGCAATGTATCATACTGCCCCTCCGCACCGCGGCTATCGGCCGTGCGACCTTTACGCATATCGTTAACCGCTTTGTTTAGTGCCTGTGCGGTGATACCCGCGTCTTTCAATACGGTGGCGCTCGGCGTGTCTTCCGCTAACGCAAGCGCCAAAAGCAACCGTTCGGCCGTGACGAATTCATCGCCTGCTTTTTTGGATATTTCTTCCGCCTGCTCAAAGAGGCGCGCTATTTCCGATGAGAGATAGAGATCTCCCGATCCCCCGCCCTCAACAGATGGTATTTTGGCGAGTTCCCTCTCAACACCTTGCAAGGCACGCGCCGGGTCGCCACCGGCTGCATCGATCAGGCCCGATGCCATGCCGTCCTTGTCATCCAAAAGCACCTTCAACAGATGCTCCGGTGTTAAACGCTGGTGATTAGACCGCAATGCCAGAGATTGTGAGGATTGTATAAACCCCCGGGACCGGTCTGAATAATTTTCAAACTCCATAATAGACCCCTCCACTGCTCCCCCCATACTGGGGCTGAGCTAAGTCGGTTCAATATTTCATACGGACCCTCTTAGAGGCACCCGCAAACCACATATGGGAAGAGGTTTTCGACCTACAAGTCCAGTATTGACACGAAGCGTGTTCCTATCGATGGAGATCAAAAAAAACGCAGGACATTGTTCCTGCGTTTTTCAGATTATTTGCGACCGCATTCTATTCGCCTGCGGCACGCTCCTGTTCCTCGGGTGCCGGCGTCTGCTCTACGGTGATCGCTTCCACCTCGGCTTCGTCCGCCTTGTCTTCACCACTCGGTTTGTCAGCCTTTTTCGAGGCCCCCTTCATTTCTACAACCGCTTCTTCTTCCGAAGTCTCACCTTGACTGTCGGCACTGTTTTGGCTGTCAGTACCACTGTCTGAACCGTTGTTGTTGTTGCTGTTGCGGTTGCGATTATTATTTTGAGCGTTATTCCGTTGCTCTCGCTGCTCGCGTTGCTCGGTCTCTGCCGCTATGACGCGATGATAGTGTTCCGCATGTTGCGAGAAGTTTTCCGCGGCGACACGATCCCCGGACGAGCTGGCGTCGCGCGCGAGGGTCAAATATTTTTCGTGGATTTGAGGCGCGTTGCCCCGAATCCGCACACTTGGACCGTTGCTGTCGAATGATTGTTGGCGCCCACCGCTGCGCCGGTTGTTATTGCCGCGATTACGGGGCCGTTTCGGGCCTTGACTCTGTCTCATTGCACTATTCATTTTTATGTTGCGTTAACGCCCTACTTTTTCGCCGTCGCTTCCAAACAATCGCACCTTCAGGCTGGCCACCGTTTTCAGTGGGCAACGTTATCCGTCAGTGCGTTCGTTAAGGTGCGTCCTATTGGAATGGTTCCAAACCACCCATAGCGTCAGTAGAACGGCGCGAAAGTAGACGGTTAAGCACACGTTTCCAACCTTTTTTTTTGCTTGACTCATTGCCGCTCAATACGCTTGGGCAATCAAGCAACGAACATGCCCTCCCAAATCCACAACGTGGCGCAAAACCCGCAGTTTAGCGGCCTCTAAAATTTCCTCGACCGCAACGGCTTGCCCCTGACCTATTTCAAAAAAGGCCTTTCCCCCAGGGGCTAATAACCGCGTAACGTCTTTGCCAAGGGCCCGATAGCAATCGAGCCCGTCAACGCCGCCATCAAGTGCCAAACGGGGTTCATACTGCGCCACTTCCGGCGCCAATCCGTCAATATCCTCGGATGCAATATACGGCGGATTCGCCAATATGGCGTCAAACGATCCGGACAGGCTTTCGCCCCAGTCACTTTCCAGAAACTCAACGCGCGCTGAAAGCGATAACTTTTTTGCGTTCTGATTCGCAATTTTTAATGCATCTTTGCTGACGTCAACACCAACGCCGCTTGCCTGAAGACGCTCCGACAAAACGGATAGAATCAAGCACCCGGTCCCAGTGCCAAAATCCAACAGTCGTAAACTTTCATCCTCAAGCGGAAACTCTTTCAACACCGATTCGACCAACGCCTCACTGTCCGGCCTTGGATCAAGCACAGAACCGGTTACGTCAAATGAGAGACTCCAAAATTCTCGATGCCCCAAAAGGTGAGACATCGGTTCGCGGTTTACGCGCCGCGTCACAAGATCGAAGTAAAATGCAGGATTATCCACATGCTCTGCTTGAACACCCAACAGAGCAGCCGGATCGCGCCCCAGCCAATGGGCCAACAACAATCGTGCTTCGCGCCTTGGAGATTCGATTTCGACTGCTACCAACCGCGCGGCAGCTTGTTGTAGACACTCATCCAGGCGCATCCCTTCATTCATGTCGCTTCCGAAAGAAGGGCCGCCTGGGCCTCGGCAATTAACGCATCAATCAGCTCGTCGAGGCTTTCACCGGTAATAACGCGTTCGAGTTGATGGACTGTTAGGTTGATACGATGGTCGGTCACTCGGCCTTGCGGATAATTATAGGTGCGGATGCGCTCAGAACGATCGCCACTACCGACCATGGACTTGCGGCTGGACGCCCGCTCGTCGGCTTGACGTTGGCGTTCGGCTTCGTAAATGCGCGAGCGCAGAACCTTCATCGCCTTGGCTTTATTTTTATGCTGTGATTTTTCGTCCTGGCACTGCACGACGACCCCGGTGGGTACGTGCGTAATGCGTACCGCACTATCGGTGGTGTTTACGCTTTGGCCACCTGGCCCCTGTGCCCGATAGGTATCGATGCGAAGATCCTTCTCTTCGATCTCAACGTCAAAGTCCTCCGCTTCAGGCAAGACGGCAACGGTTGCCGCCGAGGTGTGAATTCGCCCACCGCTTTCGGTCGTCGGAACGCGCTGAACACGATGCACGCCGGACTCAAACTTCATACGAGCGAACACACCATGTCCTTTGATCGTCGCCATTGCTTCCTTTAAGCCGCCAAGGCCGGTCTCGTTGGTCGACATGAGCTCAAACTGCCACCCCTGTTGGCGGGCATACTGTTCATACATGCGAAACAAAACCGCAGCGAAGAGAGAAGCCTCATCACCGCCAGTGCCAGCGCGAACTTCCAAGATAGCATTTTTAGAATCCGCGGCATCCTTCGGCAAAAGCAATTTTTGGATAGCTTCTGTGAGCGCCGGTAATTGCTCCTGGATTTCGCGCGCTTCCGCCTCAGCCATCGCGCGCATATCAGAATCCGTATCCGGATCAGCCAGCATTTCGTTGGCGCCGTCCAACTCATCCATTAGGCCGTGTAGTTCTTTCGCCTTCTCCACAACGGGCGTTAAATCCGAATATTCTTTGGACAGTTTGGCAAAATCCGCCGGCGCCAAATCACCAGTAGACATTTCCGCGGACAATGTTTCATGTCGCAAAACAACTTGATCGAGTTTTTCAGGTAGCGCCATGGCGCTCATTCTCCCTTGTCTGTATCGCCTTCATAAAACAATTTTGCGATGGCGTGTTCAATTTCCGAAACCGTTTCTTCCCTATTATGGGATATGGCGGACAAATCCCGCCGCATCTTTTCAATGGGACCGTGCAGCAAGCGATTAAGAAGGCGGCGGGTTGCTTCTTCAGCCGATATGCCTGGCGTCTCGTTTAGGATTTCCTCACGAACCGCCTCAAAATGCGCCCGCAGACCGGTCACCAATGGCGCCGCATCGCGTTCTAATTCCCGTTGCTGCCATGAGGCGACCTCATCATCGACAATCGTCCATGCCTGAGCCGACGCTTCCTCCCTATGCGAGCGACCCTGCATAGCGACTTGTTCCAAATCATTCAGTGTATAGAGAAATATATCATCCAACGCCTCCGCCTGCGCATCGACCTCAGCGGGAATGCCTGTATCGATAACAAGGATGGGACGGCGACGGCGTGCCTGCAACGCCGCCTGTAACGGGGGCAACTCCAGCTCAATCCGGCCCGTGCCATTCGCACAAACCACCAAATCCGCACGCGCTAGTGCCCCATCCAGCTTCTCGATCGGCTCGAACTGGTAGCCTCGGCCACGAGCCTCGACCTCGGTGCGCTGAGAATGGGCCATGAGACCGAAGGAGGATAGCCCAGCTGCGCGTAATTGCTCGCCCACCAATTCACCCATATCGCCGAGTCCAAATAGGAGCGCATGTTTGTCGCCTAAATCACCATGCAGATTGCGCGCAACGGATACGGCCGCCGACGCCAAGGAAACCACGCCGGTTGCGATTTCCGTTTCGCCGCGCACGCGTTTAGCAACCCGAAACCCATGCTGCAATGTGCGCGACAGCAACGAATCCAGGCGCCCTGCTTCCTCTGCAAGCCGATAGCACTCTTTAAGCTGGCCCAGAACCTGCGGCTCGCCGATTACTTGGCTATCAAGAGACGAAGCGATCGCAAACAAATGCCGAACCGCCGCCTCATCGGATAGGCAATAGGTGGAGGCCTCAATTTCTTCCAACGAGACATTCGCGGTTTTCGCCAGTACATCGCGCGCGACCGCAGCTCCTGTAACAGGGTCCGCATGCGCCATCTGCACTTCCACCCTGTCGCAAGTCGACATCAGTAAAAAGTTTTCAACGCCGTCTTTCTGCAATAGTTGCGACACCTCCGGCGCCATGGATTCGGTCACGAAAAGACGGTCGCGTAATGCCGCACCACTAGAGCGATGATTGGCTCCAACGACGGCGATACGTTTTGTCTCACCTCGGAACACGGGCAAGTCGCTAACGGTATACGGCGAGACCGGTCGTCAACTCACCGAGCGCGATTTCCGACTGCTCGCCCGTTTTCATATTGCGCATTTGGGCCACGCCGCGCGCCAATTCATCATCACCGATGATAACGACCACCACTGCATTCAATTTATCGGCGCGTTTCATTCTACGGCTCAAATTGCCCGAATAACCAACATCGACCGCAAATCCGTCGCCCCGCAAAATTTCCGCCAATTGTTGAGCTTTAGCAGTGGCCACGTCTCCGAGCGGCACCATGGCCACAACAGATTGTTTGGCCACATCCGCTTCCACCAGCATTGCCAGGCGTTCTACCCCAGCAGCCCAGCCAACACCGGGCGTCGGCGGCCCACCCATCAGTTTGATTAACCCGTCATATCGCCCGCCTGCCAAGACAGTACCCTGAGCGCCCAGCTCGCTTGTGGTAAACTCGAATGCCGTGTGACCGTAATAGTCGAGCCCCCGTACCAGGCGCGAATTCAACTGATACGGCACGTCGATCCGCTCGAGACCTTCTTTCACGCTATCAAAAAAGAGGCGGCTCTCGTCGGTCAGAAAATCCGCAAATTCAGGCGCATCCGCGACGATTTCTTGATCCCCGTCATTTTTCGAATCCAAAATCCGCAACGGATTGCGCTCCAACCTGTCTCGACTTTCCGCGGACAGGTCACCCCGGCGCGGCGTTAGAAACGCAATCAAAGCGTCCCGGTATTTCTCGCGGCTTTCGGAATCACCAAGCGTATTCAGCTCGAGGGTAACTTTTTCCCGAAGCCCCAAATCGGACAACAGTCGATAACCAGCAGCAATAACATCGATGTCGGCTGCGGGGCCGGCAACACCAATAAGCTCTATGCCGATCTGGTGAAACTGCCGAAGGCGACCCTTTTGCGGCCGTTCGCGACGAAACATCGGGCCCGCATAAAAATATTTGAGTGGTGTCTGTTGTGCCAACCCTTCGGAAATAAAACACCGCGCAACGCCGGCGGTATTCTCCGGGCGCAAGGTGAGATGGTCGCCATTGCGATCTTCAAAACTATACATTTCCTTTGTAACAATATCGGAAGTATCGCCAAGCGTGCGCGCAAACACTTGCGTGAATTCAAATATCGGTGTCGCCACCTCTTCGAAACCGTACAACCCGACCACATTTCGCGCCACATCAACCACATTTCTGTGCCGGCGCATTTGGTCAGGTAAAAGATCGTGGGTGCCGCGAACCGGCTGTAATCGAGCCATCGTAAATCTGTTTCTTCGGTTGTCCCGTGCGGAGAAAGCGGCCGGACTGTGCCTGTCCAAGAGTCAAAGATCAAGCAGTGACGGCGCACCCATTACATACGTTAAGGTATTTAGGGTGCCGTTTCGTTGGTTTTGGGCGTCGCGTCCGACTGTTGTTGTTGCAACCCGATTAAGTCCAGGACCGCTTTGCCTTGCCTTAAAGCCACCGGATCCAGCTGTACATTTCGGCGAACGGACCCCTTGGGCCCAATTGACGGCACTTTTTGACCGTCCACAGTAATTTGAATGCCCCCGGCATTGCCGGTCATCAATACCAACCCCGCCCGATTGGGCGCCCTATACCTGTCTCCCTCATATAAAACGCGCGTGAGTAACACCACGTCCTTTTCAGCATCCCGAATCTCCACCCATGTCGCCCCCACCGCCAACATGACAATCCGGGAATTGCCTGCACCAGCGCCATATACTTTCGGCTCACGCGGCGTAACGGTGATCGGATTATTATTTTCCGGTGCCGCTGGCGTTTGCGCCGCCGCGACCGCTGGCATGACCTGTGACGTGACCGGCGCCGTGGGAACTACTGGATTAACCGTTGTCTTAGACGCCAAAACCGCTGAGCCGGGATTTGTCAAAGGTGCCACAGCCTTAACAGCTCCAGCTACTTCGCCCGACGCTTTGGTGGCTTTGCCTCCATTCGGATTTTCAGATGTCAGTGCTTTTGTACGGTTCTTATCGTCCGCTGCGTCCGACGCGTTGGGTACCACTATCGCCGGCGGTGTGTTTTCAACCGCTACTGACGTTGCCGAAGTAGCTTCAACATTTCTTTCACCGAACTCGGCTTTTGCCACCGAATCCGCCGTTAATGATTGTTTCGTGATCTCTTTTACCTTTGCCGGCAGCGGCGGCACGACTTCAGCAACACGTTCATCCACATCGGAGAAATACATCCAACCGGAGTAGGCCGCCACCGCCATAACCGCGGCTACAACAAGAATTGCCGCACTGGGAACTTTGCCTTCGGGCAAAGGAGACGGAAAGACAAGCTCCGTCTTCGAATTCAATCCTCTTTGCTCGGCCTTAAAGCGCTCAACAACGGTTTCACTGTCGAGACCCAAATGTTCCGCATAAGCCTTCACAAAACCTAATGCATAGGTTGGCCCCGGCAATTCATCTATGAGACTGTTCTCAATAGCTTGCAAATACGGAAACCGGATATGCAGCATTTCGGCAACCTGGCGTAACTCCAGGCCCCGTTGCTCACGATTCCGCCGCAAGATTTCGCCTACCGCAATCGCCTCGTGTGCGGCCGCAGCGGCATCTTTGGACTCCGCCTGAGATCTTTGTCCACGACGGCCCAATTTCCAATGGCTATCCGCCATTTTCCGGCACACTCCCTTTTACGCAAGTGGGCGCCAATTTTTATTAAACACGCGGCACCGCATCAATGCGATTTGCATTCTACAGTAAGGACAATAAATCGGATGGCATCTTTATCCAACCTATTAAGGCATCAAATCATTATTTGGTGTTGGATGGCAAAATCCGCAAGCCGCTCGCGCAAACTATGATCCGGGGACCCCAACTGGCCCTGAAGGAATTTCGACAAATCTTTTGCGTTCAAACTCCTGAGCATTACACGCACCGCACCGATGGACCCGGCAGACATTGATAGACGGCGAAATCCCAGCCCGATAAGCGCCATTGCCTCGATAGGCGTACCCGCCATCTCGCCGCAGAGGCTCACAGGCACACTCGCAGCATCCGCCTTACGTTGAACAGTTTCTAAAAATTGCAACATCGCCGGTGACAAAACGTCATATCGGTCCGCAACCCTAGGGTTGTTGCGGTCGCTCGCGAAAAGAAACTGAGCCAGATCATTGGATCCAATCGACAAAAAGTCTACCTGCTCAAGTAACTGCGGTAATTGGAACGCCAATGCCGGGATTTCCAACATGCAGCCAACCTTTGTCCGCGTGGGCAATGCATCGCCGCGCCGCTTCACACGATCCAATTCCTGCTCAAACAGCGATTTAGCGGCTTTGAATTCGGCCACTTCAGAGACCATGGGAAACATCACATGGAGGTCACGGCCGGATGCCGCCCGGATCAAGGCGCGCAACTGCAATCTCAACAAAGACGGCCGGTCCAGCGCGATACGCAGCGCGCGCCAGCCCATTGCGGGATTATCATCCTCGCTTGGCCGAAAATACGGAAGCAGCTTATCGCCACCGATATCCAATGTGCGAAACACCACGGACTTGCCGCGCGCCGCATCATAAATTTCACGGTAGAGCTTCGTTTGCGCATCCATGCGGGGAAATTTGGCACTGATCATAAAAGGAATTTCGGTGCGGCACAGGCCAACGCCATCCGCGCCACTATCATGGAGACTCTGTATTTCCATCGGCAAACCCACATTGATTTGCAGAGATACGGCTTCACCGTCTTGCGTCACGGCTGCGAGATCGCGGCTAGCGCTGTACTCAGCCCGGATGCGATTCCGAATATCAACTGTTTCGGCAAAACTCTTCCAAAGATCGTCACTGGGTCGGACGTGCACCTGCGCTGCGTCTCCGTCCAGTAGCAACCGGTCATTTTCCTCGATTCTACTGATCGCGCCACGCACATTGCAAATCATGGGAATATCCAGTGCTTTCGCTACGATTGCCGTGTGTGACGTAGCCGATCCTTCGTCAACAATTAGCCCGCGTAGACGCGACCGATCATAATCGAGCAGTTCAGCCGGCCCAATCGTGCGCGCGACCAGGATTGCCTCATCGGGAAGATCGTTATCTCCCTCAATAGCGGCCCCCTCACCCATGAGATGTTGTAACAAACGATACGCGAGATCGTCGAGATCCATCAGCCGTTCGCGAATGTAAGGATTCGGCGCCGATGCCATACGCGCCCGCGTTTCATTCTGCACCTTAGCCACCGCCGCCTCAGCGGTGAGGCCGCTGCGAACTGCTTCGTGAATGCGCCGCGACCAACCTCGGTCGTCGGCAATCATCCGGTAGGCTTCGAGTATTTCCAAATGCTCTCCGGAACCATAGCGCCGCCGCGTATCTTCGAACATAGTATCGAGTGAGGACTGCATCTCAGCGAGAGCATGTTTCAACCGCTCTTCTTCGATGGTCGCATCTTCCGCAACCGTTTGGCTGATGGCCGCGCCTCGTCCGTGCATCACCGCATAGCCTTTTGCGATTCCCGCATTCAGCCGTGAACCCGTTAAAATTTCCGGATGCGCTGCAATAGCTTGATCGAGCCCGTCCCTGTCCTCGGGCTCCGGGAGGTCACCGCCGGCAACCATTTCCGCCAAAACCATGGCTACCGTCTCCAGAGTCTCGATTTCCTCATCGGTAAATTCACGCGCCATTTGGCTTTGCACGGCCAACACGCCATACACGCGCCCGTTTCGTAAAATCGGCACGCCCAACAATGAATGGAAAATTTCTTCGCCGGTTTCAGGTTTGTAAGCAAACTGAGGATGGTTCTGAGCATCGGCTAGCGCCAGTGACCGGGCCCTCTCGGCTATATGGCCTATTAATCCCTCACCAACGTTCAATTGTGTGCGAAAAATCGCATCCTTGCGCAGGCCTTCCGTGCCGTACAGCATAAGCCGCCCCCCGCGGCGCAACACATAGATGGAGCAGACCTCCGCCACCATGCCTTCGGCAATAAAGTGTGTAATTTGATCGAGCCGTTCGCCTGGCGCGCCGTCACTCGCCATGACATCGCGCAATTGCCGAAGCAAATGGCGTGAACCGACCCAAATGTTTTCAGCTTTCATCGGATCCTTCGCTTCAGACCTGCTAGCGCTTGTACGCTGGGTCATCCCGCATCAATCACAATAATTCGTAAGAGCTCTATAAAAACTCTAGGGAGCATCCAGCTGATAGGCCGTATGCAAGGCTCGCAACGCAAGTTCAGTATATTCCTCGGCGATCAACACGCTGATTTTGATCTCAGAGGTGGAGATCACATGAATATTAATGCCTTTATCCGCAAGCGTTTCGAACATTTTTTGCGCGACACCGGCATAACTCCGCATACCCACGCCAATAACAGACACTTTCACCACATCTTGATCGGTTAGAATCCCGTCAACTGTCAGATCATCGCCAAAGGCCTCAATCACGGCCAAAGCACGCTCGAAATCGGTTTTGACGACTGTAAAGGTAATGTCCGTACTGTTACCGTCAGACGCCGTGCTTTGAACGATCATATCCACATTAATATTGGCATCCGCCAGCGGCCCGAACACAGCCGCAGCGACGCCGGGTCTATCATGCACGCCGACCAACGTTATCTTTGCCTCGTCGCGACTATAGGTGATGCCGCTTACCACCTGTTGTTCCACAATTTCATCCTCATCCACTACAAGCGTTCCAGTCGAATCCTCAAAGCTGGACCTAACCTGCAACCGTACCGCTTGGTTCATGGCCAACTCAACTGAGCGCGTTTGCAATACCCGCGCGCCCAAAGAGGCCATCTCCAACATTTCTTCGTACGTCACTTTTTCGAGCTTCTGCGCTCGGGTGACGATTCTCGGATCGCTCGTATAGACCCCGTCCACATCGGTATAGATATCACATTGATCCGCCTTCAACGCCGCCGCCAATGCTACGGCACTGGTATCCGACCCCCCCCTGCCGAGGGTGGTTAGTCGCCCTTCCGGATCGATGCCCTGGAACCCGGCAATGATCGGGACTTGCCCAGCATCAATACAGGCAAACAAATTGCTGGGATCGATATGTTTGATGCGCGCTTTCCCATGGACGCCGTCCGTTTCGATTGGAACCTGCCAAGCAAGCCAGGATCTGGCCGGCACGCCTATTTCCTGCAATGCCAGCGCCAGCAATCCGCTTGAGATTTGCTCGCCCGCGGAAATGATCGAATCGGCTTCGTAACCGTCATGTAGCTTACTCAGTTCCGATACATAACCGACCAACTCGTTGGTGAAACCAGCCATCGCAGACACAGCAACGACGGCCCGGTTTCCCGCATCGACTTCGGCTTTGACGCGCCGCGCCACATTGCGAATACAATCGAGATCTGCAACCGAAGTACCGCCGAATTTCATCACGACCAATGACATAGAACCGAATATCCTTACAAATCGGCCCGGCCAACCCGTATCAAAACGAATGGGCTCGGGAGGTTGCCCTTCCGGGGCGGCGTATCCATACTCACTTGGGCAGAGACACGCAAGCATGCGACACGGAAAAAAAGACTTAAGCTATTGATGAACAAAGAGTCACCTATTCCCATCGACGGCACCGTAGACACCGGTGAGATCGAAAAATTCGCGGCCATGGCCGAAGAATGGTGGGATACGAACGGAAAGTTTAAACCGCTCCATAAGCTCAATCCGGCTCGGCTTGGGTTTCTGCGCGACCGCATAGCCGGTCATTTTGAGCGCGAGCCAATCGCCCCCGCGCCACTCAAAGGCCTGACTGTTTTGGATATCGGCTGTGGCGGCGGCTTGATAACCGAGCCGTTAAGGCGACTTGGCGCAACCATGACGGCGGTGGATGCGGCGGAAAGAAACATCGAAATCGCCAAAATTCACGCGCAAAAGATGGCACTTGATATCGATTACCGGTACGCCACCGCAGGACAGCTTGCGGCAGAAGGCAAACAGTTCGACGCCGTCGTCAACATGGAAGTGATCGAACATGTGGCGGACATTCATCAATTCATCAGTGAGTGTGCACAGCTGGTGAAACCGGGCGGCCTTATGATTCTCGCAACTCTCAACCGTACGGCCAAGTCCTTCGCGCTCGCCATTGTGGGCGCTGAGTATGTCTTGAGATGGCTGCCGCGGGGGACGCACGATTGGCGAAAATTCGTCAAACCCTCCGAACTCGCCGCGGCCTGCCGTCCGGTGGGCCTGGAAATGACCGAACTTATGGGCCTTCGCTACGATCCCTTAAAGGACCGGTGGCAGTTAACGCCTAACGATTTGGACGTCAATTATATGGCGGTGACGGAGAAACCCGTCGCGCAGTAGCGTGCTTTTATTTCGCCGTGGCCAGCTTCGCCGGTGAAATCAACACACCGAATTGCTCGCACCAGATCACCACGCTTTTGAACTTCGCCAGATCCACACCCTTAGGCAGCTTATAGTTTTGCGAGCCTTTGAAGGCGCGTAATCGCCCTAAATCCACGAACATCGTTTTCGTGACCGCTGTAGATGGAGTGACATTCTCTTTCGGCACCAAATAAACATGAAATTTTGGTCCGGGACCGACTTCGAAATCAGCGCCTAACCGCACCAAATCACTGTAAACGGTGACAGTACCCTTGCCGTAGTGAAGGGAGTCGGACGGGTCCGCGTGAATAAACTTTCCTTTGGCCAGAACGGATCGACCCGCCGTACTTGGCAACGCCTCCATCGCCTCGGGCGGCGGAAACAAATAAGGGAAGGCGAAAATACCAAGCGCGAAACCGCCCCCCACTCCAAGGAACCCACCAACCAAAAGACCAATTAGTATTTGACGCATAGCCTTACTCTTTCCCGTTTATTCGCCACTCATTCCACGTCGAGACGCCAAGAGCTGCGCGCATGATCGGCCACGGCCACATCAAACACAACGCCATTCGGATCTCGATATTTGCGCTCATATTTCGGCCCCTTGCCGACATTCTTCACTTGGCCGTGATAAATGCCACCGGCATTTTCAACAGACGCAGCACCCTCTTCGATATCATCGACAAGAAACCCTAAGTGATGGATTCCGGTGAAATCGTTGCCGCGCTCATCTTCGGCGTTGTTGTTTTTCTTAATATCGAGAATGGCAAGACTAACCACCCCGTCCGACATCATGATCGCCACGTCGGATTGGCGAACCCGTTCCATCCCGAATGCCTCTTCGTAGAATTTCGCCGCTTCCTCTAAATCCCGGACCGCGAGCGCAATATGGCGGAGTTTTCCCATCCTATTCTCCTATGGTTTACGCGTGCGCAAGCGCGCACGGATCGTTAGCCTATAATCATACCGTTAATCTGCAATAGCTGTGGTTTTTATGAAAGTGACAAGACGAGAATTCAATACCGGTGCGGCCGCAACGCTCGCCGGTTATTCCACCGGGGCCACCGCCAAGCCAGCCCCCCTTCACATGCCCGCAGAATGGCACCGGCACGAAACCTGTTATATGGCGTTATGTGCGGCACACGGTCTTTACACACAGGCGGAAATCAAACGTATCCGTAAAGAGCAAGCCACTGTCGCAAAAGCGATTGCCCGGTTCGAGCCCGTGGTGATGCTAGCCAACCCGGCAGACGTCACTCTTGCCAAAGCACTCTGCGGCCCAAGCGTAACCATAAAACCGCTGGCCCACTACGATGTTTGGACCCGCGACACGTTGCCCAGTATCGTTTTAGATGCGCACGCGAAAGCACGCGCTGTTTCATGGAACTTCAATGTGTGGGGCGAGAAATTCCCCGGCTACGATGCGGATCGGGATCTCGCGCATCGGTTCGCCGCCACACTCAATCTGCCCATAACCCGTGCGGCCATTATCGCTGAAGGCGGCGCCATTGAAGTGGATGGTGACGGCACCTTGCTGACCACCGAAAGCTGTTTGCTGAACACCAACCGAAACCCCGGCAAAACACGCAAACAAATTGACGACGGCTTAAGAAAGATGACCGGTGCTGAAAAAATAATATGGTTGCCGGGCTCAAAAGCGGACGCCGTCACGGACGGACATGTGGATGGTATTTGCCGGTTTGTTGCCCCCGGCGTGGTCCTCACGGAGGTTAGTGACGACCGGTACGATCCCGAATTCGAAGATTTGCGTAAAACGGCGAAGATTCTTGAAAACAGCGTCGACGCAAAAGGGCGCAAATTGGAGGTTATTCGCTTAAAGCGGCCACGATGGGCCGTGATGCCAAAGCGCGGCGACGATTTCGCCGCATCATATGTAAATTGCTACCTCCCGAATGACGGCATCATATTGCCGGTCTTCGACGACAAAAAACGTGATCAGGAAGCCTTCGGTGTGTTTCGGGAATTATTTCCGAACCGGGAAATCGTTCAATTACGGGTCAATGAAATTTGCGAGGGCGGCGGCGGTATTCACTGCAACACCCAACACATGCCAACAGAAAATGCCTGACGGCACACTTTCCGCTCAACTATCGGTACGAGGGGCCCACGGGACGCGGGCGAATGCCACACCCTCTTCCTCCAAAGCACGCGCATCCTCGTCCGAGGTCTCTCCGTAAATATTGCGGCTTTCCACTTCGTCATAGTGAATTTTACGGGCTTCTTCGGCAAACTCAGCACCCACATAATCACAGTTTTTTTCGACTTCTTCGCGCACTTTGACCATCATTTGGCGCAATTTGGCGTGTTTTTCTTGTTCACCCTCGCCATCAGAACTTTTGCGGTTCGATGCAATGCGCGGCGCCATCGGTGCCTTCACCACATTGGCGTCACCGCAAACGGGACAAGACACTTCACTTGTTTTACGCTGCTTTTCATAAGTTGCACCGTCTTTGAACCATGCCTCGAATTCATGGTCTTTGGTGCAACGAAGGTTAAACAAAATCATTTTTTGCGTCCGACTGTATGAAACAACCAACATTCCACTGTTTAGATGATATCCAAAAGCAAAAATAACAAGAGAGTGCAAGCCTCTGATGGACAAGCACTGCCCGCATCCGATTGGGTGAACCGGTTTGCTCGCTATGTGTCGCATGACGGCGCTGTCTTGGACATAGCTTGCGGGTCGGGCCGTCAGGGGCGTGTTTTATTAGAACGAGGCCATTCGGTAGCATTCGTCGATAAGGATGTCAGCGCCGTGAACGATCTTATCGATCACCCCCGTGCTCGAATAATTGCGGGGGATTTAGAGGCAGGCCCCTGGCCGCTCGGGACTGAACGTTTCCAATGCGTGATTGTCACCAACTATCTGTGGCGACCGAACTTCGACCGATTGCTAGCGCATTTGGACGGGCTATTGATTTACGAAACGTTCGCCGAAGGAAACGAGCAATATGGTCGCCCGCATAATCCGGACTTTTTATTGCGGAAAGGTGAGTTATTCGAGCGTGTCCGAGGTCGTTGCCGCGTTTTGGCCTATGAACAACAGACCCGGCCGCACCCAGCCCCCGCTATGATTCAAAGGATCGTCGCCCGCACCTTTTGATCCCTTTAGTATTCGATTATGAAATCGGTCGGTCGTGCGTCAAGGACGGTATCATGCCGCGGGCTTCGTCGACTTTACCGAGATCGATATCCGCATAGACGATCCCAATCTCTTCACCACCGTCCGCCAAGACTGCTCCCCACGGATCGACGATCAAGGAATGCCCATAACTTTTACGGCCATCTTCATGATCGCCGCACTGCGCCGGCGCAACGATAAAGGCCCCAGTCTCAATGGCGCGCGAGCGCAAAAGCACATGCCAATGGGCTTCACCGGTACGCCGTGTGAATGCAGAAGGCACCGTAATAATGCCGGCACCAGCATGTGCCAACGCACGATAGAGATAAGGAAACCGAACATCGTAACAAATGGTGAGCCCGAGCGGTCCCCACGGAGTATCCGCCACCGACGTTGCGTCGCCGGGCCGATAGGTTTCCGATTCACGGAATGTATTCCCATCGGCGAGATTGACATCGAACATATGAATCTTGTCATACCGTGCCACAATCGCGCCGTCTGAGCCGATCAAGAACGAGCGATTGCAGAGCCTTTTGTCATCGCCGAGCTTTAGGGCTAAGGAACCAACAAGTATCCAAACGCCCAATTCCTGAGACAGAGCTCGATAGGCTACCAGAGAAGAATCTTCCTGCTCCAGCGTTGCCGCCTCTTTCGCCAACTTACCGCGACGCTGACAAAGATTGACCACCTCAGGCAGCGTAATCAGCGAGGCACCCTCGGCAGCGGCCTCTCGAACCATTTCGGACGATGCCTGAATATTCTCCGCCACGCTCGTGGTTGACGACGTCTGGATGCAGGCAGCTTTTAGGTTAACAACCACTTAGCGCTCCAACATCGGGTCGAGTTTTGCAGCAGCATCAAGGGCGAATAGATCATCACACCCGCCTACATGCTCGTCATCGATAAAAATTTGCGGAACCGTGCGCGCGCCCTTAGCCCGTACAATCATCTCTTGTTTTTGTTCGGGCTGCATCATGACGTCGATTTCGGAAAACTCGACGTCTTTCTGGGACAGTAACCCTTTGGCGCGATGACAAAAGCCACAAAGGGGGCTGGTGTAAATCTCTACTTTAGCCACATTTTTAATCCGTCAAATTGCTGTCATGTATCGAGCGTTTGTGGGCGCGTCACGCGGCCAAGAGTCACCACATCGACACCTGCCACACCCGCACGGCGCAGCACTTTTGCACATTCCCCCACCGTTGCGCCAGTCGTGAAAACGTCGTCCACCAACAAAATTCGTTTTCCCTCGATTTGACTTCGATAAAAAGCTTTAACCGAAAAGGCGCCCGCAACATTCCGTTTTCGGGCGCGTGCTGACATGCCGACTTGCGGCGGCGTCGATCGGCGGCGGACGAGCAAGTCCACGCATGATGGTATCTTTGACAGGTCGCAAAGCACGGTCGCGAGCAACGCTGCTTGATTGTAACGGCGCTTGATCAACCGCCAACGATGCAGTGGTACAGGTGCAATAATGTCTGTCTCCGCCAACAAAGGGGCCGCCACTCGCCATAACATACGACCGAATGCCGGTGCCCGGTCGATTTCGTCCCCGTACTTGAAATGCGTAACCAGTTTACGACTTACATCATCATACTCGAAGGCCGCGCGCGACCGTTCGTAGGCCGGTGGCTGCGCCGTGCAGGCGGCACATACAGTGCCCTCGGATACCTCGTAAGGAAATGGAATACCGCATTGATGACAACCGGGCGGCGCTAAAAAAGACAGCGAGCCCCAACAAGTCGAACAAAGGGCGCCAGCCGAATCAATAATAGTGCCGCAACACAAACACCGTTGCGGCAATAAGCCATCCAAAATCGTTGAGGTTAATCGCCAAACCGAGCCGAGCGCCATCTAAGCTCCCTTTCCCTTACCATTTGCCGTCGCCATCCCTCACCCCATCGTAACGCGATGCCCGTCTTGAGGTGAAGGTTTGTCGCCATGGATAAACCGGACAAACCTATGCATAGTAGCGCCGTGTCCCAGCCAATTCACATATTCGACCGGCAACGGGTGCGGCGGCAAAGAAAGCGCGCTGCGGCAAACTTTCATCACCACGATTTTCTGTTTCGCGAAATCAAAAACCGCCTAACTGAGCGATTGTTGGATATCGATCGCACCTTCGAGGTAACGCTCAATTTGGGTGCGCGATGTCCGGTGCTCAGTGACCGCACGGCAATCACCGCAGACTTGACCACCGCTTACTGCGACGACCACGCAATACCCTATATCGCGATTGACGAGGAATTCTTGCCTATTGCCGCAGGTAGTTTAGATTTGGTGGTGAGTAATCTTTGTCTTCATTGGACGAACGATTTGCCCGGAGCATTGCTACAAATCCGCCAAGCGCTCAGACCGGACGGTCTCTTTCTCGCGGCATTCTTGGGCGGCGATACGCTCATCGAGCTTCGGTCCAGCCTTATGGAAGCGGAAATGGAAATTGCTGGCGGCGCGGGGCCGCGGGTAGCACCCTTTGCGGATATCCGCGATGCAGGCGGCCTGTTGCAGCGAGCGGGTTTCGCACTGCCCGTCACCGACCAAGACACGATCACTGTTACCTACGACAATGCTTTCAAACTAATGGCCGATCTTAGAGGGATGGGCGAAAGCAACGCACTGATCGAAACGCCGCGCGCCATTCCTCATCGCATGCTTTTTACTCGTGCCGCAGAAATATACCACGAGCGGTTTTCCGGTGAAGACGAGCGCATATCGGCGACCTTTCAAATTATTTACCTCCATGGCTGGGCACCTGCCGACACTCAGCCAAAACCGCTCAAACCGGGAAGCGCACAAGGTAAATTAGCAGACGCGTTGAATTCGCTTGAAATGTCTGCCGGAGAAAAGGCAAAACCGGAGATATAAAAACAAGGACGCACAGCGCATGTTCGATCAACCATCGCCCAACCGGCTCGCCATCTTCCCAGCTATCGGCGAAGCATATGAATTTCTCTGGGCAAATCGGAACGACTTTGCGCGCATGAGCGCACTGCCGGTCTTAATATTGGCTTTTGCCGATGTGATCGCCATAGCCCTCTTTCCATTGCAAGAGGGAAGGGTCACCTATCAGGCCCTCGCAGTTATGCTCGCACCGGCAGTGTTTCTATACGCGATGTTTAGTGTCGCCTGGCACCGTCGGTTTTTGCGGTCGTCCGAGACCAGCACTTTCTGGGAGGCGCTCCGCTGGGATGGAAGGAAAACGGTATTCTTACTAAGGCTCGTGGCCATTTTCCTGTGCGTCGCCCTGATTAGCCTGTCGCCTACCATCATTGTCGCCATAGTCGGCGGTATCCTCTCCATCATGTCCGGTGCCGCCGGCGCGTCGGTAGTGGCGCCCCAAGGTATCGGTTTATTAGGGTCAGCCGTCGTTATGATGATCGCGCTGTTGCTTTACGCCCGCTTGTCCTTATGGCTGCCGGCAACCGCCGTAGACGATAAGTACGGGCCTGTCGCCATCTGGACACTTGGCCAAGGCAATAGCTGGTCTCTTGTAGGCATTACGTTAGGGGCAGCTTTGCCGATGATGATAGGCGCCATCGCCATCGCGTCCTTTGTCCAATCCTTTGTTATGGGCATTGGCATTAACACTCATTTAACAGGGCGATTCATCGCAGCTCTGGCATCGGGCTTCTGCAACTACGTGACTTTAGCCGCAGAAATTACGGCATTGTCTATTGCTTATCAAAAATTATCGCGGCCAGCGGATCCCGGCATGCCGATCTTTCGAAACGACTAAAGAAAATCCCGGAGCATCGCGATAAGCGGCTCATCCGCCGGCGGCATCGGAAAGTCACCCAGCCTATTAGGATATACCCATTTCAGGGTTTGGCCCTCTTGTGCTTGGGGAATGCCTTGCCAGATACGACAAAGGTAGAGCGGCATCAGCAAGTGAAAATCCTCATAGACATGGCTGGCAAAAGTAAACGGTGCGAGGCAGCTGGTTTTAGTGTCGATGCCAATCTCTTCCGCGAGTTCGCGTACCAAGGCCATTTCCGGCGTTTCATCTTCCTTCACTTTGCCCCCGGGAAACTCCCAAAGTCCGGCCATGGCCTTCCCTTCCGGCCGCTTCGCGATCAGCACACGCCCATCCGGATCAACCATTGCCACGGCGGCGACGAGCAATATCGGCTTTGGCGCTCCCTGACGCGGTAATTGCCAACAGCCATCGCCGGTATCCGACATGGCGTTAGCTCCGATAATCCGCATTAATACTGATATAGCCGTGGGTCAAATCGCAGGTCCACACACGCGCTTTGCCGTTACCAACGCCCACATCGACTTCAATGGTGACATCTTGGCCTTTCAGGTGCTCCGCTACTGGCGCTTCCTTATACCCATCGACAAGCCAACCATTTTCCGTAATGGGAACGCCACCCATGGCAATCGATAATTTATCTCGGTCAGCCTTTTCGCCCGCCTTGCCGACCGCCATCACGACACGTCCCCAATTTGCGTCCTCACCGGCAATAGCCGTTTTCACCAAAGGAGAATTCGCAATCGCGAGCCCAATGCGTTTTGCCGCCCGTGCAGATGCCGCACCGGTCACGTCGATTGTAATAAATTTCGTCGCACCTTCACCGTCGCGCACCACTTGCGTCGCAAGGTCAATCATCAAATCCGTCAGAGATTGACGGAACTTCCGCAAATGCGCATCCCCGGCACCAGACACAGCTTTGTGACGTGCAGCACCCGTCGCAGCCAATAACACCGTATCGCTGGTGGAGGTGTCGCTATCGACAGTAATGGCATTGAAGCTCCGGTCGGTTCCGTGATCGAGAAGTTTTTGTAGGACCGGTGCGGGAATTTTGGCGTCGGTGAAAATAAAGCTCAGCATCGTCGCCATATCCGGCGCTATCATACCCGAACCCTTCGCGATACCGACGATACGGACCGGCGTGCCGCCTATTTCGGTTTCCCGACAAGCGCCTTTTGAAAAAGTATCGGTGGTACGGATAGCATCTGCGGCGTCGGACCAACCGTTCGCCTTTAACGCCTTAATCGCGCGAGGCAGCTTTTTGCCGATCGCTTCGGGACCTAGAGGCTCTCCGATGACGCCTGTCGATGCCAGAAAGACATCCGGCTTCCGGCAATTAAAATGGTGGACGGCGGCCTTGACCGTCTCCGCCACGGTTCGGTCTCCCGCTTTTCCGGTAAACGCATTGGCATTACCCGAATTGACGATAATCGCTCGCGCCTTGCCTCGCTTTATAGCCTGGCGACACCAGTCGACCGGCGCAGAGGAACATTGTGAAGTCGTAAATTTTCCGGCGATAGTCGTTCCCGCCTGCAAATCCGCAACGAAGAGATCACGCTTTTTGCCCTTCTTCAGGCCCACGGAAAGGCCCGCGACCCGAACGCCATCGACCGTCGGCAACAGCGGAAAATGCGCCGGCGCTAAAGGTGAGCGCTTCAACATATTCAACTACCGAGTGGGCTTTGGCGCAGCAGGGGGAGACGCCGGTCCCTTGGGCGCAGCACGCGGGGTCTTACCGTCAAAAGAGAAACGCTGGACCTTTGTCTGCTTCAACAGCTCCGACACAACCCGGTTGCTAACCTCTTGTCCCACTTTTTGCCTCAGAATAGGCCGGACTTTATCGAACGTCGGAACTTTTCTCTTCCGGCGGTCTTCGAGTTTTATCACATGCCAGCCAAAGTCCGATTTGACCGGCTTTTGCGTCACCTGTCCTACCTTCAAAGCGAAAGCGGCATCGGAAAACGGTTTCACCATCTCATCTCTCTTGAAGAAATTAAGATCGCCGCCCCGAGACGCCGTCCGGCCGACCGAGTATTTTTTGGCCAATTCGGCAAAATTCTGACCCGTATTTACAAACTTGATGATTTCCTTCGCTTTGGATTCGGTTTGCAGCAACACATGGCGCGCCCGAATTTCCTCAATCCCCTTATTTTTCTTCACCAGAACTTTATACTGGTCTTTCAGAAGCTTTTCATTGATCTGCTTTTTGACTAAATCGCTAAGATAGATATCTCGGACAAGAGCATCTTCCGCACGCTTTAACTGGCGTTTTACGCGGATATCTTTTTCCAATTTCAAACGTCTGCCATATACGGTCAGCATTTTCGCGACAATGACCGATTCCAATAGGTTCGCATAATGTCGTTCGAGGCCAGCGCGGCGGACACGCTGCGGTAAAGCGCGGAACGCGCTGATGATGTCTTGTTGGTAAATCGGCTCTCCAACAACACGTGCTACGACAACATTTTTTGCGGCACCTTTAGCGCCGGGCTTAGCTTGGGCAAATTGAATGCCAGCTTCTGCAGCGCTTTCTTTAGGCACCATAAGCGTGATTGAAACAATCGCGACCAAACCAAATAGGGCAACACGAACCATAGAAAAATCCTTCAAACGAGGTTTAATGTTCTACATCAAACGAGGTCATTTAGACCGGATGGCATAATGCATAACTGATCGCCGCATACAAGGTTTCTAGAGTTTGATTGACAGCGGCCCACTGCATAACTATCTCACACACTGATACTGCATTATGTACTATTCATCACACCTTTTTCCAACGCGCTGAGGGATTCATGCTAGGCGGATTGCTTAAATCAATGTTCGGCACCGTCAACGACCGTATTTTAGGCCGGATGCAGCCACAGGTCGATGAGATAAACGCTCTAGAAACCGAACTGGAAGCGCTTGACGAAGAAGCTTTGCGCGCACGAACCCCGTGGCTACGCGAGCGTTTGGAGGCCGGGGAAACCCTGGACGACATCTTGGTTGACGCCTTTGCAACGGTTCGCGAAGCGGCAAAACGCACGCTCGGCCAACGTCATTACGATGTCCAGCTACTGGGCGGAATGGTGCTGCATCAGGGCAAAATTTCAGAAATGAAGACCGGCGAAGGTAAAACCTTGGTCTCCACCCTGCCGGTTTACCTAAACGCGTTGGAACGCAAAGGCGTCCATGTCGTGACCGTTAATGACTATCTGGCAAAGCGCGATTCGGAATGGATGGGCCAAATTTTTGGCTATCTCGGCATGACCGTCGGTTGCATCGTCCACGGCCTCGACGATACAGAACGCCAAGTTGAATATGCCGCCGACATTACATATGGCACCAACAATGAGTTTGGATTCGATTATTTACGCGACAATATGAAATTTCACCTGGAAGAAATGGTTCAGCGTGATTTCAATTTCGCAATCGTCGATGAAGTGGATTCGATCCTTATCGACGAAGCGCGCACACCGCTCATTATTTCCGGTCCTACTGACGATTTCGCCGATGAATACCGCAAAGTAGACGTATTAATCCCCAAGCTCACTGAAGAGCATTACCAAAAAGACGAAAAGCAGCGCACGGTCAATCTCACGGAAGAAGGCCAGGAGCGCATCGAAGAACTGCTGATCGAATCCGGCATGCTAACCGAGGGAAATCTGTACGATTTGCAGAATATTTCCTTGGTCCACCACGCCAATCAAGCCCTACGTGCCCATACGCTATTCCAGCGCGATACGGACTACATCGTTAATGATAATAAGGTCATCATCATTGATGAGTTTACCGGACGAATGATGGAAGGCCGGCGCTACTCCGACGGATTGCATCAAGCGTTGGAAGCGAAAGAACACGTGGAGGTACAGCAAGAAAACCAGACGCTGGCATCCATTACATTCCAAAACTATTTCCGGCTTTACCCAAAACTGGCAGGTATGACCGGTACCGCAATGACGGAAGCTGGCGAATTTGCCGAAATTTATTCGCTTGAAGTACTTGAAATCCCAACAAATCGCGACATGGTTCGCGCCGATACGGATGACGAGGTCTACCGCACGACGCTTGAAAAATATCAGGCCATCCTAGAGCAGATACAAGAATGCCTTGCCCGTAAACAGCCGGTTCTGGTTGGCACGGTAAGTATCGAAAAGTCAGAGGAGCTGGCCGCTTTCCTTAAAAAGGAAAAAATCAAGCATAGCGTCCTCAACGCCCGCCATCATGAACAAGAGGCGTTTATCATCGCGGATGCAGGCATGCCAGGCGCAGTTACGATCGCGACCAACATGGCCGGCCGCGGCACCGATATTCAACTTGGCGGTAATCTGGAAATGCGTCTTGCCAAAGAACTTGGCACCATGGTGATCGAAGATGTGGACCCAGCCAAGCTGGAAGCCATAAAAATCGACATAGAAGCCAATCGGCAAATAGTGCTCGAAGCGGGTGGTCTATTCGTGCTCGGCACTGAGCGCCATGAATCACGCCGGATCGACAACCAATTGCGCGGCCGAGCAGGCCGTCAAGGCGATCCGGGCGCATCGAAATTTTTTGTCAGCCTTGAAGATGACCTTATGCGGATTTTCGGTTCCGAACGCATGGACGGCATGCTGCGGAAGCTGGGTCTCGAAGACGGCGAAGCAATCATCCACCCCTGGATCAATAAGGCTCTCGCTAAAGCGCAAGAGAAAGTGGAAGAACGCAATTTCGAGATTCGCAAGCAATTACTCCGATTCGACGATGTAATGAACGACCAACGAAAGGTCATCTTCGAGCAACGCAAAGAGCTGATGCGCTCCGATGATGTCAGCGCTACCATCATCGAAATGCGCCACGACCTGATCGAAGACTTGGTCTCCCAGCACATTCCCGAAAGTGCGATGCCCGAACAATGGACTCTGGATGGGCTCCAGAACGACTGCAAACGAATGTTCGCAATGGACCTACCGGTCAGCGAGTGGGCAGCGGAAGAAGGGATTGCAGAACAGGAAATTTGTGAGCGAATCTGCGACGCACTCGATACCAAAATGGCGGAAAAGTCAGCAAATTACGGCCCCCATATGATGAGGATCGCAGAGAAAAGTCTGTTGCTGCAAATTCTCGACCAAAATTGGAAAGATCATCTGCTACAGCTAGATCATTTACGCCAAGGTATCGGCCTTCGTGCTTATGGTCAGCGCGACCCGTTGAATGAGTATAAGAAAGAAGCCTTCGAAATCTTCGAAGACCTCTTGAACCGGATACGCGAATCCGTCACCACGCTGCTGGCCGACATCGAAATGCAAGCCGAAATGCCAATGATGGAAGTTCAATCGGAAAATGCCCGGGAAATGAGGGAAACACGCGAAGACCCTTATCTCGCTACCGGTACAGACGACATGCCGGTCGAGCTGAGCGCTTCGCCAATTAGAAACCGACAATCGGCGACGACGATTAACCCTGAAGATCCCGATACATGGGGCAAGGTGGCCCGCAATTCAACTTGTCCATGCGGATCAGGCAAAAAGTACAAACATTGCCACGGCAAACTCTAACAACGAAGCCGCGCTGCTAAACAAGAACTCTAGTAATCGAGCACAGGCGATTTTTTCGTTGCCGTTACACCTTTCGGGTCGCCAACGACGGTAATAGTTAGTGCGTCCGCATCCATCAATTTTTTCGCTAATTGTTTGATCTGGCTCGCGCTAACCGCCTCCATCAATTGCCGCCGACTGTTCAAGTAGTCAGTGCCGAGTCGGTAATATTGCAGCGTGACCAAAAGCCCGGCGATCCGGTCCGAACTTGAAAAGCGGAGTGGGAACGAGCCATTGATAAAACTCTTCGCGTTCTTCAATTCGGCTTCAGAAACACCTTCCCTCGCCATGCGCCGCCATTCCGCACGTAGAACTTTAATCGAGTCGGCTACACGGTCATTTGCGGTAGACAAACGGCCCGCCAGTAACGGTGCCATCTCTCGTGGGCTGAGATAGGTGTAAACCGAGTAGGCAAGGCCACGCTTCTCACGCACCTCGTTATAGAGCCGCGATGTAAAACTACCACCACCCAAAATGTGGTTCATAACGTAGGCCACGTAGAAATTTGGATCCGAGCGGGTAACACCTTTTTGTCCGAATATGACCACGCTTTGAGGAACCGGTTTTTTGACAACCAGCAGCGCGCCCTTGGACGGGATATTCGCACTTTCGATTTTCCGTTTCGGTCCTTTGGCCGGCAGCCCAGCAAAGATTTTATCCAACACGGGTTTTAGCTCACTCGCCGTTATATCCCCAACCACACTCACGATAAGCCGGTCGCGCGAGAAACTTTCCGAAACAAACCCTTTCAAATCATCCACAGAGATGCCCGCGACAGATTTTTGCGTCCCCGTAACCGGGCGAGCATAAGCGTGCTTACCGTAAATTGCGTCGGACCAAACTCGACCTGCAATATGTCCCGGACGCGAGGAACTACTTTTAAGGCCTGTTAGGATCTGCGCGCGAATGCGCTGAACCGCGTCTTTGTCAAACCGCGGCTTCGTCAACGCCAGTGCAGTCAGCTTTACCGCACTGTCTCGATATTTATTGAGCGTCTTGAGACTGCCGCCAAACGAATCTTTGCCAGCATTAAAACTGAGTTGGATCGATTGGTTTTCCAGCTTACGTTGGAATGCTTGGCTATCCATTTCGCCCGCTCCCTCGTCCAGCAGGGCCGAGACCATATTGGCGCGGCCGCCTTTGCCTTTCGGGTCCAACGAGGCGCCCGCTTCTCGAAATATAAAGTTCATTGAAATTAACGGTATCGACGGATCGTGGACGAGCCACGCCGTAATGCCACCAGGACTGACGACCGTTTCTATCTTTACCGCATGAGCGGGTGTCAGAAACCCAATCGCGCCGGTGAGAAAAACGAGAACAGCGGGAAGTATCCGTAATAGCCCGGTCATTTCGCATCCTCCGGCAGCAATAGTGCGCTAACAGAACCCTTCCGCCCCAAAACCGATTTGATCACATCGTTAACAGCTTTAACTGTTATTTTGCCGATCCGTTCCGGCCATTGTTCCACATCTTCAAGCGTCAAACCGAGCGCCAATGCCTCACCGACAATGTTAGCCGGTGTATGCATTCCATCGCGTGCGTAAACCGCTGCATTCTGAAGCCGAGCGATCGCTTCGCGAACTTCCTGTTCGGAAACGCCGTCCTTAAGGAGTTTCGCAACCTCTTTTTCCATAGCCGCTTCCACATCAGAGACACTCTTGCCTGGTAACGGCGTTCCATGAAACCCGAAAGAGCCCGGCCCACGATTATCCCCGTCATACCAAGCTCCCGCGTTGGCAGCGATTTTTTGCTCCACCACAAGCGAGCGATAGAGCCGGCTCGTGGTGCCTCCACCAATTATCTCCGTCAACACCTCAAGGGCATATACCGTCGAAAGCTTGCCGGACTGAACACTCGGCGCCATCATTTTTCGGGACCAACTGGGCTGACGCACCTGTGCATGACGAAGCGTGATACGTCGTTCACTTTGCTGCGGCGGCTCCGACCAGGCCACGCGTTTCGGCATGGGAACCGACGGAATTGTTCCGTAGTGTTTTTCCACTAAAGGCCGGATTTTCTCCACGGTCACATCGCCCGCATAAATTAACACCGCGTTATTAGGCGCATACCACTGGCGGTAAAATTTCACCAAATCTTCCCGCGTCAGTGCCTTAATCTCATGCTCCCAGCCGATAACAGGAACGCGGTAGGGGTGATTGAGATAAAAGGCTGCGTTAACCTCTTCGCGCAGTAGGGCGCTCGGATTGTTCTTCACCCGGCTATTGCGTTCTTCAAGAACCACTTTACGTTCCGGCTCGATGTCTTCTTTCGTCAGCACAAGATTGCGCATACGGTCAGCTTCAATGCGCATCATCGTATCAAGGCGATCCACAGCAAAAGACTGGTGGTAACCTGTGTAATCCTGGCTCGTGAATGCATTTTCCTGGCCGCCGTTGCGCGCCACGATCGCTGAAAACTCCCCGGACTTAAGGTTTTTTGTTCCTTTGAACATGAGATGTTCGAACAAATGGGCAATGCCGGATTTTCCAGCCGGCTCGTCCATGGCACCTACTTTGTAAATGATGAGTTGCGTGACCACTGGCGCCCGGTGATTGGGAACCACCACCACCTGCAGCCCATTTTTTAACGTAAAACTTTCGGGGCTAAAAACTTTTGCATCAGCCGAAGGTGTCCAAACGGACGCCAAACACACCAAAGCAAGACACAAAGAAATTTGCGCGACACGCATCATTGTTGCCAGTTCCTGAACAGATTTGAAGAGCTAGAAATTTAATTTTTCTTGGTGATTGTCGACCCATCGGTCGGCGACTTACCCAAAGCCTCGTTTTTCCGCAGCCTCTGCGCTTCGCTCGCCGGATCCACCACAGCTTCTTTCTTATCGGATGATTTCCAGAACACCAGCGAATCCACGAGAGATTTATCTTCTTGGATTACACCGCTTTCGCGCGCAACCGCTTCACGAACGGAGGGGTCCGCATCCAACGCGTCGGCTTTATGGAGCAAGGCCCGTTCACCCTCGGACCTTAAATCATTCGTCCCCCGTTCAGGCACGCCGCCCCTGCGGCCCGCCGAACGGCCGAACAGACGCCTGCGAGCCTCTTCGCGGGTTTCAACCTCATTCGGCCGTTTCGCACCGGCACGTGGTGGGCGAAGTGAAAAATCCGGTGGCTGCGCCAAGGGCGCCCGCGAGACAACGCCGAATTCATCGGGGCCTGAACTGCGCGTATCATCAATCAATATGCAGCTGGATAACGCCGACCCAACTAGTAGGGCGGTAAAACTCTTGGCAATTGCCTTGTTCATGGACCAAATCACTCCATCTTGACGGCCTAATTAGAGATTAAATGGGTTTTTCTTTACGTTCAAACAAGCTTTCCAAAATAATTATCACGACACCAACGGTAATTGCCGAATCCGCCACATTAAAGGCAGGCCAATGATAGCCAAAAGCGTGAAAATCCAGGAAGTCCACAACCCCTTGGTGGACTATCCGATCAATCAGATTGCCAACCGCACCGCCCATAACCAGGCCGATAGCCGCTGCGGTTAGTCGTGTTTCGGCATTTTTCAGCCAGAAATACAGAAAAACAATAATGCCAGACGTCATACAACCCAGTAGAATTGGTCCCCAAATTGAATCACTTTGAAAAAGTCCAAAGCTAACGCCACGGTTCCAAACCAACACCAAATTAAAAAATCCAGTGACATCGATCACCCTAGGTGGGTCCATGACCCACAACAGGACAACCCACTTGCTCAACTGATCCAACACCGCGACCAAGGCGGCAAGAGAAAGACCACGCTTGAGCATCATTCAGCCGCCACCGGATGTTGTTTCACTGCATCCGCACAGCGCCCACACACATCCGGCGCAGCAGGGTCGCTGCCCACATCCGGCATAATTTTCCAACACCGGTCGCATTTCTCACCGTCCGCCAGCGCGGGAACCACACCAATGCCTTCCAATTCAGCCAGATGAAACGCGCCGTCAGGCGCCTCGCCTTCATGCAAATGAATAGCCGAGACAATTGCCAAATCCGCAACGTCCAAACCTTCCAGTGCCTTCAGATAATCCGCCGTCAAATAGACATCAGGGGCAGCCTGTAAGCTTGAGCCGATTCGCTTCTCCGCCCGCTCAATTTCCAAAGCGCCCAGCACGACCCGACGAACATTCCATACTTTGCGCCATTTTTCCGCCAGTACATCGTCGCGCCAATTCTCTTGAATTTCAGGGAATTGCCGCAGGTGAACGCTATCGTCGCCTTCGGGGTTTCGACACATCCAGGCTTCCTCCGCCGTGAAGCACAGTATGGGTGCCAGCCATGCGGTCAAACAGGAAAATAATTCATCCAGAATTGTTCGAGCCGCGCGACGACCAAGAGAACCGGCAGGGTCGCAATAAAGGCAATCTTTGCGAATATCAAAATAAAAGGCAGACAAATCATTGGCGCAGAAATCGTGCAGCGTTCGAAACAAGCCATGAAAGTCATAGGTGCCGTAACCGCTACGCACTTCCTTGTCGATTTCCCACAAGCGATGCAACACCCAGCGTTCAAGTTCCGGCAAATCGGCGGCATCAACTTTCTCTGCGTCTGCAAAGCCGTCCAAATTACCGAGCAAGTAGCGGAGCGTGTTCCGTAAACGGCGGTAAGAATCCGTCAACTGCTTGATGATATCTGGCCCGATGCGCAAATCGTCGGAATAATCGGACGCGGCCACCCAAAGGCGCAGCGTCTCCGCGCCGTTCTGGTCAATTACCTGTTGTGGCGCCACGACATTGCCGAGAGACTTCGACATTTTGCGACCATCCTCCGCCAGCACGAACCCATGGGTTAGCACCGCGTCATAGGGTGCCCGACCGCGTGTGCCGCAGGCCTCCAACAGCGAAGAATGAAACCAGCCCCGGTGTTGGTCGGAACCCTCCAAATAAAGCGCTGCCGGCCATTCGAGTTCCGGGCGGTCCTCCAGAACAAAAGTGTGCGTCGAGCCTGAATCAAACCAAACATCGACCACGTCGCGGACCTGTTCGTAATCGTCTGGATTATATGCGTCGCCTAAAAAGCGCGCCGGCTCGCTTGCGTACCACGCATCCGCGCCTTCTTCCTCAAACGCAGCAACGACACGATCCACAACTGTGGCATCGCGAAGTGGTTCACCGGTTTCTTTATGAACGAACACCGGGATGGGCACGCCCCAAGCCCGTTGTCGTGAGATCACCCAATCGGGCCGCCCTTCGACCATGCCGCCAATGCGATTTTTGCCTTGAGCCGGAAACCAACTCGTTTTCTCGATTTGCTCCATGGCGATTTCCCGCAGGGTCTCCCCCTCCCCATAAGGCGCGCGATCCATGGAAATGAACCATTGCGGCGTGTTCCGGAAAATCACCGGCTTCTTGGAGCGCCAGGAATGCGGATATTGATGTTTGAGGCGCGCGCGCGCCACTAACGCGGACACCTCTCGCAATGCCGAAATTACCGCCTCGTTCGCATCACCCTTCTTACCCTTGTCGGTCAGAACCCGCTTGCCATCAAAGCCGGGGGCTTCTTTGGTGAAAAAACCATCGCCGTCGACCGTGTACGGAATGGCAGTTTCGATGCCGCGTTCATCGAGATCAGCCTTGTTCGCCATCCATACTTCAAAATCGTCCGTGCCGTGCCCGGGCGCCGTATGCACGAACCCCGTGCCCGTATCGTCCGTCACGTGATCGCCTGAAAGCAGCGGAACCGTAAAGTCGTAGCCCAGGGATTTCAGCGGGTGGGCACAAACGAGATTCTCAAGCGCATCCGAGGTTACATCGCAAATTCGCCTATGACCTTCCACGCGTGATTGTTTAAACACCGTTTCAGCCAGACCATCAGCCAGCACTAGCTTCTCACCTGAAACAACCCAGTTGTCATCCGGCGCGTCTGTAACTTCGTACAGCCCATAGGAAATTCTAGACGAAAAACAAATTGCCCGATTGCCAGGGATCGTCCAAGGCGTCGTCGTCCAGATAACTACAAATGCGTCATGAAACTCTGCCGGGACGCTTTGGACATCGATCGGAAACTTCACCCAAATTTGATCGGATTCATGGTCCTCGTACTCAACTTCGGCTTCAGCCAAGGCCGTCTTTTCGACGACCGACCACATCACCGGTTTGGAACCGCGATATAACAACCCATTCAACAAGAACTTGCCGATTTCGCCGGCGATCCGCGCCTGGGCCTTAAAATTCATCGTGAGATACGGATTATCCCAATCACCCATCACGCCGAGGCGTTTAAATTCCTCACGTTGGATGTCGATCCAATTGCTCGCGAAGTCGCGGCATTCTTGGCGAAACTCAACCACCGGTACCGCGTCTTTGTCTTTACCTTTGGCACGATACTGTTCTTCGATTTTCCATTCGATAGGCAGACCGTGACAATCCCAACCGGGCACATAGTAGGAATCTTTTCCCAGCATCTGTTGCGAGCGGTTGATCACGTCTTTCAAAATTTTATTGAGCGCATGGCCGATATGCAGATTGCCGTTTGCGTAAGGCGGGCCGTCATGGAGAATGAACTTCTCGCGCCCTTTTGAATCCGCACGTAGACGATCCCATAGATTCATTTCCTGCCAGCGCGCCAAAAATTCCGGCTCGCGCTTTGCCAATCCGGCTTTCATGGGGAAATCGGTCTTCGGAAGAAAGAGTGTGTCTTTGTAATTCGTCATGGGCCTTTCACTTAGCGCCTCCAAATTTAGTGGCGCATCCTATAGGGCAGTGGGTTTAGGTCAAGACGCGCCGGCGGCGCGAATCTTCAGCATGCGCCGCGCAATTGCGCTATCAATTTCAATTCGTTCCTTTAATGCTTCAATGCCATCGAACTTCTGTTCAGGGCGCAGGAATTCGATCAAAGCGACGCGAAGTTCTCGGCCATAAATATCTTCGTTGAAATCGAACATATGGGTTTCAAGCAATACGGTTTTACCGTCCAAAGTCGGCCGATTTCCGATATTGGCAACAGCGTCGAACCAGCGCGTTTCGCCATCCACCTCCAGCCCACCGCGCACCACATAGCCACCGAACGCTGGTTGAACGTAAGAGCCCAAAACGAGATTGGCTGTGGGAAAGCCCAACTGGCGTCCTTGTTGCGCGCCTTTAATAACAGTGCCGACAATCTCGAACGGTCGTCCCAACAAGGTTGCGGCCTGGGCCGGCTTCCCCGCGATCAGATGTTCGCGAATATGGGTAGAGGAATAAATGCCGCCACCGGCGGAAGCCACCGCATCGACCAGCGTTACATCAAACCCCTTAGCCGCGCCGAATTCTTTCAGCAGCGCACCATCACCGCTCCGCTTGTGGCCAAACCGAAAATTGAAACCGACGATCACGCTCTTAGCCGAAAGACCTTTGACCAAAACCTGTTCCACAAAACCTTCCGGCGGTTGGCTGGAAAAGTTCTTGTCGAACGGCAGCACCACCAAATAATCAACACCAAGTGCCGCCAACAAACGTGCTTTTTGCTCGACTGTCGTGAGATAAAACGCTTCATCGTGGGGGCGGAAGAATACGCGCGGATGCGGGTCGAACGTGACGACCACCAAGGGACCGTTCTGTTTTTCCGCTAATGCCGCAGCTTCGCCAATAACCGCTTGATGGCCGCGATGCACGCCATCGAAATTACCCAAAACCACGGCACCATCGCGTGCTGATTTGGGCACCTCGCCTAAGGCTCGGACAATTTCCATAGCGTTTCCTCATATCGGCACACACCAGAGCGCGCCACCGCGCCTGATATACAATCAAACGGGCCTATTTGTAGAGGCGTAATGTGAAAGAAGAATGCTTTCTAGGTGTCTTCCTAGCTGCCCTCGCGCGACGGCACCAATAACATTGATGTGCCTTCGACGACCACTTTATCGCCCACCCGGCAAACCGATTGCGCGATCACGCGCTTTTTCTCCAGGATAATGTCCGAGATAGTGACCGTCGTATTGACTGTCTCGCCAGGGCGAACCGGCGCCTTAAATTTCACTTCCTGGTTCAAATAAACACAACCGGGTCCCGGCAGCTTTGTGCCAAGCACCGTGGAAATAAACACCGCAGTCAGCATGCCATGGGCTATACGCCCCTTGAAGATTGACTCTCTGGCGAATTCTTCATTCAAATGCAGCGGGTTATTATCGCCTGAAATACCGGCAAAGATGACGATATCCGTTTCAGTAATGGTCTTGGCATAAGACGCTGACATGCCAACCGTTAGGTCTTCGATAAAATAACCATGAAGGTCGGACTGTAGCCGCGCTGCATCCATGAATTCTCTCCGTGCATATATTTATATTTTGCATCGCAATAATAGTTTCTGCACTGCAATATAACCGCAAGAATTCCGTAAAACAACCAAGCTGATCACGCAGGTGATTGATTTTCCTCATTTTCACCATCGTTCTTCTCTCGATCCTCCGCCTCCCGAACAACAGCCCAGCGCTCTTTTTCGGTTTTTTTGTGCCACTGCGCAATTTCCGGCAGCGTCCGATAACAGCCTAAGCAGAAGCCGGTCTGCCCATCGATATGACAGACCCCTATACAAGGCGACGGGCAGGACCCATCCTCAGATTTCGGCTTCGGTCTTGTCGTATAGGTCGGCTTAGAAATCGACATGGGATCCTTGCTGCTCGCTAAAATATCGGGTCGGCGGTGTGCCGAATGACCGGCGGAACATCGCGGTGAAGGCGCTGACGCTTTCATAACCCAAATCAAGCGCCACGTTGGTAACCTGCACGCCCGCAGCCAGCATTTCAAGGGCCCGCATGAGGCGCAATTGCTGGCGCCACGCCCGAAAGGACATTTTCGTCTCAGATTGAAATAGCCGGGCCAAGGTTCGCGCACTGGCGCCCGCCTCCGTCGCCCATTGTTCTAAAACCCGGGAATCAGCGGGGTTTTCCATTAGTTGATCGGTGATTTTCCGCAGTCGGCGATCTTTTGGGATGGGTAAATTCAGTGGTGCTGTCGGCAAGGCCACGATTTGATCCAAAATGACCTGCATCAACCGCTCTTCGACGCTGTCGGCAGCATAAATTTGTGACGCATCGACCGCTTCAACGATTAAGTGCCGCAATAGCGCCGAGACATGCAGCACACACACTTCTTTTGGCAAACCGGCGGTTGCATCGGGTTCGATATAAAGCGTCCGCATGGCCAAATCCCCCTTTGCATCAATACGATGCGAGAGCCCTCCCGGCATCCATACAGCACGCTCCGGGGGCACAACAAAGGCGCCTTGTTCGGTAGAAACCGTCATCACCCCTTCGCTCGCATAGACCAATTGGTCGCGCCGGTGGCTGTGCGGCAAGATCACATCGCCTTTTGCCAAATCGCGCCGATGCGCCACCACCGTCTGCGATAGCGCTTCGATATCCCCGGTCGTGTTGGTGAGGTCCATTCTTGGCCTAAAACCTTGTCCGCTTTGCGATACTATATGACAGTTTATCGCAAGACCGCCGACAATTCCAAAGGCATTATACTTTCTGACGGACCTAAAGCTCTTACAAAGGCAAATTCCATGAATCGCGAGAAAACGAATTTCTTTTTCCTCAATTTGGGCCATTTCTTCGATCATTTTTTGATCCTGATCTTCGCCACCGTCGCGGTAGCATTGGCCGTGGATAGGCGCGTTGATATCCCCGGTGTGGCAACCGAATGGGGACTGACCTATTCGGAATTTATTCCCTTCGCTACGGCCGGTTTCGTCGCGTTCGGTGTTTTCTCAATCCCAGCGGCGTGGCTTGCCGATAAGTGGAGCCGTCCGGGCATGATTGCAGTGTTTTTCGTGGGCATCGGGGCCGCCTCCATGTTGGCAGCCTTGGCACAATCTCCGTGGCATCTAGGCACGGCAGTCTTTTTGGTTGGCATGATGGGCGCGATCTATCATCCAGTGGGTTTGGCCATGGTCGTGCAGGGCAAGGTCAAAACCGGCGTGCCGGTCGCAGTGAACGGTATATTCGGTAATCTCGGTGTTGCCGCGGCGCCTCTCGTGACCTTGATCCTCATTGAGTATTACGGCTGGCGGACCGCGTTTTTCATCCCCGGCGCGATTTGTTTCGTCGTCGGCATTGCGTATGCGCTCTTTTTGAGAGCAGGTCCGGATGTGGAAGAAGTCTCGGCTGAGAAAAAAGCCGCGATTGATGCAGCGGTCCTGGATCTGGATCGCAAAACTCTTATTCGCGTCTTCGGCATTATCTTTTTCACCGCCGCCATCGGCAGTTTCATCTTTCAAAGCACCACGTTCGCATTACCGAAGATCTTTGATGAGCGGCTTGCCGGGTTTGCCGCCAGCGGTCAGGAGGTCGGCATGTGGGCCTTCATCGTCTTTGCTATCGCCTCCGTCGCTCAATTGGCCGTCGGCTATATGGTGGACCGGTACTCTGTGCGGTATGTCTTCGCGTTCGTCGCGGCCATGCAGGCAGTGTTTTTTGCACTCATGTTGAATTTAACAGGCATCGAGGCGCTGATTGTTTCGGTCGGTTTCATGCTGGTGGTGTTCGGCCAAATCCCCATCAATGACGTGCTGGTTGGCCGGGTTGCCAAGAGCGAGTGGCGGGCACGGGCATTCTCCGCACGCTACATCATTACCTTCGCCGTCATGGCTACAACAATCCCCGCGCTCTCTTACATTCACAGTACATGGGGCTTCACGAGACTGTTCGTGCTCATGGCCATAGGCGCGTCCATCATTTTCTGCACGGTGCTGTTCCTACCTCATACGCGCGCCGCGCTGAAATCTAAGGAAGCCGCCGCCGAATAGGGCGCATTAGATCACTCCTCGCGGAGCGCTTGCAGTCTGTCGAGCCGCAATCGGTGGCGCCCGTCGCTTAGGCGGCGCGCGCCACCCATCACTGCGCCGAATGCCCCCAGCGCGGTGCCACCGGCAACCATGAACATAATCAAAATTTGATATTTCACCGCTTCGACGGGATCGACACCGGCGAGTATTTGGCCCGTCATCATACCCGGCAAATTAACGATACCCGCCGCGGCCATGGAATTGATGATCGGCAACATTGCCGTACGGAGCGCTTCACGCACGATAGGACGCATGGCCTCATCGCGAGATTGGCCCAACGCCAAGCGCGTCTCAATGGATATTCTTTCGCGCGCAGCATTATTGGTGAGATTATTTAACCCCAGGCTCACCCCATTCATGGCGTTGCCGAGCATCATACCCAATAAGGGTATTGCGTAGCGTGGGTCGTACCAAGGGTCTGGCTGAATTTGCACCAGCGCGAACACCGTCACGACGATTCCCGCCAGCGCCATACTGCTCGTGCCAATTCCGAAACCCCACCAGCCGATGAAGCGCCGGTCCTGGCGTGCAATCGCTTCGCGACCGGCAAACAGCACCATGACGAGAACCGCCAGGCCGGTGAACCAAACCGAGACGTGGGTAAAAAGCCAAACCAGCACGACGCCAATCAAGGTCAATTGAACAATGGTGCGAATGGAGGCGATGATGAGGCGTTTTTCCAAGCCGAGCCGAAACCAAATCGATAACGCCGCATTAAACAACAGTAGCGACGCCGCAATGGCCAAATCCCAATAGGTGAGGAGGATAACCTGGGTGTTCATGCCTCCTCCTTTGCCACACCAGCTTCAAATTCAAGAATGCGCGCACCCAACCGTTCGGCCTGTGCCGCATCATGGGTTGCCATCAAAATGATCGCCCCTCCGGCAAGCCGCGCGGACAATTCCCTCTCCACTGCAGCAATCGATTGTCCATCGAGTGCTGATGTGGGCTCATCCAGCAACAAAAGGCGCGGGTCGGCGCACAGCAGACGGACCAGCGCGAGCCGTTGTTTCTCGCCGGTGGACAAGCGCGACACGGCCCATCCCCCTATATCGGGTGAAAGGCCAAACCCTTCGATTAATTCAAGGGCGGCTGCCCAATTCCCAAAATGCGGCGAGACCGTATCTGCCCACCAACCGGACTCCGGATGTAGATAGGCGACCGCGCGCCGCCAGTCCGGGGCCGCGGTTTGCGCGCGGTTCATCTCCCCCAGCACCACCTCACCCTCATTCGGGTCGAGATCGGCGACCGCGCGTAGAAACAAGCTTTTACCTGAGCCGGATGCCCCTCTAAGGGCGATGCACTCACCTGCAGTCGCAGCCACACTCACCGCAGAGAGGCCCGGCCGGACCAAACCGGTAATGGATAAATTCATCGCCATATATAGCGACTCTTGCGGGACGAATGGCGAAAGTCACGCTATATTTCCACTATGAGAAAGATCGTTCTTTTAATATCCGGCCTGTTGATAGGATCACTTCTGTCGCAATTCCCGGAATATTTTCAACAATACACCCAGCGTCTCGGCGGACGGCTGGACGAGATCAATTTGCAAGTCAAAAACCTCGACACCCGCGCTGCGGACGCCAAGCTGAACCGTTTCCAATATATCCGCCGCTTCATGGGCAACAGCGACACAGTGGTCCAGGGTGAGGGGCAAAGCCTCGGCCGCTTGCTGGGACGGCAAATAAAATTCAAACAAGCCTATGACGCGTTACAGACGTCGACACCGATCTGGCGAGCGGCGCGTTTCGCCGCACATTTCGACCCAGACATCGGCATACCAACCTTCGAAGCCTACCGGCCCGCCATTCCGCTCACAGTAGAAGGCGGCGCCTATTCCGGCTCCGGCTTTTTTCTCGGCTGGCTGATCATGTTCTTAGTGACAGGCGGTCGCCGGCGACGGCCTAAACCGAAGGACGAATATGGAGATGATTTGTACGCTTGAGGCTCGAAGTTAGCGCCCGTACTTAGCGCCCGCGCCCACCGGCGGCCCGCTTGGGCCTTTTATCCGCAGCGTCGCCATTGCCTTCATCGAAAAGGTCGGCCAATTGATCCATCATGGTGCCGCCCAATTGATCCACATCGACAATCGTTACCGCACGACGGTAGTAGCGGGTCACATCATGGCCGATACCAATGGCGGCAAGTTCGACGGGCGAACGCTGTTCAATATATTCGATAACGTCTCTCAAATGGCGCTCGAGATAGTTACCGGGATTAACCGATAGAGTGGAATCGTCGACCGGCGCACCGTCGGAGATCACCATCAGGATGCGCCGTTGTTCGGGACGTCCCACCAGACGGTCATGGGCCCACATGAGGGCCTCGCCGTCGATATTCTCCTTGAGCAACCCTTCGCGCAGCATCAGGCCGAGATTCTTGCGGGCCCGGCGCCACGGAGCGTCTGCGGCCTTATAGATGATGTGGCGGAGATCATTGAGGCGGCCCGGATTGGTTACCTTGCCCTCGTGAATCCATTTCTCACGGCTCTGGCCGCCTTTCCAGGCGCGAGTCGTAAAGCCGAGAATTTCCACCTTCACACCGCAGCGCTCAAGCGTCCGTGCCAAAATATCGGCGCTCATGGCCGCAATGGTAATCGGACGGCCGCGCATGGAACCCGAATTATCGATCAGGAGCGTCACCACAGTGTCGCGGAACTCCATGTCATGTTCGACTTTAAATGACAGCGGATAGAGCGGATTAGTGACAATGCGATCAAGGCGGCTCGTATCCAGCAATCCTTCTTCCAGATCGAATTCCCAGGACCGCATTTGCTTCGCCATCAAACGCCGCTGCAGGCGATTGGCGAGCTTGCCGATCACGCCTTGCAAATTAGTCAGCTGCTGATCGAGCATTTGGCGGAGCCGGTTCAATTCCTCCGTGTCGCACAGTTCGTCGGCGGGCACCACTTCATCATATTGTTCCGTGAAGGCCGTGTAGAACGGTTCGCGGGGCACATTGGAGAGATCGTGCTGCGGCCGCCAAGGGGTTCCCGGCTCACCTTCTTCATCACTGCCCGGCGACGGCATCATGTCATCATCGCCATCTTCGGGCATCATGTCGGAGAATTCTTCCTCGCCGCCGGCCTGCTCCATGGCATCGGCCATAGCTTCGGCATTCTCATCTGACGCGCCATCGGAATCCTGATCGGAATCGCTTTCAGAATCGCTGTCGTCCTGATCCTCGTCACCGGATTCCGGGTCGCCATCCTCGGGGTTTTCCATGGAAATTTCGATTTCCAAGTCCTGGATAAGTTGGCGCACGGTCTCCCCGTAGCTGACCTGATCGTCGATGCGATCGTCCAAGTCCCCCAGGATTTGGCCAATGCGCTCCTTGAGCCAGGGCTCCCACAATTCGCAAACTTTCTCGGCCGCAGGCGGTGGCTTCGCGCCGGTCAAATGCTCACGCACCATCATGCGGACAGCATCGGGCATGGTCGCATCAGTGCGATCGGTAATTCTATGTAAGCCCAGGCGGCGATAGCGATCTTCATGCATTGCCGTCAGGTTTTCACCGAGACCAACCATTCTTCGCGCGCCCAGCGCTTCACAACGAGCTTCTTCCAAGGCTTCATAGAGCAAGGGCGCCACTTCACCACCCGGCCTGTTTTTGGCATGAGCCACCGCATCATGGTGACGAAGCTTCAACGCCATGGCGTCAGCCTCACCGCGCACATGAGCGACTTCTTCTGCCGGCAGATCACGGCTCGGGAACGGCAACCGTGCACGTTCGCCGCTCAAGCCCGGCGGTTCGTTGGAATAACCGACCTCAATATCATCGCGTTCAGCAATCGCCCGCAGAGCTGCCCCTGTGGCGTGCTTGAACTGTTCTACGGGAGATCCGTTATCGGCCATCGCCTAATCAAACACTCAGCGGTTAAGAGGCCGCAGCCAAGACGGTGCTTTCCGGCAATTCAGTACCGAAGCAGCGTTGATAATATTCCGCCAAAATGGGCCTTTCGGTCTCGTCGCATTTGTTCAGGAACGTCATCCGGAACCCAACGCCGATATCCTCAAAGATTTCCGCATTCTCGGCCCAGGTGATAACGGTTCTGGGTGACATAACAGTTGAGATATCACCATTCATAAAGCCGGACCGACTCAGATCGGCGCAGGCGACCATGGCGCTGATTTTCTCTTTGCCAACCTTGTTGTCATAGTTCGGTGATTTCGCCAGCACGATCTTAACTTCTTCCTCGTGCGGCAAATAATTCAGCGTGGTGACGATGCTCCAACGGTCCATCTGACCTTGGTTGATCTGTTGTGTCCCGTGATAAAGCCCCGTCGTATCGCCCAGACCAACGGTATTGGCTGTCGAAAACATACGGAAATACGGGTGCGGGCGAATGACCTTGCTCTGATCGAGCAATGTTAGCTTGCCATCCACTTCCAGCACACGTTGGATGACAAACATAACGTCAGGCCGTCCCGCATCATATTCATCGAAACAAATCGCGCAGGGGTTTTGCAAACACCACGGTAAAATACCTTCACGGAACTCGGTGATTTGTTTGCCGTCGCGTACCACAATGGCATCTTTACCAATCAAATCGATACGGCTGATATGGCTATCCAAATTTACGCGGATACATGGCCAATTGAGGCGAGCGGCGACCTGCTCCACATGGGTCGATTTTCCAGTGCCGTGATAGCCCTGGATCATGACGCGGCGGTTATGGGCAAATCCCGCGAGGATTGCCATCGTGGTCTCAAAATCGAACACATAGGCTTCATCGACATCGGGAACATATTCTGAGCGCTTAGAAAAGGCCGGTACCTTCATTTTGGAATCGAGACCGAAAACCTTCTTCACAGACACTTCCGTATCCGGCGCGTCCAATTCGTGCGCCCGAGCGCGCTCTTCGTCTACACTTGCTTTGGCCATGGGGTATTTACTTTCCGATTCTTGCGCCGCTAAAAATGCCGGTCCCGGGTTTTTAATTGGATCAGGAAGGTACGACTTTTTTTAATGCGGCATAGGCTTGATTGATTTCCTTCAGCCGGTCCTCGGCGGCGGAATCGCCCCCGTTAACATCAGGATGAAGCTGCTTTACGAGTTCCTTATAACGCGATTTCAATTCGGTCAAGTTTATCGGCGGCCGAATTTCCATAATGCTGAAACTCCGCCGCACCGCAGCATCGAAAGTTTCGCGCTCTGGCGGGGCTTCTGCCTCCGGTCCCCCATCGCTAAATACGCCGAATGCATCGTCAAACATCGCATGCTCAAACTGGGTTCGAGGGTTCTTCACGCGGCCCCCCATCGGCCAACTTGGCCGCCGCCAAACGGTGTCATTCCGGATTTCCGCTTCGATTTCAGGCTCTTTCATGCCGGAGTAATAGTTCCATGCCCTGTTATACGCACGCACATGATCGAGACAGAACCAGAAGAAATCATTGAGCCTATCGCGTGTTTTCGGCGCGCGGTAGAGCCCACCTTCGGCGCAATCCGGGTGATCACACAACCGGGGTGGCGGCGATTTGGTGTCCATCTCTAATATTTTGTCTTTCCGCCTCATTAAATTACTATGGCGACCTTGAGATGCCATGACAAGGTGCTCCAATCACGTGGCAAACATCTGGTTAGTTAAAATTCTAGCCCGCGAAAATAGGAACCGAAAATGAGCGTTGCAGAAAACATTAAAACAAAACTTACAGCCAAGCTTGAACCGGCTCAGCTGGAAATCATTGATGAATCGCACCTGCACGCAGGCCACGCCGGCGCACGGGAAGGCGGTGAAAGTCATTTTCGAGTCAACATCGTCGCCGAAGCCTTTAACGATTTGAACCGCATCGCACGGCAACGGATGATTTACGAAATCCTAGCGGAGGATTTGGCAGGCCCTATTCATGCGTTGACGTTGAGCACAAAAACGCCAGCTGAGGCATAAGGGAATAGTCGTTCGCGCCTAAATAGCGACATTAGAAACGCAATTCGGATTTAGAACGCCCATGGCAAACCGTCAGTTCAAGAGCGCCCTCGTTTCGCGCAATATATATGTAGAAGGCAGACGAACCAGCATCCGACTGGAACCGGCTTTTTGGCAATTACTCAGCCAAGTTTCCTTGCGTGAGTGCGTCACCCTCAATGAAATCTGCACGCGCATTAGCACGCGCGCGTTTAGCCATGGCCTAACCGGCGCTATCCGCGTGTTTTTATTGGCCTATGCGTGGTCTCGCAGTATGGAGCGCGCCCTGGCAGCGGTGCCGTCCGGGCAGCTTCCTGAAATATCTCTGGACCGGTAAACGTTTAAGAACCCGTATAGTGGTCTGGATACTCCTGCTTAACCACCTCGCCAGTTTCGCTAAAGGCATAACAAGTATTGAGCTGCGGGGGTTTGCCGGATTTTGGCGCAGGACGTGGCTTGCCCGCCAACCGGCTTTCGCGCAATTTTGCACCGTATATGGTCTGATAGGCTGTTGTTGCCATCGGCTTCAACAGCTCCCGCAAATGCGTGCACCCATGAACACCGCCAACCCGCTTGTGCACTTCACGAGTCCAACCGGCACCAATTTTTAGGCCCACCAACTTTTCGTAGTTAGTCGTAATTTCGGGACAAATTGCATAGGGCCCGGCATCGGTCACAGCCTCGACTTCCTTAATCTCAAAACCGTCGGTCATTGAGAGCCGCAACCACATATGATGGACCGGTTCACCGGCCGCAATGTGTCCGCGATTTTCATTGGGGAAACTATAGGGCTTTGTGTCGGTGAGATGGCCTTCGATATCCCACAATCCATCTTCCCGGAGATAGCCGACACATTCGATCCGGCGCGTATGCATCAATTTTCTTGGCCTTGGGGATGACAAAGGCATCGGGCACTCCATTTAAAATTTAGTCAAAATCTGGGAGACTTTTGAGCGGCGCAATATGGTAGCGCACGCCGGTTACGGTCAAGCTTTAGAGCACTGTGACCGGCTTACGTTTTGGCGGCGTTACGCGCAACAAGCTGATTTGGTGGCGTTGGCGGCGCAACACTTCGAAACGAAATCCGTGAAACTGAAACACCTGGCCTGCCTTCGGTATGGTCCGCGCCTCATATAAAACAAGGCCTGCGATGGTGGCAGCTTGATCATCGGGCAGGTTCCAATCAAATTCCCGCGCCAAATCTCGGATCGTGACAGATCCGGTAACGATGTAACTACCGTCCGACTGTGGGCGTACCCCCCGAAAGGCTCGATCATGCTCGTCCTCGATTTCACCAACAATTTCCTCGAGAATATCTTCAAGCGTTACGATGCCCAACATGGCGCCATACTCATCCACCACCAGAGCGAAATGCTCCCGTCGTTCGCGAAACGCCTGAAGCTGCTCCAATAGTGTAGTGGTGTTGGGAATAAACCAGGGATCACTGGCGAACTCCGTTATATCAACGGTGTCAGGAGCGGCATTACCTGCCCTAACCGCACGCAGCAGTGCTTTTTCATGGACGATACCGACAATATTATCAGGTTCGTCCCGAAACAGCGGCAGCCGGGTGAAGCGGCTTTCCAAAATTGCCTCAACAAGGTTTTCCATCGGCGTATCAGCGTCCAGCATCTCCACATTGCGACGGTGGGTCATCACTTCGTCCACCTCAACTTCGTCCAAATCGAGAATGCCTCGCAGCATTTGCTGCTCTTGGCGTAATTCCGGTTCCGGCCCTGTATGAAGTGCGATGGCACCGCGCAGTTCTTCTTCACGCTCTTTATCGGGTTGTTCCGATAACAAGCGAACGCCAAATAATTTCGAAATGAGTTCGACCACCCCGTGGATACTAGCGGTCAATGGTGCCAATAGGACCACAATCCACCGCATGACCGGCGCGACGGCCAGCGCCATTCGGTCCGCATGGCTCAACGCATAACTTTTGGGCATAACCTCGGCAAATATGACCACGAGTAAGGTCATACCGAGTGTCGCATATACAATTCCAGGCTCGCCAAACATTTCGAGCAACACGCTCGTCGCCAATGCGGACGCAAGAATATTCACCAAATTGTTGCCAAGCAAAATGGCGCCGATCAATCGCGACTTGCGTTGGTGAAGCGCCAAAACGATTTCTGCCCGGCGACTATTTTGCCGAACAAGTTCATGCATTCTAGGGTTGGACGCAGCGGTTAGCGCCGTTTCAGAGCCGGAGAAAAAAGCCGACACGACCAATAATATGCCAATACCGCATATAATAAGAATATGTTCGCCGATCATGATGCGCCTCCGTCCTCCAAGACCCCAATGAGCATTTCCCGCCCCACATCACTGCTCAAAAATGCATCGCCTATTTCACGGGCCAGCACAAATGTGATGGCGCCATCGGTAACTTTCTTGTCTTTGGCCATATGGCCCAGCAACGCTCCCGCGTTCCAATTAATGCTTGGTCGATCAGCGGTGGAGACAGGCAACCCTACCTGTCGCAAATGATCACGCACCACCGTCACCGTGCCCGGTGCGCAATGCCCCAGGCGTGCGGATAAGACAAATGCCATGACCATGCCGATAGAAACCGCTTCGCCATGAAGCAAAGTGTCGCCGTAGCCGGCCTCCGCCTCCAAGGCGTGGCCGAACGTATGGCCGAAATTCAACAGCGCCCGGCGCCCAACTTCTTTTTCATCTTCCGCGACGATAGCCGCTTTGGCCTCGCAACTCGTTACCACTGCGCGCTGCCGTGCCAGCATGTCGCCACTACAAAGGGATGTTCCATTTTCCTGTAACCATTCAAAAAATGGTGCGTCGTCGATTAGGCCGTATTTCACCACCTCGGCATATCCAGCCTGCAATTCCCGTTCGGGCAAAGTGTTTAGAGCCTCAATATCGCACAGAACCAAACGCGGCTGATGAAACGCGCCCACCAAATTCTTACCGTATGCCGTATTAATTCCGGTTTTACCCCCGACGGAGCTATCGACCTGAGAAAGTAGCGTTGTCGGAATTTGGACAAAGTCGAGGCCACGCAACAATACAGCCGCCGCAAACCCGGTAATGTCGCCAATGACGCCGCCGCCGAGCGCCACCAACGTGGTTCCTCGCTCAATCCCACCGGCGAGAACCCGCTCGGCCAAATGCTGAAAATTAGCAAAATCCTTGGTGCTTTCGCCAGCTGGCAGAATAATAGTTTCGTGCGCAATGCACGCCTCGTCAAACGCCGCTTCCAAAACACCGGCATAGAGCGGAGCGACATTCTCGTCGGTCACAATGACCACCCTGGGCTGGCGCAACAAAGGCGCGGCCAGCGCGCCGGCCTGCGCCAACAAATTTTCACCCACTATGATGTCGTAACTGCGTGCGCCCAGCGCAACAGAAACCGTAACGTCGTCAATCATCCTGCTTCTCTTTATTCAAATAATCTCGCACTGCATCCAGCACTTGACCTACCATGGCCTCGGGCGAACCATCCGTACTGACCACGGTTATATCTGCATCCGCGTATACGGGATATCGCTCATTCACCAATTTTTCCAAGGTCTCTTTCGGGTTCGCGGTTCTTAAAAGAGGACGCGTATCACGCCGGCTAACACGGCGCCAAAGCGTTTCCAAATCAGCCCTAAGCCACACGGAAATACCGTTTTGAGAAATTTCCTTACGCGTTCCCTCATCCATGAAAGCGCCGCCTCCAGTGGCTAGGACACCGATCGGTTCACTCAATAACCGTTTGATGACGCGGCGCTCGCCATCGCGAAACGCATCCTCGCCATAATCCTGAAAGAAGTCCGCTATTGAGCATCCGGCCGCTTTTTCGATTTCCAAATCAACGTCAGTAAAAGGAATCTTTAGCTTAGCCGCCAAGCGTTTGCCGATAGCGGTTTTACCTGCACCCATCATTCCCACCAGCACCAGCGGTTTCGCCAAATTCAATTCTGCATCAGTCATCGCTACCCTGTTGCACCTTATCTTTCCGATGGTTCAAAATACTCTTGCCTTTGCCCACAATTTGCCACACTCACTATATATCGCATGCCCAGCCGAAATGGTCGTACACATCATAAATGATAAGCGTTGAAAAATGGCACGATTGACGAAATTCATTTTTATCCTACTTTTTTTCGCGATTTTAGGAGGCGGCTTCTTTTTGGCGACTTGGGATTTCCCGCCCCCCGCAAAAAAAGTAGAGAAAGTAATCGATGACAAGCGATTCCCTAAATAGGGCCGGTTGAACCGGGTCAACGGCAACAACGAGGAATTCGGCGATATCACGCCACCTTGAAACTTTTCTCGAATTATTGCTCGCCGAACGCGGTGCAGCTGAAAACACTATCTATGCCTATCGGCAGGACCTGGAAGAGTTTTTGAAACACTGCGCCGCTTGCTCGACCGACGAGGTCAAAGTCGACATCGACGATATTCGCACCTATCTAGAAACACTTACAGCGCGCGGCCTTTCACCGGCTACGAGCGCCAGGCGTCTATCGGCTCTGAAGCAATTTTTTAGATTTCTTTATGCTGAAAACATTCGCTCGGACGACCCAACCACTATCATCGATGCGCCGAAACAAGGCCGGGCTCTACCGAAGATCCTTAGCGAAGAAGAAGTGTCGCTTTTACTCGATGCGGCCGCGAAGGACGTTTCTCCCGAAGGATTGCGCCTCAAGGCCTTACTGGAACTGCTCTATGCGACAGGGTTGCGTGTCTCCGAGCTCGTATCGCTGCGCTATAACGCGGTGCCCGATGACCGAGATGTCATTTTGGTACGCGGCAAAGGCGATAAGGAGCGCCTCGTGCCTATGGGAAAACCAGCAAAATCCGCACTGGCGGAATACAAAGCCGTCCGCCAAAATTATCTGCAAAAAAACCAAACCTCACCGTGGCTATTCCCATCCGCTGCCAAACAAGGCCATTTGACACGGCAGCGCTTCGGCCAGCGTTTAAAAGAGCTGGCGCGCGTAGCTGGGATCGCTCCCGCAAAGGTGAGTCCCCACGTATTACGTCACGCTTTCGCCAGCCATTTGCTTGCTCACGGCGCAGACTTGCGCGCCGTACAGCAAATGCTAGGACACGCCGATATCTCAACCACACAAATTTACACCCATGTCCTAGATGAGCGGTTAAAACAACTAGTCACGGAGAACCATCCGCTAGCGCGGACGAATGCAGCCAAATAACAACGAGGCTATTCGTTTTCTTGCGCGATAGGCTGTGTTACCTACACCTTTAACCATAAGCAGCAATACTGAGCGCCATGAACACATTTCTGGATTTCGAGCAACCGATTGCCGAGTTGGAAGGAAAAATCGAAGAGTTACGCCATCTTTCCAATAACGATGAGATCAACATTGCCGAAGAAGTGGGCAAGCTGCAGGAGAAAGCTCAAAAACTCCTGATACAAACCTATGACAAGTTAACCCCTTGGCAAAAAGTACAGGTTGCGCGACACCCAGAGCGGCCCCATTGCTGCGACTATGTCCAAGGGTTAATCGAAGATTTTACGCCACTTGCCGGAGACCGTCAGTTCGGTGAAGACAACGCCATAACAGGGGGGCTCGGTCGTTTTCGCGGTCACGCCTGTGTCGTTATTGGTCAAGAAAAAGGGGCCAACACCAGCGAACGCGTAGCCCATAATTTTGGCATGGCTCGCCCCGAAGGATATCGAAAAGCGAACCGTCTTATGGACTTGGCCGACCGGTTTTCGCTGCCTATCGTCACATTTGTCGACACGCCCGGCGCCTATCCGGGGGTGGGTGCGGAAGAACGCGGACAAGCAGAAGCCATCGCCAGCTGTATCAATAGCTGCCTCAACGTCAAAGTACCCGTCGTCAGTATTGTGATCGGTGAAGGGGGGTCCGGTGGCGCAATCGCCATTGCCACAGGCGACAGAGTCATGATGCTCGAACACAGTATTTACTCGGTAATCTCACCGGAAGGGTGTGCGTCGATCCTCTGGCGAAGCGCTGATGCCGCGCAGACCGCAGCGGAAGCATTACGTTTAACGGCTCAAGATTTAAAAGAGCACGGTCTCATCGATAAAGTGATCGACGAACCGTTGGGAGGCGCACACCGAAATAAGGAGCGTGCGATCGAGTCTGCCGGCGATGCGATTGAAACAGCATTGGACGACCTTATGACACTGGACGGCGGCAGCCTTAGAGCAAAACGGCGAGAAAAATTCTTACAGTTGGGGCAAGAGGGGCTCGTATGAAGAAGGCGGCTTCAGCCTTACTCTTAATTTTTTTCTTAACCGCCTGCGCCGAAACCGCGGATTCGGTATTCCGTCCCGATTTCGGGACACAATCTTCCGACGCACAAAGCAATGGCAATTACACGCCGCCGCCCGCCACCGCCCGCGCGCAAGCGGCCCGAACCGCAACAAAATCCGCGCCCACCGAACAAGAGTCTCCGCGCGCGGTTAGCCCATACACGCTACCGCCGGGTCAACCGGCCGAAAACCCCACCCCACGCGGCAACCCGCAACAGCGACACCCAACCGCACACCCAGCGGCAAACCCGACGCCAAGCGGCGTCGATAGTCACTACGAGCAGCAACTCAAACTGCAACAAGGCGATACGACGCCGGGGCCCATACCACCTCCCACCCCACCGAAAGACCGTTCCTGGTTCGGGTCAATCTTCGGAAGCGATGACCCGGAACCGCCAACCGATGCGCCATCGAATTGCTATAGGGGCAAGTTAACGAGCGAGGGCGTGTCGTGTCAGGCCATGCGCACCAATGACGGGCGCCTGATAACGCTGGGTGGACCGTTACGAGGCTTCGGCCCCGGCGACGCGGTTTGCGTCTGCGGCCCTGTGGCGGAAACATCCTTTTGCCAACAGGGCACCACGATTTATGTCGCGCAAATCGATACGCGATGCGACACACCATAATCAGAATGCTCGCGAGTCGTCACTTTTGGCTGCGCCCCACTGAAACTCAGGGCCGCATCACTCCTAACAGAAAGGGATAGCGCCGTTGGTTGCCCCGTCGCAAACAGGCGAGGCAGTATGGCCTTCAGCGATGCTTTATACTCAAGACATTACGCGGTGCGTCGATCTGTCCGCCGGTGAGAGCGGTGGGACCGGTCTTTCGGAAACGGATTTCGGCGACACTCTTTCCAAGACGAGCCGCGCGCTCAATTCCATCAAAAGCAGCCATGAAAACGCCACACTGCCCCTATTTCGACTACCGGAGGCTGTTGATGATTTAGCCTCCTTGGCAGAGATCGCGCAACGTTACAGGGACTCCTTTAAAGACGTGATCATCCTTGGTACCGGCGGCTCCAGTCTCGGCGGCCGTTCGTTATATGCCATAGTTGAGCACAACCGTCCGCAGAATGCAGAAGCGCCCGCATTGCATTTTATGGACAATGTGGACCCGCACAGTTTTGCCGTCTTGTTTGCGACCCTACATCCGGAAACGACCGGACTAATCGTTATCTCAAAATCCGGCGGCACCGCCGAAACTTTGGCGCAACTTAATGTTACCATGACTTGGTATCAGGCCACGCTAAGCAGAGCACAAATAGCCGCACGTATCGTCTCCATTGTCGAACCGGGCGATAGCGTACTGCGGCGGATTTCATCAAAGTGCCAATTCACTACGCTGGACCACGACCCTAACTTAGGCGGGCGCTATTCCGTATTCTCCGCTGTCGGCCTTCTTCCGGCCTTGATCGCGGGTCTTGACGTAAAATCCATCCGGCAAGGAGCCGCAGACGTTCTCCAAAACGCACTGCAATGCACCAATCCGGAGATGTGTGCGCCGGCAGTTGGCGCGGCGCTCGGCGTAGCGCTACAACAGAAATGCGCCATAAACACTTCAGTCCTGATGTTTTACAGCGACCGGCTTATATTTTTCGGCCAATGGTATCGTCAATTATGGGCAGAAAGCCTCGGTAAGAATGGCCAGGGCACCACCCCCATCCCGTTTCTGGGCACCGTTGACCAGCATAGCCAGCTACAATTATGTCTGGATGGACCAAAGGATAAATTTTTTACGGCCCTAATGACAGGTGCTGCGGGAACAGGACATTCCATTGATGCTACAGTTTTTGGTGATGTAGATATCGGCCCGCTCGACGGCCGAACAATGGGCGATTTGTTAGAAGCAAGTCAGCAAGGTACCGTGGATACGTTGGCTAAAAATGAACGTCCCGTTCGCCTTATGCATACCAAGGAAGTAAGTGAAGCTACTCTGGGTGCGCTTATGATGCATTTTATGTTGGAGACAATAATCGCCGCCGACCTAATGACCGTAGATGCGTTCGACCAACCTGCTGTGGAACAGGGCAAGATATTGATGCGTGAAAATTTGGCAAAGATGAAAAACCGATGACCATCCGCCGCCTTTCAGAGCAAGTTATTAACCGCATTGCCGCAGGCGAAGTAATCGAACGACCGGCATCCGCCGTAAAGGAGTTGGTAGAGAATAGTATTGATGCGGGTGCCACCCGCGTTGAAGTAGCCATCCGTGATGGTGGCAAATCGTTGATTGCTGTGGTGGATAACGGCTGCGGTATGACGCGAGAGGAACTGACACTCGCTACCGAACGTCACGCCACGTCCAAACTCCTTGATGACGATCTACAATTGGTCGCAACACTGGGTTTCAGAGGAGAGGCCCTGCCATCTATTGCATCGGTCAGCCGCTTTTCGCTCACGTCTAAGACCGAAGAAGCGGACACCGCGTGGCAACTTTCTATCGAGGGTGGTGACCTTGGCGAGGCTGTACCCGCCGCGCACCCGAAAGGAACCCGTGTCGAGCTGCGTGATTTATTTTACGCAACACCCGCGCGGCTTAAATTCTTGCGGACGGACCGAACCGAATCTCAACGCATCGCCGAAACTATCAACCGCCTCGCGATGGCGCATCCTGAAATTGCGTTCCAACTGACCGTTGAAGATAAAACCAAGCTGAAATACGCCACCGAGCAAGGTGACCTATTGGACGCAAAACTGGCACGCCTAAGTGCTGTGATGGGCCGCGAATTCGCCGAGAATGCCTTACTCATCGATGCAGAACGAAGCGGTGCAAAACTGACCGGTTATGCCGCCGTCCCGACCCTTAACCGGGCGAATGCAGCAATGCAATTTCTGTTCGTCAACAACCGACCAGTCACGGACAGATTGTTGATCGGTGCAGTCCGCGGCGCGTATGCGGACTTTCTGGCACGCAATCGCCACCCTCTGGTTGCTCTCTTTCTCGAAATCGACCCGCGCCTGATTGATGTTAACGTCCACCCCGCAAAAACAGAGATCCGTTTCCGCGATCCAGGTCTCGTGCGCGGGCTTATCGTCGGCGCCTTAAAACATGCATTGGCCGAGGCCGGGCATCGCGCATCGACCACCGTCAGCCAAGCAGCACTTGGCGCAGCCCGACCGGGTATGGGCGCGACAGCGCCCTACGGCTACCGGCCGCAAACACCATCAAGCGGTCTCCGCGAAAATGTGCTGGCCTTCCATGCGCCGCTCGACCGCGATCAACAACTGGAACCAGCCGCACGGATGGAAGGGGCCGGACACCCCCCTGACGAAGCAGATCAAGGGTTTCCGCTCGGCGCCGCCCGGGCACAGCTCCACGGCACCTATATCATCGCGGAAACCGAAGATGGGCTGGTGATTGTCGATCAACACGCAGCCCATGAAAGGCTCGTCTATGAGCAAATGAAGAACGCATTGGCGAGCAGCGGCATTCAACGCCAGGGCCTCCTGATCCCCGAAGTCGTCGAGCTGGGAGAAACCGCCGTAGCGCAACTAACCGACCGTTCCGCCGAACTTGCCGAATTGGGGTTGGTGCTCGAAGGCTTTGGCGAGGGTGCCGTTGTGGTGCGCGAGGTACCGGCCCTGCTAGGGACCACCGACGTCCAAAATCTAGTTAAGGATCTGGCGGACGAACTGGTAGAGCTAGGCGACAGCTTCGCACTGAAGGAAAAACTAGAGGACGTTTGCGGGACAATGGCATGCCACGGCAGTGTGCGGGCCGGACGTCTCCTAAATGGGGCCGAGATGAACGCACTATTGCGCGAAATGGAAGCCACGCCTCATTCGGGCCAATGCAATCACGGGCGCCCCACCTATGTGGAGCTTAAGCTGGCAGATATCGAAAAACTATTCGGCCGACGCTAAATTTCATTTTCGGCGCGGCGCATTAATACGACCCTTGTTTTTCCCCAGCTCCGGTCGTCCAACACCAAAAACCCTTGCGGCGTATCAAACGCGTCCCGGACGTCCATTTCCCCACAGCAAAGCGTCTTCCCATCAATCCAACCCCGGTCTAACAGGGCTGCAAGTGACACCGTGAGCAATTCTTTTCGGTACGGCGGGTCTAAAAAAACAAGAGACGCCGCGCCCCGGGCCGGCGGCGGGCGGGTCCCATCGGTTTGAAGTACCTGACACGTTTCGGTTTCTCGAAAGGCGGCAATCGTTTGCTTAAGGTCCTCGCAGACAGATCGAGACTGTTCCATAAAAATACAATCCCGCGCGCCACGGCTCAGCGCTTCAAGACCAAGCGCCCCGCTACCCGCAAATACATCGAGCACAATTGCATCATTTAATACCGAAACCGTCTCGGGACCGTAATCGCCATGCTCCAACATATTGAAGAGCGATTCCCGCGCGCGGTCGCTTGTGGGGCGCACGTCACGGCCACTCGGGGCGGTGATCGTGCGCCCCCTATGCTTTCCGGCGATGATTCGCATGGCGTTTAGGTTTCTCAAATTTTATACCGGTATGCTCTGCGACGATTCGTTGAGGCACTTCGTCAACAGCGCCGCGCGGCAACTTCCCCAACGGAAATGGACCGTAGCTGGTCCGAATAAGGCGGTTCACGCGCCACCCGAAATTTTCACACAGCTTTCGAATTTCGCGGTTCTTTCCCTCCTTCAGCGCCATGGCCAACCAGGCATTCGCTCCGGTTTGCCCTTCCTTCTCCACCTCGACCGGCGCATATCGAACACCAGCGACAGTCAGCCCTTTCCGCATGGTTTCCAGCTCATCTTCCTGGACGCGGCCGTGTACGCGGACACGATAGCGGCGAACCCATCCGGTAGACGGCAATTCCAACTTTCGCGCCAACGCCCCATCATTCGTGAGCAACAGCAGCCCCTCGGAGTTCAAATCAAGCCGCCCAACGGAAATCACCCGCGGCATCGACGGCGGTAGCGATTCGAATACGGTGGGGCGGCCTTCCGGGTCGTGCTGGGTGGTCATGAGCCCTGCCGGTTTATGATAGCGCCATACACGCGTTGGTTCCGAGGAGGCCATGGGGTTGCCATCCACTTCGATGCGATTAGCCTTCGTGACGGTGAATGCGGGTGATGCCAAGATTTCGCCGTCGACGGCGACACGCCCTGCAACAATCCAGCGTTCCGCCTCGCGCCGGGAACACAGACCGGCACGCGCCATCACTTTCGCTATACGTTCAGGTTTTTCATCCATATCGGTTGCGGAGCCTATGGATTTCCGGACCGCAGTGCAATCGGTTCTATCGTGCTTTATTTGCGTTCTTGACCGTGGCTAAAACAAACGGGCAATTTCTTTCATATGGATGCACTCGATTCACGACATATGGCTATTGCACTGCGCGAAGCCGAAGATGCCGCCGCACGCGACGAAGTCCCTGTTGGGGCCGTTATCGTAGACAGTGACACCAAGGAAATCGTCGCCCGGGCCGGCAACCGGGTTGAATTGCTCAAAGACCCAACCGCCCATGCGGAGATGCAAGCGATCAAGAAGGCCTGCGCCGCACTGGGACAAAAACGGCTGGACCATTGCGACCTGTACGTCACACTTGAACCTTGTGCGATGTGCGCGAGCGCCATTGCACACGCCCATATTAGGCGCGTTTATTTCGGCGCGTCGGATGCCAAAGGCGGCGCTATCGAAAACGGTCCGCGTTTTTTCGATCAGCCCACTTGCCATCACAAGCCTGACGTCTATGGCGGCATTCACGAAAGCGCCGCGGCGGCACTCCTCGTAGAGTTTTTCAAAAAGAAACGCTGACCGAGCTAACCTTGTTCGCGGGCAACGGCGCGCCAACCGATATCACGGCGGCAAAACCCGTCTGGCCAATCGATTATGTCCACCGCCTCGTAAGCACGTTTTTGCGCATCCGTGACGCTGTCGCCCAGTGCGGTCACATTCAGAACGCGGCCACCGACCGCTTGCAATGCGCCTGTCTCTCCCCGCCCCGTTCCCGCATGAAAGACCTTCGTATCAGCCAATGCGTCAGCGTCATCCACCTTGCGAATTTCCGTGCCTTTCTCGTAGGATTCCGGATAGCCGTTTGCTGCTAAAACAACGCTCAATGCGGTTTCGCCATGCCACCGAAGATCGAAATCCTTTAATTCTTCATCCGCAGCCGCGACAAGAGCGGAGAGCAAGTCCGACTTCAATCGCATCATCAAAACCTGGCATTCAGGATCGCCAAACCGCACGTTGAATTCAATCAACTGCGGTCCGTTATCCGTAATCATAAGACCCGCAAACAGGACACCGCTGAACGGCATCCCTTCCGCCTTCATGGCGGCAACGGTGCGCTGGACGATTGTGTCTTCTATAATGGCCGCCAAAGCGTCGGTCATCACCGGTGCAGGGCTATAGGCTCCCATACCGCCGGTATTCGGCCCTTTGTCACCATCGAAGACGGCTTTGTGGTCTTGCGCAGAAGCCAGCATTAGCGCGTTCTCGCCATCGCAAATCGCGAAAACGCTCAACTCCTCACCGACCAAAAATTCCTCGACGATGATCGAAGCGCCGGCGTCACCGAAACGGCCACCGACCAGCGCATCCTCAGCCGCCGCCACGGCCACTTCGATGGACATCGCTACCGTGACACCTTTTCCGGCCGCGAGCCCATCCGCTTTGACGACAATTGGCGCCCCTTGTTCAAGGATATAGGCCTTGGCCTCGCCCGCATCGGTAAAGCGCCTGTAGGCGCCGGTCGGAATATCGTACTTGGCGCACAATTCCTTGGTGAAGCTCTTGGACCCTTCCAGTTGAGCGGCAGCCGCAGTAGGCCCAAAACATCTTACGCCAGCCTCATTTAAACGGTCGACCAGGCCCAACACCAGGGGACCCTCCGGTCCGACGACGACGAAATCTATTTGCTTCGCCGCAACGAATGCTATCAACCCATCTAAATCCTCGGCGCCCACATCTACACATTCTGCCACTGCTGCTATCCCCGCATTACCGGGTGCGCAATAAAGCGTGTCGCAAAGAGGGGATCCCGAGAGTGCCCAGCAAAGAGCGTGTTCGCGTCCGCCGGAACCAACAACTAAAATCTTCATCTCGTCCTTCCGTTTTGCAAAATTCGTCGCCACTACATATCATAGCCATCGAAAACCATGAGCGACTTTTCCCCAGATCCACCCGACCCCCAATCCAACCAAGCGGAGTTCACCGTTTCGGAACTTTCGTCCGCGCTTAAGCGGACGGTCGAGGATTCCTATGGCTATGTGCGGGTGCGCGGTGAAATTTCCGGTTTCAAGCGCGCCGCGTCCGGTCATCTGTACATGGCGCTTAAGGACGAAAATGCCCTCATAGACGGGGTATGTTGGAAAGGCGTTGCAGGCCGACTATCAATCGATCCGGAAGACGGTTTGGAAGTGATTGCCACAGGCAAAATCACCACCTATCCCGCCCGGTCGAAATATCAAATCGTCATTGACCAAATGGAAGTCGCCGGCGAAGGCGCGCTCCTAAAGTTGCTCGAGGATCGGCGCAAAAAACTAACCGCCGAAGGCCTTTTCGACGCCGACCGAAAGCAAAAAATTCCCTATCTACCCAACAGGATTGGCATTGTCACATCTCCAACCGGAGCTGTGATTCGTGATATATTACATAGACTTAATGACAGGTATCCACGACCGGTTCTCCTATGGCCTGTGCTGGTACAGGGGGACGGGGCTGCGCAACAAATTGCCGATGCCATTAACGGATTCAATAGCTTACCGGCAGACGGGCCGATCGAGCGGCCGGACCTAATAATAGTCGCACGTGGCGGCGGTAGCCTTGAAGACCTATGGGCCTTCAATGAGGAGATTGTCGTACGTGCAGCGAGCGCCTCCGCAATCCCATTGATATCTGCGGTAGGCCATGAAACGGACACGACACTAATCGATTTTGCCTCCGATCAGCGGGCGCCCACACCAACCGCGGCGGCGGAAATGGCAGTACCCGTGCGGGCAGAACTACAGGCAACCGTCATGGATCTCAGCCGCCGCCAGTTCGCGGCCATGGCACGACAGATCGAAGAACAACGCATGCGCACAGAAGGTTTAGGGCGCGGCTTGCCAGACCTTGCAACACTTTTGGCAGGCCATAATCAGCGACTCGACAGCGCAATCGAACGATTATCCGATGCTGGAGGGCGGTTGATCAAAAACCACAAAGACCGCGTTTCGTTGCTCGGCCAACAGATCAAACCGCCGCAGCAAATTGTCCTAGAAGGGCAGCGGCGCCTCACCCGGGAATCCCAATTGCTCACAAATGGCGTTCAAAGACTGCTGAAAAGTCACCGGGACCGTCTCAAGGCTTCAGGCGATTTATTAGAAAGCGTATCGTTTCAGCGGGTCGTCGACCGGGGTTTCACCGTCATTTGGGACAAGGACGGCAATCCGGTCACATCAGCCACCGCAGCTGAACCCGGCACCGATGTACTTATTGAATTTGCCGACGGCAAACGCGACGCGACCATCGGAGGAGCCGGTACCAAAGGCGATAAACCGGAAGACTTGCCCAAACCAGCGCAGGGGAAAACACCTTCCAAAAGCGCCGGAAAACACTCCGGCAAAAGTGCGGACAAAAACCCCGACGGCCGCCAAGGAGAACTTCTATGAGGTGGGCCCTGTTGCTTTTATGCCTTGTCGCTACGACCGCAAATGCCGGGACACTAAAACTCGACGGCAAATTCACCCAAGGCGGTTTGGTCATTGGTCGAACCGATCCGGGTACCGTGGTCAATTTCGAAGGCAGCCGCATTCGCGTCTCGCCGGAAGGCGTCTTTATCATCGGTTTCAACCGCGATGCCAAACCAACCGCAACCCTCGAATTAGCCTACCAGGACGGCACGAAGCGGCGAGAAACGCTCAAAATCTCGAAGCGGAAGTATAAAATTCAAGCTATCGACGGTCTACCAAAGGCAAAGGTCACTCCCCCCAAAGAAGTAATAGAGCGCATTAAACGGGAAACCGGCATGATCGTCCGTGCACGGATTTTCGACACGCCGGAAACACACTTCTTGAAGAATTGGTGGTGGCCCGCCATTGGGCCCATTACGGGCGTTTATGGCAGCCAACGGGTTTTAAATGGAAAGCCCAGCCGCCCGCATTTCGGCATCGACATCGGCGCGCCGGAAGGCACTGCGGTCGTCGCCCCCACATCGGGCATTGTACGGCTCGCCCATAAGGATATGTATTTTTCCGGCGGTACGCTCATCATCGATCACGGATACGGCCTGACGTCTGCTTTTTTGCACTTGAAAAGCATCGCTGTAAAAAAGAGCCAACGAATTGAACAGGGCCAAACGATTGGGACGATCGGATCCACAGGCCGGTCCACCGGGCCACATTTGGATTGGCGAATAAATCTTTTCAAACGACGACTCGACCCAGGGCTCATCATGCCCCCCATGCCCAATGCAGGTGCTAAATAACCTTTTCCAGCAATGCGTCTATTTGACCGGCGTCATCCCATTCAATTTCAACACGCAAGGGCAGGATGTACGTGCGCAAGGATTCGGGCACGCGTACAAAATCTTTTTCCGTCGTCACGACGCTTAGCCCCGCCTCGGCCGCTTGTTTGATAATCGGCTCAATATCTTGCGTTTCATAGGGTTGATGGTCAGCAAACTCATGCTCGGCAATAACCTTGCAACCTATCTCGCGCAACGTCTTGAAAAATTTTCCCGGGCGCCCGATACCGGCGAAAGCGATTACCGGCCTACCGGCAATGTTGTTCACATCATCGGCGACCAGTCGTGCGCCAACAACGGGTATGTCGGTTAGGTGCAATTCGGGCATTTCAATCATGGGCCCGACGACGATCACCCCATCCGCGCGCGCCAAACCTTCTGCCAGCGGCTCCCGCAAAGGCCCCGCCGGCATCACGCGGCCGTTTCCAAATCCATATGCCCCATCCACCACGAGCAGGGAGAGTGTTTTCACCAGGCTCGGATTTTGAAACCCGTCATCCAGAATGATTGCACCTGCGCCACTTTCCACTGCCGCTAGGGCACCAGCGGGCCGGTTCGCCGAAACCCAGCACGGCGCTTGACGGGCAAGCAGTAGTGCCTCGTCACCAACTTCGCCCACGGAATGGGTTTCTAAATCCACTTTGATCGGCCCCTTTAGGCTGCCGCCATAACCGCGTGTTAGGAAATGTCCGTGGACGCCGCGTGCGAGAAGCCGCTTTTGGATGCTCAGTGAAATCGGTGTCTTGCCCGTGCCACCGACCGTCAAATTGCCGATGCAAAGGACGGGCACGGGCACGGTTTTAGGGGTAACCGTTGCGCGCCGTAATTGGGCCACCACCCGCAGCGACCAACTTGCCGGCACAAGGCACGTCGATAGTAAGCCCCGTTTCTGCCAAAAGTCAGGCGCCCGCATCACCGCTTCTCCGTAGAGCTTCATTCACAGCGGGCGCGATTGCCGCATAGACACGGTCGACCACACCCCGATTGGTTTCCGCGACAGCCGCAGCACCCTCCGTTTGGCGCGCTAAAAGATCGCGGTCCTCAAATAAATCTCGGACAGCGCGAGACAATTCCTGCGCCGTCCCTACAACCGCGGAGCCCTGGTTCGATGCCAATGCGGCGGCAACGGATAAGAAGTTCTCCATATCCGGCCCGTGAATAACAGCACACCCTAGTTGGGCCGCCTCTAATGGGTTGTGCCCGCCATGACGCGCCATACTGCCGCCGATATAGGCAATTCGAGCGAGCCTATAAAAGAGTCCCAGTTCCCCCAACGTGTCAGCGATGTAAATTGCCGTATCCAATTCAATCCGTTTGCCGGTGGACCGACGAATGCAATTGTGTCCACGCTGGGAAAGCATGGTTTCGATTTGTGCCGCTCGGCTTGGATGCCTGGGAACAATAATCGTCAACAATTCAGGGATATCAGACAAAAGGGCTGTGTGGGCGTTGGACACCAGCACTTCTTCTCCATCATGGGTACTTGCCGCAACCCAGACCGACCGCGCTCCAATTTCACTCTGCAGCGCCTCAAGGTCGGGCTCGTCGACCGCAAGGGGCGCCGCCGAATATTTTAAATTCCCGACGCACGAAACATTCCTCGCACCCAACTGCTGCAACCGCACCACTTGATCTTCCGTTTGTGCCAAACATAACCGAAAGCCGGAAATTAAATGTTTGGCCATCCCATCCATGCGTCGCCAAGCACGAAACGAACTGGCGGACATCCGGGCGTTCACCAACAAAGCGGGAATCTCGCGGCGCATGGTTTCTGTCACAAGATTGGGCCACAATTCGGATTCCATCCAGATGGCCAAATCGGGCTGCCAATGATTTAAAAACCGGTTCACCCATTGCGGGCAATCTAGGGGCAGATACTGATGAAACCCGCGTTCGGGCAATCGGCCCTTAAGGTGTGACGCAGAAGTGACCGTGCCGGTGGTTACCAACATTTTAAGGTCTGCATTTTCCGACAATAATCTTTCGATCAAAACCAACGCCGATTGCGCTTCGCCGACGCTGGCGGCATGAAGCCACGCCATTGGCCCGTCGGGCCGCGCTAAGGACGCGATGCCTTCGCGCTCTCCGATCCGCGTCCCATCTTCCTTACCTTTTGCCAGCCGACGGCGGAGCAACAACCGCGCCATGGGCATCGCGAGTTTTGTAAAACCGCGATAAAGCGCGAGCCCGCTCATTGGCTCGACCCGACTTGGGCGCTCTCTGGCGGTGCCGGTTCCGTGGCCGAGTTGCCGAGTAAATCATCGGCCCTATCCGTAATTTCTTGAAGTGCACCCTCAAGCAACAACCGTTTTTCCTCTTTCATTGCAGCGTCAGCGGTCTTCGGCACGTCGATAGGATCACCCCAAATGAACACGCCGCGGCAAAAGGGCAGAGGAAGATTAAAACGGTCCCAACTCGAGAAAACTTTGCGCGGACGGCAGGCGTACGTCAGCGGAATAATTGGCACGCCGCCCATGACGGCAAGAGAAATTATGCCTTCCTTTGCCCGCATGCGCGGCCCACGTGGTCCGTCCGGCGTCACGGCAATCACCTCGCCTCGATGCAACAATCTGACGATTTCCAACGCTGCGCCAGCCCCACCCCGGCGTTTCGACCCCACCACCGTTTTTGCACCAAAATGGGAGATCGAACGGCTGATTAACTGTCCGTCACGGTGTCCGGAGATCAACACATGCACCCGGTCTGGATAGCGCCAGGCAAGAAACATCATCAGCAGCCGACCATGCCAAAACGCGACGATGAAGGGTTTTCGCTCCGCCAACCATTTCTCCGGCAGTTCCTGCCCGAGGATTTTCCACCGACCGGTCCAGCCCAACAGCCGCATATAAAACGCCAATACTCCGCAAATGACCCGTTGGGCCGCCGTCGAGCGGGTGATGGATTTTACAACCCCCATCTTCAAGCCTTTACCGTGTCGACCACCGTCTTATCGGACTTCCCCAGTGCCGCACTATCTTCGAACTGGATGCGGCATAATTGGGCATATAGGCCATCGTCAGCAAGCAAAGAGCCATGCGTACCTTGTTCCACAACCGTACCTTCATTCATAACAATTATTAAATCGGCTTTAGTCACCGTGGACAAACGGTGCGCAATAACCAAAGTCGTACGGCCTTCCATCAATCGCGCCAGAGCCGCCTGGACCTGACGTTCTGACGCCGCATCCAGGGCCGATGTCGCCTCATCCAACAAGAGTATCGGCGCGTTCCGCAACATGGCGCGCGCAATCGAAATTCGTTGCCGTTCACCACCGGACAGTTTCACCCCGCGTTCACCGACATCGGTATCATAACCCTCAGAAAGCTCCATAATGAACTCATGGGCAGCAGCCCCCTTTGCCGCTGCGATGACATCTTCGTCCGAAAGTTCCGGGCAGCCATATGCAATATTCGCCCTAATTGTATCGTTAAACAGGATCGCATCCTGACTGACAAAGGCAATTTGCGCCCGCAGCGAGTCCAAAGTGACATCCCTGACGTCGACACCGTCGATTTTGACGATCCCCGCGTCGACGTCATAAAACCGCGGAATTAAATTAAGTATCGTAGACTTGCCGGCGCCGGACGGCCCCACTAAAGCGACGGTCTTACCGGCTGGTATCTTGATATCGATACTCTCGAGAGCGGCTTTCTCTTCTCCATAGGCGAATTTAACGCCAACGAACTGAACCTCGCCGTCGGTCACCTTTAGCGATTTCGCGTCCGGCTTACTCACGATGGATGGCCGGTAATCGACGATGCTAAACACCCGTTCCGCCGCCGCCATACCCTGCTGCAGGCTGGCGTTGAGGTTGGCAAGCGCCCGAACCGGCTGGTAGGCAACAATCATAGCAAGGAAGAAAGTCACAAATTGGCCAGCATCGATTGCGAGTGAATTATTCGCGCCTTGCGATATCACGTGATAGCCGGCAAAGCCCAGTATGCCGCCACCGGCGAGTCCGATCATCAATTCCATGATCGGATAAGTGCGCGACCGAGTGCGGCCCGCCTTATAGTGAAGGGCAAACAATTCCTCGAACGCGTCCGACGCGCGACCTCGTTCGAAGTCTTCCATTCCATCGGCCTTAACCTGGCGCATGCCTTTGAAAACTTCATCGAGAAAACTAGTAATGCCGCCAATGCGCTGCTGGGTGTGATCGGAGATCCTGCGCATCCGCTTACCGATATAGACAATAGGATAGACGCTCGCAGGGAAAACGAACACGACCATGAGCGCCAATTGCCAGTGGGTGTGAAACATTACACCGATCAGTACGATGACTTTAAGAAGGTCACGACCGATGCCGGTGAAAGACTTGGTCACCGCGTCCCGCAAAAAAAGCAGGTCAATCGTAAATCGCGACATTAGTTTGCCGGTCGCCCCCCCATGGATGTAGGCGAGGTCTGCCGTAACGATCCGATCAAACATTTCATTCTGCAGTGCAACGTCAACACGAAGACCGGTTTTCTGCATCAAAACGGTCTGGCCGTAGCTCGCAAACCCTTTCACCAGGCATGTTAAGAAAAAGAGTATGGGCAATAAAATCGCTTGCTGCCTGTCGCCATCTCGAAGCACATCGTTGATGGCCGGTTCAAGCATCTTCACCTGCCAACCGGTAGCCAACGCCACAACCACCATCAGGAAAATCGCAATCGATATCTTGCCGAGATGATCACCGAGATAATTTTTCATTATCCGGCCGGCAAGCTCCTTCGTGGATTTATCGAATTGGAGTTTTGGGGTTTTTTTGGCCACTCAGGCACCTCATTCAGTCGTGCGAGAGGGGGAATGTGAAGTCCGCACCACCGCTCGCACCGCCTCGTTTAGAGTATTGTCATGCAATTGCCAAGATTTTGCTTCGCCTTAATCACACCATAACCACAGTAATGGCGGGCCTTCCTATTTAATCGGCTTCGCTTGATAACCGCGCCGGCCGAGGCATGCTTCAAACAATTTTTTCTCGCGTTTTGCTGCATCAAGCTTGGCAAAAGTTCTTGGCAGTCTACTACCGCTGTCGTCGCCGGTCGTCTCAAGGATCGAAAGCTCGCGATCATACTCCCGTGCCGCTTGTCCGGCAGCTAGAGTGCGGCACCCCGCATGATCCAGGTCCGATTTCTGTTTTGGAACGCCGGACTTTATCCAATGGCGGCGTTCCTGACAGGCAGACAACCCCATCAACGCCAACCAACACAGCAATACTGGCAGCAATGCCAAGTACTTACACCCGGTTAGTTTTCTGGACGGTCGGAATACGGGTTTCATATCGTTATATACCACGAATGGGCGGCACGCTGTTCACTGTTGCGTTCAGCGCGCTCAACCGGCATTTTGAATCTCATCCCGTAGATTTTGAAGAAAAGGATTTGGCTTCCATGACAGACAACGCGCAACTCGAGGATGACATTATTCGCGTTCAACACGCGGTCGTATTGCAAAGCGGTAAAGATATCATGGCTTTAAATGATTTGCTGTCGGTCGGCTGGAGAGTCGTCTCTTCGACTCCGATGGGTGAGAATGTAGTGATTATTATCGAGCATTTCGGAACGAAAGAAGTGGTTGCGGAACTGCGCGATGCGCTCGGCTTCAACGATTTAACCGCAACGGAATTAACTTGTTAACGACGGGTATTAGCGAATTTCTCAATTTCTCCTAGCGATACCGTCGCAACGACATCCAAACAACATTTCTGGCACGGCGCATGCATGACTCTTTGCTTTATTGACTGATGTTTGTTCTAGGATAAAGAGTCATGAAATCAATACTCTACGCCATCGCCCTTTCGGTTACGCTATCAGGCTGCCAAGTGTTGACCGATCGCGACAATAAATTAGCGGCATCAACAATTTTGGGCGCGGGTACAGGCATTTTGATGGCATCTCAGATCTACGGCTCCGGTTCTGGCGGAGCCATTGCGATGGTTTTCATGGGTGCAGCGGGTGCAACGGGCGGTTATTACTTGGCGCAAGAGCTATTGCCGCCAGAGAAGGAAGCCTTCGGTGAAGCAGCTTATAAAAGTCTAGAATCTTCAAAAATTGGCGAAACCGTAAGCTGGCGCAACGAGCATACAGGCAATTCCGGTAGTTTTACGCCGACCCAAGATTTCACTGATAAGCAAGGCCGACGCTGCCGGACCTTCAAATCGAGTATTATCGTCCATAGCGAAACTGCGAACTCTGAGGCCTCCGCCTGCCGTATAACCGACAGCGCTTGGCGCGCGGTTTAACCTACACCCTATTGATTTTGCTAGAAAAAAGAATGGGCCGTGCTATTGCACGGCCCAAGTTTAGGGAGGAAACGCCCAAGAAAGCGCAAGTGCAAAACACATTGCGCCGCAGCACGGCTTGGACAACCATTATGCTGCAGCGCAGTATATGACAGGTTGTTTTGAATGCGGCAACCCTCAAATATAGTGAAATCAGTAATTTAAAATATTATTGCGCTGCAAGAAGAATATGCGCAATACAGTGTCCCCACAGGCTAGTTGCGGCGCAATTTCGCCCAACTCTGCCACGGATCATAAAATGGAACGGGCGTGATGGTCATTTCGCAAGACTCGCCATTTGTGTCCAGAGCAAGGGTTGATGTAAAGCCCAAGCTTTGGTCAGGACTTACATACGCAAACCCAATAAACCGACCAACGGTGGGCGAATAAGCAAAAGACGTTACATAGCCGCTTATTTCGCCACGGTGCAGGATTGGGTCACCCGGTAAAACCGAAATATGCTCTGCAGCACTTGAAATTCCAACGAGCCTCCGTTCGAGCCCACGCCATTCCCGGCCCGCACAGGTTTCAGTGCCGCGTTGACGTATATCGGCTTCCGAAAGGCCGCCTGCGGTGGCAATTTCTGCAACAGTCGTTTGGGGATCAATATCCCTAAAGAAACACATATCCCCATATTCGAGACGCAAAATGTCCGTCGCCTTTTGTCCAATCGGCCGCAAGGCAAACGGTTCGCCGGATATCAGCAGCTGCGTCCACACCCGCTCGGTCGCGTTAGACGATACAATGATCGTGTATGCCACCTCACCATATGCACTTACCGGCAACACCAAAATTTCATCGTCACCGAATGATGTTTCCCAAAATTTTGCATCATGGGACGGTGCGTGGATCAGAGAAAGGGTTTGAGCAATGTATGGTGCCTGTGGCCCCGCCAAGGAAAACACCGAAATGCTATCGGTCTCGAATGATGGGTCGGCCGAGACCGCAAACCTATCGGACAACTCTGCAACACGGTGTTGCAATACCGGGAGCGATTGAAAGGGAAGCAATAAGAGAAAACTATTCTCGCCGAGGTCAATGACGTCAATGATGGACGAAACGATTCCGTGGTCGGTCGTGAGAGCGAACCGACGCGCACCCCGGTGATAACCCCTCGCCGGAAGTTCGACACTGATCGCCTGCAACAGCGCCACAACCTGCCCGCCTGTCAGCCGAACTTTAGCCAATCCGCTACTTTCGATCAGACCCGCATTGGACCGCACGGCCATGACTTCCGCTCGCACAGCCCGAGTTCTATCGGTACCATAAAAAGCAGGTCCCCAATAAATGTCCTCCAGGCACATTTTCGCTCCACGAGACCGTTGAACGGTTTCCAGTGGGCTACGACGAATAGGAACCGGCGCATCAGCAGCGACTGTCGCCAAATCGATTAGATGCGTGCGCGCTTTGAACTCCACTTCCCGACCGGGCTCATCGGTTACGACCGGCGCATGGTCAGCCATAAAATCATAAACATTCAAAAGCGTCTGGGCGCTTAAACCCGTGATATCTCCCAGACCCACATCACGGCACAGTCCGGCGACAGTTGGCCGTCCCTTGGACAAACCAGCGTAAATTTGTTTTACCGTCACTTCGGCCTCAAAATCGATAAAGGCAGTATCCGAGACGACTGCCTCCGACGAGAAATCATTCCCCGGCAAATGAACTTGAATGGTACTTGCCGCCGAGCCGTCGCTATGGCGGCACCGCTTCACGGCCACTCTCAATCGCTTCGTCCACAGACCAACAGCCACAGACCGATCCGGCCAAATGAATACCTTCGGGGATGTCCACCAACGTCATTGCAGATGCCGCTGGGCTGTAGCGTAAGTTTGCGCCTGTACGGATGGCCAGATCAAAGTTTGGGACCGTATGAGAGGCCAAACACAACAGGTCGCAATCAAGCTCCACTGGTTTTGGGCGAGCCTGAGATGGCGAATGCAAGTACTCCATGGTAACGCCCGCAAGATGACGTTCCGCGTCGGACGCAAATGCGGCTCTTATGCCATAGCCATATCCGATCTCAACGCCCCGCACCGCAACCGCGTCACGCCTCGGGTCGGACTGCACGGATTTCCGTGGATCCAGCACAGCCTGTACAGCGATTCCAGCATCCAACAGATCCAATGCTAACCCGAAGCCATCGCCGCTATCCGCTACGACAACCGCTCGACGGCCCGGACGAACACCGTAAAGCCACAGTAGCTGAGACACAGTCGACGCCGGCATAATGCCAGGCAAATCGTTGTTAGGAAAAATGGAGAACCGCTCCGTCGCGCCAGTTGCGATTACTATTCGCTCCGCCGTCAAAGTAAGATAGGCATCACCCATTTCGATTTTGAGATGCCGGTTCGCAGTAATTTCCCGACAGGTCGCACCCAGTAAAACAGTAATGCGGTCGTCTACCTCCGCCATTTCAGCCGCCAGCGTATTTGCAAGCGCCTCCCCGTACTCGCCCTCAACGTCAAACCGCTGAAAATTCAAACTTCCGCCCAACAATGGCAGCTTCTCCACAATAGTAACCTGGTGGCCCATCCTTGCTGCCTCGACTGCAGCGGCAACACCAGCAGCCCCGCCGCCCACAATGACGGTATCAGCAGCATGCGTTCTACTTTGGCTTTGGCTTTGGCTTTGGCTTTGGCTTTGGCTTTGGCCCACGCTAGCGCCGCGCAGACGGCTAAACCCGAATTGGCGCGGGAGCGTCCAATTCTTTGGCGCCGCCGAACTTTGCCTACTTTGAACCGTCAGGCCGGCGAGCGAGCTTTTTGCAAGGGAAAGCCAATGTCGAGAGCGCATCGCCTCTTGCAATTCAGCCGCATCTGTCCCATCCGTGAGGGATTGCGTCTCAGGGTCGACCGCCACGTCCCCCAACAGATCGACAAGCAATGGCGTAATGTCATGCGCCTGGGAGAAGCAGCCCCGTGCGCGCCCTCCTTTGGGGGAACGCCCCAGGCACCAAACATCACTGGCAGCCAAGGCACTCGCAATCGTGTCACCCTGACACCCCCCATAGTGATGTCCGTTGAACCGGAACGACAGCTGTTGGGATCGATCCAGCAATAATCCATAGGGTTCCTTCAATCTATTGATCGTCATTCGAGCGCACCATCTGTCTCACTTGCTGCACCTGTGGCCAAACCGTGTGCCCCCCGAACGGCGTTGGACATGAAGCGATCGGGGCTGAATTGATCGAATTCGTGTGAAAACGCCTTCCCGGCAATCCGGTCAGCCAACAGGCTAGCGACCACTGGTGCAATTGTTAACGCACTTGGTCCCCACCCACCGCTAATGAAATAACCCGAACCAGCCACATCTCCGATGAACGGTAATCCGTCAGCAGCCTGCGACCACAAATGGTGCGCAACTGGGCGTGTTTTGACTGATGCCAACGCCGGTACCATCGACAATAGGTAGAGCGCAGCTTCCCCTGGCGCCCCTGCCGTTTCGATAGCCAACTCTCCGTCCGGCGCTTGCCAATAGGACATCTGCCCGTCCAACGTGCTCATCGACAGACCGAAGAATGGTTCTAGAGGGGTCGATACGAAAAGACGTGCCGGAGATTCCACAGTTTGAATCGATAAGCCTAAGCCCGCAGCTGCGGCAACTGCAAAACTCACATCTGTCGCGACCACACTTTCGCACTCAACAACCATGTCGTTAATTTCAAAACCGGACACCCCGAAATCACCCAACACCAAATTCTGGGGTTGCGAATTCATAAAAAGAGCAACACCCAGCTTATTGAGGTGTCCCGCAAGGGCTCGCCAGGCCAAACCTGGCGCAATGAGCCGGGAGTCCGGATCATAGATACCGCCAACAGGTGCTATCGGGTTTTCAAAATCAATGGCAAGGCCGGGAAGCAACGCGCGAATTTGTGATGGGTCGCATGTTTTTGTGCAACCACCCAGGAAATCCACCAACGAACCGCGACGACGGCAGGCGTGCATCTCCGAGCAATGACGCGCCAGCATCAAATGGCCCTGCCGTGTTATACCTAAGTCCGCTTCCAGTCGGGCCGGCAACTGATCCCAAATTTCAAGAGACCGCTTTGCCATACTTGCCAGTTTAGGCGTCGTACCGTACAGACCAGTCATTGGTGCGTTTAACCGACTGGATACGGTCTTTGGTACCCCGCCCCCTAAAATAACTATCTCACTCGTGTCGTACTCGGTCGCCAGAAAATAGGCGGTCAACAGGGCTGCAATATCAGAACCAATAATCGCTACTTTGTACCGTCTACCCATTGATTTTGGACGTTCGAGGAAATCCAAACTGGCAGACGCGAACGGTTGGGAACCCGGGGGTATTATTAAAGGCATAGTCACTTATACCGGCAATGGGCCGGACGGCAACCGAAACACGGAATTCTTAATCAAGAGGCGAAACGCAATACGCATTCTACGAACAAGATTCTAGTGTCGGCCCTCTGGCTGTACATTTCATCTCACAAAACCGTCACGAATTTGTGTGGTACTTGTGTATGGTTTTATGGTTCAGGGAACTTAGAATGATTTCAGACAGAAACCCAAGAAGGTGTCGAACAATGTCCAAAATCAGCCAGTTCATCATCGCAACCGCAGGCACCCTCGCCTTTGCGTCCGTATCCGTTCAAGCAGCAGAACCGCAAGTTATCAACTTTACGCAAATCGGCTGTCAATTTGTTGAATCCGAGAACGGCAAAGACCTCGGCTACAAACCAAAGACCGCAGAAGATTGTAAAACAATCAATAAGAAGACCGGTGCGGACCGGCTGGCCAAAGCAAAAAAAATTGAATTGAAACCTGGCAAATATATTATCCGCGTCAAAAATGAGAACGTGCCCTATGAATTGGGGTTTTGGATTCGTAGTGAAGGATACAGCTGGAAGAACCCATTGCATAAGGTTACCAAGTTGAGCAAATCCGGTGGCGGCTTAACGCTCGGCAAAAGCCGCGATTACGAAGTCACCCTGAAGCCCGGCAACTACACCTACTCTTGCCCGCTCAACCCAACTCCGAATTACACCTTGGTGGTCAAAGGCTAATCATGCATTCTCCCGTGTATGCGTAACCTAACCATTGATAGTAATCGGCTGTGGCAAAGTTTGATGACCATGGCCGAGATAGGCGCCACCGAGAAAGGTGGCGTCCGTCGTTTGACCCTGACGGATTTGGACCGCCAATCTCGCGATTTGTTTGCGGAGTGGTGTTCGGCGTGCGGCTGCGCCATGCATGTGGATGCGATGGGCAATATGTTTGCCCGCCGCACGGGGACCAACGAAGCACTGCCGCCCGTCATAACCGGCAGTCATTTAGATTCTCAGCCGACCGGCGGCAAGTATGACGGGGCCTACGGCGTGCTGGCTGGCCTCGAGGTTTTGCGAACCCTCAACGAAAACAATGTTGAGACCGAGGCCCCTGTCGAGGTCGCCATGTGGACCAACGAAGAAGGCTGCCGTTTTGCGCCCGCCTGTATGGGGTCTGCGACATTTGCCGGCGCGTTCGCGCTTGATTATTCCCATGAACGCGCCGATGGCGACGGTAAAACCGTTCGCGAGGAATTGGAGCGGATTGGCTATTTAGGCGATGGTTGCGGTGATCGTCCCATTGGGGCCTACTTCGAAGCCCATATCGAACAAGGGCCGATCTTAGAGGCAGAAGAAAAAACCATCGGCGTGGTAACCGGCGCTCAATCACAACGCTGGTACGAAATCACCCTGACGGGCATGGAAGCCCATGCGGGCCCAACCCCCATGGCGCGCCGCAAGGACGCACTCGTCGGCGCCGCTAAACTTGTTCAGCAGGTAAACGAGATTGGCTTGGATTTTCAACCGGGCGGCTGCGCAACAGTTGGCGTGCTCGAGGTTTTTCCAGCAAGCCGAAATGTCATACCGGGTCGCGTCTTTCTGACAGTGGATTTTCGACACCCCAGCGATTCCAAATTGGCGGAGATGGATGCAACATTGCGTTCCGCTGCAAAAATAATCGCGAAAGATTCAAATCTAACTCTGGATTTTGAACAAATTTGGGCCTGCGATGCGACGAGTTTTGACGAAAGCTGTATCGAAGCCGTACGCAACGGAGCAGAAGCAGCAGGCTTTAGCCACCGCGATATTGTCAGCGGTGCCGGCCATGACGCCATGTATGTGGCCCGCATCGCGCCCGCAGCCATGATATTCGTGCCCTGTGAGGATGGTATCAGCCACAATGAAATTGAAAACGCTACCCAGGACGATTTGGCCGCCGGATGCCAGGTGCTCCTCAACGCTATTTTGGGAAAAGCTGGCGCGCGTTAGGGTTTCAAGCCGCACGGACAGGATAAAGTAGCCTGAGCGAAACCACGCTGAGACAAAACAAGGTAATCGCGCCTAGCTGATGCAAAACCCCGAGCGGCAATGGCACAACCAACAGCAAGGTTGTAATGCCAAGCAAGACCTGAAAAACAGCCACCACCAACACGAAAGCCGATACTTTCCTTAATCGACCATCACTGTGCTTCCGCAACGACCCAAAGAACCAAACCGCGGCGACAAAAGACGCATATGCGAGTATCCGGTGATTGAATTGGGCGGCGGCCGCACTTTCGAAAGGGTTACGCCACCACAAAGTAGCCGCCAGGTAATCTTCAGGCACGAAGCCCCCGCCCATGAGCGGCCAGCTATTGTAAATGTAGCCAGCATTAAGCCCCGCAACAAACCCACCTGACAAAACGGTTAGCGAAAACACCCCAAAAATCACCCAAAAGGGTGATTTTTCCGTCCTTTGCGCCGTTAGGTTGGACGATAAAACCAGCCCTAAACCAACCCACAACAAATATCCGAGTATGCCCATTGCCATCGCGAGATGGACGACAAGCCGGTATTGGCTGACATCGGTCCGGTTTACAAACCCGCTTTTCACCATCCACCATCCGATGAGCCCTTGTAGCCCGCCGAGAAAAAAGAGAATTACCAAATGAGGGATCAGGGGACGTTCAATTGCGCGCTTAAACAAGAACCACAAAAACGGCACAGCGAATACGATGCCGATCAACCGTCCCCATAGGCGGTGAATATATTCCCACCAAAAAATCTTTTTGAATTCTGCAAGGTCCATACCGGCGTGCTGAATTCGATACTCCGATGTTTGTCGGTAGAGATCAAATACCCTTCCCCATTCCGCCTCCGATAAAGGTGGAATGCCGCCAATAAGCGGCCGCCACTCCACCATGGACAATCCGGATTCCGTCAACCGCGTCGCCGCCCCAATTAACATCATCACAACCACCATGCCACCACAGGTGAAAAGCCATAACGCGACAGAAGTTTGAGATTTCGACATGGTACTTTCCGCAGTCACCGCAGAATGGATCAGTCTGGAGACTATCAGCAATTACATCCCGGATCGCTAGCTGACATTTGGCCGCAATTATTTAACATTTTTATTATGTTGTTATATTTAAAAACACTATTGACATGTGAATTAAAATAACCACATTCTTAATTCGTAAATAATTTGGTGAACGGAAATTTCGGCATGGATGGACTCCCCATAGCCTTTCAGCTCAAAGGCCGCGACGTGCTTGTCGTCGGTGGCGGCGCTATTGCGCTGCGTAAATTGCGACTATTAACCAAAACAAGTGCTGAAATCACCGTGACGGCCCCTGCGCTGGATCGCGATTTGATCTCTTATGCCACCGAAAACGGGATCACCCTGATAGAACGCCGGTTTTCCGCCACCGACCTATCCGATAAAGCATTGGTGATATCCGCAACGGGCGACGACAGTGTCGATGCTTCAGTGTCAGAAGCAGCGCGCGCGCAAAACATTCCAGTTAACGTGCCAGACCGCCCGGATCTGTGTACCTTTCATATTCCTTCGATTGTCGACCGCGATCCAATTGTTATCTCTGTTTCCACCGGCGGCGGCGCCCCCGTGCTGGCAAGGGACATCCGTGAAAAAATCGAAAAAATATTACCAAAAAATCTTGGCCGACTGGCTACGTTCGCCGCAGGGTTTCGAGGCGCCGTAAAAGCAATGATTCCATCGGCCCAAGACCGGCTACGCCTTTGGGAAGCCGTGCTGACAGGGCCGATCGCTGGTAAAGTACTAGCAGGTGACGACGCATCGGCACGCGAGGATATGGTTAAACTCGTGAACCAGCCTTCTCGTAAAGCCGACAGCAGCATCGTTCACATCGTCGGCGCGGGCCCCGGTGATCCAGATCTCCTCACCCTTAAAGCCTTTCGGTTACTCCAGGCCGCCGACGTTATTGTTTATGACCGTCTTGTGGGCGCAAACATACTTGATCTCGCCCGCCGCGATGCTGAACTGATATTTGTCGGCAAAACGAAGGGAAACCATCACAAGACTCAAGATGAAATTAACCAAATTCTGACCACAGAAGCCCAAATGGGCAAACGGGTGGTTCGTCTAAAGGGCGGCGACCCTTTTGTTTTCGGGCGGGGTGGCGAAGAAATGAGCCATCTACATCGAGCCGGCATTGAGGTCGAAATTGTTCCAGGCATCACTGCAGCAACTGGTTGCGCCGCCTCTGCCGGTATTCCACTCACTCATCGAGGTGTTGCTTCCGCTGTCACGTTCGTGACCGGACATCGCGCCGAAGGGGAGCCCGATATCGACTGGTCGAGCCTGGCGAGCAGTACCAATACACTCGTGATTTATATGGGACTCAGCTGCGCAAGCGAAATTACTGAAAAACTAACGGCGCATGGTATGAGACCTGATATGCCCGTGGCCATCGTCGAGAACGGAACGCGCGACGATGAGCGCACCATCGCTGGGATTCTAAAAGATTTACCCCAATTGATTTTGAGCCACGACGTAACGGGCCCATCACTCCTCGTCATCGGAGAAGTCGTCGGCACGGCTTCTTATGAAGCATTGTCAGAATTTCCCCGCGCGGTTGCGGTCTAACAAAAGGAAAGTTGGTCATGGCACACCAAGTGATTACCGCCAATCGCCTCGTAGACGGCGATGTCGTCTATTTATCTGCAAATAATGAGTGGAGCGAATGGATCGACGAGGCGGTTGTCGCCCAGTCTGATGACGACACCGCCGCCTTGATGACCGTTGCCGAACAAGCAATTGAAGATTTGAAGATTGTCGGCCCGTACGAATTCGATGTGGAATGTTCGGGCAAAGAAATTAAGCCAATCAGCATGCGTGAAATTATTCGTGCTGCGGGGCCGTCCATTCGGCGCGACCTCGGCAAACAAGCAACCAAAGGGTAAACGCAATGTACGCGTACGATAGCTTTGACCAAAAACTCGTCGACGAACGCGTCGAACAGTATCGCGACCAAGTGGCGCGGAGATTAAGCGGCGAGCTGACCGAAGAACAGTTTCGCCCCCTTCGCCTGATGAATGGCCTGTATCTACAACTACATGCATACATGCTGCGTGTGTCGATCCCATATGGCACGTTATCATCCACGCAAATGCGGAAGTTGGCCCATATCGCCAAGGTTTACGACAAAGGCTACGGACACTTCACCACGCGTCAGAACATTCAGTACAACTGGCCAAAGCTGGAGGAAACACCGGACTTGCTGGCAGAGCTGGCCGAAGTGGAAATGCATGCTATCCAAACCAGCGGCAATTCCTTTCGCAATACCACCTCCGACCAATATGCGGGCGCAGCAGCAGACGAGCTAGACGACCCCCGCATCTATTGCGAAATCATACGACAATGGTCGACCCTGCATCCAGAATTCTCTTTCCTGCCCCGCAAATTCAAGATCGCCGTCACCGCAAGCGAAACAGATCGCGCCGCGATCAAAGTACACGACATCGGCATTCAGATGGTCCGGGACGATGATGGCACGATGGGCTTTCATATCATGGTCGGCGGCGGCCTTGGTCGCTCCCCCTTTATCGGCAGAACGATTCGCAACTTCGTGGACGAGAAGCATTTGCTGTCCTACCTGGAAGCAATTTTGCGGGTCTATAACCAGCTTGGACGGCGCGACAACATCTATAAGGCGCGGATTAAAATTCTTGTTCATGAACGCGGCATCGAAGAATTCACCCGCCTCGTGGAAGAAGAGTGGGCCCAAATCAAAAATTCGGCACTCGACTTGCCGCCCGAAGAGGTGGCCCGTATCCGAGCCCATTTCGCCCCCCCTCCATATGAAACGTTGGCAACAGTCTCGAGCGCATTGGAGGCAAAGAGGTTTGAAGACAAAGGCTTCGCTGCCTGGGTGCGCACCAATGTGAAGCCCCATAAACAACCGGGCTATGCCATCGCCGACATCTCGCTAAAGCCCATCGGCAAACCGCCGGGCGATGCGACCGACGACCAAATGGATTTAGTTGCCGATCTTGCGGACCAGTATAGTTTCGGTGAGATTCGCGTAACCCACGAGCAAAACCTTGCCCTAGTGGATGTCAAACAAGACGATCTTTATGTGTTGTGGGAAGCCTTAAAGGACGCCGAGTTGGCGACACCTAACCTAGGCCTCATTAGCGACATCATTGCCTGCCCCGGGCTCGATTATTGCAATTTAGCCAACGCGCGTTCCATCCCGATATCGGAGCAAATCAGTAAGCGCTTCGAAGACCTCGACAAACAACACAATATCGGCGACCTGAAGATTAAAATCTCAGGCTGCATCAACGCCTGCGGCCATCACCATGTGGGCCATATCGGCATACTCGGCGTCGACCGAAAGGGCGAAGAGTATTACCAGATAACGCTTGGGGGCAGCGCGGATGAAAACGCGTCAGTAGGCAAGATCGTCGGCCCTTCCTTTTCTTACGACGAGGTGGTCAACGCGGTCGACACGCTGGTCGCCACCTATCTCGAATTACGCGACGGGGAGAACGAACCATTCCTCGCCGCCTATCGCCGGCTTGGCGAAACCCCCTTCAAGGAGGCGCTTTATGGCACTAATTAAAAACGGGCAAAGCGCGGACAATGTTTGGCGCACATTGGCGGATAAGGAATCGGTTCCCTCCGATGGACCGGTGATTATCAGTTTGAAACGATGGACCGAGGAAAAGCCGTGGCTCAAAGGCCGGAATGCCCCGCTTGGCATTTTTCTACAGGCCGACCAGCCACCGGCCATCATCGAGGACGATTTAGATAGATTTGAAATCGTCGCTTTAGAATTTCCAACCTTTCGCGATGGGAGAGCGTACTCTTATGCGCGGCTCCTACGAGAACGCTTTGGCTACAAGGGTGAAATTCGCGCAGTAGGCGACGTACTCAGAGACCAGCTTTCATTCATGCAACGTTGTGGTATCGATAGCTTTGAAGTCGCCGACGATGCGCCCATCGACCAATGGGTAAAAGCCATTGATGAAATTAGCGTGGTCTACCAACCGGCCACAGACGCGCGGCAGACGGCGCTGGAAAAACGCCGGAGCGCTTAAGCGCCCACCGTCCAGGTATGGCCCGACCTTAAAAGGCCGTTCATCGGCAACGGATCGGCTTTTTCCTTGGCTTGCGCTACTTGGGCATGCACAGCCTCGACGAATTCCTGCCCTTCAACGCAATAGAGAACACCAAGCGCCACCGGGAATTCCGGTGGTTGCATTGCGGCCAACAACATGGCCATAGAGCGGTTGGTCTCGTCGTGAATAGCAATATCAGCTTCGGTAATACCGTTCTCGCCAATAGTCACCACTTCCAGCTTCACGGCATTTGGATCCAGGCGGATACCCTTATTCTGGTCCGCACCAAAAAGGAGTGGCTTACCGTGCTCCAAATGAATTTGCATTTCGTCCGCCACCGCCTTGTCAGTGAAATGGCCGAACACATTATCATTGTAGACGATGCAGTTTTGAAAAATTTCCACAAAGGATGCGCCTTTATGGGCGTGCGCCCGCTTGAGCACCACCGGCACATGCTTTAGCTGCGTATCCACCGAACGCGCAACAAACTTACACCCAACACCGAGCGCCATTTCGGTCGCCGAAACAGGACTATCTATAGAGCCCATGGGCGTCGAAGGAGACTTTGTGCCCACTTTCGAGGTAGGCGAATACTGGCCTTTGGTGAGGCCGTAAATCTCGTTGTTGAACAGCAGCAAGTTAATATCCACGTTCCGCCGCAACACATGCATCGTGTGATTGCCGCCGATGGAAAGACAATCGCCGTCGCCAGAGACCAGCCACACATCCAATTCCGGGTTGGTCAGTTTGATACCGGTCGCAAAAGCCGGTGCACGACCATGGATCGTGTGGAAACCATATGTCGCCATGTAATACGGAAAGCGCGCCGCACAACCAATGCCCGATACAAACACCGTCTTCTCGGTCGGCGTGCCTATTTCGGCTAACGCCGTCCGCACGCTTTTGATAATCGCATAATCGCCGCAACCAGGGCACCAACGTACTTCCTGGTCCGTGGTCAGGTCTTTCGGCGTTAACTGCTGCGGATCTTTTTGTTCGGTCATCTTAGCTCTCCATCAGATCATGAATCGCCTGTTCGATAGTGGCGATCTTGAACGGCTGACCGTTAATTTGATTTAGGCCAACGGCGTCGACCAGATATTCGGCGCGCAAAACGGTCCTGAGTTGACCGTTGTTCATTTCAGGCACCAGGACTTTATCGTAGCTCTGCAACAGATCCCCGAGATTGCGCGGCAGTGGCCAAATATGGCGGATATGTACGTGCGACACATCCAAGCCGTCATCCTGCGAATTGGCAACCGCGCGCGCGATTGGCCCATACGTGGACCCCCACCCGACGACGGCAATCTTGCCGCCCGCCTTGCCGGAGCTCACTTCCTGTTCAGGAATATCGTTGGCGATATTGTTAATTTTCTCCGCCCGGATTTTGGTCATCTTGTGATGATTCTCGGGCTCATAGGAAATGTGGCCGCTATTATAATCTTTCTCAATGCCGCCAATTCGATGCTCCAACCCCGGCGTGCCGGGTTTCGCCCAGGCACGTGCAAGTGTCTTGTCATCGCGCAAGAACGGATGGAAGCCTTCTGTTTCACTGTGGAATTCAACCGGAAACGGCTCGTAATCCGCCATATCCGGGATGCGCCACGGTTCCGCAGCATTGGCGAGATAACCATCGGTAAGAAAAATTACCGGGGTCATATATTTTGTCGCCAAGCGCATGGCTTCAATCGCGCAGTCAAAACAATCGCCGGGTGACTTGGACGCCACGACGGCCAGAGGGCTATCGGCATTACGGCCATAAACAGACTGGAAAAGGTCCGATTGTTCGGTTTTCGTCGGCAGGCCAGTCGACGGCCCAGCTCGTTGCGAGTTCACAATCACCAGCGGCAGTTCCGTCGAAATTGCCAGACCAATTGCCTCGCCCTTCAAAGCAACGCCAGGACCTGAACTCGACGTTACCCCGATAGCGCCCGCATAGGAGGCACCAATTGCGGAACAGGCGGCAGCAATCTCATCTTCTGCCTGGAAGGTGAGTACATCATATTCTTTGAGCCGCGCCAGCACATGGAGCAGTGCGGTGGCAGGTGTAATTGGATAGGAGCAAAACGCCATGGGCACACCGGCCAATTGCGCGCCGGCAACCAATCCCCAGGCAGCAGCTTCTGTGCCGGTGATGTTGCGATAGACACCAGGCTCCAATTCTGCCGGCGGCACTGCGTAGGCACCAATATCGTTCGGCATTTCAGCCGTCTCGGCAAACGCATGGCCGGCATTCAAGGCCGCAATATTGGCTTTGGCAATTTCCGGGCGGTTCTTAAACTTAGCATTCAGCCAATCGACGGTCGGGCCACGATCACGATCGTATAGCCAGTAAACAAGACCAAGCGTCCAGAAATTCTTGCACCGAAGACCTTCCTTGCTGGTCAAACCGAGTTCTTTGACGGCTTCTAGCGTGTGTTTCGAAATGTCGATCTTCAACGCGCGAAATTTGTCGAGCGTGTCATTCTCCAGCGGGTTCTCATCGAATCCAGCCTTTGCCATATTCCGCTTGTTAAAGGTGCCGCTATCGACAATGACCAAACTACCGGATGGCAATTGGTTCATGTTGACCTTCAGGGCGGCCGGATTAAACGCCACCAAAACGTCCGCCACATCGCCGGAGGTGTTGATGTTGCGCGCGCCGAAATTAATCTGGAAGGCGGACACGCCGAAAGTAGTGCCGGCGGGCGCACGAATTTCAGCCGGAAAATCTGGGAACGTCGCCAAATCATTGCCGGCAAGCGCCGTCGTCTCGGTAAACTGGCCACCGGTAATTTGCACACCGTCACCGGAATCGCCGGCAAATCGGATTACGACGGAATCTACCTGTTCACGCCCTTTTTCTTCGGGCAAAGCTGCACTAACCGCTGCCATTAATTCGTATCCTCTTGTTCAGCACGGCAAACCGCGCTGCACTCCCCATGGTCTTCGTAAAGTTGGCCACTTCCGTGTCACCGCACCACCTAGAAATGCGGCTGTCCGGTGATCAAACTTGGCGTATTCATGAGACCGTGTTGTTCGGGTCCTCCGACCCAAATGTTACGTGCCTCCCACCACTCCAGGGCGGGATCAGCGCGCAAAAATGGTACTTTGCGCCGCTAATGTCCAGTCCAAAATGATCCCTAATCCAATACCGCGAGCATGTCCTCGACGCGGGTAAATTTGCGCCTGGGTGCTTCTGGACTAGCGGCAGCCTGTTCGGCTGCATCGATCTTCTGCCACTCTTCATAGGTGACCCAACGAACACCCTTTTCCGTAAGCAAACCCTCAAAAGCCGTGCGGCCGGATTTTCCACTCTCCGAGAAATCTTCAAGGATTTGCTCCGCCGCACGATCACCATCATGCTTGTTGGTGCCAATTACACCGCTCGGCCCCCGTCTGATCCAACCTACCGCATAGACACCGGGCGCCACTCGGCCTTCTTCATTGACCGCAACACCGGCCCAGTCGTCGAACTCCACGCCGTCGAAAATTTCGCCTCGATAGCCGATGGCAGAAATGACAATGCCGCAAGGCACTTCGGTAAACTCACCTGTGCCGACCGCGCGGCCATCTCGCACTTCGGTTTTCTCCAGCTTCACCGCTTCGACCTTGTCGCCCCCCAGCACTTCGACTGGATTGGCATAAAACGCAAAATGCATCCGTTTGTCTTTACCTTCACCGGACGCCCCCACAAAAGAGCGCAGACTCTCGAGATTCTTTTCACGCACACGCAAATCACGTGCATCCATTTCTTCGGTGATCTCATCGGGGAGCTGTGCGCCGTCAACAACAGGTGCGCAATTCTCCAACACCCCCATCTCACGGAGCTCCACATTGGTGAACTTCGCTTCCACCGGCCCGCGGCGCCCACACATATAGATGTCTTTGAGGGGGGATGCTTGAATGGCTTCAGATGCATGGTCAGCAAGATCAGTCGCGGCCATTTCCGCCGATGTCTTCGCCAGTACACGGGCGCAATCGATAGCAACATTTCCGTTGCCTACCACGACGACACCTTCTGTGTTTAAATCTGGATTCAAGTCACGAAAATCAGGGTGGCCATTATACCAACCAACAAAGGCTGCAGCGCCCAACACGCCTTTCTTATCATCTCCCGGCACGCCCAATGGACGATCTAATGCTGAACCGATCGCTAATACGACCGCATCGTAGCGCTCCGTAACCTCTTCGAAGGTAACGTCCCGGCCCACTTCCACATTGCCGTAATAGTTAACCTTTTCATCAAGCGCTGAGCGTTCATAGGCGCGCGCTACATTCTTGGTTTTCGCATGATCAGGTGCCACGCCACCGCGAATGAGACCGAACGGGCTTGGTAGCCGTTCGATAACGTCAATCTCACAATCGGCACCCGCCTTAAGCAAAGCACCAACAGTATAAAAGGCACTCGGGCCGGACCCGATAATCGCTATCGATAAAGGCATAAGGGTATTGCTCCCTGCATCTTCTTTTTGTGCGGGCAAACCTAATGCAACGTCACGTCTACGCCAAGCGGCAAAAACCTCTACCGAATGCGGACCGCTTCCAGCCCTTCTGACCGCGCGCCCTCTATTCGACCAAGAATAGAAAGGGCTCGGCCAGAATGCTCGACTCCGATGATATCGCTGCCGCCCAATTGGCGCGCCATGCGATCTTGAAAATCCGCGACGATATTTCTCTGTGAGCGCGGCGATTCACTGTAAGCACTGCCCGTAGACAGTCCATCATTCAAAATCGCATGATCACGGCCGGTAATAGCGCCGCCATCATGCAAAACGTCGAACAGTTCACGTGCGTCTTTCGTTGTAATCCGGTGCGGGTCGAACCGGCTTGCTGCAAACCTAAAAATAGCTTCATCACTGACCACGACAATATCCTGCTCACGGTCGGCCACTTTCAAGTTCGGTCTGGGTTGCTGTCTTTCTGGTTGCTCCGGCTCAGGTGGCAATATTTCTTGTTCGGCCACCACTTTTTTTCCGCTGACGGCTTGTTTTAAGGCTGCCGCCAGTTGTTCAATTCTCATGCTTCGTAGTGATCCCCTCTTTTCCCGTTACGTCGTTTAATGCAACGCAGATTCCGTGCCACCGTCAATTCAACTGATTCTCAAGAGGTTGCAGGTAAGAGAGGCCCAGCCGGGCGACAATTTCAGCAGAAGATTCCGGCCCTCCCGGCAAGAATCTCCCAGAAGACACTGGCCATGAACCATGCGCGCTTATAAAATGGCCCTATCATGGCCGATCAAATCCCCAACACACAGCCGCCTGCACCGGACAGTTCTGTCAGCCAAAACACGGGTTATTCGATCTGGCACGTGGTGAACCTTTGGCAAAAGGCTCAGAAAGACGCGCTCGCGCCATTCAATATAACGCCCGTGCAATTTTTGCTGCTGGCGGGGCTGGCGGAACTCAGCCAAGGCAGCAGCGCCATCAAACAATCTGCTCTCGCGCACCATTGTCGCACTGACGCAATGATGACTTCACAGGTGATACGAATACTGGAAAAGCGCGGTTTTGTTCAACGTAGCCAGCATGAAGAGGATGGCCGTGCCGTCGCCGCTCAGTTAACCAAAACCGGTCAGGATCTCGTTGCAGCTGCAACGCCCGCTGTGTCACAAGCCGATGCACAATTCTTCGCCAGTCTCGGTGACCGGGTCGATGAATTTACCGATGCGCTAGCAATGTTAGCCGGTGAAAAGCGTCGTCGCCGGGTAAAAGCTATAGGCCAGTAGCCGCAAGCTTGTTAGCCGACCGCCATCGCCGCTTTTTCGGTGCCAAAAAATCCCCGTATTTCCGCAACTGCTTCCGCAAGGCCAACAGGCGCAACCTCCACACCTTCGGGAAACGCGCCGAGTAATCGCGACGGCGTCATGGGGTCCAGCATGACAAACACGCCCCGATCATCCGCACGGCGCACCAAACGACCATAAGCCTGTTTCATTCGGAGCCGAGTAATCATGTCATCATAGTGTTTTTTGCCAAATGCTGCACGTCGAGCTCGGTGCAAAATGGTCGGCCGCGGCCACGGCACACGGTCGAAAACAATCAGTCTCAGACTCCGACCCGGCACATCGACCCCGTCGCGCACCGCATCGGTGCCGAGCAAGCAGGAATTCTCTTCCGCTCGGAAAATATCGATCAGTGTCGCCAAGTTAGACCGGTCCACATGCTGCGCGTAAAGCGGCAAACCCGCCCCGTCGAGCGGCTGGACTAGACGGTTATGCACCGTACGCAGACGACTGATTGCCGTAAACAAACCAAGCGCGCCCCCACCAGATGCTAGAAACAACTCCCGATAGGCCGCAGCCACTTGGTTGAGATCATCTTTGCGGACATCTTTTACGATGAAGACTCGCGTCAATTTTTCATAATCGAAAGGCGATGGCACCTCGGCGCGAATCGCAGGATCGGGCATGTGCACCGCGCCCGTGCGCGCTTCGGCGGCCTGCCAATCGGCTTCCGCTTCGCCGGTACCGTCGCGCAACGTCGCTGACGTCACCAAAACGCCATGCGCCGGTGCCGCCACCTGTTCGGCAAATGGCACGGTCGGGTCCACCCAATGACGGTGCATCCCTACATCAAAGTCACGCCCATCGATACGCTCAACACTAAACCAATCGGAAAACGCCTCGGGCCGTTCCGCCGCAAGGGAGGCCAACATGGAACGCCATGAGGCGAGACTCATCTCACCGCGATGCTTAATAGAGTGTGCAACTGCTTCAATGCGATTACGGGTCTGCGTATCCAATTCATCCGCATCGTCATCCAACCGCATCTCAAGCCCGTGGCGGAGAGATTTCAGCGGTTTCTCAATTTTAAACAATGCGTCCTCTAGTGCGGCAGCGGCTTCCAACAAACCGTCCACGGGCTCGCCGATATCGCATTCGAGATCGTAAGGGGTGCGCGCATCGGAACAGCGCGCATAGGCTTGTTCGCGCACAACAGCCAAGAATGCTTCCGTCGGCCCGACAGACCGACCATCACTACAGCGCTGATGCCACCCTTCTCCGGGCAAAGCCCCGGCGGCCCTGAGCGCACGATCCATATGGGCAAGCAAGCCCTCATCCTCACCAACCAAATCTTCGATCCGTCGCTTAAGGCCGCGCGCCCGACTGCGCGCGCCCCCTTCGCTCCCTCGCAGCCAGCGGCGCAATTCGGCGGTCTCGCGTCCACTCAAATAGGCAGAGAAAGCACTGTCTGCGGCGTCGAACACATGATGGCCTTCATCGAAGACCAACCGGTTCGGCGCGCCCGGCCCAGTGAAGCGTCCGCTTGCCGCCTGGATCATCACCAAGGCGTGATTCGCCACCACCAGGTCGGCCCGTCGGGCGCGGCGAATGCCTTTCTCGATAAAGCATTTCGAATAATGGGCACAGCTCGCATAAATGCACTCACCGCGCCGGTCCGTCAGCCCAACCGTCCGGGCACGGCCCACCAAATCCACAAGCCAGGCGGGGAAATCGCCACCGGTCATGCTGCCATCACGGCTAACAGCCGCCCAGCGCGCCAACAATCCGAGCGCTATTGCATCACGCTTGCGAATGGCGACCCCACGCACCGCTTCTTCCATATTCAACAAACAGAGATAATTCTCCCGCCCTTTGCGAACCACAACACGGCGGGCCTTTTCTTTTTCATCGGGAAACAACCGATCAAGTTCCTGATCGATCTGGTGCTGCAGATTGCGTGTGTATGTAGACACCCAAACCGGCGCTTCGTTCTTTTCTGCCCAGACACTCGCCGGCGCTAAGTAACCCAGCGTCTTGCCAACCCCCGTACCCGCTTCTGCCAACACGAGATTTGGCGCCCCTGCATGATTGCGAGGTTGAAATGCACTGGTCGCAGCCGACGCATAATCGGCCTGGCTCGGACGTTCTTCTGCACCCGCACCCAGCAATTGGGTTAACCGCGCACGGGATTCGGCTGGGGATACCGGTTCAGATCCCGGCGGCGTGCTCGGTGCATGCTCGGACCACTCCTGGAGATGGCTCCACACATCAAGACCGCTGCCTGGCGCACGCATTTTATCTTCTGCTTCTTCACCGAGCGCCGCCAAGACCGCCGGCGCCCAAACCCAGCCGCCGCGGGCCATAGCCCAGGCGACATTAATGAGGTTTCGGGGTGATAATTGACCCAATCGGCTAAGCAACTCTAAAACCACCTGGCGCAGGTTGGATGCCTCTTCCGCAACTGATTTCGGTGCGGGTAGATCAACGGCTTCCGCCAACCCTTTAGGGGTCGGAATCGTAAAAGTGCCCGGACACACAAAAGCAAAGAGTTCAAGCACGTCGAAGGCCTCGAACGGATCAACGCCGAGCCGGCCAGCCGTCACCGGACCATGGCACAATATCGGCTTCGCACCTTGGCGAACTCTCTGGGCGGCTTCTTTCCGTGATAAATCTTCAATCTCACCATCGGGCGACAACCAAATCGCGCCGGTAAGACCGGCCACCAATATGGGCGTTTCAGGGAGGCGGAGAGGGTTTTGAGCTATCATTGGCACCATCATACCGGACCTAGCACAATTTTTGAAAAGCGAAAGCGTGTTGACGCAATGACACGGCCTTCATACTGTCCGCCGCTTAACGAAAGCTGATGGCCCTTAAAGGCACAAAAGAGACATGGCATTAGACAAAGAGATAACGGAAAAAGCCAAGGCGTGGCCGTTTGACGAGGCGCGCCGCCTGCTCAAAAGGTTAGGCGGCAAGGTACCTGAGAAAGGCTATGTGCTTTTCGAGACTGGCTATGGCCCCTCCGGCCTGCCGCATATTGGCACCTTCGGCGAAGTACAACGTACCACGATGGTGCGGCGTGCCTTCGAGGAACTCAGCGACATTCCTACCAAACTGTTCGCCTTTTCTGATGACATGGACGGTTTCCGGAAAGTGCCCGAGAACGTGCCTAATCAAGAACTGCTGACAGAACATCTTTATAAACCGCTAACGGACGTCCCAGACCCGTTCGGAACCCATGACAGTTTTGCCGCCCACAATAATGCGCGGCTTCGGGCGTTCTTGGATGATTTCGGCTTTCAGTACGACTTTAAAAGTTCGACAGAATTCTATCGCGGCGGGCTTTTCGACGACGCACTCATCCGCCTGTTGGAAGTTTATGACGATGTAATGGCGATCATGCTGCCAACACTGGGCGCTGAACGGCGACAAACGTATAGCCCGTTTTTGCCCATCTGCCCGGAAAGCGGCCACGTGTTGCAAGTACCCGTTCTGGAGACGAATGCGGATGCCGGTACCATTGTCTATCAGCGCGAAGATGGCACGAAGGTCAAGACCACCGTTACCGGCGGCGCCTGCAAACTGCAATGGAAGCCCGATTGGGCCATGCGTTGGTATGCGCTCAACGTGGATTACGAAATGTCGGGCAAAGACCTCATCGATTCAGTTCAGCAATCAGGGCGGATTTGCAAAGCCCTCGGCGGCCGGACGCCGCAAAATCTCACCTACGAATTATTTTTGGATGAGAATGGCGAGAAAATTTCCAAGTCGCGCGGAAACGGCCTCACCATCGATGAATGGCTCTCATATGCACCAAAGGAAAGCTTAGCGCTTTTCATGTATCAAAAGCCGAAATCTGCCAAGCGGCTCTATTTCGATGTCATCCCCAAAAATGTGGACGAGTACCTCACATTTCTCGGCAAGTACCCGGACGAAGAACCGGCCCGGCAGATCGAAAACCCAAGCTGGCACATTCACCAGGGAGAGCCGCCAGCAAGCGACATCCCGCTTAACTTTGCCATATTGCTGAACCTGGCGAGTGTTTGTAACACTGAGGACAAGGACGTGCTTTGGGGTTTCATTTCCCGCTATGCGCCCGATGCTAGCCCAGAAAAAAACCCTATGCTGGATCAAATGGTCGGCCTTGCCATCCGTTATTACCAGGATTTCGTAAAACCGGAAAAACGTTACCGTGCAGCCAACGAACAGGAAGCCGCAGCATTAGAAGATTTAGCGACTGCGCTGGACGGAACCGCCCCTGACACCGATGCCGGTGAATTACAAAATCAGGTTTATGAAATAGGCAAAGAACACGGCTTCGAGAATCTGCGCGATTGGTTCAAGGCCTGTTACGAGGTTTTATTCGGTCAAGCGCAGGGCCCGCGCATGGGTTCATTCATCGCGCTCTACGGCGTTGCAGAATCGGTCTCGCTGATACGTCGTGCGCTTGCCGGTGAAGATTTAGACCAGGGCTAATCGCCAGCCCTACCAAGTCACGCTAAAGTTTATGCGCCGCCCGATTGTGCGGCTTGGCCGAGCAACTCACGCGCAAATCGGCGCGCTTGATCTCGTGTATCTTCTTCGCCGGGCTGGGGGGTGCCGAAGCGCGTAATCAACGCGTCTACTTCGGCCCCATCGACATTCTGCTTCCGCGCTAGCGCTACGACAATTGCCGCCAGCGCCACCATACCGCCGCTGTGATTCTTCAGCATGTCTTCGGTTGCGGCGAAAGCCTTCTGAATTTCCTGAATAAAGTTTTCGTCCATAAAAAGCACCGTAATATTGGATTGATCGGTGCAGTCTAACACGCGCGCCTATCGCTAAGGCAATTCGCTCATACCACCAGCAAGGGCGGCACCCCTAATATATCCGTCCCAGTGCCGATGACGGATTCACAGGCAAGCGAAATAGCCAGCAGTTCAGCATCAGTATTGTGCCGCGCGGCAAGTTGGAACCCAATCGGTATACCGGACCTATCGAGCCCGACCGGCAAACTCACCGCACACAAATCCAGCAAATTAACGACGCTCGTATTGCGAAGGGCGGCCATATTCAACCGGAAATATTCTTCCGGCACCGCAACCTCTTCCACTGTAGGCGCTGTTATGGGAATGGTGGGGCCAACCAAAACATCCACATCCCTAAATACCGCATCGGCATCAACCGCCAATTCCATCAGGCGGTTCCGGCGCGAAATATAATCGACCGCCGGGATCGCCTCCATCTTCTCGAACCGCGCTAACACATTGGGGTCGAGGGTCGCCTTCCAACCGGCGAATGTGTCATTGATCAGGGCCGCAAATTCAGGCGCCGCTAACCCGCCTCGCGCAAATATTTCACCGGCCTCGTCGATGGCGGGCACATCGACATCGGTTACGATGGCACCGGCTTTTTCCAGCAACGCCAATGCCGCGGAAACGCCTTCTGCGACGCCCGGATCACAATCCTCGAACATGGCTCTGCAAACACCGATACGAAGTCCGGTCACGCGCTTCGCCCGCATATCGGCCAGCACTTTGTCGAACGGCGCAGTCGTTTCGGGGTCTATCGCCGTAAAAGCGACGATCGCATCGGAGACATTTCTCGTCAGTGTCCCGGGCGTGTCCAAACTCGTGCTAAGGGGCACGAGACCATCGGTTGACCAGCGGTCTTTTGTGGTCTTGATGCCGACCGTCCCAGTCCAGCTAGCGGGCACTCGAACCGAGCCCGCCGTATCGCTACCAAGCGCCACAAAAGCCGAACCCTCGCAAATGCTCACGCCAGCACCGGAGCTCGAGCCGCCGGACACGCGGTGGTTTTCACTGTCCCAAGGGTTGCGCGGCGTTTCCCAATGGGGGTTAGTGCCGATCCCGCCAAAAGCGAACTCGACCATATGGGTTTTACCTATAAATGCCGCACCGGCGGATTTGAGAGCACGTACCACTGGGCCCTCCGCGCACCATTTTTCAGGCAAGGCCGTCGGTGAGCCAGCAAATGTTTGAAACCCGTCAAGCCCGAATAGATCTTTTGCGGAAACAGGAACGCCGGCAAACAGGCCCGGCTCTCGCCCCGCTTTAAAGGCATCGTTTGCCGCCTTGGCGGAGGCCAACGCATTTTCCGGTTGCCATTGCCTATAGGCTTTTAATCGATCATTGAATGCTTCGTGCTTCGAAATCGCCTCTTCAACCAGCTCTTGTGCGCGGCATTCGCCATTGCGCAGCGCCGGAATTATGTGTTCCAGCCACAGTCCTTTGGGTTGATCGGCGCTCATCGCAAAATTCCTTATAAAGCCAAGCCACACCTCATCTATAGACCATCTTTCAAGAGTCTCTAGGCCCTTTTGGCGAATCGCATTAGGGTCGCATTATGTCGACCATCTATCATCTTGCCCAAAAAGCCAATTGGGAGGCCGCCGAGCAAACAGGTCTTTATGCAGGCGGACCCACCGATGCGCGGGACGGATTTATCCATTTTTCCAGTGCTGCGGAAGTAGAAACCAGTGCGGCGCTTTATTGCCAAGGAATGACGGACCTCATGCTGGTTGCAGTGGAATCAGAGAAGCTAGGCTCCGAGTTGAAATGGGAAAACTCACGGGGTGGAATTTCCTTTCCCCACCTATACGGCAGCCTCGACACGACACTTGTGGACTGGGCCAAACCTTTGCCGCTCGGCAAAGATGGCCGTCACGAATTTCCACCGCTAGATTAAGACGATTATTAGAACAATGGACTGCTCATCCTTCATTCTGCCTCTTCTGCGCCGCTTGGACCCGGAACGCGCGCACAATCTCACCTTAATGGGGCTACAACTCGGGCTCGGGCCCCGTCATTCGGAACCAGACAGTCCGTCGCTCGCTATCCAAGTCGCCGGGCTCGATTTTCCCAACCCTATCGGCCTTGCCGCGGGGTTCGACAAGGACGCGCGCGTTTTCAACGCCATGCTTCAAGCGGGGTTCGGCTTTGCCGAAGCCGGAACGGTCACGCCAAAACCGCAAACGGGTAATCCGAAACCCCGTATTTTTCGCCTCCCGGAAGATAACGCGGTCATCAACCGGCTTGGGTTTAACAATGGCGGACTCGATGCTTATGCAAAACGCATTGCCGGGCCTAAAAACGGAATTGTTGGCGCCAATATCGGTCGTAACAAGGATTCCGAGGACGCTACTGAGGATTACGTGATCGGCACGCGCCGAGTAGCGCCCTATTGCGACTTTCTCACCATTAATGTCTCTTCGCCCAACACACCAGGCCTGCGGGCTTTACAAAACGCGGATGCCCTCACCGCACTCATTGCCGCTGTCCAATCCGCATTACTGGAAACGGCGAAAGAAACGGGCGCAAAACCGCCATTGTTCGTCAAGATCGCGCCGGACCTGACAGAAGCAGATATTGACGATATTGCAGCGGTGGCGATCTCGTCGGGTATTGACGGCCTAATCGTTTCCAACACCACCGTTGCCCGGCCGCAGACATTAATAGGAAACCATAAAACGGAAGACGGCGGCCTCAGCGGCAAACCTTTGTTCGGCCCGTCTACCGCGGTGTTGTCAGAGATGTATCGGCGTTGCGCTGGAAAGCTGCCGCTGATCGGTGTCGGTGGGATCGCGTCCGGTGAAGATGCCTATCAAAAAATAAGGTCCGGCGCTTCACTCGTGCAATTGTACACCGCGTTGGTCTATCGCGGCCCCCGCCTCATCACCGAGATCAAACGGGATCTCGCAACTTTTTTAGAACGAGATGGATTCAGCAGCGTTAAGGATGCCGTCGGCGCTGATGTAAAATAGCTGACAAAGCTTGCCCGAAGGCGCAACGCTGCGTAACCTCATGGTGATTCGGCGTTTCGTGAACGGGCCCGAGAAGACAGAATTCGATGTCAAAGCAACAACATACGATCATTTTTGCCTGCTATGCTGGCGCGGCACTCATTGCCATGTTCGCGCTGCCCAGGCTGGTATTCGGGTTGGACCATTTCTCGGCGATTCTCTTTGGCGCCATCATTCTGCTCGCCGGCGGCCTGGTGCATGAAATTGTCACTCGCCGGGCAAACGAAACGCAGGCCATACGTCGCCTCATCGTCCTCCGCAAAGCCTACAATCAGAACCAAGAAGATTTGTCCCGTAACCGCGATGAACTGCGCCGCGTTTATGAAGTCCTCGAACAATTCAAAAGCCGAAGCGACGACAGCAAAACCACCGAAGACATTCAGGAGGTCGCCTCCGAAGTTAAGGTTCTGCATGGCTTGGTCGAGCAGCTTTATTCGTCCGGCAAAGACCAGACACGACCAACGACCGCAGACTCTTTGGATGAGGACCCCACCAATACGGACTTAGGAAAACTTCCAGCGGTCGGCGGGCGAAAAATCAGCGAGCTAAGCGACGATCTAATTCTGGACATCGTCCGAGATGCTTTACGGCAAAGCCGCGTCGATCTCTTCCTGCAGCCCATCGTCAGCCTTCCGCAACGCAAGCGGCGGTTTTTCGAAAGCTTCATTCATATGCGTTCGGCAGACGGCGCGCTCATTGCGCCAGACCAATATATGGGTCTCGCAAAAGAGAAGGATTTGGGTCTCGCCATCGACAATATGTTGCTCTTCAGAAGCATTCAATTGCTGCAGAAGGCGCAACAGCATAATTACTCCACTGCGTTTTTCTGCAACATCTCACCCAATACCTTCTCGGACCGACAGTTCTTTAGCGATTTTATCGAATATCTTGAAAGCAACCGCGAGCTCGCACCGTGCATCGTTTTCCAATTGGCACAAGCGGATTTGGCCGCCCATGCGGAAGATGCCGCAGGTGATTTGCAACGGCTCGTCGATGTGGGTTACCGGCTTTGCATGAACCAGGTTACGGATCTGAATTTTGACCCGAAGGGGTTGGAAGCGATCGGCTTCCAGTTCGTCAAAATGCGTATCGACCGCATTCTCAACGCAAACTCTCCTTATTCCGCTGCCGATATTCGCGCGATAAAAAAGGAACTCGACGACGCCAATGTGGACTTGATCATCGAGAATGTGGAGACCGAGCAAGCATTGATCGAAATTTTGGATTTCAACATCGATCTCGGCCAAGGGTTTCTGTTTGGCGAACCACGCCCCAGCAAGGATCCCGCCGCCGCGCAAAAAACACCCGAACTTCGGGTCGTATCCGAATAATCCGCCCACCTACATTGAATTAGATTCCGATGATCAAACCGACTTTTATCGACCATGTTGCCTCGATTGCCGACGAGTATGATTTGTTCATTCTAGACCAGTGGGGCGTGCTTCATGATGGGGAACGCGCCCATGATGGCGCCGTTGAGGCCATGACGGCAATTAAGGCTGCGGGCAAAACGATCATTCTCGTGTCCAATTCCTCCAAGCGCGTGCCGGTCAGCGTCGAGCGTCTCTCGAAACTTGGCTTTCCATCGGACCTATACGACCACATCATCACGTCGGGGGAACTGGCCTGGCAAGCAGTGAAGACAAAATCCGATCCGCTGTACCAAACTCTTGGGCCAAAATGTTTCGTCATCACCAAGTATGACAATTTCGGCTTCCTCGAAGGGCAATCTCTGGAAGCTGTGGATACAGTGGATGAAGCTGATTTTTTGCTGGTCGCCGATTTGCCGCTAGAGCCCGTTGAAGGATTGGACCCGATGCTACAGGCCGCAGCAAAACGCGGCCTGCCGATGTTGTTACTTAACCCAGATTTCGCCAGCATCAATCCACAAGGAGAACTACACCCCACTCCCGGAATCGTTGGCCGCGCCTATGAGGGGTTTGGGGGGACCGTAAAAATTCACGGCAAACCGCATCCGAAGGTTTACGAAACCTGCTTTGAGCTGGCCTCAGGGGCACAAAAAGCAATCGCTATTGGGGATTCGCTTCACCACGACATCGCCGGTGCCAATGGCGCTGGGATCGATTCGATTTTCATCACCAGCGGCATTCACGTCTTCGACTTGGAGACGGAACCGGGCATAGCGCCCAACCAAGAGAAGATTGATGACCTTTGCAAGGAACTCGGCCGATCACCCACTTATTGGAGCCCCAGATTCACTTGGTAAGGCGGTCGACCGCGTCCGCCAGGCGCGCATAGTCACTAATGTCATTATATAGGTACGCGGAAATACGCGCCCACAATCGGCCCGCAAACGGCACCACCAATACCTCCACATCGAATTCGTGTCGCAATCTCCGATAAATCTCTTTTGCGGCTTCAGGTGTCGCCGGCCCACCCAGCGGTAAGGCGACGGTGGCCATAGCGCTCGAGAATTCCCGCGGCACACCGCGTTCCGTATGCCACCGCGCGACCAAGAGCGCTGCCCCTTCGTCAGCCAGGCCGTGGCAATAAGTGCGGATTTTCTCCGCCCCGATCTCTGCTTGAAAATCCAAGGCCGCAGACACCGCGAGCCATGGGCTGAAATCGCGCGTGCCGGGCCAGGAGAATGCCTCGCGGTAGCCGTCACCGAAGAAGTTGCCGATCACCGGCGGCACAATAGTCCTTTGGTGTTTCGGGTCGGCCCATAAGAATCCCGCGCTCTTCGCACCGCAAAGCCATTTGTGGCAATTGCCCACATACCAAGTGAGGCCCGCAGCGGACAGGTCTTCGAGGTTTAGCGCCAAATTTCCCGGCGCATGAGCACCATCCACCAATACCGGAATGTCACGCGCCTGCGCCAACGACAATATTTCCCTAAGCGGCATCCGCAGTGCCGTGTGCGACGTTATATGGTCGATCACCAGATACCGGGTTCGTTCGCTGAATTGAGTTTCAATCGCCTCCAAAATGGCGACCCGATCGCGAACGGGATACGCTATCTGGGCGATTTTCAGATTGGCCCTCCGTTGCGCACTTACAAAGTCGAGCGTCCGCTTGATTGCCTGGTAGGCATGATCGGTGGTGACGATCTCATCCCCGGCGGCAAGCTCGAGGGATTGCAGCACCGCATTCATGCCCGTCGTCGCATTATCGACAAATGCGAGATCGGACGGTTTTGCGCCGACAAATCTCGCCAACCGGCGTGCTGTTTCATCAAGCGCCGGCAGCAGTTCCTCTTCCATGAAGCGGACTGGTTCAGCTTCCATTTTGTGACGCCATTCGTCAGCCGCCTGCAATACAGCAGTGGGTGTCGCGCCGAATCCCGCATGGTTGAGATAGGCAATCCGATCTTCAAGCATCCAGCGACTGCGAAAACCTTCTCCGAATTCAATCATTGCACATCCGCCTGCATCGCCTGAATTTAGCCACCCCAAAGCAAAGGTTGCTATTATCGTGATCACCGCGTATTGGACTTCGCCCGTTCGCAGCCGATAGAATAGGTCATTGGGGACGTCATATGGCAGAACAAAAAAAACCAACACTCGACGACTGGGTAAAGCGCGCCGATAGGGAAGCGAAAGGCTCCGCTGCGGACGCGCTCGCGTGGGAAACGCCGGAAGGAATTTCGGTTAAGCCGCTTTATACGGCCCAAGATTTGGACGCGCTCGACCATCTCGATACAATGCCCGGTCTGCCCCCGTTTACGCGGGGGCCGCGGGCCACCATGTATACGGGCCGGCCTTGGACGGTTCGCCAATATGCCGGCTTTTCAACCGCCGAAGATTCCAATGCATTTTATCGCAAAGGCCTCGCTGCGGGCCAAATGGGGCTCTCCATTGCCTTCGACCTCGCTACCCATCGCGGTTACGATTCCGACCATCCGCGTGTGGTCGGCGACGTGGGTAAGGCCGGCGTTGCCATCGATTCCGTCGAAGATATGAAAATCCTCTTCGACGGTATACCACTCGACCAAATGAGCGTTTCCATGACCATGAATGGGGCGGTTCTACCGGTATTGGCCAATTTCATCGTCGCCGGTGAAGAACAGGGCGTCGGACCGGAAAAACTGTCCGGCACCATTCAAAACGATATCCTGAAAGAGTTCATGGTCCGCAATACTTATATCTATCCGCCGGAACCATCGATGCGGATCGTGGCCGACATTATTGAATATACCGCCCAGCATATGCCCCGTTTCAATTCGATCTCCATTTCCGGCTACCATATGCAAGAAGCAGGCGCGACCTGCGTCCAAGAACTCGCCTTCACGCTGGCCGACGGCATCGAGTATGTCCGCGCCGCCGCCGCCAAAGGGCTCGACGTAGACGCGTTCGCCCCCAGGCTGTCTTTTTTCTTTTGCCTTGGCATGAACTTCTTCATGGAAATTGCAAAACTTCGCGCCGCACGCCTACTGTGGTCGGAGTTAATGCAAAAAAACTTCAAGACCAAGGACGAGCGCTCCTTAATGTTACGCACTCATTGCCAAACGTCGGGCGTCTCGCTCACAGAACAAGACCCCTACAACAACATTATCCGCACCACGGTGGAGGCCATGGCAGGCGTGCTTGGCGGCACCCAGTCACTGCACACCAACTCCTTCGACGAAGCGTTGGCACTGCCGAGCGAATTCTCGTCGCGCATTGCGCGTAATACCCAACTGGTGTTGCAGGAAGAGACCGGCATCACCAATGTCGTCGACCCCTTGGCCGGCAGTTACTATTTGGAATCCCTGACCGCCAGTGTCGCCGCAGAAGCCCGCACACTTATCGGCGAAGTGGAGGATTTGGGCGGCATGACCAAGGCCATCGAAGTTGGCATGCCCAAACTCCGCATAGAAGAAGCCGCCGCCCGTCGCCAAGCCCGGATCGACCGGGGCGAAGAAGTTATTGTCGGCGTTAATAAATATCAACCAGAAGAGAAGGATAGCGTCGACCTTCTCGACATCGACAACGGTGCGGTGCGCGAATCCCAAATTGCCCGACTTGAAAAGATTCGCGCCAGCCGAGACACAAATGCCTGCAACGCAGCACTTGATGCCTTGACCAAGGCCGCGCAGAATCAGAGCGGTAATCTGTTGGCGCTCACCGTGGATGCCGCGCGGGCGAGGGCGACCGTGGGTGAGATTTCCGATGCGCTTGAGAAATGTTACACGCGCCACCGTGCCGTCATCCGCTCCATCTCCGGTGTCTACGGGTCCGCTTACGAGGGCGACGAAGGTTTCGAAAAAATTCAAGCTGAGATCAAAAGCTTTCAATTGGATGAAGGCCGGCGCCCCCGCATGCTCGTGGTTAAGTTAGGCCAAGACGGCCATGACCGGGGCGCGAAAGTCATCGCCACTGCCTTCGCCGATATCGGTTTTGATGTGGATATGGGCCCGCTGTTCCAGACACCCGACGAGGCAGCGCAGCAAGCCATTGAAAACGATGTGCATGTGATCGGCATTTCAAGCCAAGCCGCCGGCCATAAAACCCTAGTGCCGCAGCTAATCAAAAGCCTGAATGAGCTTGGTGGCGACGATATCATCACCATCTGCGGCGGCGTCATTCCACCGCAGGATTACGCGTTCCTGCAAAAGGCAGGCACAGCCGCCATCTTCGGCCCCGGCACCAATATCCCAGTCGCCGCCAGCGAAATTTTACAATTGGTGAAGCGACAACGTTTAGCGGCGTAAGGCCGGGTACTAATCTCTCATTTTGAGCATTAGCAGACGTTCAAAATTGGCATGCGCGCACCGACCGCTCATTGCTTTAGCTTTCCATACGATGTCAAAATCATAATCTGAATGGATGATCACCCTAAAAAATTCCGCGCGACATCTAATAGAGCTCTTCGGCTTAGACCAGCCTTCAACACAGGCTGCGTAATCTTCGTTTGAAGCCCAGGAGAAAGTTCACCTCTACGAACTTAGTGTTTGGCACGATGTAAAACCAATCCTAGCTAGGCAGCGGGACGATGAAACCAACGGCTCATGGCGTCTATATCCGTATTTGATCCAATGTCGCTGCCAGCTACCTGGACACGCTATTGTAATTTGAGAGGCTGATCCAACAAAGCGGAGGTCTCGCAACTCCGCTTCTGTAAGCGGACACCGGTTTGCGCGTAAACCTGCGCCCGCCAGAAACCGAATTTGAGCTAGATCAATGCGCTTTAATTGCAACCACTTACGATGATGGGCCATCCGCTCAGAAAGGAAACTAATTATGACCCATGTGCCGCACGAGCTCGCTGAAGAATTTCCCGCAGAAAAAGATAAGATACATCTACTCAAACAAACGAATGCACATTTTGCAAAAATTTCCGACGAGTATCATGAGCTGAATAGAGAAATACACCGGGTTGAAACGGGCGTTACACCAGCTGACGACGGCTTCGAGAAACAGCTTCGCCGTAAACGGTTAGCGCTAAAAGATGAAATCAGCTCCTTCTTAAGTAAGCGGTAATCCTCCGCTTTAAATTTTCCTCAGCCTAATCGGTTTGGGCCAACGGTCGAGGTTGACGTCACCGGAACGATACGCTTTGTGAAGAACCGGTTCTTCAAATGAACCAATCACTTGCGTCCACAGAGAAAAACACTGTTGGCATTAGCCTTCTAATTGATATATGAACCGGCCTTCTGCGGATCATTTCAACCGCAATTCCCCACAAACTTAGCTGTAATCAAACCCCGTTTACGGGATTGCAGCTTTCATTAAAATTGGAATCCATTCTTTTGAGCAAGCCAATATTGGCTGCCTTTGCAGCTCGTTTATCTTCTACTGATATACGTAATTCTGAACTTCCGTCATTCACCCTCAACCGCATCAAAATTGAAGTACTTTCCGGGCTTACTGTCGCGTTGGCGCTAGTTCCCGAAGCTGTTGCCTTTTCCTTTGTCGCCGGTGTCCATCCGCTCGTCGGTCTCTATGCCGCTTTTATCGTAGGTTTAATTACAGCAGCGATTGGCGGACGACGCGGCATGATTTCCGGCGCAACCGGCGCGCTTGCTGTTGTCATGGTGGCCCTCGTTGCTAAACACGGCGTTGAGTACCTTTTCGCGACCGTCGTGCTCATGGGTATATTTCAAGTTCTCGCCGGTATTTTTCGTCTTGGAAAATTCATCCGCCTGGTGCCTCACCCGGTTATGCTAGGGTTTGTGAACGGCCTTGCCATTGTCATTTTTCTCGCCCAACTAAGCCAATTTCAAATCCCGGGTCCCGACGATGCCAAAGTTTGGATGACCGGCCTTCCTTTGGTCATCATGTTGGGGTTGGTCGTCCTAACCATGGTGGTCATTTGGGGAATGCCCAAGATTACAAACGCCATTCCGGCGCCGCTGGCCGGCATTGCTGTCGTCACGGGCATCGTCATTTTCTTTGGCATTGATGTGCTGCGCGTTGGTGATTTGGCCTCCATAGAGGGCGGCCTTCCGCAATTTCATATCCCAATGGTTCCGCTCAACCTCGAGACATTAAAAATAATTTTGCCCTTCTCCCTCATCCTGGCGGCGATCGGCCTGATTGAAAGTCTGTTGACCCACAATCTGGTCGGTGAAATCACGGGCCGGCGAGGTGGTGCCTCACAGGAATGTATCGCCCAGGGGCTCGCCAATACCGTAACCGGGTTCTTTGGCGGCATGGGAGGGTGCGCGATGATCGGCCAGTCCCTCATCAATGTAAAATCCGGCGGGCGCACCCGGCTTTCAGGCCTTTCGGCAGCGCTGTTTTTGCTGGCCTTTATTCTGGTTGGCTCCAGCCTGGTCGAGCAAATTCCGCTCGCTGCCCTAGTCGGCGTCATGTTTATGGTCGTTATCGGCACCTTCGCTTGGCAAAGCCTACTCATTTTACGTCGTATTCCCCTGACCGACGCTCTGGTTATGGGTTTGGTAACCGTCGTGACGGTGATGAGTGATTTGGCAATTGCGGTTATCGTCGGCGTCATTGTTTCCGCCCTGGCCTATGCCTGGAACAATGCCACGCGCATTCATGCGGTCATCGAAGAAATACCGGAAGGCGGCAAGGTCTATTTAGTTGAGGGGCCGCTGTTCTTCGGTTCGATCGATGGCTTCTCAGAGATCTTCGACCCGAAGAATGATCCTGATTACGTCGTTGTTGATTTCAACAATAGCCGCGTTGTCGACCAATCAGCGCTTCAAGCCATTGAGGACCTCGCGCAGAAATATGAAGCGCTGGGAAAGACAATTCAGCTTCGCCATCTGTCCCGTGATTGTCGCCGGCTTCTCCAACGCGCCGGCCAATTGGTCGAGAAATCCGAGGATGACCCAGGCTACGGCTTAGCTGTGGATTATGCGATCAAAACAGGGATTTTCGGCAACAGGCATTGAGGTGCCAGGAGGAAATCCAGAACAACGAGACGGTATTTGGAGAATAAGAATTCGTCCCTCGCTGCGGGTTTTTACTTCTGTCTCCAAGCGGGAATCTCTGCCTAAGAGCTGCCGCTACACATATTAAAAGGCCTTACATCGTCGGCGTGGTTTCCGCGACGTTGGTTCGCCGGAGCATACGCGGAAAGTCGCCGATGGCGTATTCGCTGGCCCGGTGCAGGCTGGCGCGGTTGTCGTACATCACCATATCACCCACGGCCCAATGATGGTCGTAGACGAAGGCGTCTTGGCTCGCGAAGGCCAATAGCTCCTCCAGCAATGCGCAGCCTGCTTCCTGGTCCATGCCTTCGATGTAGCTGGCATAGCCGCTGACATAGAGGGCTTTCCTGCCGTTGACCGGATTGACCCGCACCATCGGCTGGCGCATCGGTGGATACTTCGCCTCTTCTTCCGGCTTCAGGAACTTGATGTCCATATGCCGCCTTGAATGGGCGAAGTGATGCACCGCGACGGAATTATCATACTCACGCTGTTTTTCCAGCGGCAGCGCATTATAGGCCGCGCGCAGACTGGCGAACTGGGTGTGGCCGCCTTCGGGCGGCACGATGCAGGCGCGCAGCAGCGAGGCGATGGAGGGAAACTCCTTGAAGGAGCCGTCCGTGTGCCAAATTCGCTGGCCGACGCGAAATTTCGATTCCGCCGTGTCGGTCTCATAGATATTTCCCTCGCCGTCGAAATTGGCGACCGTCAAGAGATCGGGCTTGTCGTGTACGTCCACGAAGCTTTTGCGCGGTGCCTCGGGCGGGCCGAACAATTCGGTAAAGGCAACCTGGGCGGTATCGTCGATATACTGGTCGCGAAACAGCAATACGGAATGCTCTTCGAAAGCCTCCTTAACGACGGCGAATTGGGCTTCATCTAGCGGAATTGACAAATCCACGCCGACAATCTCTGCCCCGAACACCGGCGTCAACGCACGCACCTCAATCGCCATCGCAAAACCCTTTCGTCAATGGGGAGGAACAGTATAGCGGGTTAAAGAGGGAGCGCCATGCCTTGAACTTGCTGCGCCGCATCCTGCCTGCTCACCAGCGGCCATCTAAAACGGCTTATCGCCCTCGATCATGGTTCGGTGCAGGTGGCGAACATATGTCGGATCGTTTATGCGCGACAGATCGGCCTTGTGCGCCGTACACCGGTTATCCCAAAACGTCAGGTCGCCAGACTTCCATTGGTGGACATAAACGAATTCTTCCTGGAAGCAGTGGGTGAAGAGGCGCTCCAAAACGTCCTGCCCTTCTTCCTCGGGTAAACCCTCAATAGCTACCGTTTGCTGCGGGCTTACAAAAACTGATTTCCGTCCGGTTTCGGGATGAACGCGAATGAGCGGATGGCGCTGCGCTTCCAGCAATGTGCCCGTCGTCGATTGACCGGCTTGAAGGCGGCTGTTCATAAAGACACCCAACCGTCCCTCAACGGCGCGGCGTAAGTCGTCCGGCAGCGCGGTATAGGCCGCATAGAGATTGGCAAAGGAAGTATCGCCGTCCTTATCAGGGAGTTCGAGCGCATGAAGCATCGTGCCCAGCGCCGGCCGCTCCCGGTAACAATGATCGGAATGCCACATGGGGCCAGCATCGGGCACGCCGATAAATTCACCCTTTTCCCGTTTGGTCGAAATCATGGTCACGCACGGGTGCCCCGGCACAGCCGCCTGGCTCAGAGAATATTCAATGAGCGGGCCAAATTTTTGAGCGAAATGGGTTTGCTGTTCCGGCGAGAGATTTTGCTCTCGGAACACGATGACGAGATAATCCAAATGCGCCTGATGCACCTTAGCGAAGGTCTCATCGTCCAACGGCACGGCTAAATCGAGCCCAATAATTTCGGCCCCAAGGACGTTGGATAAGGGGCGAATTTCAAAATTCATACTCTTATCCTCCTAAAAATATTTTGCGCCGATGGCAAAGCATAGCGCGGTCCCACAGTGCACGCCAGAAAACGAGCCAGAACTTGCCTCGATGGACCGAAGGCTGTCATTGCATTAACAATGACGGCAGATCGCGCGGTGGGGCCAGTCACTATGGCGTTGTCACATCCACCCAGCGATTTTGTTGGATGACCGAAGTGAGGCACAGCGATGGATTTGGGACTTTCGGAACGTGTGGCGCTGGTTACTGCGTCGAGCGGCGGCATGGGGCGGAATATCGCCCATACCCTGGCCCGCGAGGGGGCGAACATCGTCCTTTTTGCGCGTTCGGAAGAACCGTTGCGAAGCCTGGCCGTATCCCTGAAAGACGAATACGGCGTCAAAGCGCTGCCCGTGGTGGGCAGCTTGCTGGAGACCGGGGACATTGATCGGCTGTTTTCCACGATCACGGAAAATTTCGGCAGGCTGGATGTCGCCGTTCTCAATACCGGCCGCGCGCCGGCGCCATTGCGCGCCACACTGGATGAGACCGAAAAATCCCGGTGGGATCAATCCTATGAAATTCTTCTGTCCGCGATCATCGATGTGGCGCTGCACGCCCATCCTCTGATGGCGCAGCATAATTGGGGCCGGATTATTGCGATCACATCGGCCTCCGTGCATTTGCCGATGCCGCACCACGCCCTCTCAACGGTGTTTCGCGCCGGGGTCGAGGCATATATGCAACATTTGTCCGGTGAGGTCGGCGCATCCGGGATCACCGTGAACTGCGTCGCCCCCGCCCTGATCGATGCGTCCCATCGCGCGCAAGGTGTTGCCTATAGCGAGGAACAGTTGACCAAACGCAAGCGCATGAGCCCGCTCCATCGTCTGGGCACCCAGGAGGAAGTCTGCGGCGTGGTCGCGTTTTTGGCCTCGGTCCAGGCCGGATACGTGAGCGGCGAGTCCATCCGGGTCGATGGCGGCATGGGCGCTACTTTTCAGCCCGATTAGCCACCCGACTAACCAAACATGCAAGGTGTCAAATCAATGAGCAAGCGTGAACTCTATTTTATTTCCGGCTCCCCTCCTTGTTGGACGGTGATGTTGGCATTAGAGGTCAAAGGCTGGGCGTATAGCCCACGCCGGCTTGATAATGCCAAAAGCGAGCAGAAGAAACGCAACTTCCTGACGGTGAATCCCAGGGGCCAGGTGCCGGTGTTGGTCGATAACGACATCACCGTGTGCGAAACAACAGCGATCCTCTCCTACCTCGACGCCGCGACCCCGGCGCCCCCGTTATTCGGCAACACGCCGTCGGAAACCGCCCGCATCTGGCAGACGGTCTCGGAATGTAATGAATATTTGCGCGGTGCCATTGGCAATATCTCGCGGCCCCTGTTCCGCGGCAAAGGCATGGAATTCAAAGACCAGATTGCGGATGCCGCCGTGAAAGTCCGCGACGAACTCGCGCCGCTGGAGGCGCTGCTTTCATCCGCATCGTGGATTGCCGGCGATAGGTTAAGCGCCGCCGACCTCGTGCTCTATCCGATGGTGATGCAGCTGATGCGTGCCGCCGGGCGCGAGGAAGCCGCAGCGCACAGCCTTTCAGTATATCCGCTGGCCCAGCATTTCCCCAATTTCGGTGCCTGGTGCGAGCGCATCGAAACGTTACCGGGGTACGACGCTGCCTACCCGCCGCACTGGAAGTAACGGGTCTGCGACGCCTGGCTTGAACACGCCTGTGCCCGGTATGACCATATCGGCTAGGTGTGTTTTGGCCGGTTGCTGTAGCTTTTCACGAGACGGTTAAATGCCACTTGTGTCTGCAGGCTGACATTAGATAAGCTCGAAAAATCAGAACCTACCCACCTAACCAGTCCTTCTTTGCTTCTTCGAACCGCCCGCGCAGCAACGCGCTCCTGATCTCCGCCATAAGGCCCACCATGAAGGTGATATTGTGCTGCGTGAGTAACTGTAATCCCAGAATTTCATCTGCTTTGAACAGATGGTGGATGTAGCCACGCGAAAAATTCTGGCAGGCGTAACAACCACACGTGCCATCCAGCGGCTGGCCGTCTTCTCGGAACCGGGCGTTGCGAAGGTTGATGCGAAAACCGTCTGCGTCACGTTTAAGCGCCCAGCCATGGCGGGCAATGCGAGTCGGTGTTACGCAGTCGAAGGTATCTATCCCCATGGCCACGCCTTCCCAGATATCGCGGATACCACCGATACCCAGTAAATGCACCGGCCGATTACCGGCAGCTTTGGCAAGCGGTGCCATAGCGTATTCGACGATGTCGTACATGGCATCTTTATGATCGCCAAGACACCCGCCCACCGCGTGGCCGAAAAACGGCATAGAGGCTATGGTCTCAGCACCCTCGCGACGGAGATCTTCATAAATCCCCCCCTGCACGACACCATAAAGCGCCTGCGTGCCGTCATGGTGGCGGGTGAATTCAGCGAGGCTGCGCGCAGCCCAATTATGGGTGAGCGTCAGTGACTTTTCTGTGTAGGCCCGGTCCACATGGACGGGCGTGCATTCATCCAACACCACAGCGAGGTCCGGACGAAGCTGGCGTTGAATTTGGATTGATGATTCCGGCGTCAACGTATGTTTGGTCCCATCGCGCGGCGAACGAAACACCGCCCCCTCTTCGGACAGTTTCAGTAACAACGGATTACGTCTATCCGGTCGGCTGCCTTTGATCTCCGAACTTTTTGTCCCTTGGCCGAGACTGAAGATTTGAAACCCGCCACTATCTGTCAGCATGGGGCCGTCCCAGCCCATGAACTTATGCAATCCGCCTAATTTCTCGACCACGCCGGGACCGGGCTGAATAAGCAAATGGTAGGTATTCGCAAGCACCATCTCCGCATTAGCCGCCCTCAAATCGCGGGGACTGGCGCCGCGAATGGCCGCCTTGGTCGCGCAAAAAATAAAGCCGGGGGTCAGTAAATCGCCGTGCGGCGTTTGTAACCGCCCGAGCCGGGCGCGGCTGTTCGCATCTCGTTCGAGAATATCGAAACCGAAACCAGGATAATCCAGACTATCGGGCGCTTTAACCGTCATGGAGTAGGACCATAATTGAAAAGGCCCGCCAAAGGCGGGCCTGATTTAACGTATGCGGAAAAGTTTACGCCGCCGACGTTTTTTCCGCCGCTTTCTGAATACGCTTTTTCAGCCGTTTGGCTTCTAAGGTCAGCTTGCGGTTTGGCGTTCCGAGCAAATAAGAATCGAGACCGCCCTTATGGTCAATCGTTCGGATCGCACTTGGCGTAACGCGCAGACGCACCATCTGGCCCAATACATCGCTTAAAATCGACGTATTTTGCAGGTTCGGCAAATAGCGGCGACGGGTCTTATTATGCGCATGACTGACGTTATTGCCTGTCAACACACCCTTACCCGTGATCATACAACGGCGTGACATATCTAAATCCACCTTGGCTAATTAAGGACCCGGCACTCGAACGCACGTCCGACTACCTGTAAGGCGTGGTTTGTAAGGCAGAGCGCCGCCACCCGTCAAGTCGCTTTGGCATTTCGAAAGTGCGAAATAATTTTCTTCGCAGCCTCAGACGCCGTTAAAGAACCTTCAGCGACCGATTTAGCCATTTTCTGCAGGTCGCCGTTCCGATCCATTTCCGCTCTCATTTCCGTCTCCAGGCCATCCCGCACCGTATCCCACATCCACGTCTGAGCTTGGGCCTGCCGATTTCGTTCAAAGGCGCCATTGGATTGCATCGTGTCTCGCCATTTCTCAACAAGCGTCCAGGCATCATCAATGCCATCACCGGTCAGGGCGGAACAGGTTCTAACCGGGACAGCCCAATCGTCCGAAGCGGGCCGCAACATATGGATGGCGTTCTGGTAATCCGATGCCGCGTGGTTGGCGGCCTTCGCCAGGTCTCCATCCGCCTTGTTGACGAGCACAATGTCGGCCAACTCTACGATGCCCTTTTTCATACCCTGCAACTCGTCGCCACCGCCAGGCAACAAAAGCAGCAAGAACAGATCGGTCATGTCGGCCACTGTGGTTTCAGACTGACCGACGCCAACGGTTTCAACAAAGATGACATCGTACCCTGCCGCTTCGCAGGCAATCAGCGCCTCCCGACTGCGATGGCTCACGCCGCCCAACCGGTCGCCCGCGGGTGAGGGGCGGATAAAAGCGTCCGGATGGCGTGACAACTCCTCCATGCGGGTTTTGTCCCCCAATATAGAGCCACCGCTCCGTTTCGAAGTGGGGTCAATCGCCAGCACCGCAAGCTTGTGATGCTGCGCCAACACATGGAGTCCAAACCTCTCGATAAAGGTGGACTTGCCAACACCGGGCACACCGGAAATACCGACGCGGATCGCGTTGCCCGCATAGGGCAGAAGGGAGGCCAATAAAACATCCGCATCGCGACGATGATCTGGATTGGTCGATTCTAACAATGTGATGGCCCGGGCGAGGGCACGACGGTCACCTCTTCTCACTCCGGCAGAAAGCGCGTCCATATTCTTAGCCATCTCTAAAAACCGCTCATGCTGGCCCCGTTTCAAGGAGTTTGGCCATCACGATCTCATCCACATAAGCGCCCTCTATATAAAGTGAATGGATGCGCACGCCTTCGGTCTTATAATTCATGGATTCATAAAGGCGCTGCGCACGCTCATTATCGCTCATAACTGTTAGTTCCAGCCGATGCAGACCGGCCTGTTGCGCAAAAAACTCCAAGCCTTCCATCAATTTCCGGCCCAGCCCATTGCCCGTGTGCGCCTGCAACACACCGACGCCGACAGTTGCCGTATAGCGATTGCGCTCCAACTCGCCGCCCATCACGACCGCCTCAGCAATGGGTTGATCGTCGAGCCAAGCGGTGAGCAACAAATGACGCGGTAATTCCTTGAAGCGATCAATAATCAAACGCATTTCATCGACCGAGCGCGCCCGCTCCGATGGCCCGCGTAAAAAGAAGTTAGTTTCCGCCAAAAGCACCTTACCGAACTCATATAATTTTTGTGCATCGGCACTTTCCGCAGCGCGGAGCGTGTAGCCTTGTGAAAGATTAGGTTTAGAGCGCATTGCGGGCGGCCTCCATCACCGGTTTCTGTTCTATGACCGTAGACAGCACGACGGAACTTTCCGCTTCACCATGTTCACGGAACCTTTCGATCAAACCTTCTAACGAGGCAACCGAAGGCGCGGCCAGTTTGATGAGAAAACACGTATCCCCCGTTATGTGATGACACTCCAGCACTTCCGGTAACTCCGTCGCCAACCGTTGAACAGCTTGAAACTTAGCGCCTGAACAGCTCAAGCGCAAAAATGCTGTAATTGGCAGACCTATTTTGCCTCGCTCCACTTCAACTCTATAGCCGAGCAAGACCCCATTCTCCTCCAAACGCCGAACTCTTTCAGCAACCGCCGGCGGAGACAGGCCCACCAGACGCGCAAGCGCATTAAACGACAAACGCGCGTCTCTAGCCAAAAACTCTAACAGTTGGAATGATTTCTTGTCCATTTTCTCTATTTTATAACTTATTCTATATTTTTTATTTATTTTTATAATTTTTATAAAGAAATTATCTTTTGTTTATTTCCTTGTAAACCATTTTCCTTACCATTATGAAGCAGCGTAAATTTTAAAAGCCGGCCCTGCCGGGAGGCCAAATTGGATTTTGTTTTATTTTTGAAGGCGATCGGCATCGGGTTTTCCATCGCCGCCCCCGTCGGACCGGTCGCCCTGCTATGTATTCAGCGAAGTCTCAAAACAGGGTGGCTACCGGGTTTCTTCACCGGCATTGGCGCCGCTGCAGCCGATACTTTCTATGCCGCCGTCGCGGTTTTTGGGCTCGCCGCCGCCCTGACGGCGTTGTTCGACAAGTCAGCCTGGATACAGCCGGTGTGCGGCATCGTTATGATTGTCATTGGCACCCACATCTTCCGCGAAAAGCCCACTGAAATCAGCGGTCAAAAACGGGTCATGAAAGCCCATCATTTGGCCGGCAACTGGTTCAGTGCTTTCGTCATCACTCTTTTCAACCCCGCAACAATACTTGCCTTCATGGCCGTGTTCGGCGGCCTCAAAATAGCCGACGGGGTTGCCAATCCGGCGGAAGGATTCACAACTGTCCTCGGTGTCTTTGTCGGCGCGGCGACCTGGTGGACCGGACTGACCACGGTCGCGGCTGGCTTCCACCGCCAAATTCAGCCGAAAACCATGCTGACCATCAACCGAATGATGGGTTTAGTTGTTTTTGGATTTGGTGTGTTTGCCACTGTGGATTGGGCAATGCGTTGAGGATAGGTGTCCTCTATTCGTTGGAAACGATGTCCCGACCAAGCGCGCGACACAGAAGAAGATAAAGCTTACCCACATCAGCCGTCATAAAGGTTGAGTGGAGTAAATTTTCCGGATCCACTTCCTGGCAATCTTTAAGTAATCTTTCGAAATGGTCGAAATAGCGCATCACATAGCGGCGCATTTCCTCTTCCCGCTGCACCTTTTGCGCAATCAATGAAGCCGTTGCTGAAGGACGATTCTTCAGAAGCACACGGGTGAAAATCCCCCGGTCTCCTTTCACATAGCGCTTCCAATCCGCCTCCGGAACTTCCGTATTGAGTAACCTCGTGAGATCGACGGCGGTCGAATGTAGATCTTCGATGATGTAGCGCGCAGTCTTAAGGAACACATTACGGCGGCCGCTCAGATCCTGTTCCTTTAGGCGGTCGGCCTGATCGGCAGCGTCGGCAGCCGCCTGGCTTAATACCGCAGCATGCTGATCGAAGCGCGTACTGGCTTCGCTCGTCTTTGCCATTACCTCATCTGTCGTATTCAACAAGTTGGCCCTGTGGTGCTCTACTTTCTCGGTCAAACTATCAATTTGCGTTCGAGCGTCGGTCGTCGCCTGAACCAAGGTTTGAGTTTGACGTCCTAGAATATTGCCCACATCGCGCACTTGGGTGCTCGCCTCTTCGCCGGCCTGGCCCAAATCTCGGGCTTGTTGGCGCAATCGATCAGTCAGTGACGCCATCCTCGAGGAAAGCTGGTCGGTCGAGCCATGCAAATTAGCTGTTTGTTGCGTGAAGGCATCTCCAATAAGGCGCATTCGTTCGGTCGCCTCCTGGGCGATTCGCATCACCGATTCCGATTCTTTTTGTAAAGCCTCGTTATTATCATTGATCTGCATGCCCGCTTGAAGTGATGCCGATGTCAATCGTTCCGCTTGCGCGTTGAAGCGTTCGCCGATCTCGTTCATCAAGGCCAACCCTTGATTTAGCGCTTCGTTCATAGCGGACGTTTCTTGACCAAAAGCTTGCCCCGCTTCGCTAACACGTGCGCCGACAGTCCCCGCAGCAGAAAGCAACTGTGTTACTTGTTGTTTCAGCATATTCGCGATTTCTTCCGCCTGCTCCGAGGCCTGGACGGAAGACTGCTTCAACATTTCGCCGTGCCCTTGAATTTGGGTGTCGATTTGCTGAGACCGCTGATGCAGGAAATTTGCAAGTTCGGCCAAGTTCTTGCTGTCATCTGCCAGTGCTGCTTTGACCTGACCGGCCTGCTCCCCAACCTGGCTCGCCGCGTGAGTAAGTTCGCTGGTATTCTGATGAAGCGCTTGTCGAATCTCTTGAACCCGCGTTGCCACATGATCCGACGCATCGTTCATTTCTTCGCTGCGCTGCTTCATCAATTCAGAAATAGACGCTGCTTGGGCAGAAGAGCGGTCAGCCGCCTCCCGCAATGACTGCGCTTGATTAGTGAGCGTATCCGCCATTGCCTGCGCATGGGACGCGGCAGGCGCCAGCGCCCCATCAATCTCGCTCACGCTATCTTGGACAGCAATTCTTATGTCAGACGCTTTGCTTTGCAGCAGCGCCTCAATATCACGCGATTGTTGAGCAGCATGGTCGGATGCTGAGCGCAGATCCTGAGCTTGTTGGTTTAGCGCGTTCCGCAACGCGTCCGCACGATCAGCCGCAATGTCCGTCGATTGGCCCAACGCTTGAGCTTGTTCCTGGAACATTTGCCCCATGGCTTGAATACGCACCGCTGTATCATCCGAGGCCTGGGTCAACTGCTCCGATTGTTGTGCGACAGCGGTCTGAACCACTTTGGTTTGCATCGCCACATGCTCGGCGGTCGCGGACAAATCTCCTGCCTGCGCCTTCAGTGCAGCGATCATATTTTCCGTCTCCGCCCCTGAATGCTCTGTCACATTAGCTAAGTTTTGCGATTGCTCGTTCATCGCAAAGGTAAGCTTACCAATATGTTCTTTGGCCTGCTCAACGGCAGCTCCGATTTGGTGAGCATTATGAGTGATAGAATCGCGCAACCCCTGGCTCAGCGCAGACACTTGGTCGTCGACCTGTACTTTCAGGTCATCCATGCGATGTTCCGCGGCGGTCAGCAATTTATCGACACTGTGTACTTGTTTCTCGAGTGTCCCTTCTAAATGCGACGTAACACCCGCCGTCTGACGCGCCAATCCGTCAGCCATGCGCTCTATACGTTCACCAGTCCGCTCGGTCATCGAGCCAACCGCGTCGGACTGCTCGTCTAATGACTGCTGTAGCTTTTCAGACATTTGGGCAATCTGGTCACGCAACTCAGCGACAACAGTGGTCGATTTTGCGCCTACCTTTTCCGCTGCGCCCTGCAAACCGTCCGTACTCGCCGCCAGGGATTGCTCGACAGCGCTAGATTGTTCGGCAGCATTCCGGCTGGCGTCGTTTAAGTTCTCCGAATAGCGCTCAAACAACTCGCCAATTGTTTTGGCCTGATCCGCGGCCCGGTCAGATGCGTTGGTGAGGTCGGCAGCTTGTAGTCGCAAAGACGCATTTACATGATCCGAATGGTCCAGGGCCTGTTGAGTCACGCGCCCGAGCGCATCCGCCTGCCCGGATATAGTGACTTCAATGGCAAGACGCTGTTCATCGACCCGCTCAACCACATCCTGCAGGGTTTTTACATCGCCCATTAGCTGGTCGCGCATTCGATGGGCTTCATGAGCGGCTTTATCGCCGGCATCACCAAGGCCTGCTGTTTGCAATTCAACCGCTGTCATTAATTCCGAAAGGTTCGCGGTCGCCTGATCGCTCACTTGGCCCAACTCTTCGGTTTGTTTGCGCAAAAGATCAGCCACCGTCGCCACGCGGCCTTCATATTCTTCAGCCGGGTAGGTCAGCAGGTCGAGATGGCGACGTAACATCTCGGTGTGGAACCGCACATCATGGGAGCGGCGAAAGTGAGAAATGACGGCCCATAACGTGGCTAAAGGCAGTGCGAAACCAGCCAGCAAAGCACCCGTCTCGTGCGGTAAAAACTGTGACGGGAAGCTCCACCCTAAATTTTGATGAACATAAGTCAGGCAAATAATCACCCACAGCGCCGATGCGGCCAAACCACCCTGCATGAGCCACTTAGCATGCTGTTCGGCCCGCTGCGCAGTCTGGCGCAGCGCTGCCAAACTGGGACCGGAGTCTTCATGCCCTGCACGACGCAGTTCTGTTACATTGTCAGCCATCTAAAGACATTACGCCAAAACGCCATTTTTGGGAAACGCACCCTTTGAAATTCTTGTGATCTCATAAGGGGTTGCCCTCATGTCGTCGAATTGTCGCAGATTAAGAATAATCCTTGCAGCCAAACCTTGAAAACGGTACTAAAACAGTCCATTTTCTTTAAAGGACTAAATTAGTCCTGTATTAAGCTGCTGAAAAACAACGTGTTTGGAACCAGGTTCGATGATTAAACTTAGCCGGCTTACCGACTATGGCGTCGTGGTGATGACCCAAATCAACCAAGGCGCTGATTCGGTCACAACCGCACACGATCTCGCCGCCACCACCGGGCTGCCCCTTCCGACTGTCAGCAAGTTATTGAAAAAACTCGCAAAGACCCGCTTGTTGCAATCTCACCGAGGGGTTAATGGCGGTTATTCTCTTAGTCGTCCACTCGCTCAGATTACCGCGGCCGAATTCATTGAAGCATTGGATGGTCCTGTCGCATTGACGGCCTGCGTCGATGGCGCTGAAGATGCCTGCAATGTTGAATCCCTATGCCCAGTGCGCGGCGGCTGGGACCGTGTGAACCGCGCTATTCGCACGGCCCTCGAGGAGGTTTCGTTAGCCGACCTCTGCATGCCGATGGAATTTCCCGATCTCGAGCCCGCAAAACCGGCACCGCAAATAAGAACGGAGCACGCGTAATGTCAGCGACCGCACAAACCGTCGAACAGGTCAAAGCGCTCGGCGAGAAGTACGAATATGGCTTCTCCACCGATATTGAACTCGAAATGGCGCCCAAGGGCCTCAGCGAGGATACCGTCCGCTTCATTTCGGCGAAAAAGAACGAACCTGAGTGGCTACTGGAATGGCGCCTGAAAGCCTATGCCCATTGGCTAACCATGGATGAGCCGAAATGGGCAAAGGTGGAGTTTCCGCCGATCGATTATCAAGACGCTTTCTATTTTGCGGCACCCAAATCCGATGATGACAAGCCGAAGAGTTTGGACGAGATCGATCCAAAACTTTTAGAGACTTACGAGAAGCTGGGCATTCCGTTGAAAGAACAGGAAATGCTGGCCGGCGTCGCGGTAGATGCGGTCTTCGACAGTGTTTCCGTCGCAACGACCTATAAGGCCAAGCTCGAAGAACAAGGCATCATTTTTTGCGCAATTTCCGAAGCGGTGCAGGAACACCCAGAGCTGGTGAAACAATATCTCGGTTCCGTCGTTCCTTATGGCGACAACAAACACGCGTGCTTGAATTCTGCGGTCTTCACTGACGGGTCCTTCGTCTACATCCCGAAGGGCGTGCGGTGCCCGATGGAACTCTCCACCTACTTCCGTATCAACGCGGAAAATACCGGCCAGTTCGAGCGCACCATGATCATTGCCGACGAAGGCTCCTATGTCAGCTATCTCGAAGGCTGCACCGCACCGATGCGCGACGAAAACCAATTGCATGCGGCGGTGGTTGAGCTCGTCACCCTCGACGATGCGGAGATTAAATATTCCACCGTGCAAAATTGGTATCCAGGCGACGAGAATGGCGTTGGCGGCATTTATAATTTTGTCACCAAGCGCGGTGCTTGTCGCGGACGAAACTCAAAGATTTCCTGGACCCAGGTGGAAACCGGTTCCGCAATCACCTGGAAATATCCAAGCTGTATTCTGCAAGGGGATAATTCGGTCGGCGAATTTTATTCGGTCGCCATCACCAACAATTGCCAACAGGCTGATACCGGCACAAAGATGATCCATTTGGGCAAGAACACGCGCTCAACAATCATTGCCAAGGGCATCGCGGCAGGCCGCTCGGACTCGACCTATCGCGGCCAGGTAAAGATTATGCCCGGCGCGGAAGGGGCGCGGAACTACACCCAGTGCGACAGCCTTCTCATTGGCGATCAGTGCGGCGCCCATACGGTGCCGTATATCGAATCCCGCAACCCGGCGGCGCAAATCGAACATGAAGCGACGACCGCGAAAATTAGCGAGGATCAGCTTTTTTATTGTCGTCAACGGGGACTCTCCGACGAAGAGGCCGTGGCGCTAATCGTTAACGGCTTCTGTAAGGAAGTCCTCCAACAGCTACCGATGGAGTTCGCCGTTGAGGCGCAGAAATTGGTGGGTATCAGCCTCGAAGGCAGTGTTGGCTAAAGAAGAATATTGAGGAACAGAAGATGACGGCCATGCTTGAAATCGAAAATCTCCACGTCTCCGTAGACGGTAAGGAAATTTTGCGCGGAATCGACTTAACACTTGAGCCCGGCAAAACCTACGCCATCATGGGACCGAACGGGTCTGGCAAAAGCACGCTCTCCTATGTGCTTGCGGGCAGCGATAAATACGAAGTCACCCAAGGCCGCGTGACCATGGATGGCAAGGACCTCCTCGCAATGGCGCCGGAGGAACGCGCCGGTGAAGGGCTCTTTCTTGGCTTTCAGTACCCCGTGGAAATTCCTGGCGTGGCGGGCACTACTTTTCTGAAGACCGCCCTCAACTCGGTCCGCAAATACCGCGGCGAAGATGAATTGGACGCCATGCAATTTCTGAAAGTCGTCCGCGCCAAGGCAAAAGAGATAGGCGTCTCCGATGAAATGCTGAAGCGACCGGTCAATGTCGGCTTTTCCGGCGGTGAGAAGAAGCGCAATGAAATTTTGCAGATGGCAATCCTTGAGCCAAAGCTCGGCGTCCTCGACGAAACCGATTCCGGGCTCGATATCGATGCCCTGAAAACCGTTGCCGAAGGCGTAAACCGGTTGAGTGGACCGGACCGGACAATGCTCGTCATCACCCACTACCAACGGCTCCTGAATTATATCGTGCCCGATGAGATCCACGTATTGGTGAATGGCAAGATTGTCGCCACCGGCGATAAGGAACTGGCGCATGAGCTGGAAAAAACCGGCTACTGCATGTTCCTCGACGAGGAGGCCGCTTAACCGCGGACGGGGAACGTTATGGCAGTATCTAAAAAAACGGCAACCCTGTTGACCGAGCGTTACGGCGAGCTTCGAGAGTTCTTGCCGGGCAACACTCTCCATTGGCTACAGGCGCTCCGCGATCAAAGCATTGCGACCTTTGACGGCACGGGATTACCGACCGTCCGAGATGAATCTTGGAAATACACCAACCTCAACAAACTGCGCCGCACCGGCTTTGTGCCGGCACCGCTCACCGCATCCAGCGCTATCGACGCCGTGCCGGTCGGTAGTGCGCTTGAAATCGACGCCTATAAAATCGTGCTCGTGAATGGCGTGGTGAACCCAGCCCTTTCGAGCCTCGATGTATTACCCGAAGGTATCACCCTCGACGATACGAGCACTTTGCCGCTCGATAAATTCGGCAGTCTCGTTGACTTCGAACGGACCCCCGTCGCAGCCCTCAACACCGCATCCTTTGCGGATGCCGTCTGCCTTTATATTCGGGAAAATGCCTTAATCGAAAAACCGATCCATATCATTTCGATTGGCGGCAACCACAAGGATACCGTCGCTTTCCACCCGCGCATTCTGGTGGATGCTGCGGCCGGCAGTAACGCTACTTTACTGGAAAGCCATATCGGTATCGGTGGGCAGCCCTATTTCAGCAACAGCGTCACCGAGATCGGCGTCGGCAATGGTGCGGTACTGCATCATTACAAGCTCCAAAACGAGCAAACGTCCGCTTTCCATATCGCGGCCACCGAAGTTCGCCTGTCACAGGGTTCAGTCTACGAGAACTTCGTCCTCACCATCGGGGCGGCGCTGGCGCGAAACGAAATCAATGTAGAAATTCTAGGCCCGCACGCGGAATGCCGTCTGCTCGGCGGTTATTTGCTGAAAGGCGATCAGCACGGCGACCACACCACCTTTATCGATCATGCTGCACCGCAGAGCAGCTCGCGCGAAGTCTATAAAGGTGTCTTGGACGACCAGTCGCGCGGCGTATTCCAAGGCAAAATTCTCGTCCGCAAAGACAGTCAGAAGACCGACGGCCATCAGCTCAATCAGGCCTTATTGCTGGCGCGTGGCGCGGAGATCGATTCCAAACCGGAATTGGAAATTTATGCGGACGACGTAAAATGCTCCCATGGCGCAACGGCGGGTGAGCTGGATGAAACAGCGTTGTTTTATCTGCAAGCGCGCGGCATCGACAAAGAATCCGCCCGCAATTTGCTTATCGCAGCCTTCATTCAATCGGCCCTCGAGGAAATCTCAAACGGGACGGTACATGACGCCATGAGCGGTATCATTTCAAACTGGCTTGCTACCGGAAAAAGCGGAGGCAAGCCATGAGTGACGTCGCCCAGAACGCCATGAGCTCTTCGTATGACATCGATCGCATTCGCGCGGACTTCCCCATCCTTTCCAGGGAAGTGCACGGCAAACCGATGGCTTTTCTCGACAGCGCTGCGTCGGCTCAAAAACCCCGCCAAGTGATCGATGCGGTGAGTGCTGTCTATGAGACCGAGTACGCCAATGTGCACCGCGGCGCGTATCAATTGAGCGAACGTGCCACGAACGCCTATGAAGGTGCGCGCGACAAAGTTCAAACATTCATCAATGCAAAAAGCCGCGGTGAAATCATTTTCACGCGCAACGCCACGGAGGCCATCAATCTGGTGGCGGCCACATACGGCCGACGTGAATTGAAAGCCGGTGATGAAATCATCATCACCGAGATGGAGCATCATTCCAATATCGTACCCTGGCAGATGCTGCGGGACGAAAAGGACCTGGTATTAAAGATTGCGCCGATCACCGATGATGGTGAATTGCGTATGGATGCCTTCGAAGAGCTGTTGACCGCACGCACCAAACTGGTTGCGGTGCCGCATATTTCCAACGTGCTCGGCACCATCGTGCCGGTGAAGAAAATCATCGACCTCGCCCATGCGGCAGGCGCTAAGGTACTGATCGATGGCTGCCAGGCGGTCATGCATGAGACTGTCGACGTCCAAGCGCTCGATTGTGACTTCTATGCTTTTTCCGGTCACAAGCTCTACGGCCCGTCAGGCATCGGCGTATTCTATGGCAAAGAAACGCTGCTCGATGCAATGCCACCCTATATGGGGGGCGGCGATATGATCAAGACCGTCACCTTCGAGAAAAGTGAGTGGGCGGATCTACCGGCGAAGTTCGAAGCGGGCACGCCGGCCATCGCTCAAGCCATTGGCCTCGGCGCGGCCATTGATTATGTCAGCGCCATTGGCCTCGATGCCATCGCGGCCCACGAACGCGATCTCTTGAATTACGCTACACAGAAGCTCGCCGCCATTGATGGCCTCAAGATCATCGGCACTGCGCCCAACAAGGTGAGCGTAATCTCGATGACGCTGGAATGCGCCCACCCTCATGACATGGCGACCATCCTCGATCATTCGGGCGTTGCTATTCGTGCCGGGCACCATTGCGCGCAACCCCTCATGGACCGGCTTGGCCTGACAGCCACCGCCAGAGCTTCATTCGGCCTCTACAACAAACGAGAAGATGCGGACCAGCTCGCCGAGGCGCTGGGTGCCGTGCAGGAGATATTCGGCTAATGCTCGATGAGCTTCGTGAACTTTACCAAGAAGTGATACTGGATCACGGCAAACAGCCGCGTAATTTTCGCAGGCCCGATGTGCCCTCGCACGAAGCGGCCGGTAAAAACCCGCTCTGCGGCGATCAGCTCGTGGTCTATGTGGTGGTGGATGAGGACGACAAAATCACCGATGCCAGTTTCCTTGGCAAAGGCTGTGCGATTTCCATGGCATCCGCTTCCATGATGACTGAAATCGTCAAAGGCAAGAAAGTTGCAGAAGCGAAGGCGCTGTTCGACGGCTTCCATAAAATGTGTACGCTGGACGACTTCGAAATGGACGGCAGTGACGAGGACGAAGATTTCGAGCGACTGCAGGTTCTCTCCGGCGTACGCCAATTCCCCGTGCGGGTAAAATGCGCGACGTTGGCATGGCACACACTGGATGCCGCCCTCGACGGCGTTGGCGAAATATCGACGGAATAATTCGGAAGCAGATGATGAGCGAAGGACCCGGTCTTAAAGATTTTATGCCTGGCGGCACTGATTTCATTGCGCGCGCAGGGACCAAGCTTGCCGCGGGCGCACCCGTTGCCGGCGAGGCTGAAATCATCACTGCCATAAAAACCGTCTACGACCCTGAGATCCCCGTGGATATTTACGAATTGGGCCTTATATATGAAGTTGATACCGGGGCTGATGGCGCGGTTTCGATAAAGATGAGTTTGACCGCGCCGGGCTGTCCGGTCGCTGGTGAAATGCCGGGTATGGTTGCCCGCGCCGTCGCGGAGACCGAAGGTGTCGGCGAAGTAGACGTTGAGTTGGTCTGGGATCCACCCTGGACCAAAGACCGCATGTCGGAAGAAGCGCAAGTCGCGCTCGATATGTGGTAAGATATTGATGTAAACGGATATACGAGTAAGACAATGACAATGCCACAATTCATGACGCTCACCGACGCTGCGGCAGAACACGTAAAAACCTTGATGTCTCAAGCAGATAAGCCCATTAAAGGCCTTCGCGTAGGCATTAAAACCCAGGGCTGTTCAGGCATGAGTTATTTCGTCGAATATGCCGATGAACAGAAGAAGTTTGAGGAAATTGTCGAAGATAAGGGCGTGACGCTCTTCATCGACCCAGCCGCCACCATGTTTCTCGTGGGCTCGGAAATGGACTATGAGCAAGATACCTTTACGTCCGGCTTTACGTTCAACAATCCGAATGAAAAAGGCCGCTGCGGTTGCGGCGAATCCTTCCACATTTAAACACACTCGAACATGGCCTCCACAAACGCGTATCGCATCGCGTCGCTACCCGGCGACGGGATTGGCCCAGAGGTCACCGACGCCACCTTCGAAGTATTGAAAGAGGCGGCTAATATTCATGGCGGCTTTTCCTATAAAGTAGAAACCTTAGCCGCGGGGGCCGCGCTCTACCGCGAAACAGGTGATGGTTTCCCCGACAAATCGCGCAAGAAAGCGGAAAAGGCCGACGCCATCTATCTCGGAGCCATGGGCCTGCCCGAGGTGCGCTATGAGGACGGCACAGAGATTGCCCCGCAATTAGATCTTCGTCAGGATTTAGACCTGTACGCGGGTGTACGCCCGATCCGTACCTATCCCGGACTACCTGTACCGCTCGCCGCACCGCAAGCGCAGGAACTGGACTTTGTCATCGTCCGTGAATCCACCGAAGGCCTTTTTGCCGAACGCACTCAAGGCACCGTCACCGATGACCAAGTGGCCCGCGACGCGCTGGTCATCACCCGGCCTGTTTGCGAAAAATTATTCGACTTCACCTTTCGGCTTGCCGAACGCCGTATCGACCAAGGCAAACCCGGCCCGGTCGCTTGTATCGACAAGGCAAATGTCCTGGCGTCCATGGCGTTCTTCCGGAAGATATTCGATGAGCGTGCCAGAGACTTCCCGACCGTCAAAACCGAACACCGCTATGTGGACGCAACCGCCTTGGATCTGGTCCGCCAGCCTTGGATATTCAATGTCATGGTGGCCGAAAACATGTTCGGCGATATCATTTCCGATCTGGCCGGCGGCCTAATGGGCTCTATGGGCCTAGCGCCGTCCGCCGACATTGGCGACGGACACGCGGTCTTCCAGCCAGCCCACGGCACCGCGCCAGATATTGCAGGCGAAGGCAAGGCAAACCCCATCGCCGCTATTCTGTCCGGCGCCATGATGCTGGAATGGCTGGGCCAAACCCATAATGACGAGAACTGCCTGGAAGCCGCCGAGATGATCGATATGGCGGTCACGCACAGCATCAATGCAAAACAAATTACGCCGTTCGAATTCGGCGGAAAAGACGGCACCGCGGCTATTACCGCAGCGGTAATCGGAAATTTAGGTTAAGCGAGTTTAGCTACTGCCACTATTTTGAAGGCCTAGAATGCCTGACTGATCAACGCGTTTATAGAGTTATGGCCGCCCCATGCACGTTTACATGTCTGTCTTTCTACCGGATTAAAATGCCTGGCTGAATACAAAATTGCGGCACGCACATACTCCGAGGGTTCTCCTTCGTACATAGTCCGGACTTCCCGTCGTTGAGGTGCCGTTCCGTTGCGTGCTGCAAAAACTGCGGCCATCGCCCGCGTTTCTTGCGCGATTTCTCTACTTCGCAACCAATTTAACGCTTTATTTACCGTACTCCGTTCAATTCGGTCGGATTTTAACAGGGCCGCCAACAGGTACATTTTTTGATAATCCGTTAGGTGCAAATCTTCAGTCATAAGGTCTTCCAAAGACGCCACCAAGTCAGGACTCGTTCGCACAAACGCTGAAAGATATGAAAAGTAAAGCCTGGTTTGTTGGGGCTTTTCTTGAAGACGCCCAATTACAAAATCCACTGCTGAATCAGTGTTCGTCAAACGCAAAATTGGTAAACAAAACTTTTCAATTTGATCGGCATGCGTTTGATGATCGCCGATATTCGACAAGAGCCGTTCAACCGTAGCAATGTCGAGATTAATCGGTTCAAATTCTTCGTCTTCGTCTTC